>ERZ1643251.385-NODE-385-length-67420-cov-12.434469_pt1 | contig 67420 bp, 65 predicted proteins | sample MGYA00579261_ERZ1643251 | MGnify/ENA primary metagenome ERZ1643251 (study PRJEB29033, sample SAMEA4952267) | chicken gut metagenome | biome: Broiler Chicken; feature: Gastrointestinal Tract; material: Caecum | place: Ireland | collected 2018 | study: Broiler...
CGTCGTCGGCACATGTCCGCCGACGGCGACGTTTTTTAACTTTTTTGACAGTCTGAGAGGACCGCCTTCCTGCCAGCAGGAAAGCGGTCCTTTTTTATGGTTATGCGCCGGGTTCGCGGCGGTAGACAAGGAAGCGGAAGCCGATCTCGGTCCCAAGGGTCTGCTGCGCGGCAAGGCGCGCGGCCCCGGACGCCGGTGTGTTGTAGCAGTACGGCGTCATCATGAACAGCTGCTGCGCCGCAGCGGCGTCCAGCGTCAGCGCGGCGGTAACGGTGCGCTCGCGGTCCGGCAGGCGCACAAAGCCGGGGTAGTCCGTGTTCTGGTCCGGGTTCTCATACGGCTGGTCGTATAAAATTTCCTTGAGGCCGTAGAGATGCCGCGGCGTGGGCACGGCGTAGATCAGCACCCCGCCCGGGCGCAGCATGCGGGCGAATTCGGCAGCGGCAAACGGCGAAAAGACGTTGAGCAGCACATCGGCCCAGCCGTCGGCCACCGGGGCGCAGAAGCTGCCGCCCACCGCAAACAGCGCCTGCGGCACAAGTTTGGCCGCCAGGCGCACGGCCGGTTTGGCCAGATCGAAGCCGATGAGCTGCACCGCGCGGCCTGCGCCGGCAAACGCCGCAAGCACCGTCTCGTCATAGCTGCCTTCGCCGCAGCCCGCGTCCACGATGCGGGCGTTTTCGGGCGCAAGGTCCAGGCAGAGTTCGGCCAGCGCGCGGCGGAAGGGGTCGTAATAGCCCGCCTGCAAAAAAGCGCGCCGCGCGGCGACCATGGCCTTGCCGTCGCCGGGTTCGGCGGCGTGGCGCTTTTGGATCGGCAGCAGGTTGACGTAGCCCTCTTTGGCAAGGTCAAAGCTGTGGTTTTTGGGGCAGCGCAGCGTGCGGCCAAAGACAGCCAGCGGCCCATGGCACACCGGGCAGCGCAGCCCGGCCGCACAGGCGGGGTTCACGGCTGCGCCCCGTCCGGCGCGGGGGCGTCGGGCTGCGCGTCCGCTTCGCCCTCCACCGGCGCGGTCACGCCGCCGTGCGCGGCGATGTATTCCTCAAAGCTGGCAAATTTCTGTTTGGGCGGGCGGCGGGTGATGAGCAGCAGCCCGGGGTCCTCCTCCCCGGCCGGGCGGCGCGGTTTGCCGCCGCGGCGGGCGGGGCGGGGCGTTTCGGCGGCCGCGGTGCGGGCGCTGCTTTTGGGCGGCTGCGGCGCGGGCTGCCGGGCGCTGTTTTTAACCGCCTGCCCGGCCGGCGCAGCCGGTTTGGCGCTGTGGCCGCCGCGGCCGCGGCGGCGGGCGCCGGAAGCGCTCTGCCCCGCGGGCGCGGCGCTCTGGCTGGCCTGGGGCTGCGGCGCGGCGGCTTCGCGGTCGTTCTGCGCGCGGCCGCCCTGGCCGCCGCGCGGACGGCGGCGGCGACGGCGGGAGCCCGATTCGTTGGCCGGTTTGGCCGGGTTCGCAGGCTTCTGGTTCGGCATTGCGGTTCCTCCTTCAAAGGCTTTGGGGGCAAGGGCCGCCGTCACACAAGGCTGCGGCACTCGTTGTAATATCGTTTTTCCTCGGCATGGCCCATGCTGAACGTCTTGCGCGGCAGCACGCCGCCCAGCACAACGCCGCGGAACAGGTCCGCCTTGTCAAACGGCGGCAGCAGCAGCGCGCAGGCCGGGCGGGCGGGGTCGGCCGCCAGCGCGCGGGCGGCGGCCTCACCGTGGATATAGTCGACGCGCCAGCCGGGTTCGCCCGGCAGCGTTTCGCCCAAAAAGCGTTCGATCGTGCCGACGGTCAGCGGTTCGGTCGCGCCGGACAGAGCCAGCGCCTGTTCGTACCCGGCCCCGGCCAGCGTGAAGCGCTGCGCGCCCTGCGCCCCCGCCGTGATGCCGTTGTGCGCGGCCCAGGCGGCCAGGCGGGCGGCCAGCGCCGCGGGCTGCGCGCCGAACACGACGCGGTGGATCGGTTCGATCTCGATGGCCGGGCTGTGCACGTTGCAGACTTCGGCCAGGCAGTAGCGGGCCGGATGGTCTGCGCGCTGCGCGGGCGGCAGCGTGGACTTGAGCTCCTCCCAGCAGGCTTTGGCGGTGGCCAGCGAATGGTTGCCGTCCCCGACGGCCAGCACCATCGGCGGCTGCCCGGCGGCCTGCGGCCAGCGGGCGGCGAACGCCGCGGGGTCGGCCAGGGCGGCGACGGCGCGGCCGATCTGTTCGATGAGCGCCGGGTCCTCGACCGCCCAACCGGCCAGATGCCCGCCGCCCAGCATCAGCTCGCCTTCATACAAAAGCGGCAGTTCGGCTTTGCGGCGGCCGACCGGCTCGACCAGCGTACCGGCTTCGTCGTCGGCCAGCATCATCACATGCGGCGTTTCAAGCGGCGCACCGCGGCGGATGCGCACGCGCGGCGGGATACGCGAAAGCACGGTGCTCTCGCTGGGCCGGATGGCCGGTTTCTCGCCGGGCGCATAGCTGTAGGCTTCCAGGTCGACCATGCCGACAAGGCCCTGGCGGACGCTGCCGTCGAGCTGGGTACGCTCGACATAGACATAGCCGCGCACGGTGCGGGTCAGCACGTTTTGGCGGTACGCCGCCATGGCGGCGCGGATGCCGTGCAGGCGGGTTTCCTCCTGCTCTGTGCCGAGGTAGGCTTCCGGCAAGACGATGTGCAGCGTGCTGGGTTTGCCGCGGGCCAGGTCCTCGGCTTTGCGCCAGTATTCCGGCTGGGAGGTGAACTGATCCACCGCAATGCAGGCCCAGGGGTCCAGCGGGACGCCGGGCGCGGGCAGCAGAATTTCGGCGGGCAAAAAGCAGTTCGGCATGTTTTTACTCCGTTCTACGTTAAGGTCCCGTTCAGCCCACCAGCGCATACAGCGCCAGCGACAGCACGCCGATATAGATCAGCGAACTGGGCAGGCCGCGGAAGGCGGCGGGCACGTCCTTGCTGCCGAGACGGCGGCGGCCTTCGTCCACCACCAGCACGGCAAAGAGATACCCCAACCCGCTGCCGAGGCCGAAGGCCGTCGACTGCAGCAGGCTGTAGTTCTGCCCGGCGCACAGCAGCAGCGTGCCCAGCACGCTGCAGGTGCAGGTGGCGATGGGCAGCTGTTCGCGGCACGGACGCCGCCAGGCGGCGGGCAGCAGCCCCAGCAGCAGCCAGACCGCCGCCATGGCGACGGCGGCGCAGCACAGGTAGATGAGCGGGCGCAGCGCCGCAATGGGCAGCCAGTCCGGCAGCGCGGCGCGCAGCGTGGGCGAGACATAGGTCATGGCGAGCCAGCCCAGCGGCGCGCTGCCCAGCTGGACCAGAATGACCGGCGTGCAGTACTGCCAGGTGTGGATCTCGGGGTCGTTGACGAGCTTGATGAGGCGGGAAACGCCCATGGCGCGGGAAAAGACGACGTTCTCGGCAAAAACTGCCAGCACGACATAGAAGGCAAACTGCGCCACAGCCTGCAGCACAGTCAGCTCAGTGCTTGCGGTCAGCATACAGGTGACGCACCTCCTCCTGTTTGTAATGGACATACGCGCCGCCCACAGCGGTCCAGGCGGCTGCCAGGAAGCCGAGCAGCAGGAAACCGCCCGCCGGCTGGGCAGCCAGCGGCAGCGGCGCAAAATGCAGCACCGTGCGGCCGAACACCGTGCCCGCGCCGAGAAGCTCGCGCAGAGCGCCGACAAGCAGGATGGACACACACAGGCCGATGGTGTTGTTGATGCCGCGGCGCAGCGCTTCGCCCAGCGTTTCCAGCTCCGGGGCTTCCAGGCGCTTGATGATGGCCGGTTCAACGACCATCATGGGCAGATAGACGCCGAGCAGCGTCAGCGAGGAGCCGAACAGCTCATAGAGGATCAGATACGCCGGGATATAGACGATGGCCGCCGAAAACGCATAGACAACGGCGCGGAAGCGGTTGCCTGTCAGGTGGCAGATTGCGACGGCCAGCACGCGGGTGGTCGTGAGCAGCAGCGCCGCCGCCGCGCACAGCATGAGCGCATAGTCGCCGTTGATGGCCATGACCACGATGGGCGCCAGGCCCAGCCCGCGCACCATGACGGGGTTGTTGAGCCAGAGATGGTCGTCGTGGATGCTCTGGTAGAGTTCTTCTTCAGCCTCGCGGCGCGTTTTGCGCGCAGGGCGCGGTTTGGGCACGGGCTCGCTGGGGGGCTCCGGCGCGGTTTCGGTCGCCGCCCGCACGGCGCCGGTGTCGATCGCGCGGGTGCGGGCTTCCTCCTCGGCGGCGGCCACCGCTTCGCGCTCGATCTGCTGCGGCGTCTTGCCCGCAGCCGCCGCGCGGCGGGCTTTTTCCAGCACTTCGGGGGAAAGCTGCGGGATGATGACGGTCTGGGAACGTTCGGGTTCGTTTTTGCGCCGGGAGATCCGGCGGCCCGTAGCCCCGGGCTGTTTAGATGGCTTCCGGTTTTGCTCGATTGGCACGCCGCTTCTCCTCCTTCTTTCTGAATCTCATGCGCTCCGCCCGGCGGGCCACGCGGTCCAGCCATTCGGGGAATGCCCCGACGATGAGCAGCGCAAAGCAGATGCCGGTCTCGTAGACGGTGTTATAGCGGAACACCGTGGCCGCAACCCCGAGCAGCAGCCCGTAGATGATGCGGCTGGACAGCCGCGCGGGCTGGGTGACGGGCTCGCACGCCAGGAAAATACCGCCGAACAGCATGCTGCCGCCCAGGATGATATATTTTTCCAGATAGACGCGCTGGCGCACATACTCCCACGGGAGGCTGAACGCAGGCAGGTCGTTGAGCTGCGGCAGCAGCCAGGGCACCGCAATGCAGACGATCAGGTACGGCAGCAGTGTGGACAGCTGCAGGTGGCCGCGCACAAGCAGAAACAACGCGCAGGCCAGAATGACCAGGATCGCGCCGGTGCCCAGCGGCCCGGCCACCGCGCCGGTGAACAGGTTCATCGTCGTATCCGAAGGCAGGCCGCCGCCCGACAGCGCCGCGTTCATACCGGCGCTCAGGGCTTCTTCCGGCACGTCCCACAGCGGCAGCACCGTGCCGGGCGCGGGGTAGCGGAACACTTCGCCCGGCCAGGACAGCGCGGCCACCGCCACGCCCACAGCCGCCGGGTGGAAGGGATAGTGCCCTTCGCCGCCGAACGTCTCTTTGATGAGGACGGCCATGATGACCGCCGCGATCACGACGCCATACGGCACCGAGGCGGGCATCATCAGCACAATGAGGGCTGCGAACGCCTCGCTGGAAGGTTCGTGCGGGCGGTAGTTCGGCCCGTGCAGCGGCGCGGCCAGGCAGTCGCAGACATAGGCGGTGAACAGCCCGGTAAGCATGAGCAGCAGCGGCCGCGGCCCGTAGTAAAAGCAGGCCATGACCATCAGGGGCACGCAGCACCACAGGATGTCGGCATAATAGCCGAAGTTGGCGCTGCGCTCGATCGAATTGCGGTTTGGCATGGGGACTCCTTATCCATGAGACCCAGAAGGCGGGCGCGCCGCCTTCGGGATCACTTGTACTGGTTGATCTTGTCGAGCTGGACCTCCACACAGGCGAGGGCGCTCTCAATGACCTTGTCCATATCGTAGTAGCGGTATTCGCCCAAACGGCCGCCGAACACGACATGCGGCTCGGCGTCGGCCAGGGCCTTGTAGCGGGCGTACAGCTCGGTGTTGTGCTCATCGTTGACCGGGTAGTACGGTTCGTCGCCGGGTTTCCACTCGGCCGAATACTCGCGGCTGATGACCGTTTTGGTGCCGGGCTCGGTGGAGCCGAACTCGAAGTGCTTGTGCTCGATGATGCGGGTGTAGGGGGTCTCGGCGTCGGTATAGTTGATGACCGCGTTGCCCTGGTAGTTCGGGCAGTCCAGTGTTTCGGTCTCGAACCGCACGCTGCGGTACTGCAGCGCGCCGAGCTGATAATCGAAGTAGGCGTCGATGGCGCCGGTGTAGATCACGCGGTTGGCGAGCGCGTCGAGCTCCGCCTTGTTCTTGAGATAATTGGCGCCGAGGCGCACTTCGATGCCCTTAAGCATGTTGGCGACCATCTGGGTGTAGCCACCGTTGGGGATGCCCTGGTAGAGGGCGTTGAAATAGTTGTTATCAAAGGTCAGGCGCACCGGCAGGCGCTTGATGATAAAGGCGGGCAGTTCGTCGCACGGGCGGCCCCACTGTTTTTCGGTGTAGCCCTTGATGAGCTTTTCGTAGATATCGGTGCCGACGAGGTTGATGGCCTGCTCCTCCAGGTTTTTCGGCTCCGGGGTAAAGCGGGCGGCACGCTGCTCCGCGATTTTGGCGGCGGCTTCGGCCGGGGTGACGACGCCCCACATCTTGTTGAAGGTGTTCATGTTGAAGGGCAGGTTGTACAGCTCGCCGTGGTAGTTGGCCACCGGGGAGTTCGTGTAGCGGTTGAACACCGCGAACTGGTTGACATAGTCCCACACCTGCTTGTTGTTGGTGTGGAAGATATGCGCGCCATAGCGGTGGACGTTGATGCCCTCGATCTGTTCGGTATAGATGTTGCCGGCAATGTGGTCGCGCTTGTCCACGACCAGGCATTTGCGGCCGGCCTTCGTTGCCTCGTGCGCGAACACCGCGCCGAACAGACCGGCGCCAACGATCAGATAATCATACGCTTTAGACATAAAATTGCCTCCTTGATGGCTGAAATCAGGATTTTTGCGCTTCGCGCTTCCAGCGTTCCGCCTGCTGGAGCTTGAATTCAAAATCGCGGGCGTCCTGGGTGAGCAGGCTGGAAAGGATCACGCCCGAGATGAACAGCAGCAGCGCCGCGACCATACCGCAGGCGCAGACGATCAGCGTGGGGAAGCGCGGCACAAGGCCGGTGCGGAAATACTCGGCCACGACCGGCACCATGAACCCGGCGCTGCACAGCGCCAGCAGCGCGGCCAGCATGCTGAAAAAGCCGAACGGACGGTAGTTTTTGTACAGCCGCACAATGGTGCGCAGCACTTTGAGTCCGTCGGAATAGGTGTTGAGCTTGCTTTCGCTGCCCGCCGGGCGGTCGCGGTATTCAATGACGATGTTCTCGATGCGCATGTTGCGCTCGACCGCATGGATGGACATTTCGGTTTCGATCTCAAAGCCGCGCGCCAGCACCGGGTACGTCTTGACAAACTGGAAGCTGAAGGCGCGGTAGCCCGTCATGATATCCTTGATCTGGCTGCCGAACAGGCGGTTGATGCAAAAGCGCACAAGGCTGTTGCCGAAATTGTGGAACGGGCGCTTGTTCTCTGTAAAATAAGTGCTGGACAAACGGTCGCCCACCACCATATCCGCCCCGCGCTCGCGCACGGCGCGCACCATCTCAGGCGCAGCTTCGGCCGGGTAGGTATCGTCGCCGTCGACAAGCAGGTAGCATTCGGCGTCAATCTCCCGGAACATACGGCGCAGTACGTTGCCCTTGCCCTGCTGGCGCTCTTTGCGCACAACGGCCCCGGCGGCCGCCGCCAGGTCGGCGGTGCCGTCGGTCGAATTGTTGTCATAGACATAGACGGTGGCCTGCGGCAGCGCGGCGCGGTAATCGGCCACGACCTTCGCGACCGTGCGCGCCTCGTTATAACAGGGGATCAGCACGGCGATGCTGTCCATGGGCTTTCCCTCCTTCCCTGCCGGGAGCGGTCTGCTTGCCATCAGCTTTCGGCAAAGCGGCGCAGCTCCGGCAGCCAGGCGGCCGCCGTGACCGGCCAGCTGTATTTTTGGAGCACCTTGTCCGGCGGCGCGACCGGCTGCGCCATCAGCGCGTCGAGGTCGACGTCGTAGTCCATCGGGTCAAAATAGCGCACCGTGTCGCCATAGAGTTCCGGCAGGCAGGAGGCGTTGGACACCGCCACCGGCGCGCCGAGGCTGAGCGCCTCGAGCGGCGGGATGCCGAAGCCTTCAAACACGGCCGGGTGCAAAAACGCTTTGCAGTGCTGCATCAGCGCCTTGTTTTCGCGGTCGCTGACATAGCCGGGGTAGTGCAGGTTGCCGCCGCTGACCGCCTCGGCGTCGTCGCCGAAAGCGGCCAGGTCCTTGCCGCCCGCCACAACAAAGACCTTGTCGGGGTTGCGGGCGGCGACTTCGCGAATCCAGCGGTAGTTTTTGTGCCCGGCCAGGCTGCCGAGCGCATAGTAATATTCGCCTTTTTTTACGCCGGGCAACTTTTTGAACACGCTTTCATCCGCTTCGACCGGCTGCAGGTGTTCCCACCCGTTATAAGTCAGGCCGATGCGGTCGAGCGGGATGCCCAGGCGCTCGGAAATCAGGCGGCGCTGGTCGCCGCTGACTGTGTAGACGCGGCGCGCAAACGCTTTGATGCTCAGGCAGTGCACCCAGAACTTGAAGCGGAAAAAGCCGCGGTCGGTGTCCATGACGAGCGGGCGGATATCGTGCAGCACGACGGCGCTGCGGCGGGTCATGAGCATATCGCTGGCAAGGCCCAGGAAAAACGCCTTGTGTCGGCGCAGATAGTGCGGCAGCACGACGAGGTTATAGCTGTATTTGATGGCCTTGAGCGGCACGATGCGGATGTTTTTCAGTTCCGGCAGGTGCAGCGGGCGGCCGTCGTCACGGTAACACAGGCGCACATCCAGGCCGGTGCCGGTCAAAAGCGGGTCCAGCCGGGTGACGACCTCATACACATAGCGCGGGATGCCGGTGATGGGGTCGCACAGGACGGTGCCGTTGATGACAATGGGTCTCACTCTGATCCCTCCTGCGTGGGGTTCGGTTCATGGGCGCAGGCGCGCAGTTCTTCGGCCCAGTCCTTCATGCGGCGGGCGCAGTAGGCGCGCAGCTCTTTTTCAAAGCGCTGTTCGCTGAAGCGGCGGCTGTGGGCGCGGATCTGCTCCGGCGTGCCGGACACGCCGCCCGCCTCAAAGCGCTCGATACAGGCGGCGAGGCTGTCCGCCGTCTGCGCGTGGAACAGCAGGCCGGTGCGGCCGTCCTCGACCGTCTCGCACGCGCCGCCGCGGCCGTAAGCGAGCACCGGGGTCCCGGCGCTCTGCGCTTCGACCGGGGTGATGCCGAAGTCTTCCTCGCCCGGGAACAGAAACGCCTTGGCGCGCAGGTAGTAGCCGCGGACTTCCTCGTCCGAAAGGCCGCCGCCCAAAAACTGTACCGTCGGCCCGGCGATCGCGCGCAGGCGGGCTTCTTCGTCGCCGGAGCCGATGACGACGAGCTTGCGGCCAAGTTTTGTACAGGCGGCGACGGCAAGGTCGATGCGCTTGTACCAAGTAAAGCGGCCGACGACGAGGTAGAAATCCTCCTTGGGCACAAACGGGCTTTCGTTGATGTGCACGCAGGGGTAGATCACGTCGCTGTCGCGGCGGTAATACTTTTTGATGCGGCGCGCGATGTAGCGGGAGTTGGCGATGAAATAATCGACGCGGTCGGCCGCGCATTTATCCCACTGGCGCAGCTTGTACATCTGCCCGGGCATGACCGCGCGCACCAGCGGGTTGGCGTTGGCGCGGTAGGTATAATAGAAATCCCAGACATAGCGCGTGGGGGTGTGGCAGTAGCAGATGTGCACGGCATCCGGCCGCGTGATGACCCCCTTGCTGCAGGACGAGGACGAGGACAGGACCAGGTCATATTCCGAAAGGTCGAGCGCCTCGAACGCGCGCGGCATCAGCGGCAGCAGCTTTTTATAGATGTGGGTGGCAAACGGCAGCTTCTGCACCCAGGTGGTGCGCACATCGTAGCTGCGGAACCATTCCGGCATCTTTTTTTCATCGTAGACCAGCGTGTAGATGGGCGCGTCCGGGAAAACATGATGCATGCAGTCCACCACGCGGTCCGCGCCCGCATAGGACACCAGCCAGTCGTGCACGATGGCTACTTTGGGATGCTCGTTCGGCATAAGCGCCCTCCTTTCCGCGCCGAAGCCCGCAGGCTCTCAGGCGATTTTTTCGTCGTTGATCATCTTGCCGCCGAACACGGTGCGGAAAATGATCTTGATATCCAGCGCCAGCGTCCAGTTTTCGATATACCAGATATCGTAGCGGATACGCTCGGCAATGTCGGTGTCGCCGCGCAGGCCGTTGATCTGCGCCCAGCCGGTCAAGCCGGGGCGCACCTGCTGGCGCACAAGGTAACGGGGGATCTCCTCTTTAAAGTGCTCGACATGGTAGGGCACCTCCGGCCGCGGGCCGACAAGACTCATATCCCCCTTGAGAACATTGAAGAACTGCGGCAGCTCGTCCAGACTGAGCTTGCGGATCAGGCTGCCGAAGCGGGTCTTGCGCGGGTCGGCGTCGGTGCTCCAGCCGGTCTGCTCGCCGGTGTTGACGCGCATCGAGCGGAATTTGTACATCATGAATTCCTTCTTGTTGAGCCCGACGCGCCGCTGGCAGAAGATGACGGGCCCGGGGCTGGACAGCTTGACGCCGATGGCGACAAACAGCATGACCGGGCTGGTGAGCAGGATCAGCACAAGGCTGGCCGCAATGTCGAAAAAGCGCTTGATGAAAGCGTTGAGGATGTTGTCGAACGGGGTCTGGCGCACGTTGATGAGCTTGCAGCCGCCGAGGGTGTCGATCGTGGGGCGCGCGGGCAGGTAGTCGTTATAAAACGGCACCATCGTGATGCGCACGCCCTGCTTGTCGCAGGCGGAGAAAGTGCGGGAGATGCGGTCGGACTCCCCGGCGTCGAGCGCCACAACGACCTCGTCGATGTTGGGGCTGGCGAGCACGACGTCGAGCTTGTCGTACCGGCCGAGATAGCGCGGGGCCAGGTCCGGGTTGGGGTGCTCGGCCAGGTAGCCGTCCACCCGAAAGCCGTAGTAGGGGTTCTGCTCGAGCGCTTTGAGGTACTGGGCCGCGACCTTGCCGCCGCCCACCAGCAGAATGTGGCGGTACCCTTCGCCCCGGCGGTGACGCCAGCGGTCGTACCAGCGCACCAGCATGCGCTTGAAGATCAAAAAGCCGGTGCCGAACAGATAGAACAGCACAACGACAAGGCGCGAGAAGTTGACGATGCGGAACTGGTACAAAAGCGCTTCCAGCGCAACGATGCCGAAGGCGTTGCCGACCAGGATGATGCGGCTGCGCTGCCACAGCCCGCGCAGGCGCGAGGCGTCGTACAGGCGGCAGAGCCAGAACGCGAGCACCATCGCCACGGCGTAGACCGCGCCGACATAGGTCGTCTCCCGCGCGATATCCAGCGCGGGGCCTGCGCCGCCGGGCTGGAAATAGCGCATATAGTTGAAGCGAAGGTAGCAGGACAGCAGGTACGCCAGGAAGAGCAGCAGCGCGTCGACCAGGCTGTCGAGCACCGCGCGGGTGCGCTGGTTTTTGTTGAGCATCGCTGCTGTCCCCCCTTTCCGGTTTTGCGGCCCCCCTGCGGTTGGCAAAAGAGCCCTATCTTATAGATGATACCACACTCCCGCCCCGGTTTCAACCCGGGCGGGCCGCCGGCCCTGTTTGGGCTTTATTCAAAGAAGTATTCCCAGTCGGTGTAAGTTGCTTCGACCACCGCGCTCTCCAGCGTGAACGACGCCGCGCCGGCAGGCTGCGGCGTGAATTTAACCACGCCAACGCCGTTTGCGATCGTAACCGGGATCTGGTAAACGCCGCGGTCGGTGGGGAGCTGCCAGCCCGCAAGGCCCGCTTCGCGGCCGCGCGCGGTCCACAGTTCATCCTCGGTGACCGGCGTGCAGGTCAGGTAGCTGTGCAGGCCGCCGCGCAGAAGATAGTCGTCGGCCACGTCGAAACGGTAGTTCAGCGTCACATCGGCCACGCCACAGAATTCCGGGTCTTCGGCCGTGAGCGTGAGCGTGACCACGCCATCCTGCTCCGCCCACACAGCCTGCACAGGCTGCTGCAGGTCGTTGCAGACGCCGGTCTTTTGCCAGAACAGGTGCATGCCGCCGCTCTGGAACGTGTTGTCGACCGGTGCGTACCAGCGGTAGAGTTCGCGGTAGAACCACCAGTTGGCATTGCGGCTCCAGCGTTCGTAGCTGGCCGCTTTGGGGCTGGGGGTGACGGCAAGATCAAAATCCCCCTGCTGGAACTGTGTGAGGTAGGCGAGGCGCTGGCGGTCGCCGAGGACATGGATGATGTAGTCGGTTCCGGTGGGCTGCAGCTGGCCGGTCATGACCTCCAGCGCGCTGGCGTAGGTGCCGAACAGGCGGGCATCCCCGGCCAGGGTCTGCTCTGTCGTAAGCTTTTCGGCCTGGTCGCCGATCCAGCCGCCGAGAGACGGCATATGGGTCAGGTCCTCGTGCCCGCCGAGACGCGCCTGTACCTGCCCGGCCAGCCCCACGGCGGCAAGGCAGCAGCCCAGCACGGCGCACAGCGGCGGCAGGACCTTGCCTGCCCCGGCGCGCACGGCAGCCGTCCGCGGCCAGCGCGCCGCCAGCAGCAGCACGCCGCGCACAGCCAGCGCCGGGACCAGCACCGCCAGCAGCGCCTGCGCGCCGCCGATGGGCCCCGCCGTGGGCGAACCGGACAGAAGGCAATACAAAAGATTCCACAGCTGCATGCCCAGGCACAGCGCAAACCCGCCCGCAGCCAGCACCGCGCTGCGAACGCTGCGGCATGCGAACACCCCGACCGCAAACCCCGCGGCCAGCGCCAGGCAGACCCCCGCCGCCGGTTGGGGGATGTAATCGGTCAGGTAACAGAGCTTGGCGCCATCGGTCGCGCCGTAGTACCAGTTCTGGTAGGAGCTGACGCCGCGGGTCTGCAGCAGCCAGGCGATGGGATGAAAGCGGCTGATGAGCAGCACGGCGACGCCGAGCGAAACGCAGCTGACCGCAATGTACTGCCCCACGCGCAGCAGGATGCGCCGCCAGCCGGTCCTGTACAGGCGCAGCAGAAACAGGCCGTACCCCAGCGAGACGGACAGGTACATCGCCGCGCCCATATCGTTGCTCCAGGGCACAAGCGCCCCGGCCACCGCCGGGACCAGCGCGGCGGGCAGCGGCGGCAGCCAGCGCCGCCAGCCGGACGGGGCCGGGGCGGCCGGGCGCTGCGCGGCGGCGCGCAGCAGCGCGAGCGAGCCGAGCACGGCCAGCGGCAGCGCGGCCGAGCGGATCATGCGGGCGCTGTTGCCGCTGTCGGCCGCATAGGTGAGCAGCCCGGACAGCCAGGGCAGGCGCAGCCAACCCTGTACCTGCGCAAAACAGACGGCGCACAGCACGCAGGCCAGCGCGCGGGCGCGGCGCGCCGTGCCCATGACGACGGCGCAGACCGCCAGCACCAGCAGTTCAAAGTAGAACCAGGTACAGAAGCTGGCGGCAAACATGCTGCGGCCGAAGCTGTTGCCCAGCACAAGCAGCAGCGCGCCGACACTGTACAGTTCGCCTGCGCCGAGATAGACCGTGAAGTCCTTGTACGGGGCCTGCCCGGCCAGCAGGTGGCGCACGGGGTTATAGTTTTGAAAATCGCCGTTGGTGATCTCGTAGGAGATGTTGTAGCACCCGGCCAGCCCGCGCACGGCGGCCAGGCCGGCCAGTACCGCCAGCAGCAGCGCCCAGGGGGCAGCGCGGCGGAGCGTTGTTTTCCACTGTGTCAAGATGCGGTCTCCTCCCCGTCAGCGGTAAAGGTCCTCGAGCGTGTCGAGGGTGCGGCACATCTCGGCGCGGACCTCGGCCGGCGCCAGGATCTCGATGCCTGTGCCGAACCCGGCCACCCAGCCGTAGAACTGCGGGCTGACCTGTATGTCCACGGTGATGACGAAGCTCTCGCCCCCCGCATAGGGCACGAGCGCCGGGCCGGTGCCGAAGCGGTCGATCATGGCCCCGGCCAGGCGGTTCTCGCACTTGAGCGTGACTTTTTTCAGCGGGCCGTTGAACATGCCGAACATCTGCTGGGTGTAGGCGTTGACGTCAAATTCGGCGTATTCGTCCGCGCCTTCGCGCGCTTCGCCCTCCAGCGGGACCACCTGCTGCATCTTGTCCACACGGTAGTGGCGCAGGTGGCCTTCGGTGTAGGCGATGAGGTAGTAGTTGCCGTTTTCCCACACAAGCGCCCAGGGGCTGACCCGGTACAGGCGGCCGCCGTGGCGCGGCGTCATCTTTTTGTCGAGGTTCCACTCGCAGTAGGTGAACTGCACCTGCCAGCCGCCGGTGATGGCGGCGTGCAGCGCGTCGACGCTGTACAAAAAGCGCTCCTCCTGGCTCTTGATGCGGCCGGAGACGAGCACGGTGCGGTTGAGCTCCGCTTCACGGAAGCGGGAGGTGAACCGGCCCAGCTTGCGGATCAGCGTTTTGGATTTGTTCGCCGTGATGAACTTGCTGGCATAGACGGCGTCCACCAGCAGCTTGAGCTCGGCCAGCTCGAACGGCGTATCCGTCATATAATACCCGCCGCCGCGGCCGCGCTGCTGCACGATCTCGAACCCGGCGTCCGGGATCGAGTTGAGCGTTTCGATATCGTCGTAGACGCTTTTGCGCTCGGCGTTGATGCCGCGCTCGCGCAGCATCTCGACCAGGCGCGGCACGCTGAGCGGGTGCGCCTCGTCGGTCTCGCGCGCCAGGATCTCCAAAAGCGCCAGCAGTTTCAGTTTTTGTCCTTCTTTGCGGGGCATTGCGGTTTCCTCCTCGCTGTTTGAAGTCTATTTTGCGTCAAACGCCTGGCGGCGGCGGGTGGACAGGCGGAACATTTCCTCCAGCCCTTCGCGGTCCCCAGCGGCCAGCTTTTCGCGCAGCGCGCCGAGCGCGGCCGAAAACATGTCGATCTCCCCGATCAGGTTGTCCTTGTTCCACAAAAACAGCTCCGCCCACATTTTGTCGTTGATGCGCGCGATGCGGGTCAGATCGCGGAAGGAGTCGCCGGTGTAGCGCGCCAGCTCGGTGTTGTCCGACGCACACATCAGGCAGACGGCGATGGCGTGGCAGAGCTGGCTGACATAGCCGATCATGCGGTCGTGCTCGGCCGGAGAAAGCACGCTGATGCGGGCAAAACCCAGCGTGCGCGCAAGGTCCCGGCACCATTCGACCGCCGCCGGGGTGTTGGCGGCGGTGGGGGTGATGATGAAGTTGGCGGGGGCGAAGTCGACTTCCGCGCTGTGGGCGATGCCGCTGGACTCCCGCCCGGCCATCGGGTGGCTGCCGATGAACTCGACGCCCGCGGGCATCGCCTGCTGCACCGGGGCCACAACGCCGCGCTTGACGCCCGAGACATCGGTGACAAGGGCGCCGGGGCGCAAAAACTGCGCATAGGTCTCCACCCAGGCAAGCAGCGCCGTGGGGTAAAGGCCGAAGATCACATAGTCGGCCTGTTCGATGAGCGGCGCAAAGTTTTCCGCCGCGCCCTCCACGATGTAATCATGCGCGCGGGCATAGCGGACGGCGGCCGGGTCGCGGTCGATGCCAAGGACCCGGTACCCCTTGCCCGAAAGCACCTGGGCGTATTTGCCGCCGAGCAGCCCGAGGCCCACGATCAGAAATGTTTTGCTGCGGTCCATGCGGTCCCCTCCCCTGTTTCAGTCCTGCTGGAGTTCAACGCCCGCGCCGAGCATGCGCAGCACATTGAAGAAATCCGGCCAGCTTTTGCGCACGGCCTCGGCCCCGCGGATGACGGCGGACTGGCCCGCCGCGAGCGCCGTGACGGCCAGCGCCATGACGACGCGGTGGTCGTTGTGGCCGTCGAGCGGCGTCTGCGGCTTGCACAGCGCCGTGCCGGTGATCGCGACCGTGTCGCCTTCGACCTGCACCTGCACGCCGAACTTGGCGAGCTCCTGCTGCATGGCGGCGATGCGGTCGGATTCCTTGAGGCGCAGGCGGCCCGCATGGCGGATGACCGTGGTCCCGTTGCAGAAGCAGGCCAGCGCGAACAGCACCGGCCCGAGGTCCGGGCAGTCGGCCAGGTCGATCTCCGCCGCTTTGAGCAGGCTGCGCGAGAATTTATAGACGCCGCCGCTTTCGGTGAACTTGCCGCCGCAGCGCTTGAGGATGTCCAGAATGACGCGGTCGCCCTGGCGGCTGGCCGCCTGCAGGCCGGTGACAGAAACGCCGCCGGTGAGCACGCCGAGCACCGCGAGAAACGCCGCCTGGCTGTAGTCGCCCTCAACGGCGCAGTCGCAGGCCGTATAGCGCTGCGGCGCGGCGATGCGATACAAAACGCTGCCGTCCTTGCGCTGGCGCTGCGCCACCCTGACGCCGAAGCGCTGCATGGCGCCGAGGGTGAGCTCGACATAGCTGCGGCTCTCGTAGGGCGGCAGCACTTCGATCGTGCTTTCGGATTCCAGCAGCGGCGCGGCGAACAGCAGGCCGCTGATGAACTGGCTGGAGATATCGCCGGGCAGCGTAAAGCCGCCGGGGCTCAAACGGCCGAAGATGGTCAGGTCCTCCCCGGTCTGTTCAAAGCGCAGGCCCTGGCGGGAAAACAGCAGGCGGTAGATCTCCTGCGGGCGGGCGAACAACCGCCCCGCGCCGGTGAAGCGGATCTTTTGCGCCGTGAGGCTGAACAGCGGGATCAGAAAGCGCAGCGTGCTGCCGCTTTCGTTGCAGAACACCGGCCGCGTGACCGTGACGAAGCTCTCGCCGCCGCAGCCCGTGACGGTGACGGCGGCGGGCTCCTCCTCGACCTTGGCGCCAAGCTGGCGCACCGCGCCGATCGTGGCGCGGATATCGTCCGAATAGGCGATGTTTTCGATGCGGCTGGTCCCGGCAGCCAGCGCCGCGCAGACGACGGCGCGGTGGGCCACGCTTTTGCTGGGCGGCACGGCGGCTGTGCCGTGCAGGCGGCCCGGGGTGAGTATGACGTTCAAAACAGTACCGACCTTTCTACGTTGGTTGGCGGGGGTCAATCGAGCGGGTCGAAGACTTTTTCAAAGGCTTCGGCCGCCGCGCGCACCGCATCCTCCGGGCGGGCGGTGTTGTCGATGACGGCGTCGGCCGCGGCGCGGTAGGCGGGCTCGCGCTCGGCCTCCATGCGGCGCAGCGCCGCCGGCCCGGTCGAGAGCGGGCGGCCGCCGGTGGCCAGGTGCTGCAGCGGGCGGCGCACCCAGAGCACGGGGCCGTTCTGGCGCAGCAGGCGGGCGTTGCCGGGCGTCTTGATGACGCCGCCGCCGCAGGCGATGACCTGGCCGTGTTCGCGGCTCACGCTGGCGACGGCCTCGGCCTCATAGCGGCGGAAGGCGGCTTCGCCCTCGCGCGCAAAGATATCGGGGATGGGCATACCCGCGTGCGCTTCGACCCATTCGTCCAGATCGACATAGGTCTTGCCCAGCTGTTCGGCCAGCGCACTGCCGACCGTGCTCTTGCCGCAGCCCGGCATGCCGATGATCGAGATGTTGGAAAGATCGCGGCGCAGGTCGTGGTGGATCTGGCGGATCAGTTCGTTTTTGTCCAGCTCGCTGCCCGTGAAGTAGACCGCGGCATAGACCGCCTGGGCCACGAGCATCTCAAAGCCGCACCAGGCCGGGACGCCGCGCTCGGCCGCGCGCAGCAGCAGCTCGGTGCGGAAGGGGTTGTACACCGCGTCGAGCACGGCCTCCAGGTGGGGGTACGCCGCCAGGTCGACCAGGCAGCGGCCCACTTCCGGGTACATGCCCGCCGGGCTGGTGTTGATGAGGACCTGGGTGTCCTGCCGCCGCGCGGCCTGCTCGTAGGTCAGCGCGCCGTCCTTGCCGGAGCGGCTGACCTTGTAGACGGTGGCGGCCCCGGCGTCGCGGCAGACGGCCTCGACTGTGCGGCTGGTGCCGCCGGTGCCGAGGATCAGCACCGACTTGCCCGCAAAGCTCACATTGTGGCGGCGGGCCAGCCAGGAAAAACCGGCGTAGTCGGTGTTGTAGCCGTACAGGCGCCCGCCGCGGTTGACGACGGTGTTGACCGCGCCGATGGTCTCGGCCGCCGGGCCGAGCTCGTCACACATCTCAAACGCCAGGCGCTTGTAGGGGATGGTCACGTTGATGGCCTTGAACGATTTGGCCTGCAGGAATGCGCGGGCCTCGCTTTCGGTGGGCAGCTCGAGCAGTTCATAGACATAACCGCCGATCTTTTCGTGGATCTCCTTGGAGTAGCTGTGCCCCAGCTTACCTCCGATCAAACCGTATTCCATACGCTTTCCCTCCTTACTGCTGCAAAGCGTGAAAGGGCGCACCCGCCCCGGGGGTCGTTTTTATTCCGGCTGCGGCAGGCCGTGCTTCTGGGCCAGCGTGCCGTAGCGCACCGTCAAAAGGTCAAGGATACCGAACGCGACCAGGCTGTTCTGCACGACGGCCGCGCGCGGCACGATGCAGGGGTCGTGGCGGCCCGCGATCTGCAGGCTGGCGTCGGCGCGGGCCGGGTAGTCGACGGTATCCTGGCGCTTATAAATGCTGGGCGTCGGCTTGACCGCCGTGCGCAGCACGATGGGCATGCCGTTGGCGATGCCGCCGTTGACGCCGCCGTTGCGGTTGGTGGCCGTGACGATCCGGCCGCCGCGCATGCGGAACGCATCGTTGGCCTCGCTGCCGCGCATGCGCGCCAGGGCGAAACCTGCGCCGAACTCGATGCCCTTGACGGCGGGCATCGAAAACATCAGGTGGGCCAGCTCGCTTTCGACGCTGTCGAACCACGGTTCCCCCACCCCGGCCGGGACGCCGGTGACGATCGTTTCCAGCACGCCGCCGACACTGTCGCCGTCCGCCCCGGCGGCGCGGATGGCCGCCTGCATCGGGGCTTCCCGGGCGGGGTCGAGCAGCGCGAAGTGGCCGGGCTCCGGTTCCGGCAGCACGAGGCCGGCGGCGCTCGAAAGCGGCGCGTCGGCAATGCCGGCACATTCGGCAATGTGGGTGTAGACGCGCACGCCGAGCGTTTGCAGCACATGCTCGCACAGGGCCCCGGCGGCGACGGCGGCGGCCGTGAGACGGCCGGAGAAATGCCCGCCGCCGCGCGCGTCCTGCCAGCCTTCGTACTTGGCAAAGGCCGTATAATCGGCATGGCCGGGGCGCAGCAGCGCGGCGGTTTTGGCATAGTCGCCGCTGCGGGTGTTGGTGTTGCGCAGCGCCAGCGTCACGGCGGTGCCGGTTGTGCGGCCGTTGTATACGCCGGAGAGGAATTCGATCTCATCCGGCTCGGTGCGCGCGGTGGAGAGCCCGTCCCCGCGGGCGCGGCGGCGGTCCATGCGCAGGGCAAGGTAGGCGGGGTCGACCGCCAGCCCGGCGGCGAGCCCGTCCAGCACCGCGCCGATGGCGGGGCCGTGGCTCTCGCCGAAGATGGTCAGCGACACGGCGCTGCCAAATGTGTTTTTCATCGGCGGCGCGCCCCCTCAGTCTTGCGTTTCCAGGCCCAGCAGGGCGGGCAGTTCGGACATCGGGATGGTATCGGCGCGCCAGCAGCCAAGCCCCGGCACGCGGATGACCGTGATCGTATCGCCGCTGCCCTTTTTGTCGTGCTGCATCTGGGCCAGCACCTTCTGCTTGTCAAGGCCGGTGCGCACGGGCAGCTCCAGCCTGCGCAGCACCGCGCGGGCGCGCTTTTGCAGCTTGCGGTCCTCGATCATCGGCAGCATGCCGAGTGCGACGCACTCGCCGTGGTAGAGGCCGTTGGTGCGGCGGCCGCGCACGCCTTTGACCGCTTCGATGCCGTGGCCGATCGTGTGGCCGAAGTTGAGCGCCCGGCGCGCCCCGGCCTCGCGCTCGTCGGCTTCAACGATCTTCTTTTTGACAAGCAGGCTGCGGTAGATGATCGTCTCGATATCGGCTTCGATGGCGCCGGTCTCGAACAGTTCGAACAGGGCCGGGTCGGCGATGAGGCCCGCCTTGACGGCTTCGGCCAGACCGTTGTGGAACTGGCGGCGCGGCAGCGTAGCGAGGGTGTCGGGGTCGATGAGGACCGCGCGCGGCTGCCAGAACGCGCCGACGATGTTCTTGGTATCGCCGAGGTCCAGCCCGGTCTTGCCGCCGATCGAGGAATCGATCTGGGAGAGGGTCGTTGTCGGGCAGTTGACAAAGTCGATGCCGCGCATATAGCTGGCGGCGCAGAAACCGCCCAGGTCGCCGACGACGCCGCCGCCCACCGCGACAAGCAGGTCGCGCCGGGTCAGCCCGGCCGCCAGCATGGCCTGCAGCACAGCGGCGTAGGTCTTGAGGCACTTGCTGCCTTCGCCCTGGGGCACGGTGTAAACGGTTCCCTGCGCGCACTGGGCCAGCACGGTCTGCGCGTACTGTTCCGGCACGCCGCTGTCGGTGAGGATAAACACCTTGCGGTGGGTCAGGTCGGTAAACTGGTAAAGGTTGGAAAGGCAGCCGCGCTTGAGGATGATGTCATAGCTGCGGGCCCCGAGGTTCATGGTCAGTTTCATACAGCGCCTCCTTCAAATTTGTCTTTGTATCGGTAAACTTTCGCGTTTTCCTTTTGCCTGCACAGGCGGGGCGGCGTTACATCGGCACTTCGCGCGCCGGGGCGGTCTCGAACACGCCGAGCGTGCGCACGGTGCGGCAGGCGGCCTCGAGGCTTTCGAGCAGCGCCGCACAGCGCGCGGGGGCGTTTTCCTCCGGGCAGACAAGCTGCACATAGAAGTAATATTCAAACGGCACATGCGGCAGCGGGCGGCTCTTGATGTTTTCCATATTGAAGCCCTGCTCGCCGATCAGGCGGATGACGTTGGCCAGCTTGCCGGGCTTGTGGTCGACCGTGAACAGCAGCGCCAGGCGGCGGCCGGGGGCCGGGGGCAGCGGCGCGGCGGCGTCGGCGCGGGCGACGACAAGGAAGCGGGTGGTGTTGTCGCCATCCTCGTTGACGCCCTTGACGAGGATCTGCAGCCCGTAGAGCTCGGCTGTCTGCGCCGAGGCGATGGCCGCCAGGCTTTTGTCACCGCTTTCGGCCACATGGCGGGCGGCGTCGGCCGTGTTGCCCCAGGGGCGCGCTTCCAGCCCGTGCGATTTGAGGAACGGGCTGGACTGCGCCAGCGCCTGCTGGTGGCTGACGACGGTGCGGATGCCCGCGAGCTCCGCGCCCGGCAGCGCCAGCAGGTCCTGGCGGATGGGCAGGCTGGCCATGCGGGCGACCGTGAGCTGCGGGCGCGCATAGAGCAGATCGAGCACGGCCGAAACATCCCCGGCGTTGGAGTTTTCAAACGGCAGAACGCCGTACTGCGCGTCCCCGGCTTCGACCGCATCGCAGACATCGGCCCAGGTGGCATAGGCTTTGGCGCTGGCAAACGGCAGCAGCAGCGTCAAGGCGATGTGGCTCCACGCGCCCTGCACGCCCTGATAGGCGGCGACGTCCCGCCCCAGCAGGCGGCGCTGGTACGCGCGGGAGACCGCGAGCGACTGCTGCAGGAAGCGGCGGTAATACGCGCGCAATTCCCCCGGCACGCGGGCGGTGTTTTTGGCGATGAGCGCATCCTCCCGCGCGGGGTCAAACACCGGCTTGCCGGTGGCAGCCTTGTACTGCGCCACCTGCACGACGGCCTGCATGCGCTGCGTGAACAAAGCGGCCATCTGCGCGTCGATGGCGTCGATCTGCGCGCGGGCCTGCTCGAGCTGGTCCATCTGCGTTCCTCCTTACATGCACACATCTATATCCAGTTTTACTATACCATAAAACGGTCTGTATAACAAGAATCCCGGCGAAAAATTGCCGTGAATTTTTTGAAAACCTTTTCCCCTCCCGGCCTTTCCGGCCCCCTGTGCGCGCGCGGGCGACAGACCGGCAGGTTTTACAACCGAAGCGCGCGGATGTTGTGCAGCCTGCGCCGTTGCTCTGCCCCCCCAATATGCTATAATAAATAAAAACGCGGGTGTCTTTGGGTGTCTTTCCGCGAAAGCGGGCGCGCCCCGCGCCCAAACCGCAAAGCGACGCGACGCAAAGGAGGTTTCCCATGCACAGAACGCTGAAACGCCTGTTCGGCCTGGCGCTGGCGGCGGCGCTGACCGCGACGGCCGGCACCGGCGCGTTTGCCGCCGAGCTGGTCATTTTTGATTCCGACAAGCGGGAACTGTACCAGCGCTACGCCCAGGAGCCCGCCGTGCTGACCGTGTGCGAAGACTGCGGCGGCGCGCGGCAGGCGCAGGATACGGCGGCCGGCCGCTGGTTTGACACCGGCTTTACCCGGGACTGCGAGGAGGGCGTGGCTTACACCGGGCTGGACATGCTGGAGGCCCGCACCGTGCGGGTGCAGTACGCCTGCGCCAGCTGCGGCGCCAGCGCCACCGCCGCCGGGTACGAACGGCGCTGGGTCTGCTATGACCCGGACGGCTGCGCCGAATGCGGCGGGCAGCGCACGCTGCAAACCAGCGAGCCGGGCGAATGGGGCCTGACCGGGGGCTGGCAGGAATGCACCCACGGCCACATGCCGTACTATAATGACATTGAGGAGAGCCGCACCGTCGAAAAGACGTTCGTGTGCGAAAGCTGCGGCGAGACCGAGACCCGCACCGACACCGAGACCCGCTGGCGCTGCACCGGCGAGGAAGCTGCGCAGAGAAAACGCGAAGCCCTGTACCGTTGAGCCGCCGTAAAGCGCCCTGCCCAAAAATGCAAGCGCCCTGCCTGTGCAAACAGGCGGGGCGCTTTTTGTCTATGGTTTCTCTGGTTGACCCGGTTGGCCCTTTTGTGCGCTGCGGGCGCGACGCACAAGCGTTTCAAAGGTGGGGGTGCGCGTAAAGAAGCGGCGGTAGGGGTTTTCCGGCAGCGGCGGCGCTGTGCGGGCCGCGCGCAGCGGGCCCGACGGCCCCGGGCGGCCGCCCTGCGGTTTGGGACGCCAGCGCATCATTCCTGCCCGGCGGTGGAGGAAGCCCCGGCGGTCAGAGCGGCCCACATGGCTTCGGCCGCCTGGCCCTCCCTGCTGACCTCGCCGTCCCAGGTGCCGCGGAAGCCCACATACAGCGGGGCCAGCACATCCTGGTTTTCGCCGGTCAGGTTGTCGACCATCGTCAGGCCGGTGTAGGCGCCAAGGTCCAGGCCGGTCAGCACCGGGCAGTCGGTCCAGCGGTAGACCATCTGCGTCCAGTCCAGGTTTTCCGTACCGGCGCTGTCGTCCGGCAGCGTGCCGTCCAGATAGCGCAGCACGCCGCTGTAATTTTCAAACACCTCGGGGTCTTCCAGCAGGTAGATATAACTGCCGGAAGCGCTGGCGATATCGGCCGAAAGCTGGGTCAGCCCGGCCATCTGCTCATAAGGGTCCATCTCCGAAACAGAGGGCGTCTGCTCCAGGCTGACGACGAACTGGTTGACCTGAACGACGACCTTGCCGTCGCCGTTGATATCCTCGCCAAATTCGGCCAGCGCCGCGCCAAGCGCGTCGGTGGTGTCCTCCGGCAGGCCGCTGCGGCCCACATAGCCGACCATATAGTCCGGCTTTACCCGGAAGAAAATGTCGTGCGCAAGCCAGGCCAGCATCACGGCCGCCACAAGGGCGACGGCGACGATCACCTTGTTGTAATGCCACCAGTTGCCGGCTTTTTCCGCTTTGGTGTATTCGCGCTGCGGCTCTTTATCCTGATAGTTTTCCGTACTGCTTTTTGTGACCCAGGCCATCGGCGGGCTCCCCTTTCCAAACACAAAAAATCCAAATCCAAAATCAGATATAGCTTACTATAGCACACACATATCAAAAGTTTGTGAAAATATTCTAACCTTTTTGCGCGCAACTTGCAAGCCGCGGCAAAATATCGTAGAATAGCCTTATACAATATACACGATGCGATCGTGATCCACACAGGAAAGGCAGGCGGTGCTGCATGCGCACAGGCCCGACACGTTCAACCTCCCCGGCTTGCTTCCTGGCCCGGCTGCGGCGCGATTTCCGCGCCGTCTACCTGGCGGGGCTGCTGTGCTGCGCCATGCTGCTGCCGGCCTGCCTTTTGGTCTGGCTGGGCGTTTACCTGCGCGTGTTCTGGCTGAGCCTGGCGGGCGGCGCCGCGGGCGGGCTGCTGGGCGCGCAGGGCGTGTGCGGGCTGTTTGACACGCTGCTGCGCAGCCGCCGCGGCCGCCTGGGGGCCTGGTGGCCCGGCTACTGCGCCGCTTTCCGCCAGAATGCGCGCGACGCGCTGCTGCCCGGCGCTGTGGCGGGCGGGGCGCTGGGGGCCTGGGTCTGGGTGCTGATGACGCTGCCGCTGATGGAGCGGGTGCCCAACTCGGTATGGCTGTGCATGTTTTTCGGCGGCGCGTGTGTGATCGGGTTCTTTCTTGACCTGTTCGCACAGCTGGTGCTGGTCGACCTGCCGCTGGGCGGGCTGCTCAAGCACACCGAAATGCTGTTCCTGGGGTTTCTTCTGCGCACGCTGGCGGCGGCGCTGGTCGTGCTTTTGTACTGGATGGCGCTGGTCCTGTTTTTCCCCTATACGCTGCCGCTGCTGCTGATCACGGGCGGCTGGCTGCCCGGCGTGCTGGCGGTGCAGATCCTGTACCCGGCGCTGGACCAGGCCTATGGGCTGACGCAGCGCGACGCGGATATTGAGCAAGAAAAGCGGTGAGGTTTGCATGGAGAGCAAGAATACGTTCCTGCTGCAGGAAACCGAGGAGTTCATGCGCGGCGAGCTGGACAACGTGACGGTGGCCGAGAGCCGCATCCTGCTGGACGTTGTGCAGGGCGGGCATGTGCCCTACGGCTGCTACACGAGCCCGGCCATCCAGATGCCCGCGTTTGACGCGGTGCGGGTGAGCTGGAACGGCGGCACGCCGCCGGGCACCGCACTGGAAGCGCAGGCCCGCGTGCTGGTGGACGGCAACTGGACCGCCTGGTGCAGCTTTGGGCGCTGGAGCCCCTACCTGCAGCGCGAGGGCGCCAAGCCCGCCGTGCGCGGCCCGCTGGTGATGCGCGCCGACCAGCTGCTGCTGGATTCCAAGATCGGCATGCAGGTACAGCTACGCATCTACCTGTACAGCAAGGATGAGAAAGCGACGCCCACGGTCAGCCTGTTGGGCGTCAGCGTGCGGGCGGTGGATGTGATCCCCGCCGGGGGGCGGCCGGTCAACGCGCAGCTGCACCTGATGCCCTACATCGTGGCCCGGCGCGCGCCCGCGCTGCGCGGCGTGATGGACCTGGCTGTCTGCCTGGCCAGCCTGACCAACCGCTGGGGGGCGGACATCCTGCCCGAAGAGTTTGCGCTGGCCATGCGGGACGCCCAGCCGGAGGCGGACGACGCCCGCAACCTGGGCTTTGCCGCCGCCGTGGCCGGGTGCTGGGGCTTCCCCGCCTGGGCCTGCTGGGGCGACCTGGCCCTGCTGCGCGCCGAGGTGCGCGCCGGGTTCGGCGTGATCACGGCGATGGAATCGACCCCGGCGCAGGTCGCGGCCGGGCTGCCCGCCGTGCGCTATGTGGCCGTGCGCGGCTTTACCGCCCGGCCGGACGGCGGCTGGACCGCCCTGCTGATCGACCCGTGGGCCGGGCCGGGCGACTTTGACGCCGAGACCGAAATGCCGCTGGACGACTTCCTGGTGGCGTGGAACAACCTGGCTTTGTGCATGCGGCCGCGCCGCCACGGCGTGCCCGCCGGGTGCCCGGCGCGCTCAAGCGTGTGGCTGCGGCAGGACCGCGCCAACCCCGGGCTGTACCGGATGCACCTGGGCGGCACGCCCCACCCGCTGCCCGACGATTTCTGCGGCGCGGCGCCGGAAACCCCGGAAAGCCCGGAAAATTCAGACAGCGCAGGCGGCGCAGACAGCGCGTACGCCAAAGAGCCCCCGGCCGCCGGGGTGCTGGCGTGGTCGCTGCCGGACGAGCGCCCCCACGCAACGGCGGGCCACCGCACGCTGCATTTTGTCCGCCCCGAGCAGGGCGGCATCCGGCTGGAAAAACCGGCCGAGGGCAGCCACACGCCGCTGAAGTACACGGTGTATGCGATCGACCCCAGCGGGCAGACGCTGGTGGGCGACACGCTGGTGTGACCGCGCCCGGAAACCCGACCCGATACGATACAAACGCCCCGGCCCGTGCAGGCATGCGCCGCACACAGCCGGGGCGTTTTCTGTTTTATTCTGGCAGCTGGCCGCTTTCCTCCAGCGCGGTGCGCTGGACGCCGGCGTTCTGCGCGGCGGCGGCGCGGGCTGTGTCCATCGTGGCGGCGTAGCTGGCCGCGTCGGCGTCCCAGGCTTCAAAGCCGGGCTCGCCGCGGTGGTCGGGCAGGTCGTAGTTTTCCACAAGATAGGCCCCCAGCGCCGCCGTGAGCTTTTCGGAGCCTAGCACGTTGAGGTGACTCCCGCCGTCCGGCGTATCGAACAGCCAGTCGATGCCGGGGTCGTTTTCGGCCATGTTGTAGTCGATGTAGGGCAGGCCGTGCGCATCGGCGAACGCCTGCACGCCGTCGTGCCGCGTCAGGTTCCAGCTGGAGGACGCCGGGACCGTGATCAGCAGCAGCTCGCTGCCGTGCTCGGCGCAAAAGTCGGCGATGCGCTCCATATAAACGCCGACAAGGAACGGCAGCGGCTCGGTGCGGCCGTCGTAATACATATACTCCCCGCGCAGGCAGGCGGCGACGTCGGTGATGGGCATATACCCCTTGTTGGGGTCGCGCCAGGTGTAGTCGTGCTCCTCAAAGAGGTTTGCAGGCGTGAGGTCCTTCCAGTTGTCGTGGAAGCGCACGAGCGGGATGAGCTCGTCGGTGATATCGCCGATGGCGGCCTGCAGGTAGGTCTCGTCGCTGAATTTGCTGTAGCAGACGTCGGTGCACAGCACGACGACTTTGGGCGTCTGCTCCTCATAGATCGAGCGCAGGCGGTAGTAGATGTTGTACACCGAAAGCCAGCCCGAGGCGTAGGTGTAGCCGGTGACGCCGTTTTCGGTATACCACTGCATCGGGGCGATGCCCTGGGCGGCGTTGGAATCGCCCATAACGAGCACGTCGACGGTGTCGAAATCCTCGCCCAGCAGCCCGCCCGCCGTGTACCCGGAAAGGTAGCGGTTGGAATGGGGCATCAGATAATGCCCGGCCAGGAACACCGCCGCCGCCAGCACCAGCAAAAACGCCGTGATATGCAGCGCGTGTTTGATCCAAAGTTTCATGGTTGTCCCCTGTTAGGGTGTATCTGAAAAATCCCCAGCGCTGTCTCATTCTACTAAAAAGCAGCGTCTGCTGCGTTACGAAGCCTTGGAATACACAAAGTATTCCTGCGGCTTCGTGCCTTGCATCCGCACCTTTTTAGCGAATTTTCCAGCACTTTTGATTTATCAGATACACCTGTTAGAACTGCGCGTAGATGAAGGCGGCCGGTTCGTAGTTGTCGCCGTATGCGCCGAAGATCATGACCAGCAGCACCGCGCCGACATAGACGGCCCAGCGCAGCGGCAGCGGCCGGGCCGCCAGCGCATGGCGCAGGCGGTGGCCGCGCTCATGCGCCCAGTCGACCGCCAGCATCAGCGCCGCCCCGGCGGCCAGCACCATGGCGTCGCGCGCGTCGATCTTGATGAGCAGGCTGCCCGCATACGGGCGCAGCAGCGAGACGAGCATCTGCCAGGCGGCGCGCACGCCGTTGGCGCGGAACAGCAGCATGCCGAAGCCGACAAAGCCCCAGGTGCGCGCAACCTGCCAGACATGCCAGGCCGGTTTCTGCCGCCAGGCGCCGAGGTTCGGCAGCGCTTTGACAAGCGCCGGTTCGGCGGCTTCGCCGAGCCACTGCAGCGCAAAATAGTAAAGGCCGTAGACAAGGTAGATCGCCGCCGCGCCGTGCCACAGGCCGATCAGCGCCCAGGTGAGACAGAGCGCAAGCCACACCGGCCATTTGCGGGCGGCGGCGGGGCCGAACTTTTCGCGGCAGAAACGGCCGAAGCGCTGCAGCGGGCGGCTCAGGCACAGCGGCTGGAACACATATTCCCGCAGCCAGGCCCCGAGCGTGATGTGCCAGCGCCGCCAGAATTCGCCCACCGAGCGCGCAAAAAACGGCTGGCGGAAGTTTTCGGCCAGGTGGACGCCGAACAGTTCGGCCGAGCCGAGCGCGATGTCCATACAGCCGGAGAATTCGGCGTAAAGCTCGAGCGTGTACATCACAACGCCGGCGATGACGGCCGCGCCGCTGTACTGGGTCCAGTCGTCAAAGACCGCCCGGACATACACATAGGCGCGGTCGGCCACGACCATCTTTTTGAACAGACCCCAGACGATGCGCTGGATGCCGAAGGTCAGGTCGCGGTAGCTCGGCGCGGGCGGGTCGAGCAGCGCGGGGCGCAGCGCGCCCCAGCGGTCGAACGGACCTTCGACGACATGCGGCCAGAACGACAGGAACAAAAGCACCTGCCAGTAATGTTCGGCCGGTTCGCTGACGCCGCGGTAGATATCAACCAGATAGCCCGCCGCCATGAGCGTGAAAAAGCTGAGCCCCAGCGGCTGCACAAAGGCGGGCAGCGCCAGCGCGGGCGACCCCGGCAGGCGCGCGGCGACAGCCGCCGCCAAGCGCGCGAACAGCGGCAGGTACTTGACCGCGAGCAGCACGGCCAGCACCGCGGCCGCCGATGCGCCGACCGTGAGCTTTTTCAGCGCGGCGACGCGCTGTTTCATCTCCTTGCGCGCGGGCGGCGGCAGGTCCTTCCTGGCCGCCTGGAACAGCGCATCCAGCCGGCCGAGCTGCTGCCCGGCCACCCAGCACACCGCCGCCGTGGCCAAAATGTAGACCGTGTACTGCCGCGCGCTGACGGCGTAAAACACAAGGCTGGCCGCCAGCAGCGCCCCGGGCCGCCATTTCTGCGGCAGCAGCGCCCAGGCCAGCCACGCCAGCACAAGGAACACGAACAGATAAACAAACGAATTGTAGGACATGGGTCACTCTTCCTGCAAACGCGCGACCAGCGATTCGATCGCACGGGCGGTGTGGAAGTTTTCTTCTTTGAGGTCGAGCGGGGTGATCTCGATGTCAAACTCCCCGGTCAGGGCCATGACCAGCGACATGACTTCGACCGAATCGAGCCGGCCGCTCTTGATGAGTTCTTCGTCGGGGTCGGGGCGCAGGCCGGGTTTGACCTCTTCGATCAGGTCAAGGATCGTTTCCAGTAAAGACATAAAAAATCTCCTTAAATTCACAGTTGGTTGTGCAGCGCTTTGCGGTCGACTTTGCCGTTTGCATTGTGCGGCATCTGGCGCACGCGGCGGTATTCGGCCGGGCGCATGTAAGCGGGCAGCCGCTGTTCAAGCCGGGCGCGCAGCGCTTGAGCCAGGTCTCGCCGCCCCTGATAGAACAGCACGAGCCGGTCGCGCGCGGCGTCGTACAGGCAGGCGCATTCGTCGAGCTTATCCTGCCCGAACGCGGCGGTCTCGATCTCGCCGGGCTCGATGCGGTAGCCCATATGCTTGATCTGGTCGTCGAGGCGGCCGCAGTACATCAGCTCGCCGCGCTCGTTGAGACGCACAAGGTCGCCGGTGCGGTAGATGGTTTCGGGATACTGCGGCCGGGCGGGGTTTTGCACAAAGCGCGCGGCTGTTTTTTCCGGCTGGCCGTAATACCCGGCCGCCACAAAGCTGCCGCGCACGCACAGCTCGCCTTCCTCCCCCGGCGCGGCCGGGGCGCCGTCTTTAAGAATGAGCAGGCCGCAGTTTTGGCATGCGCAGCCGATCGGCAGCGGTTCGTCGCCGGCAAACGGGCGGTCGAGGCGGTAAAACGCGCAGATGTCGGTCGTCTCGGTGGGGCCGTAGAGGTTGGCGAACACGGCGTCCGGGTAATGTGCGCGCCAGTAGTTGAGCTTGGCGGTGGGCATGACTTCGCCCGCGAACAGAACCGTGCGCAGCGGCGGCAGCGCCGTGTAGTCGAGCGCTTTCCAGTTGGCGACAATGCCGAGCGCCGACGGCACCCAGTACAGCGTATTGACGCCGCGCGCCGTGAGATAGTCGAGCAGCTGCACCGGGAAGCTGAACAGCCGCCGCGGCAGCACCTGCACGCAGGCCCCGCCGCGCAGCGCGCCGTAAATATCCGTCACCGACATGGAAAAATAAAACGGCGACTGCCCGCCCAGCACCGTGCCGGGCGCGAACGAAAACTCGGCCGCGACCCATTCGCTGTAGGCCAGCAGGTTGCGGTGGGTGACGGCCACGCCCTTGGGCTGGCCGGTGGAACCGGAGGTGAACAGCACATAGGCAAGGTCGGTATCAATGACCTGGCGGCGCAGCGCCGCCAGGTTGGCCGGGTCCGGTGCGGCAGCCAGCGCCGTTTCCAGCGAAAGCAGCGGGACAGGCCCCGCAAGCTGCCGGGCCAGGGGCAGGTTTTCCGCATCGGCCAGGAAGGCGGCGGGGTCCAGCTGGGCCAGGATGGCCTGCAGGCGCTCGGGCGGCTGGGCGACATCCAGCACGATGTAAAAGCCGCCGGCCGCCAGCGTGCCGAGCATGGCGTGCACCGCGGCGGCGGTGCGCCCGGCCGCCAGCACGACCGGGCGGTGCAGCACGCCGCCCGGCAGCGCCGCCAGCGCCGTGCCGATGCGCTGCACGGCGGCGGCGGTATCCGCCCAGGTGTGGGCGGTGTTCTCGTCGCAGTAGCTCGGCGCCTGCGGGCAGCGCCGGAGGCTGCGGTCCAGCAGGTCCAGAACGTGGTCCATGGCGTTGCACTCCTTTCCGGGCCGGAGCGGCCCAGGTAAGTGTACAGTATAGCACCCATTTGGGACAAAAACGTGAACAAAGCGGCAAAGAAACGGTAAAGAAATAATAACCGCTCTGCCCAGCAGAAAAGCCGCCGCCCGAAATGGGCGGCGGCACGTTTGTTTTTTAGGTCTGTTTACACTTGTAAAATTTTCCGGCCGGTCAGTACACGGCCTCGACCTTGACGGTCCAGCCCTTGGTGTCTGGCAGTTTGCCCCACTGGATACCGGTCAGGGTGTCGTAGAGCTTCTGGGTCAGGGGGCCGATCTTGCCGCCGCCGATCATGGCGGCCTTGCCCTCCCAGTCCAGCTCCTTGACCGGGCTGACGACGGCGGCGGTGCCGGTGCCGAACACTTCCTCGAGCTTGCCTTCGTCGGCGGCTTTCATGACGTCGGCGATGGCGAGCTTGCCTTCGATGACCTCGTAGCCCCAGTCTTTGAGCAGCTCGATGATGGAGCGGCGGGTGACGCCGGGCAGCACGGTGCCGGTGCAGGCGGCGGTATAGATCTTGCCGTCGATCTTGAACATGATGTTCATGGAACCGACTTCCTCAACGTACTTCTTCTCGACGCCGTCGAGCCAGAGCACCTGGCTGAAGCCGCGCTCCTCGGCCAGCTCGCCCGCCTTGATGGACGCGGCGTAGTTGCCGCCGCACTTGGTAAAGCCGGTCAGGCCCGGGGCGGCGCGGATGTATTCGTCCTCCACATAGATGCGCACAGGGTCAAGGCCTTCGGCATAGTAAGCGCCGGAGGGCGAGCAGATGATGGCGAAGCGGTAATGCGCCGCCGCGTGCACGCCGAGGCCGACGTCGGTGGCGATGCAGAACGGGCGGATGTACAGCGAAGCGCCGTCGGTGTGCGGGACCCAGTCGCGGTCGATGTCGACCAGCGCCTTGACCGCCTGGACGAAGTCCTCCGGCGGGATGGCGGGCATGCCGAGGCGGTCGGCCGAATCGTTGAAGCGGTTGGCGTTGCATTCCGGGCGGAACAGCTGGATATCGCCCTGCGCCGTGCGGTACGCCTTCATACCCTCAAAAATTTCCTGCGCATAGTGGAACACCGTCGTGGCGGGGTCCATCTCCCACGGGCCGTAGGGCACGATGCGGGCGTCATGCCAGCCTTCGCCGGCGGTATAGTCCATCAAAAACATATGATCGCTGAAGATCTTGCCAAAGCCGAGCTTGGATTCATCCTGCGGCTTTTGTTTCGGCGCAGCGGTGCGCGTGACCTTGATATCCAACATTTTCCGTCTCTCCTTTTTGCACACAGGGCGCCTGCCCGCAAAAGGGCGGCCGCCCAAATTCTGCCGCCCGGCCCCCATTGCACACATGACCGGGTGACTGTTTTATTATAGACCCTGCTTTTGGCGAATACAAGACCTTTCCCCGAACTTTTGCGGCACAGACGGAGAATGCCGCGCCGGGGAAAAGCTTCACTGCCTGCCGGTCAGGTCGGTGGCCAGCAGCTGCGCCTTGACGCACAGCTCGGCCGCCTTGAAGGCGTGCGCCTGGGTCATGGCGTTCTCGGTGCGGTTCAGGCAGTCAAGGATCAGCTGGCCGAAGTACGGGAAGCCCACCTTCCCGGTCACATCCTCATAGTGCTCGCCCGCCTTGTCGACCCAGAACACATGGTTGCCCTCTGCGCTGCGGGCCACGTCCAGATATTTGCGCAGTTCGATGTAGCCGTCGGTGCCAAGCAGGAAGGTGCGCCCGTCGCCCCAGCTGCGAAGGCCGTCGGGCGTGAACCAGTCGACGCGGAAATAGCCGCTGGCGCCGTTGTCGCCCACCAGTGTCGCGTCGCCAAAGTCGTCCAGCTCCGGGTATTCTGGGTGGGCGTAGTTCGCGATCTTGGCGTTGACGATGGTCGCGTCCTCGGCGCCGGTGTAGAAAAGGAACTGCTCGATCTGGTGGCTGCCGATGTCGCAGAGGATGCCGCCATACTTCTCTTTTTCAAAGAACCAGGCCGGGCGCGAAGCCGGGTTGAGGCGGTGGGGGCCCATGCCGATGACCTGCACCACCCGGCCGATGGCCCCCGCCTTGACCAGCTCCCCGGCGTACACCGCCGCTTCGACCTGCAGGCGCTCGCTGTAGCTGACGGCATACTTGCGGCCGGTTTCGGCCACGACGTTTTTGACCATCGCCAACTGTTCCAGGGTGGTCAGCGGCGCTTTGTCGGTGAAATAGTCCTTGCCCGCGCGCATCACGCGCACCCCCAGCGCCGCGCGCTCGGAGGTCACGCAGGCGCCGGCCACCAGCTTGACGGCCGGGTCTGCCAGCACCTGTTCTTCGCTTTCGGCCAGGCGGACCTGCGGGTAACGGGCTTTAAACGCCTGCATCTTGGCCGGGTCCGGGTCGTACACCCATTTCAGCGTCGCCCCGGCGTCCAGCAGGCCGTTGGTCATGCCGTAGATGTGCCCGTGGTCGAGGCCGACGGCTGCAAACGGGAACTCCCCTTCCTTGACGACCGGCGCGGGGATGCCTTTCGGCGCGTAGTTCATACCATCTTTTTGTGCCATGTTTTTATCCTTCTTTCGCAAAACCTGCACAGCGGGCGGGTTATTTCTTTTCTTCGTAGTTGCCGAAGTTGATCGCGTGGGTCGCAAAGTTTTCTATGCTGGCGCTCTTTTGGTAGAAATGCGGCGCGTGGGCCAGCAAACCTTCAAAGGTATAAAAAGCGTCGTCTTTGCCAATGGGCAGCGTGACCGTCTGCCCCAGCGAGCCGGACTTGTAGATAGCCGTGATCAGCTCGACGGTATTGCGGCCGTCCGCGCCGGTGATGAGCGGGCGCGCCCCTGTTTCCAGCGCGCGCTGGAAGTTGTCGATCTCGCCGGTGTGGCCTTCATACGGCAGGTCGGGCAGCGCCTGATAGCGGGCGTTCAGCTCCGCTTCCAGCGTTTCGTCCCGTTCGGGGAAGCCGTTTTCCTTTGACCGGGACGCATAGCAGCTCCACGGCGCGGCCAGCTTGGCGTTTTCGCACTGCAGGACAAGGCCCTGCTCCTCGCCGTGGTGGACGACCGAGGCCGTGACCTGGGCGATGGAGCCGTCCCCATACTGCAAAGTCGAGAAGGACACATCCTCGATCTCGGCGTTGTCGTGCATGACGTTGGCCAGCACGGAGGTGACTTTCTGCGGCAGGCCGCCCTTGATCCAGTTGATCATGTCGATGTGGTGGACGGCATGGTTGAGCGTGCAGCCGCCGCCCTCCTTCGCCCACAGCCCGCGCCACCAGAGGTCGTAGTAGCAATGGCCGCGCCACCAGAGCGAATTGACATGCGCCACGCGCAGTTTGCCGGCCATGCCGCTGTCCAGCATATCCTTGAGCTTGGAGATGGAGTTGCGGAAGCGGTTCTGCGCAATGCAGCCCATCGTCACGCCGTTGCGCCGTTCGGCCTCGATCATCGCGTCGCACTCGGCCAGGCAGGTCGCCATCGGCTTTTCGACAACGACGTTTTTGCCCGCGTCCATCGCGTGGATCGCGATCTCGGCATGGGTGTACGGCGGCGTGCACACATGGACGATGTCGATGGCAAGGCCGGAGGCGAGCATCTTTTCGTGGTCGTCAAAAACGGCGCAGTCCAGGCCGTATTTTTCCTTCATCGCTTGCGCCTTTTCGGGGTAGATGTCGCACAGGGCCACGATTTTGCACCGCTGCGGGAAGGCCAGAAGCCCTTCCACATGCGCGGGCGCAATGTTGCCCGTTCCGACAACAGCAACGTTGAACATTCTGTTTTCCTGCTTTCTTTGTCTGACCGGCCGCGCCGCCCGGGAACGCCCCGGCGCGCTGTTCCGCTTTGCCTTATGATAATGCGCCGCGCGGCAAAACACTACGCATTTTTTTACGGCATACGCCCGCGGTTCCGCTTTTTTTGTCTTTGGCCGCAAAGACCGCGGCGTTCTCTGTTGTGCCCGGGGCGGAATTGCTGTAAAATAGCGTCAGACCCTCAACACCACCAAAGGCAGGTCCCCCCTATGGCCAAAAGCGATTTCGTCCGCAGCCTGAAAAATGCCGAGCTAGGCATCGAGTGCACGGATACGGACAGGTTTTTTAAAATGGGCAGCACCCATTACCACGACTTCTACGAAATTTATTTCCAGGTCTATGGCGACCGGTATCTGCTGGACAACGGGAAGTTCATCCACGTCCGGCCGGGCAACCTTGTCTGGATCAACAAGTTTGAGCCGCATCAGTCGTTCCCGGGCGAAATACCGCTGGGCAACCGCGTCGTCCTCTATTTTACGGAAAACTTCTTGCGCCGCGTTTTCAAAGAGGAGGCCGACCGGCTGCTTGCGCTCTTTTCCGGCATTTTTCAAATCGTTTCGCTGGACACCTGCCAGCAGCGGAAGGTGCTGTACCTGCTGTATGAGATCGAGGACGCCATCCGCACGCAGCAGCCGCTCTATGCGCAGTTTGTCTTTGGGCAGCTGCTGCTTTTGCTGGAGCACTGGATGAATACGCAGGCAGTCCGCTTAAGCGGGGCCGAAGTGCCGGACGCAAAGCACAGCCGCATTTCGCAGGTGCTGTCTTACCTGAAAAACCACTGCAATGAAAGAATCCGCCTGGACGAAGCGGCCGAAGTATTCCACGTCACGCCGCCGTATCTGAGCCGGACCTTCAAGCAGTGCACCGGCATCTCTTTCGTCAACTATGTGAACCACCTGAAGATCGAACAGGCCAAAGAGATGCTGGCCGGCCCCGAGACGGTCACCCGGATCAGCATGGAGCTCGGGTATGACAGCGTGACGCATTTTGAGCGAATCTTCAAGCAGGTCACCGGCGTTTCGCCGACAGCCTGGAAAAAGCGGCAGGGCGGCTGAAACCGCGCGCCGCGGCCAAAAGGCGCCCGGGGCGGGCAGCTGCGTGAAAGTTTGCTGCGTTTGTTGCGCCAAAGGCCGTTTTGCGCTACAATAAAGGCAGCGCCGGGGCCTTTTGCGCCGCCCCGGCGAATGAGGAAAAGGAGAAACGTATGGTCAAGGGTGTTATTTTTGATATGGACGGGCTGATGTTCGACACCGAACGCCTGTGGGATACGCTGTGGACCCCCTGCTGCCAAAAGCTGGGCATGCCGGACCCGCCGCCGGATTTTTACACGAGCGTGCGCGGCCTGGCCGGGGAGAACCTCAAGCGGTACATTGCAAAGTTTTTCCCGGGGCATGACCCGCAGAAGCTGCTGGACGCCGTGTGGGCGATGGCAGACGAGCGCTTTGCCCGGGGCGTGCCGTGCAAGCCGGGGCTCAAAGAGCTGCTGGCTTATCTGGAAGAAAAGGGGCTGCCGCGCATCGTCGCGAGCTCCAGCCCGCGCAACATGATCGAGATGAACCTGCAGACGACCGGCGTGGCGCGGTATTTCCACGACGTCGTGTGCGGCACCGACGTCGCGCGCTCCAAGCCGGACCCGGCCATCTTCCTGGAAGCGGCGCGGCGGCTGGACCTGGACCCGCGGGCGTGCCTGGTGCTGGAGGACAGCTTCAACGGCGTGCGCGCCGGGGCGGCGGCCGGGGCCGTGACTGTGATGGTGCCCGACCTGGCCCAGCCGACCGAGGAGATCCAAAAGCTGTACACCCGCTGCTGCAAGGACCTTTTTGAAGTGCTGGCCCTGCTCAAAGACGGCCAGCTTTGAGCGGCCGCCCGCGCAGCCTGCCGGGCAAATAGTTGGCGGTTTCCCCGCTTCCGTTAACCTGAAGCAAACAATTTGCAGTTTTTTTCCCGAACCACTTGACCAACTGAGAAAAAACAGGTATACTATTTCTGTTGCGCTAGAATAGCTCAGTTGGTAGAGCAGCTGATTCGTAATCAGCAGGTCGCGTGTTCGAGTCACGTTTCTAGCTCCAACAAATAAACGCCCTTTCGTTCTTTTCGCGAGCGAAGGGGCGTTTTGGTTGTACGGGTATTCGTTTTGACTAGAATTCGCACACAAACAGACCCCAGCTTACCGGGAACACCGGAAGGCTGGGGGCTTTGTTCTATCCGTATTACTTGCCTGCCCGAACGGTCTGCAGGTGCTTAGCGAAGCCGCCGAGGTAGTTATTGCCGCGGCTCACGGTGAGCTTCCGATCAGTCTGCTGCTGCACCTGGGTTGCCTTGGGTTTCCCTCTGCGCCGGGGCGGCAGCCCGCCCTCTCTGCTCAAACACTTCTCCAAACGGCACGCCCTGTATCTTGACGCCGCGCCCTTCATATGTGCTATACTACCCATAGAACCCAGGTGGTTCAACTCCGACGAGGCCAATTTGAAGCCGAAGGAGTTGAGCGCTGCCTGGGTTTTGTTTATGTCCGGGTTGGCGTACAACACATTGCTGTTTTGCAAAAATCCTTTCGGGTTTACATCTTTGGGGTAGGCACTGCTCACCTTGTTAAAATCCTGCAGTCCCAGCCGCCTGTCCTGTGTGCTCTGCGGCTGCAAATCCAGCACACACAGCACCGGCGCACCGTTTGCGTCCGTTACCGTGCCAACCACCACGATCCGGCTGTTCTGCTGCGTATTCGAAAGCATACTGCGCCCCTGGCTCTCCAGCACCAGCGCGGGGTCTTCGAGCATGGCAGGGATCTGCCGCACCATGTCCATCGTCATGTTCGGGTGCTCGCGCAAAATCCGGTTGATCTTGCCACTTGCCATCACAATATCCCGTTCTTGCACACCGATGCTTTGCAGCGCCTCGCTTGTGCTGCCCAGTCGGAAGATTCGGCTGTCATTCCGGCCGCCTTCATCCCACGCTACGATCTCCCTGTCAAAATCCGGGTCAATGCTGTACTGTTCCTCCACCCCCGCGCTGGCTGCCGCGGGGGTGTTTTGCTGCATGCGGCCGCTGGCCCCGCTGTCCCGCCGGGCTTCGCCTGTCTCATCCAGCAGCTGCAGATACTCCTCCACCAGCGCGCGCCTGTCCTGCTGCCGTCTTCTCTCCCGGGCCCATCTTTCAAAGATGCGCTCTGTTTTCTTTCGCTTTATCCTTTCCCGCCTGCCGGACAGGAAACGCTCGGCTCCTGCCCGCCGGCGGGCGCCAGCGGCAGGGTGAGGGTGCAGAGCGCGCCGCGGGGGCGGTTCTGGGCGAAGGCGGCCTGCCCGCCGTGGGCGCGCACGATCTGCCGCACAAGGTACAGCCCGAGGATGTGCGGCGCGGGGGCGTCCGGTGCGGCGGCGCCCTGCAGCTGTGCGAGCACGGCGGGCGGGTAGCCGCGGCCATCGTCGGCAAAAATCAGCCGCAGGCTGCCCCCGGCTGTTTCGGCCGTGACGGAGACGTTACAGCCGCCGGGGTTGTGGCGGGCGCTGTTGCCAAGGAGGTTCGCAAAAGCGCGGCGCAGCAGTGCGGCGTCGGCGTCGAGCACAGCGGTCTCGGCCGAAGGGTCCAGCGCGAAATCGACCGTGCAGGCTTCCCCCGCCCCGCTGTTGCAGAAATCGGTGACGGCGGCGCGCAGCAGCGGCGCGGCGGCCATGCGGGCGCGGCGCAGCGGCTGGGCGTCGTATTCGAGCTTGCTGGTCAGGTTGAGGTCCTCGATCAGGCTGCGGATGGTCTGGCCCTGGGCGCGGATGGCCGCGGCCTCGGCGCGCGCGGCCTGGGGCAGGGCGGGGTCCTGTTCAAGCTGTTCGGCGTGGCCGAAGATCAGCGCCAGCGGCGTGCGGATGTCGTGGCTGACACCGGCGATCCAGTCGGTGCGGGCGGCGTCCCGCCGGGCAATGCGTTCGCTCTGGCTGCGCAGATGCTCGCCGGTCTGGTTGAGCTGGCGGGCCAGCGCGGCGGTGGCCCCCTTTTCGGCCAGCTGCACCGGGCGGCCAGCGGCAAGCTCCTGCAGGCCCTGCTCCACATCGCGCAGGCGGCGGTGCATGCCCCAGGCAAACAGCACGCAGGGCAGCACGATGACAAGCAGGTCGACAAGGATGACCGGGAGCACCGTGGCCAGCAGCGCATGGAGCAGGTCGCTTTCCATATAAAAGCTGTAGCGCACGAGCGAACCTTTTGGATAGCCGAGCACGAGCGCGCCGTAGTCGGTCAGGTAGCACATGACGGGGTAGTCTTCGAGATACCAGCGTGTAAAAGATACGACCTCGCGCGTTGTATACGGGTGATCCAGCTCGGCGGGCAGGTCGTAGCGGTAGACGATCTCGCCTGCGTCGTTGAGCATCATCGCCCAGTCAAAGCTGTAGAACCATTCTTCCTCGGTATATTCGGGCCCCGGGCGCGGCGCGCCGGTCTCGTCCAGCGTGAAGGAGTTTGCGATCTGGCTGGGGCGGAACGGCAGCTGGAAATAGCTGCGGTAGGCCACGGCGAAGACCACCCCGAACGGGATGACGACGTTCAAAATCAGCACGCCCAGCGCAATGCCGACGCCCGCCAGCACATAGCGGCGGACGAGTTTGACCAGCGATCTCATGCGTTTCCCTCCCCCGCCAGCTTGTAGCCGAGCCCGCGCACGGTCAAGATCCAGCGCGGGTGGCCGGGGTCGTCCTCGATCTTTTCGCGCAGATGGCGGATGTGCACGCCGAGGGTGTTTTCGTACCCGTAGTAATCGGCGTTCCACACAGCGCGGCAGAGCGCGTCGAACGTGACGATGTGGCCGCGGTTGGCGGCGAGCTTTTGCAGCAGTGCGCGCTCGGTGGCGGTCAGCGTCAGCGTGCGGCCGTCCGGGCCGCAGACGGCGGCGTCGTTCAGGTCGACGCTGCGCGCCCCCAGCGTCAGGCGGGTCTCGGCGCTCTGCTGCAGCGCGCCGCGGTAAGCGCGGCGCAGGATGAGCTGGATGCGCAGCAGAAGCTCCTGCGTGAGGAACGGTTTGGTCAGATAATCGTCCGCCCCGAGGCCCAGGCCGAACAGCCGGTCGGCGTCGGCGTCGCGGGCCGAGAGGAACAGCACCGGCACCTCGCCGCCCGCGTTGAGTTCACGGAACAGTGAAAACCCGTCGCCGTCCGGCAGGTTGATGTCAAGAACGACCAGCTCCGGCACGCGGGCGGCAAAGGCCCGGCGCGCCGCGGCGCAGCTGTCCGCCGTGCGCAGGCGGCTATAGCCCGCCCCGGCCAGCGCCCGGCTGACCAGCGCGAGCAGCTCGGGCGTATCGTCCACCAGAAGGATATCGGCATCCTGGATGCGCTGCATACGATCCTTCCTCCCCTTCCGTATTTGATCTGGTTCCATTATAGCCGCTGCGCGCCGCGCCCGCCAGCGGGGCGCGCAAAGTTTAAGGCAAAATTAAGCGGCGGCGCAGGCGGGCGTTAAGGCGCGGCGGGTACAATGGCCCTGTTCACAAAACACAGGAGGGATTTTTTATGCAGACCGTTATCACAACAAAAGGTCTATGCAAGGCATACGGGCGGCAGTTTGCCGTCGACCATCTCGACCTGGCCGTGCCGGAAGGATGCGTGTACGGGTTCATCGGCCCCAACGGCGCCGGCAAGAGCACGACAATGAAGATGCTGCTGGGGCTGATCCACCCGTCCGCCGGGCAGGTGACGCTGCTGGGGCAGCCGATGAACGCCCAAAACCGGCTGGCGCTGCTGCAGAAAACCGGCAGCCTGATCGAGTCCCCGGCCGGGTACGGGCACCTGACCGGGCAGGAGAACCTGGAGATCGTGGCCGACCTGAAAGGCGTGCCGCGCAAGGACATTGCCCGCGTGCTGGACATCGTGCACCTGACCGGCGACAAATACCGCAAAGTGCGGGAGTATTCGCTCGGCATGCGGCAGCGGCTGGGCATTGCGCAGGCGCTGCTGGGCAGCCCGCAGCTGCTGATTTTGGACGAACCGACCAACGGGCTTGACCCGGCCGGTATCCAGGAGATGCGCGCGCTGATCGCCGGAATGCCCGACGCCTGCGGCGCGACGGTGCTGATCTCGAGCCACCTGCTGAGCGAGCTGGAGCAGATCGTCGGTCAGGTGGGCATCCTCAACAAAGGCAGGCTGCTGTTCCAGGGGCCGCTGCGCGACTTGCAGCGCCACAGCCTGGGCGACATAGAGCTGCGCGTGCTGCGCCCGCAGAAAGCCGCCGAGACGCTGCGGCAAAGCGGCATCCGGGCCGAGGCCGGGGCGGACGGGCTGTTCACACTGCCGCCGCTGCGCGCCGAGCTGCTGGCCGAGCTCGTGCACACGCTGGCCGACCGCGGCGCGGGCGTTGTCGGCATCAGCCGCCGCACCAAGACGCTGGAGGAAATTTTCCTGAGCCTGACCGGCCCGGAAGGGGCGGACGGAGAGGAGGCGGCGCGCCATGCTTAAAGCCCTGCATGCCGAGTTCCAGAAAGCCCGCCGCCGGCGCGATGTTCCGGTCGCGGTGGGCGTGGCGCTGGTGGTGATCCTGTGGGTCGGGGCCACCTATGAGATCGAGAGCGAAACCGACCGCGCGCGCTGCTTCACGATGCTGTTTTACGCCGTACCGCTGCTGAACACCATCGTCATGCCGCTGGGCATGGCGGCGCTGGCGAGCCGCCTGTGGGACTGCGAGACCAAAGGCGAAAGCTGCAAACTGCTGCTGACGCTGCAAAGCCGGGAAAACCTGTTTGCCGGGAAAGCCGCCATGGGCCTGCTGGAAAGCCTGCTGGTCTGCCTTGTTGAAGCCGCGGGCGTCCTTGCGCTGGCGGCGCTGAAGCAGGCGACCGAGCCGCTGGACACGGGGCGGTTTGCCTGGCTGGTGGCGTGCACTTTTGTGATCAACGCCATGCTGTATTTTTTCAGCCTGTGGCTGAGCATGCGGTTCCGCAACCAGACGGCCGCGCTGGCTGTCGGCTTCTGCGGCGCGCTGATCGGGCTGTTCGCCAACTTTATGCCGGTCTGGTTCAGCTATTTTGTCCCGTTCGGGTATTATGTGCCGCTGTGCTGCGTGCGCATGCTGTATAACGAAGCGACGCGCACGAGCACATTCACGCCGGAGCCGCTGCGCTGGTGGCTGCTGGGCGTTGGGGCGCTGCTGGCCGTTCTGGCGGCGCTGGCCTGCCGCCGCACGATCCGCACAAAGGAGGTATAACGATGCTTTTGCGCTGTATCCGCGCGGAAAACCGCAAGCTGCGCGGTTCCGCCATCTGGCTGGTATTTTTTGTAGTGCCGCTGATCTCCTGCCTGTACGGCACGGTAAACTTTTTGGGCAACCAGGGGATGCTGAGCTTCACCTGGTATGACCTGTGGACCCAGCACACGCTGTTTTATGCGCTGTTCTTCTTTGCGCCGATGGTGGGGGTATACGCGGCCTACCTGTGGCGGCTGGAACACCTGGGCCGCAACTGGAACCTGATCATGTCCGCGCCGGTTCGGCCGCTGTATCTGTTTGCGGCCAAGGCGCTGGCGCTCGCCAAACTGGTGGCGTTCACCCAGGGGTGGGTGTTTTTGCTGTTTTTGCTGTGCGGCAGGCTGTGGGCGCGGCTGCCGGGCTGGCCGCCGGCGCAGATCTTCCTGTGGCTTTTGCGCGGCGTGGCGGGCAGTTTGCCGATCGTGGCGCTGGAGCTGGGGCTGGCGATGGCGATCCGCAGCTTTGCCGTGCCGGTGCTGCTGGGGCTGGCGGGCGGCGTATCCGGCATGCTGATCGCCAGCAAGGGCGGGACCCGGGCCGGGCTGTTCTGGCCGTATTCGCTGATGCAGATGGGCATGAACTCCAACAAAGCGGAGGATGTGCTGGCCGGCAGCGCGCCCGTTTTCTGGGCCGCCTGCCTTGTGTGGACCGCCGTGTTCTTCGCCGCGGCGGCGCTCTGGCTGCGCGCGCGGGACGTGGAGGCATAAAGTGCGGGGGATTTTCCGGCTTTTGGCTGGCTTTTTGGCGGCCGATGCGGTATAATGGGAGGCAAATAACACAAAAGGGGTTGTGACCATGACTGCCAACGCCGCCGATTTTGCCGGGGCCGCCTGCGGCTGCCGCTATGAAAAGGAACTGGAGACCCATTTCCGCGACTGCCTGCTGTTCTATCTGGACGGGCGCATCCGCTTTGAACGCTATTGCTACGGCGAGGCCGCCTGCCTGGTGTTCAGCGTGTGGGGCAGCGGCTTTGACGCCGAAGGGCGCATTTTGTGGGACAAGGAGCCGACGATCGAGGCCGACCGCGCCGTGCTGCCCCGCGTTTTGACCGACATCCAGGAAGACGGCTGCGCGCTGCAGTTTGACGGCGCGCGCAAGCGCTATGTGAAGACCGAGGAGTTCGAGACCGACAAGGCGAACGGCTACACCCCGTTCAAGATGTTCTGGCTGCGCCGCCGCGCCCGCAGGCAGTGAGCGCCGCCGCGGCATAGGATGGAGCGGAAAGAGTTGTAAAAATTGCAGGCTTTTCGTGTTGTTCCACGGTTTTTCTCTTGACGGATGTGTATGCGTGTGGTATATTATGAGAAATAATACACATTTTGTAGAGAAACAGGTTTTCAGGGTCCGCCCCTTTTTAGACGCGGGCAGGTTTTATCCTGTCCGGGAATCTCTGCACGGCAGCCCGCTTTTTGGCGGGCAGGGCTGTATGCCCGCCGCATAAAAGGAGGTCAGCTTCCCATTGAAGCGTTTTTTGTGTGTGATTTGCCTGGCCGCGTTGCTGGTTTTGTGCGCCGCCTGCGGCAACGGCGTTCTGGATGACGCCCCCGCCCCCACCGCCGCGCCGACGGCTTCTTCCTCCCGCAATGTGAAGGAGGATGCCGACGCCAGCGAGACGACCGCCCCGGCGGATACCGCCGAGCAGGAACCGGTGACGGTGACGGAGACCCACGCAAACAGCGAGGTCGTGAACAGTGCCGCCACCGCCGAAGGGGCCCAGGTCGATACCCCGGCCACCGGTGATTTCCCGGTCGGGTATTTTGCGCTGGTGCTGGGGCTGATTTTGATTTCGGCCGCCGGGCTGCTGATGCTGCGGCGCATCTGAATCAAGAAACATAAGGCGTGCAGGTATGCTGCGCCCCCGGGTTGCCGGGCGGCGGCGTGCCGCACGCTTTTTTTGTTCAGAAAAAAGACGGAAAGGAGGGCCGCGGGATGCCGCCCAAAAAGCCATACCGGCGCCTGCAGGGCAGCAGCGCCTATTATCCGTTCGGGCTGCGCGCCACGCTGCGGCGGCGGCAGCGGCGGCAGGCGTTTGTCCTGCGCGCGCTGGGCGTTCTGGCGCTGCTGGCGGCGGGCTGGCTGGCTTTGCGGCAAACGGTGTTCCGCGGCGGGCAGCCCCTGGCGCCGGACCCCGTGCCGACGGCGGCCCCCGTGCGCGCCGCCACGCACGAAAGCGCCCATGTGGCCGTGACCGTGCGCGCCGCCACCGCTGACGTGCTGGCACAGACGGCCGACGCCGACAGCGCCGCCCACGCGAGCCCCGAACCGCAGCCCAGCCCCGCGCCGGAAAAAGCGCAGGAGACCCTGCCGCAGTACCGCGCGCTGTATGAACAGAACCCCGACATGGTCGGCTGGCTGCGCGTGGATGGGACAAACATCGACTACCCGGTGCTGCAGACGCCCGGCGACAACGAGTATTACCTGCGGCGCGGGTTCGACCGGCTGTATTCGACGGCCGGGTCGCTGTTTCTGGACGAGCGGTGCCGCCTGGGGGCGGACCCCACCGCCAACTGGCTGGTCTACGGCCACAACATGGCGGACGGCAGCATGCTGGGCGAGCTTTCCAGGTACGAGGATGAAGCGTTCTGGCGCGAGCACCCGACCTTTACGTTTGACACGCTGACCGAGAGCGGCACCTGGCAGGTGGCGGCTGTGCTGCGCACCGAGCTGGGGGCCGACGAATGGCCGTACTATACCTTTTTTGAGGCCGAAGGCCGCGCCGAATGGCAGCGGCGGGTGGATGCCATCCTGGCGCTTTCGCTGTACGATACCGGCGTCGACCCCGAATACGGCCAGCAGCTGCTGACGCTTTCGACCTGCGGGACCGCCACGATCTATACCGACGAGCGCCTGGCCGTGCTGGCCGTGCGGGTGGAGGAATAAGGCGCACGCCATAAGAAATCAAAGGTTCCGCAGCAACCGCATAAGGCGGGCGGCTTGCAATTCGGGCGCAAATCCGCTATCATGGTAACAGAACGACCAACCCAACACAGAAGGAGTACCCCAAGATGGCTGAATTCAAGTATGAGATCACCGAACGCATCGCCGTGCTTTCCACCAACGCCAGCGGCTGGGAGCGCCAGCTGAACATGATCAGCTGGAACGGCAAAGACCCCAAGTATGACATCCGCGACTGGAGCCCCGACGGCAGCAAGATGAGCAAGGGCATCAGCATGACCCGCGACGAGCTGGCCGCGCTCAAGGGCATTTTGGACGAGATGGAACTGTGATGGAAAACTATCGCGAGCAGTTTATCGAGCTGTACAACAAAAACATCACCCGCCCCGGGGCTGACCGGCTGCTGAAGTGGCTGGAGGGCACCGACTTTTTCCGCGCGCCCGCTTCGACCAAATTCCACGGCGCGTGCGAGCAGGGGCTGGTCATGCACAGCATCAACGTGTACAACGCGATGATGCAGCACTTTTTCACCGAAAACGACAACGCGGAGACCTTTGCCGTGTGCGCGCTGCTGCACGATGTGTGCAAGGCGAACTTTTACAAGGTCAGCACCCGCAATGTCAAGAACGACGCCACCGGCCAGTGGGAAAAGGTCCCGTTTTACCAGGTGGCGGACCAGCTGCCCTACGGCCACGGGGAGAAGAGCGTCTACCTGATCGAGCATTTCATGCGGCTCAAGACCGACGAGGCCATTGCCATCCGCTGGCATATGGGCGGTTTTGACGACGCCGTGCGCGGCGGCAGCTATGCGGTCAGCGACGCCTACAACCGCTACCCGCTGGCCGTCAAGCTGCACACGGCCGACCTGATCGCAACCTACCTGATGGAACAGGGCACGAGCAGCGTGGAGAACGGGCACTGAGGGCCCCGCCCCCCCCCCCGCCCTGCTTTGCCCCAGACATGATCACGCCCCCTGCGCGGTAAACGCAGGGGGCGTGATTTTTATGCTTTTCTTTTCCGCCTGCTTGCGGGACGCTCTAGTTTGTCCCCTGCGCTGCCAGGTAGGCGTCGATGCGCTCGCTGTAGAGGGCGGGCCACTGGGCGTCGTATTCGGCAAAGAGCTGTTTGAAGTAGCTTGCCTCGGCGGCGTCGGGCGGGGATATGCGCTCGTAGCAGTAGAGCGTGACGCCATTGGCCAGCGGGAATTCGGTCACATAGGCATAGTGCGCGGCGGCCGGGGAATCGCCGCGGATGGCGGCGTTAATCGGGCCGATCAGATTCCCCGCGTCGGTCTTGTCCGTCACCATCACATAGCGGCTGGACCAGATGCCGGTCGGGAAGCCGTGGGTGGAAGGCACGCTGCACTCCCACAGGATCATGGACTGCAGCTCGGGGTGGGACGGGTCGCTGTAGGCAAAGGTCGTGCCGTTGTAGCCGTCGCTGTTGATGTTGAGGTAGACGGTCTCGTCCGGCGCGCAGTTGGCGAGCACGAAGCCGGTGACGGCGCGCATCGCGTCGAGGTCGGTACGGCGGGTGATGTCAAGGCTTTCGTCGCTCAGCAGCGGCGTCTGCACATTTGCGCCGGGCACGCGCAGCGCATTGGCGCAGTTGAGCAGGAAGAAAGCGCACAGCGCCGCCGCGCCGCCGCGCGCCACGGCCCTGCGCGGCAGCGCGCAGACCGCCGCCGCACAGCCGAACAGGCAGACAAGGTAGGCCGGGGCCAGCAGCAGGCTCTGGTGGTCGCCAAGCGACTGTGTGTGCGTGAACAGCAGCATTGCCAGCAGCGAGGTCAGCACCGTGACGGCGGCCGGGCCGCGGGCGGCTTTGCGCCGCAGCAGCACCGCCAGCCCCGCCGCGCACAGCGCCAGCCAGACCCAGCCCTGCCGCCCGGCCTGGGCCGCGCAGTTGACAAGGAAGCCGCCGCCGTAGTAGGCGCCGTAGATGTCGGCATAGTCGGTGGAAAGGATGGTACGGAAGGTGGGCAGCAGCGCCAGCAGCGTGACGGCGACCGACGGCAGGCCGAATTTGCAGAGGTTGCCAAAGACGCGCACGGCGCAGCCGCGGCGCGCAGCGCGCACAAGCAGCGCCGCCGCATACAGCAGGTAGAACGCCAGCACCCAGAACATATACCAGCGGCGGGTCAAAATCAGCGCGAAGGTCGCGCCGAACAGCGCCAGCAGGCGCGCGGGGGGCAGCGTCTCAAAGTTGAGGCTGCCGGCCAGCAGCAGGATGACGGCGGCAAACGTGAGGCCGAACGCGTCCGGCATGCCGTGGGTAGCGGGCCAGAGGAACATCGGCCACAGCGCCATCGCCGCCATGCAGACCGCATAAAACAGCCCGCGGCGCACGCCGGGGAAACAACCGGCCAGCTTGCGCGCCAGCATGAGCAGCGCAGCCCAGGCAGGCACAAAACAGGTCAGCGCGTAGCTGAGCATGAAGGCGTTGACCGTGCGCGGCAGCAGCAGATACGGCAGGCTGATGAACAGGTTCATGAACATCTTGTAGTCGGCCGCCAACAGGTTTTCCAGCAGCGTGCGCACGCCGTAAAAGCCGTTGGCGGCAAAGGTGTTGAACAGCAGGCTCTGCTTGGAGTAATAGTTGATGGCGTCTTCGCTGTAGAGCGTCTGGCGGTAGAGCACCAGGGCGGCGATGACGGCCACGCCCACGGCGGCGCCCGCGAGCAGACTGCGCAGGAAAGCGGGGTCGCTGCGCAGGCGTTCGCCGGGGAAGGCGACGCGCCACGCATAGGCAAGCAGCCACCACAGCCAGCCCGTGCAAAGCGCCCACAGCAGCACGACAAGCAGCAGCCCACCGTAAGCCGTGAGCGCGCCGCCAACCAGGATGGCCGCCAGCAGCGCCGTGCCGCCGGACAGCACGCGCACCGGCGCGGGCCAGGCCGCAAAAGCGGCGGATGCCCGGGCGCGCAGGCGCGCGAGCGCGGACAAAAAGCGATCACGATGCGGCATGAAAAAAGTTCCTCCCAAAATACAAAAGAAAAAGCAGACCGCCGCGGCGGCCTGCTTGGGGGTCAGGTTTGTTTATCGAGGCGGTCCAGCGCTTCGCCGAGTTCCTGCGAGACCGGGCGTTGGCCGCGAGCGGCACGGCGCAGGCGTTTGACAGGTTCGGGCGGGGCGGGCTGGCGCACCGGGCGCACGCGGCGCGGGGCCACCTTGGCGCGCACAGGCTGGGCCTGCGGCCGGGCGGGCTGCACCGGGGCGGCGGGGGGCTGCCCCTGGCCGAAGCGGCGCAAATCGGCCCCGAGAGCGTCGAGGTCCTGGCGGGTGCCGTCAAGCGCCTGATAGATCGCGTCGGTGGCGTGGTCCAGCTCATCGCTGGCCGAGGAGAGCTTTTCGTCCACACGGGCCAGACGGTCGCGCAGCAGCAGCACACCGGCTGCCAGCGCGGTGGCGTGGTCCGCCATGCGAGCTTTCTGCTCCTCCTCCTGCGTGCGCAGGCGGCGCTCGGCGTTTTCGGCGTTCAGGCGGGCTTCGGCCAGGATCTTCCGGGCTTCGATGCGGGCCTGTTCCGTCACAGGGGCGGCCGGGGCCGGGGCGGGCGCGGCGGGCGTTTCCGGCGGGGGCTCCACCGGCTTGCGGGCCGGCATGCCGCCCTTGGGGATCATCGCTTCCATCTCGTCGACCTGCTTTTGCAGGTCATGGCAGCGGAACTGCCATTCGTGACCGGCACGCTGGCAGTCCTTGAGTTTGGTCTGCAGCGTCGTGACCGCATTTTCGGCCTCGGTGAGCTTGGCGGCCGCATCGCCGCCCGCCTTTTCGGCGGCTTCGGCGCGGGCGGTGGCCTGGTTGAGCTCGTTCTGCAGCTTTTCCACGCAGATACGCGCGTTGGACTGCTCTTTTTTCAGCTTTTCCACCTGGGCGTTGAGCTCGTCGATGGTCTGCTGCAGTTCCACTTCCCGCTGCTGGGTCTCGTTGGCCAGCGCGTTCATGTATGCCAGCACATCGTTTTTATCGAACCCGAACATGCTGGTTCGGAACCCCTTATCCTGGATGGATGGTTCCTGTGACGGCATGGCGTTCCTCCTAATTCAGTAACACTTCTTGCCGCGGCACGGCTGTTTTACGTCCGCCGGGCCGGGCATGCCGGTGGTCAGGAACGCTTGTTCAGGATGCTGAGCAGATCGTTGAAGTAATCGCCGTCATCTTCCTCCTCCGGTTCGGCCGGTTTGGGGGCAGCCGCCGGGGCGCCGATGTCGGTGTTGAACACCTGGCTGAACACGGGGCTGGGGATGACGGGCTCCACCGCAGGGGCCGGGGCCTCTTTGGGCGCGGCGGGCTGGGCGGCCGCCTGCTGTTCCTTGGCGGCAGCCTGGGCGTTCATCGCGGCCTGGATCGGCTCGTCGACGCCCGGGGTGTTCTCGAAACCGGTGGCCACGACGGTGATGTTCATCTCGTCGGCCAGATGATCGTCGAACGCGGTACCCCAGATGATGTTCGCATCGGGGTGCGCGCTCTGGGTGATCATCGAGGCGGCGGTCTCGACGTCGTCGAGGCCGATGTCCGGGCTCGAGGTGATGTTGATGATGACGCCGCGCGCACCGGCGATGCTGGTCTCGAGCAGCGGGCTGGAGATCGCAGCCTTGGCGGCGTTTTCGGCCTTGCCGGCGCCCTTGGCAACGCCGACGCCCATGTGGGCAAAACCGGCGTCCTTCATGATGGAGCGCACGTCGGCAAAGTCGAGGTTGATGAAGGCCGGGATGTTGATGAGGCTGGAGATGCTCTCAACGCCCTGGCGCAGAACGTTGTCGGCCGCTTCGAACGCGTTCATCAGCGTGATCTTCTCCTGGCTGATGAGCTTGAGGCGCTCGTTGGGGATGACGATGAGGCTGTCGACATGCATCATCAAGTTGGCGATGCCCTGCTCCGCCAGGCTCATCTTGCGCTTGCCCTCAAAGCTGAAGGGCTTGGTAACGATGCCGACGGTGAGGATGCCCAGGTCATGGGCGGTCTCCGCCACAACGGGGGCCGCGCCGGTGCCGGTGCCGCCGCCCATACCGGCGGTGATAAAGACCATCTGCGCGCCCTTGAGCGCGTTGGCGATCTCGTCCTTGCTTTCTTCGGCGGCGCGCTGGCCAACCTCGGGGTCAGCACCCGCGCCGCGGCCCTTGGTCAGCTTGGCGCCCAGCTGAACTTTCTGGGTCGCCTTGGAGTTGATCAGCGCCTGCTGGTCGGTGTTCATTGCCACGAACTCGACCCCGCCGAGACCAGCGTCCACCATGCGGTTGACAGCATTGCCGCCGCCGCCGCCGACACCGATCACCTTGATGTTCGTTACATTCTGCATCTCTTCATCGAGAACGAAGGCCATGAGTGTATCCCCCTAAAATGTTTCTGTTTCGTCAGGACGGCAGCCGCAGCGGCCCGGCCGGGACGGCACAGGCCGCGCAGCAGGAACGCAGTCCTGTGCTTTTTACATATAACTGATTATTAGAATACCAAATCCGTGGAACAATTTCAATAGCTGGGGCGCAAAAAGAAAAAAATTAGCCGCACCTCTTGTACTTTTGCCGGATTTGGCGGGAAGAATGGCCCGGTTTTAGGGCACTTCCACGATTTTTTCCGCCTCCTGCGGCGCAAGGTAGCGGCAGCGCGCGCCCAGCGCGGCGAGGTCGCCGGGCAGGTCGGCGTAGCCGCGCCGGATATGCCCGGGGTCCGCCACCAGCGTACGGCCCGCGGCCCCCAGCGCCGCCGTGACCAGCGCCGCGCCGCCGCGCAGGTCGGGCGCCGTGACCGCCGCGCCGTGCAGCGCCGCGCCGCCCGGGATGACCAGGTCGCGCCCGCGCGCCTGCGTCCCCGCCCCCAGCGCCGCAAACCCCGCGGCGCAGGCGAAGCGGTTTTCAAACAGCGAATCGTGCACGGTGCTCGCGCCCTGCGCCGCCAGCAGCACGGCGGCGGCCAGCGGGGCGGTGTCGGTCGCAAAGCCGGGCCAGGCCCCCGTGCACAGCGCCGCGCCGCCGCGCAGCGGCGCAGCCGGGTCGCGCGCGACTGTGAAATCCCCCGCGCGTGCCGTGACTGTACAGCCCGCGGCGGACAAAAAGTTGAGGAAGGGCTCCAGCAGCACCGGCGGGCAGCCTTCGACCGTCACGCAGCCGCCCGCACAGGCCGCAGCCGCCGCATAGGTGGCGGCCGCGATGCGGTCCGGCAGCGGCGTGCGGCACGCCCCGCCGGGCAGCAGCCCGCCCGCGCCGCCGATGCGCAGCACCGGCGTGCCCGCGCCTTCGATCTGCGCCCCGGCCGCGTTGAGGAAGGCGGCGGCATCGGCGATCTCCGGTTCGCAGGCCGCGCCGCGCAGGATGCTGTGCCCCTGCGCGCAGGCGGCCGCCATCATCAGCGTGAGCGTGGCGCCGACGCTGGGCAGGCGCAGCGTATAATCGACCGCGTGCAGGGCCCCGCGCCGCCGCAGCGCAACCGCCGCGGGCCGTGTTTCGACATGCGCGCCCATGGCGGAAAGACCGTCCAGGTGGATGTCGATCGGGCGCGGGCCCAGGCAGCAGCCGCCGGGCAGCGGCAGCTCGACCCGCCCCGCCCGCACGAGCAGCGGCGCGAGATAGAACACGCTGCCGCGCATGGCGGCGGCCGGGCCGGGCGGCACCCGCCCGCTGACCGGGCGCGGCGCGGTGTACACGCACCCGCCCGCAAACCGCACGGCCGCGCCGACCGCTTCCAGCAGCGCAAGGCTGGCGCGGACATCGGCCAGCGGCGGCACGCCGCGCAGCGTGCAGGGCTGTGCGCACAGCAGCGTGGCCGCCAGAAGCGGCAGCACGCTGTTCTTGGCCGCCGCCGGGCGGATGCGCCCGGCCAGCGGCCGCCCGCCTGTTACCTCGATCCATTCCATCGCGCTCCGCCTCGCTTTCCTGGCTGGGGGCGGCTGTATCCGCCCCGGAAGGTCCCGGCGTTTCCCGCAGGACAATATAAATATAGAAAGAAAATGAGAAGACCAATTCCATACATATGCGCGCCGCGGGGAAAACTTACGGCCGCGCCGCCTTTACAAAAGCAGCGGCTGCAGCTGCACGCCGCGCATCGCGCTTTCGAGCGTATCGGGCAGCAGCGCGAAATCGCTTTTGAGGCTGGCAGGCTTCTTGTAGCAGTCGTCTTGGCCGAAAGGCACAAAATAGAAATGTTTGCGCTGCAGAAGCGACGCCAGGTTGGGCGCGCTGCCCGCCAGGCCGTCGTTGGTCGAAGGCGCCAGCACGATGGGGCGGCCGCCGCGCAGCAGGCTTTTGGCCGCCAGCGTCACCGCCGTGCCGCTGATACCCCGGGCCAGCAGCGCCAGCGTTGTGCCGGTGCAGGGCGCGATGACCATTGCGTCGGCCAGCTTTTGCGGGCCGAGGGGTTCTGCCTGCTGCAGGCTGGTCAGCGGTTCACGGCCGGTCAGCTCCCGCAGCGTGCGGCGCAGCTGCGCCGCCGTGCCGAAGCGGGTATCCAGCGCGGCGGCACTCGCGCTGAGCAGCGGCAGCACGGCCCAGCCGCGGCGGCGCAGCTCCCTGATCTGCGGCAGCACCGCCGCAAAGCTGCAAAAGCTGCCGCACATGGCAAACACGACCGTGCGCGTTTCGGTTCGCTCGTTCATCATCGCATCACGCCTCCTTTGGCGGGGCTTCGCGCTCCCGCAGCATACCCAGCACGGTCTGGGCGATCAGCGCGCCCGCCGTGGCCGGGGCGCAGCGCCCGGGCAGGCCCCCGGCAAGGACCGCGCGCACGCCGAGCGCTTTGGCGGCGGCGAAGTCGGTGCCGCCTGGCGCGCTGGCCAGGTCAATGACAACGGCCCCGGGCGGCAGGCAGGCCAGCTCCGCCGCCCCCAGCACCGGCGCGGGGATCGTGTTGATGGCAGCGTCCACACCGGGCAGAAGACGGTCAAGCGCCGTGAGCGGGGCCGCACGGCAGCCCGCGCAGCGGGCGGCGGCGCGCTGTGCCGCGCTGCGGGCCGCCACCGTGACAAAGCCGCCCAGCGCCGCCAGCCGCCCGGCCACGGCCTGGCCGACACGGCCGTAGCCCAGCACAAGAAACGGGCTTTCCCAGATCGTGCGGTCGCGCCAGCGCAGCAGCAGGCTCAGGCAGCCTTCGGCCGTGGGCACGGCGTTGAGGCGCGCCAGGGCGGGCTGGGCGTTATAGTCGAGCAGCGGGAGGCCGAGCGCCGCGGCCTGTGCGCGCAGCGCGGCGTCGGGGCGGCCCGCCAGCACCAGCGTGCCCGGGCGCGCCGCCTGCAGCAGCGCGCCGAACTCTTCGCCCCGGGCCGACATCGGCAACAGCAGCAGCGGCGCTCCCCCCGCCTGGGCAGGGCCGCAGACCGTGCAGCCCGCCGCCCGCAGCGCCGCGGCCGCCGCCTGCTGGCGGGCGTCCGTGCCTGCGACACAGAAATGATAGGACATCGTTTTCACCCCCTGCTCTGCTGCGCCATCCTATGCCGCCGGCCGGGGGCCTGACACAAAAACGGCGGCAGGCCCTTTTACAGGGTCTGCCGCCGCAGCGGATGGTATATGGATCAATAATAACGCAGCGCGTTGCACTGGCCGCGCCAGACGGCAAGCGGTTCGACCGGGGTCGCACCGATGCGCACCTCGCTGATCGTGGTCAGGTTGGTCACGGCGACCTGCTGGCCGCGGATGACCTGCGCGCCCGCCTGCACGTTGAGCGTGCCGAGGCCGTAGAAGATGCTCTTGACACCGGCGCCGTGGTCGATGACCAGGGTGTTACCCGCCACGCCGCCGAGGTCCTGCGCCAGAACGACGCGGCCGTCGGCCGGGGCGATGAGCTGCCCACCGTAGCGGGTCTTGATGAGCGTGTTGGTGCTGGTGCGGCCGCTGCCGGTACCGGCTTCCCGCTCGGCGCGGGTGCGGTTGACATACTCGGTGGTGCCGTAGCCCAGCGTGACGTTGATGCTGTCGGTGAACGGCTGCACGAAACCATCCTTGACCCAGGCCGGTTCCGCTTCGGTTTCCGCCAGCACGGCCTGCACCTGGGCCGGGGTGTCCTCCACCGAGATATACGGCCAGGTCAGCTGGCTGGTGCTGTACACATCCTTGAACTGCTCCAGGTGCTGCATGACGATCAGGCGCAGGTCCTGGGCGTAGCCGTCGGCTTCGATATGCAGCACATACTCGCCCGCCTCCTGGTCGATGCCGATGGGCAGGTAGGCGATCCAGCCGCTCTCGCCTTCAAAGAACTCGGTGGCCGGGAGCTCTGTGGTCATGACCGGGGCCTGCAGGCCGGGCAGGCCGGTGACGCGCACCGCCACGACGCCGCCCTGGCGCACGCTCGAGTTGTTGAGGCGGATGCTGGGGCGCAGATGCACGTCAAAGCAGAAGCGGTAGACCTCGCGGCCGCTGACGGCCGACTCGTGGCTGAGCCCGGCGCCGCGGCGGGTGACTTCCAGCTCCGCCGTGTACGCGCCGTTTTCGGTAAAGCGGAAGGCTTCAAACTGCTCCGCCGTTCCTTCGAACACGACCTGTTCGTTCGCGTCGGTGATCGTGAAATAGGTATCGCAGTCTTCCGCAATGACCTGCAGCGTGGCCTTGGCGCTTTCGACCGTGGAGATCTCGACCGGCTCCTTGCTGCCCTTTTCGGCGTAGGTGCGCTTGAAGGAATCGCCCACGACCGGCACCTGCCAGCGGGCTTCGGCTGTCTCCATCGTTTCGCCGTTGAAGGCGACCGAGACCTGCGGGATAGCTTCGGGCGTGGCCGCGCTGTACAGCATCGCAATGCCCAGCCCCGCGACCACGGCCACGAAAGCCGCCACCAGCAGCAGCCAGCGCGCCATGCGGCCCAAACCGCTGCGGATATGGTCCTCCAGCGTGGGCGGCGCGGGCTCGGGTTCGGCGGGCGGCGTCTGCGCCGCCTGCATCTCCATCAGCTTTTCGATCGAGATCTGCACGGTGCGGGTCAGCTCCGCATTGCGGCGCAGCTGCTCCGGCGTGGGTTCCGGCTCGGCCGGTTCCTCCGGCGCGGGCAGGGTCTGTTCCTGCTCCGCCGCGGCCCCGGCCGGTTCCTCGGCGCTTTCTTCGGCTGCCTGCGTTTCGGCGGGCTGTTCTTCAGCAGGCTGTTTTTCGGCAGGCTGCTCTTCGGCAGGCTGTTCCCCGCCGGGCGCTTCAGCTGCCGGTTCTTCGGGCTGGTCCGCCGCTTCTCCGGCAGGCGCGTCCTGCGGGGCCGCAGGTTCCTCCGCCTGCGGTTCCGGCGTTTTGGGCGCTTCCGGCGCCGGGGCGCTCTCCGCGTCCGGTTCCGCGTCCGGCCGGGCTTCGGCCGCCGGGGCGTCCGCCACGGGGTCGCCCCCGTCTTCCTTTTCCTGGTTTTCGGCCGCCTCGGCAGCTGCCGCCGAAGCGCGCCGGGCCGCGGCCGTCTTTTTGCGGCGGCGGCGCTTTTTCTTTTGGAGGTCAGCCGCTTCCCCGCCCGCCTGCGGCGTCTGTTCCGCCTGCTGCTGGGCTGCGGTTTCGTCCAGAGACCCTTCCGCCGGGTTCTTTTCGATCTTGTCCTCCAATGCCATAAACGATACCTTTCCCCTCTTTCCGGCCATGGGCCGGTTCGTTACCTGTTTTCCTGGAACTGCAGGCCGCTGGCCCCCTTGATGGCCGGGGCCGGGTCCACAGATTTGCTGCCGATGCGCAGCTCATAGATCAGATCGTGCGCATCGGTCGCCGCGCCGACCCGGTCGCCCTTGGCGACCTGCTGGCCGCGCTGGACCGCTACCTCGCCCATACCGAACAGGTAGCTCTTGACGCCGCAGCCGTGGTCGATGACGACGGTGCCGCCCGTGAGCGCCAGCGTGCCCGCATAGACGACGGTCCCGTTTTGCGGGGCGGCGACCGCGCTGCCGGGTTCCGCCGCGCCGTAGGTCAGGCCGGTGGACCGGCCGGACAAAGCGCCGTCCACCATCAGGCGCGCGCCATAGGGCACGGTGGCCGCGCTGTCGCTGGGGGCCGCAAACGCGCCCTGCCACAGCTTGCCTTCCGCGCTCTGGGTGTACAGCGGCCAGATGGCATTTTTATATTCATCGGCCGCGCCGGGTATGTCTTCCTCGCTCTCGGACGGGACGGTGGCGGCGCTCATCTCGGTGACAGAGAGCGTCAGCTCCTGCACGAGCTCGCCGCAGGTCAGCGTCATGGTGTGCGCACCGCCCTCCGCGTTGTAGGTGACGGGGATGTAACCCATGTACCCTGTCTGGGTGGGGCGGAACCATACCGTGCCAAGGTCTGTCTCAAGCGACGGGGTGCTGCCGTCCAGAATGCCTGTGACCCACACGGCCACAATGGTACCCTGCGGCGCGCTGTCGGTGCTGAGCACCGCCTGCGGCTGCATGTTGAGCGTGAACCCGGCATGGTAGGAGTACCAGCCGCTGGAAAGCCCTGGCGCTTCCGCAGAATGGTCGCGGTAAAGCGTGAGCGCCAGGTCATAGTCCCCGTTTTGGGAAAAGACGTAGCTCTCATACCCGGCCGCATCGCCGGTGACGGCGATGGTCCCGTCCGGCGCGGTCAGCGTCAGCTCGCTGCGCGCGGCCCATTCTGGCAGGGTCAGCTCCGGCACGGCGTCGCCAAGGTCGCCCAGCTTCTGCACGGTCAAGTTGGCCGGTTCGGTGAAATGGCGTTCCAGATACTCGCCCAGAACCGGCACCGTCCATTCGTAGCCGTTGGGGACCAGCTCGGTCCCGCCGAAGACAGGGTGTTCGGCGGGGAGCTTGTTCTCCCCGGTCATGCCGTACAAAACGGCCCCCGCGCCGCCAAGCAGCGCAGCGACCATCAGGATGACCATGAGCACCCAGAGCAGCAGACGTTTCAACGCACACCCTCCCCACGCGCACGGCTGCGGGCGGGCTGCGCCGCCACCAACCGCCTTACCTTATTTATAATCAATAATAATGAAAAGAAAGAATAGCAAAAATCAGGCGCGACCCGCTGGGCTGTGCGCCCACCGCCGGGCCGCGCCTGGCCGTTTCACCCCCGGCGGACCGGGAATGTTTTGTCTGCCCTGTTCCGGCTGCGCCGGGTTCAGGCGTTGGAGGAGTCGTCCGTCTCCGCCTTGGGTTCGGTGTCGATCGGCTCGTAGACGGTCTCCTCGCCTTCGTCGTCGTCCTCGTCAAAATCGCTGTCAGAGTACAGCAGGCTCTCGTATTCGTCCAGTTCCTTCTCGCGGCGGCGCAGATAGAGGGCCACAGCCGTCAGGATACCGGCCGCAGCGGCGATGAACGCCAGGGCGATGCCAAAGGTGGATTTCTTCATCATAGGTGTTTCCTCCCTGCGGCGGGGCGCAGCGGCCCGCCATGTGATGGGCGCAGCGCCGCGCAAAAGAGGCGGGCGCACCCTCAATTTGTTCTATTATAACCGACACATGGCCGGAATACAACCGCGCAAAAGTAAAAATTTGGCATCAAACGGGTTTTTTCGACATTTTTTGCGCGCCGCCCGCCCCGGGCAGGTACGCGGCGAAGGCGCTGGGCACCGGGTAGGTCCCGGCCAGCGCTTCCGGCCGGGCCCAGGCAAAACCTTCCGGCAGCGGCAGGGCCTGCGCGGCCGCGCCGCGCCAGCCGCCCAGCTCCCAGATGCGGTGGGTGAAGATATGCCGCGCCGCAGGCAGCGGGGCCTGCCAGGCAACCGCCAGCGCCCCCAGGCCCAGGTCCGCGAGCGCGGCGGCGAGCCCGGCCCGGTCAAGGGCCTGCCCCTCGAACGCGAGGGGCTGCCACAGCCCGGCCAGCAGACCGCGGGCCGGGCGGCGCTGCAAAAGCAGGCCGGCCGGGCTTTCGATGAGCGCAACGGTGACAGGCAGGCGGGTCTTTTCCTTTTTTGGCGGCTTGCAGGGCAGGGCCGCCGCGCGCCCGGCCGCATGGCCTTGGCACAAAGCGGCCAGCGGGCAGGCTGCGCACCGCGGCGCGCCGGGCAGGCAGACGAGCGCGCCGAGCTCCATCAGCGCTTCGTTGTAAGGGCCGGGGGCGTCCTTGGGCATTTCTTCCAGCACGCGCCGGGTAAACAGGCGCTTGGTCTCGGGGCGGGTGATGTCTGCACCGTCGTCAAACAGCCGCGCGAACACGCGCAGCACGTTGCCGTCCACCGCCGGGGCCGGGATGCCGAACGCGATGCTGGCGATGGCCCCGGCCGTGTAATCGCCGATGCCGGGCAGCGCGCGCAGCGCCTGCCAGCTGGCGGGCAGCTGCCCGCCGTACTGCTCGCAGACGATGCGGGCGGCTTTCTGCATATTGGCGACCCGGCTGTAGTACCCAAGACCCTGCCAGAGCTTGCGCAGGCGGTCGGGTTCGCAGGCGGCCAGCGCCGCCGGGTCGGGCAGTTCGGCCACAAAGCGCTCGTAATACGGCAGCGCGGCCGAAACGCGGGTCTGCTGCAGCATGATCTCGCTGACCCAGATATGATAAGCCGAAGGCTCCTGCCTGAACGGCAGAAGCCTTCGGTTTTGCCAAAACCAGGGCAGCAGCGCCGCGGCGATGCCGACCATCAGAAGCCCCCGCAGGTGCGCGGGAACGGGATGACGTCGCGGATGTTGGGGATGCCGGTGACATACATCAGCAAGCGCTCAAAGCCGAGGCCGTAGCCCGCGTGTTTGACGGTGCCGAAGCGGCGCAGGTCGAGGTACCAGTCGTAGTCGGCTTCCTGCAGGCCGAGCTCCTGCAGGCGGGCGGTGAGCACATCAAGGCGCTCCTCGCGCTGGGAACCGCCGATCAGTTCGCCGATGCCGGGCACGAGCATATCGGCGGCGGCAACGGTCTTGCCGTCGTCGTTCATGCGCATATAAAACGCCTTGATCTCCTTGGGGTAGTCGGTGACAAAGACCGGCTTTTTGAACACCTGTTCGGTCAGGTAGCGTTCGTGCTCGGTCTGCAGGTCCATGCCCCAGAAAACCGGGTACTGGAAGTTTTTCTCGTTCTGCTTGAGCAGTTCGACGGCGTCGGTGTAGGTGACGCGGGCGAAATCGCTGGCGGCGACGAGCTGCAGGCGTTCGAGCAGGCCCTTGTCAAAGAACTGGTTGAAGAAGGCGAGCTCGTCCGCACAGTGGTCGAGCAGGTAGCGCACGACGTAGCGGGTCATGGCCTCGGCGGTGTCCATATAGGTGTTGAGGTCGGCAAAGGCCATCTCTGGCTCGATCATCCAGAATTCGGCCGCATGGCGGGTGTCGTAGCTCTTTTCGGCGCGGAAGGTGGGGCCGAAGGTATAGACCTTGCCCAGCGCCATGGCCAGGGCTTCGGCTTCCAGCTGGCCGGAAACAGTCAGGTTGACCGGGCGCTTGAAGAAATCCTGCGTGAAATCAACGGCGCCGTCCTCCGTCTTGGGGATGTTGTCCAGGTCCATCGTCGTGACCTGGAACATCTCGCCCGCGCCTTCGCAGTCCGAGCCCGTGAAGATCGGGGTGTGGACGTAGGTGAAGCCGTTTTCGTGGAAGAACTGGTGCAGCGCGAACGCGGCCTGCCCGCGCACGCGGTACGCGGCCAGGAAGGTGTTGGTGCGCGGGCGCAGATGGGTCATCGTGCGCAGGTACTCGGTGCTCATCTTCTTTTTCTGCAGCGGATATTCCGGGCCGCAGGCGCCGAGGATCTCGATGGAATCGGCGTTGATTTCAAACGGCTGCTTGGCCTGCGGGGTCAGCACCAGGCGGCCGGTGACGGCAAAGCTTGTGTACAGGCCGCACTTGGCGACTTCGGCATAATTTTCGAGCTTGTCGGCCTCGAACACGACCTGCACGGGTTTGTAGCAGCTGCCGTCCGACAGCGAGATAAAGCCGATCTTTTTGGAATCGCGCACCGTCTTGGCCCAGCCGCAGACGGTCACGATGGAGCCGTCGGCCGGGGTTGCGGTGTAGAGCGAAGCCAGTTCGGTCCGGTTTTTCAGGTAATCCATGGACGTTCCCTCTCCCTCTTTTGAATGCATACCGCCGCCTGTGCGCAGCGGATAGATAGGGACATTATAGCGCAAAGAGGGCAAATTGTACAGTCTTTTTAGAGTTTTTCCGTCAATTTGTCTCCTGTGCCCCCGCCGCGCCGAATAGCGCGGCCAGCGCGCGGGCGGCGTACTCCCCGGCGCGGATGGCTTCGTCCAGCGTGTTGGCGTGGCCGCCGACCTCGAGCAGCAGGCTGCCGGTCGTGACATCCTGATTATAAAAGCGGTAGCCGCACAGCGCGGGGCGGGCCAGGCCGGGGTAGTTCTGCTCCATCGAAGTCTGCCAGGCGGCGGCGAATTTGAGGTTCTGCCGCCAGTTCGGCAGCTGTACGGTGGAGCCGTTGTCACACCCGGCGATGATCATGACCTGGGCGGCCGGTTCGCCGTCCAGCGTGCAGACCGGCTTGATGCGCGCGCCGTCCGCTTCGATCGCGTCGCGGTGCACATCCAAAATGACCTTGATGCTGGGGTATTTTTCGCAGTAGGTGCGGGCGGTCTGGGCGCTGCGCGCGTAGCTTTCGGTATAGCTGGGGGAATCGTGCAGCGTTGTGTCGTGCAGGGTGTTGACGCCCGCCGCGTTGAGGACCTGCGCCATGCGCGCGCCGACCGCGCACATGTTTTGGCTTTTGTCCTCTGTGCGCGCGGAAAAGGCGGGGTCGAACACAAGCTCCGCCCAGGGCTGGTAACATTCGGTGGCGTGCGTGTGCAGGATGAGCACCTGGGGTTCGGCGCTGTCGAGCTCGACCGCAAACGGCAATGGGCCTTCGGCCGCGGCGGCGAGCTCGGCGTCGCTGTGTTCAGTCGAATTGCGGATGCTGCCCGCGGCCAGCGTGACATAGCCTTCGCCGCCGCCCGGGGCATAGGTGCGCGGCAGGATATCGCCCGCGCCTTCAAGGTCCGGCGGGGCGGTCGTGGCCGGGGCGGGGGTCGGCTCCGGCGCGGGCGAAGGCGTGGGGGCCGTTTCGGGCGTGGCCGCGGGCTGCGGGGCGGGCGCGGGCTGCGGCGCCGGCTGTGCTTCCACGGCTGCGGCGGCTGCGGGGGCGGCCAGTTCCCCCTGCCAGGCGGCCGCGGCCGCGGCTGGCGCATACAGCAGGGCGGCCGCGCGCAGCGCGCGCTCCCCCGGCGGCAGCAGCGCCAGGGCCAGCGCCCCGGCCCCGGCCAGCGCCGCCAGCGCGCCCCCGGCCAGGCCCGCCCCGGCGCGGCGCAGATCGAACATCGCACACACCCCCTCCGGCGCATTATATGCATGCGGGCCGCGGCGGCATACGAAAAAAATTTGCAAAAAAATCCGGCGCAGGGGCTTGAAAGGGGGGCAAAAGTATGGTAATATAGCTTGTACTGTTATGGGTCAACCAAGGAGGTGGAACGAATGCCTAACATTAAATCCCAGAAGGACCGCGTGGTGCAGGCCAAGAAAGAAGCGCTGCACAACAAGGTCATCAAGACCAGCCTGAAGACAGTGATCAAAAAGGCAGACGCTGCCATCGACAGCAACGCCGCGGACAAAGACGCCGCCATCCGTGCGGCCGTTGCCGCCATCGACTCTGCGAAGAGCAAGGGTGTCATCCATAAGAACACCGCCGCCCGCAAGATCAGCCGCATGGCCAAGCGCAACAACAAGGTCAGCGCCGCGCAGTAAGAATCCTGCAAAGAAACATTCCCGCCCCGGGGTTTTGCCCCTGGGCGGGAATTTTCGTTTATTGCATTTTTTGCAGCGCCGTTTAGTACCAGTGCAGGCTGCCCTTGTCGGTATTGGCCGATTTCCCTGAGATCTGGGCGTTGTAGACGTTTACCTCCTGGCCGTCCGCACTGCGGTACAGCACATGGTCGCCGTAAACGCCGTAGCGCTGCCACTGCTGGTTGTTGCTGTCGTAGACGATATCGGGCAGGGCGGTTATGTCGAACTCGCCGGGCGCTTCCCGCTGCTCCGGCCGCGCCGGGGCCGCGGGCTGCTCGCTGCCGAACATGCTCTGCACCAGCGGCAGCAATACGCCGATGACAAGGGCGGCCGCGATGGGGATGCCGATGGCCGCGCCGATGAGCTTGCCGACCAGTTCCGGTGAAAAGTTGGGTACAATCCACAGCACCGCGTGCGCGGCCAGCGCTGCGATGAGCGCGACCGGCTTGTACTTTGCGCGCAGGCCGTGTACAAGCGTGATAACGACGCCGATGGCGGTCAGGAAAATGCCCATCCCGGCAAAATCGTGGACGCCTGCAAAAATCAGGCCGACGATGGTCAGGGCATACGCAATGATCAGGGACATGATTTCCTCCTTTTTTACACTTTTTATGCGGGCGGAAATTTTCAGCGCCCAAAGAGGCGGCCGAACAGGCCGGGTTTGCGTTCGCGCGCCAGGCGCTCAAACTCTTTGCGCAAAGCGGCGAGCTCTTTGGGCGGCATGCAGGCGGGGTCCGCCTCCATTTGGCCGCACAGCGCAAGGCCCTGGGCGGCATACCGGCGCGCTTTGTCCGGCGCGGCGTCCTCCGCGCAGGTCGCCGCACCCAGATACGCCAGCGCCGCAATGCGCAGCGCGTCGGGCAGGCGGACGGTTTTGAGCATCTCCCCTGCCTGCGCCACGCCTTTTTCAAAATAGAACGCCGCCTGCTCGGTCTCGCCGTTTTGCGCGGCGGCAAAGCCCTGCTCGTTGAGGCGGGCGACGCGCGCGACCTGCGCCAGCGCCGGGTTGGCGGCCAGCATCTCGGGGGTGAGCTCCCCCGCCCCGCCCGCGCCGAGGCCGACGCTGCCGGCACGGCGCAGGTATTCCCCGTTGCCGGTGCGCGCGCCAAGGTCACGGAATCTTTCCCGCGCCGCCTCCAGCTGGCGCGCGCTTTCGTCCGCATCGCCGCGGAACGCCGCGGCCAGCGAGGCGAGCTTGACGTGCGCTTCGGCGGCGATGACGGCCTGTTCTTCTTCCAGCACGGGCCAGAGCCAGTCCAGCAGGCGCGCGGTCAGGCCGGTCAGCGCCCAGGCGGCGTCGGGGTCGGCGGCTTCCAGCGCAAGACCGGCGGTGCGCGTAAAGTTGGCCGCGTTGAGCGCCATGATGCGCGCGGCTTCGGGCGCCTGCTGCGGCGCGGCGTCCAGCGGCAGGCGCGCCGCCAGCTGTTCGGCCGCTTGCTGCCCGGCCAGGAAATGCCGCTGCATCGGCTGCGGCTGCCCGGCGTTCTGGTACAGCCCGGCGTTGACCTGCTCAAACAGCATGCGGAAATACGGCGCATAGGGCCCGGCGGCTTCTTCGGGCGGGGCGGCGTCCAGCAGCGCCTGCATGCGGCGCAGCGGGGCTTCCAGCTCCTGCAGGCGGCCGGCGGCCGCGTGGGCGCGCAGTTCGTCTTCGCAGGCGGCGGTCTGCTCGATCCAGCTTGCCATTTTGTATCAGCCTCCCGTCAGTTTGTCCGCCAGGCAGGTCAGGACCCCGGCCAGACGCATCACATCGGCATAGTTGTCTTTGTCATACCCTGCGGCGAACAGAGACAGCGGCACGCGCTGCAGGGACGGCTCGGCGGCCAGCCACAGCGCCGCCAGCACGGCGGCGTCCCGCCGCTGCAGGGCCGCTGTGGGGGTGGTGTCGCCGCTGGTGGCCTGCAGCTCCGCAAAGTCGAGCGGCGCGAGCCAGTCGAGCGTGCCGCCCGCGTCAATGCGGTATTCGCAGACGGCGTGCACGCTGACCCGGTCCTGGCTGTTGCTGCTCACATGCAGCACGCGCTGCTCCTCCACGGTGTACAGGCTTTCGCTGTACTGGACCTCGCTGCGCATGCGCTCGGCCATGTATTCGGGCGAAGCGTAATACGCGGCGGCCGTGTCGTAGCTCCAGCCGGTCGGGACCGAATAGACGCCGGTGCTGTTGCCAAAGTACATGTGCGCGGCGGCCTGCGCGTTGCGGCGCTGGTTGTAAGCGCCGACAAGCGCCTCGCGCTCGGCACGGGTGTAGGCCGAGCGCTCGACATCCTGCGTGTGCCGGGACGAAGAATGTTCCTGCTTGTGCGCGCGCATGCCAAGGCAGAGCAGCTGCCGGCCGTCCTGCCCCGGCTGCGGCCAGAACGAAACGCTGTGCCGCCAGCCGGTCTCGTCGGGTTCGTCCTCCTCCTGCGGCAGCGTGAGCATCTGCAAAAGGGCCGGGGCCGCCTGCTCCCAGGGCAGGGACCACCAGCACAGGTCGTTCGCATAGCCGGCCGCCCGCCGCTGCGCCCCGAGCGCCTGCTGTGCGGCCTGCAGGCGCTGCGCGGTTGGTTCGTAGCCGTCCGGCCAGACAGTCTCGCGGCCAAACAGCCCCTTGCGGCGCACCGGCAGCGGGCGCGGGATACGCTGCGCGGCGTCGTAGCGCAGGGACAGCAGCTGCTTTTGCAGCCTGGCGATCTCAATGTACGAAGCGTCGAACGGTTCCGCTTCGCGCGGTGTGTCAAAAAACATGATCGACCTCCCTGTAAATACACCACAGGCTGGCGTTTGTTTGAACGCCAGCCCTGCAGGTTACTGTATGACCTTGAACACAACGCCGCCCTTGCGGTTGGCCTGGCAGGACAGCTTGAAGATATCGCCGTCCTTGAGTTCCAGCTGGGCCAGACCGACGCGGGTCACGTTGGAGGAGGCGGCGTCTGCGCCAAGAATCGCGCCTGCCGCCATGGAACCGCCGCCCGCGCCCATGGCCGCCGCGCCCAGGATCGCGCCGGTCAGCGCCTTGTCGGCCTTTTTGGTCAGCGCGCGCGGGTCGCGGCCTTCGATCACATGCAAGCCTGGCTGCACGTCGATGACATACGGCTCGCTGCGGGGCTTGTAGCGCTGCTTGTCGCCGTCAACGGCAATGTCGATGGGCAGCTTGCGGAAGATATTGACAAACCACAAACCGCCGCCGAAGAAACGGGTCCACAGCGTTTCGTTTTTGACGTAGAGTTGCACTTGTGTTTTCATAAAATCCAGCTCCTGTTCCGGGTGTATCCGAAAGATCTTTCGTGCTGTTGATCGTTCGGATACCCCCTGTTTATTTGGAACGCGGTCCCCTGCCGGGGCTGCGCCGCGTTTCAGCAAATGCTGATCCATACTATATATTCCGCAGGCGCGGCGGCTTTGGGGACAAAGCGCGGTATTTTTTTGCAAAAAAAGCAGCAAGCCTTTTCAAGGCTTACTGCTTTCAGTGGCCGCCGTTGGGCGGCCGGTATTCAGTTTTGAACGCAGCGAGGGGCAGCGGCGCGCCTGCGCCGTTCAGTTCTGGTCTTTGCTGCGGCCGATGAGCGCGGCGAGGATGCCGAAGACAAGGCTGGCCGTGATGCCGCCCGCCGCGGCGGTCAGGCCGCCGGTAAAAATGCCGGGCAGCCCCTGTTCGGCCACGGCCTTCTGCACGCCCTGGGCCAGCAGATGACCGAAGCCGAGCAGCGGCACGCTGGCCCCGGCCCCGGCGAAATCGGCCAGCGGGCCGTACAGCCCCACGGCGCTGAGCACGACCCCGGCCACCACATAGCCGGTGAGGATGCGCGCCGGGGTCAGCGGCGTGAGGTCGATGAGCAGCTGACCTGCGGCGCACAGCGCCCCGCCGACAAGAAACGCCCAGAGAAAATTCATGCCTTCCCCTCCCCTGCGGGCGCGGCCAGCTCGACGGCATGGGCGATGCCGGGGATGGTCTGCCCCTGTAAAAAGGTCGCCTGGCTCATCAGCGCGCCGGTGGCGACGAACAGCACCCGCCGCCACCGCCCGGCCGCCAGCTGCGGCAGGATGTGCGCGCAGAGCACGGCCGCGCTGCACCCGGCCCCGCTGCCGCCCGCTTTGACCGGCTGCTCGTCGCGGTCATAGAGCAGACAGCCGCAGTCCAGGTGGTTATCCAGCTCGTAGCCTTCTTTGCGCATCTGGATGCAGAGCAGTTCGCTGCCGACAGCGCCGAGGTCGCCGGTGATGACGGCGTCAAAATCCTGCGGGGCGGCGTGCAGCGCCGCAAAGCAGGCAAGCAGCGTCGACGCCGCGGCGGGCATCATGGCCGCGCCCATGTTGTTGATGTCGCGGATCTCGTAGTCCCGCACGCGGCCGAACGTGACCGACGGGATTTCGACCGCACCGCCCCCGCCCGCCGGGCGCAGCAGGCAGGCCCCGGCTGCGGTGGCGGTCCACTGGGCCGTGGGCGTGCGCTTGCCGCCATAGTTAAGCGGCGTGCGGAACTGGCGCTCCGCCGCGCAAAAGTGGCTGCTGGCGGCGGCCAGCGTGCGCTCGCTGTAACCGGCGGCGGCAAAGGCGGCGGCCAGGCAGAGGCTTTCGGCCATTGTGCTGCAGGCCCCGTATACCCCGGCAAACGGCACGCCGAGCGCGCACATCGTGTAGCTGCTGGCCGTGCACTGTGCCTGCAGGTCGCCTGCAAAGGCGAGTTCGACCTGCCGCGCCGTGACGCCCGCTTTGCGCAGGCAGCGGCGGATGCAGCGCTGCTGCAGGCGGCTTTCGGCGTCCTCCCAGCTGGCGCAGCCCTCGGCGGCGAAGGAGGCGTCGGGCACAAGCTCGTCAAACGCCGGGCCCAGCGGGCCTTCGCCCTCCTTTTTGCCGCCCACGGCTGCCCAGGCGCAGATGTGCGGCGGGGCCGCAAAAAGCAGGGTATCCCTGCGGCGGGCGGACACGGCGCTCACCCCGTGCGGCCCAGGGCCCAGTACAAAAGGCCCCAGACCCAGGAAGCAAGCGTGCCGTAGGCCAGCACCGGGCCCGCGATCTGGAAGATATGCGCGCCCACGCCGCTGACCCAGCCTTCGGCCTTAAACTCGATGGCCGCGCTGACGACCGAGTTGGCAAAGCCGGTGATCGGCACAAGGGTGCCCGCCCCGGCGCGCACGGCGAGCTTCTGGTACCAGCCGGGCACCGTGGCGGCGGCGGACAGCGCGATCAGCGTGACGCTGGTGAGCGTGCCCGCCATATCCGGCGCAAAGTGCCGGGCATAGAGCGTGCGCAGCGCTTCGCCCAGCAGGCAGATGCCGCCGCCGATGACGAACGCCCGCGCAAGGTTCTGCCCCAGCGCCGAAGGCGGCGCCGCGCGGCGGACCATTTGGGCGTAGCTTTGGGGGTCAAGTTTCACAGGAACACTTCCTTATCCATCAAGATAACCGGCAAAATCCGGCAGGCCGTGTTTCTATCCTGCCCCGCCCGCCGCAAAATATTACAGCCACCCGGCAGAGAGCCGCGGGGGCCCTTTCCAAAGAGGCGAAGATGGGATATAATTAAAAAAGAGTTCAGAGTTTAGAGTTCAGAGTTTAGATGAGGTGCGCGGCGTGCGCCGCGGATATTAAAATCATACAACTAATACAGCTACGGAGGTTTTTCGTTATGCAGTGGACGGATATTGAGATCACGGTGCCGCAGGCGTATGCGGGGACGGCGGAGGCCATCGCGACGATGGTGGCCAACGGCGGCATTTACATCGAGGATTACAGCGACCTGGAGCAGCAGGCTTGGGAGATTGCCCATGTCGATCTGATCGAGCAGGAGCTGCTGGACAAACCGCGGGATGTTGTGAAGGTACACATGTATCTGGCGCCGGACGAAAACCCGGCCGAGGTGCTGCCGCTGTTCAAAGAGCGGCTGAAGGCTTCCGGCATCCCGTATGAGCTGGCGACGAACGGCGTGGAGCAGGAGGACTGGCAAAACGCCTGGAAAAAATACTACCATGCGATGGACATCGGCAAGCGGCTGGCCATCGTGCCCGGGTGGGAACAGTACGACACCGACCGCACCGCGATCACGATGGACCCGGGCATGGCGTTCGGCACCGGCACGCACGAGACGACCGCGCTGTGCCTGGAAGTGCTGGACGAGCGGGTGCGCGGCGGCGAGCGCGTGCTGGACATCGGCACCGGGTCGGGCATTCTGGCCATTGCGGCGCTCAAGCTGGGCGCGGCGGCGGCCGAGGGGGTCGACATTGACCCGATGTGCGTGCGCACCGCCGGGGAAAACGCCGCCCGCAACGGCGTTGAGGACCGGCTGACCGTGCTGGTGGGCGATCTTTCGGACAAAGCCAGCGGCGTGTATGACCTCATCACGGCCAACATCGTGGCGGCGGCCATCTTGAGCCTGGCCCCGCATGTGCCCGCGCTGCTGGCGCCGGGCGCGGTGTTCATCGCCTCCGGCATTATTGACACGCGCAAGGAGGAAGTGCTCGCCGGGCTGCGCGCCGCCGGGCTGGAACCGTTCGACGTGCGCGAGAAGCGCGGCTGGGTGTGCATCGTCTGCCGCAAGCAGGAGGCGTGAGATGCCGCACCGCTATTTTACAGGCGAGATCGGCGGCGGGCGCGCCGCGCTGACCGGCGCCGACGCCCACCACCTGGCCCATGTGATGCGCGCC
>ERZ1643251.386-NODE-386-length-67137-cov-70.666706_pt1 | contig 67137 bp, 42 predicted proteins | sample MGYA00579261_ERZ1643251 | MGnify/ENA primary metagenome ERZ1643251 (study PRJEB29033, sample SAMEA4952267) | chicken gut metagenome | biome: Broiler Chicken; feature: Gastrointestinal Tract; material: Caecum | place: Ireland | collected 2018 | study: Broiler...
AATTAAACAAAAAAGAGGTTTTAAGCAAAGCCTCTTTTTTATGTATTTTAATATTAAATAATCAATATGAATGGATTTTGAAGGAGAGTATAGACAAAAGAATTTAAAAATTGTAAACAAAAGAGAAGATAGAGGTTAACCTATCTTCTTTTATATATTTCTTTGCATTTTTTAGTTGCTTTAAGTCATTTTTCTTTTTTACTTACCTTTTCCATGCGTGCAGGAGAAATTCTTTGTTGCCGTCACTACCTAGGATGGGTGAGGGGATGATTGGGGAAAGGGTGAAGCCGACAGATGAAAAGACAAAGGTGATGTTTTTCAAGATTTTTTCGTGTATTTTTTCATCTTTCACAACGCCTTTGTGTTTTTTGGCGTAGTCCTTTCCGCATTCAAATTGAGGTTTAACAAGGGCGATGATTTCGTTAAAGTCTTTTGAAAGTTTTTCGGCGAGTTTTGTTAGGCTTACAAAGGAAACATCGACAACGGCAATGTCGGCGTCAGGAAAGTTAAATTTATCAAAAGTTAGATAATTTGTGTTTTCAAGGCTGACAACTCTTTTATCTTTTCTTAAACTTTCGGCAAGTTGGTCGGTGCCAGTGTCAATCGCATACACCTTTTTTGCGCCGTTTTTAAGGCAAACATCGGTAAATCCGCCAGTGGAAGCGCCGATATCCACAACAACCTTACCTTTTAAATCTACTTTAAATTCTTCAAGTGCCTTTTGTAGTTTAAATCCACCGCGTGACACAAATTCAAAGGGTAGGGCCTCGATCTGTGCGTTATCTTCAACGGCATATGCCGGCTTTGTTACCACTTTATCGTCCACTTTGACGCGGGCGGAAATGATAGCTTCCTTTGCCTTTTCGCGTGAAGGATAATAGCCATGCTCAAACAAAAAACTGTCCAATCTTTTCATACTAAAAAATGATAACATAAACATTCAAAAGAAACAACTAAAATTTATATGTTTGCGTGTTGACTATAAATATTTTTTATAGTAAAATATTATATATGAAAGAGATATTGAAAAAGATTGGCAAAGCTGTTTATAGTTGCAAAATTGTGCAGGAGGACGATTCTATCCTCAAAGATAAAATATATAGCTTTGTAGGTTGCAAAGGTAAAAGTTATAGACCTAATCGTTCAAGATGGGAAAATAACAATCCGATCAGAGTGCTATCTAGTGAAGATGAGTATTCTCATTTTATGGCATACAATTTTTTGCATACTCCAAAAGAAGTTGAAACAGTTAAGGAGGGGTATTTTGATGGAGGAAAGCGTCATTTAGCTCCAAAAATTTTAAAAATTAAGAGCTATATTGTCAAGAAAAACCCTACGAATGACGGATTGCTTTTTAAAGTTTCTTTAATTCCTGCAAATCCAAAAGAAGATTTTGATTTAAAAAAAGAAAATTTAGTTGCTTCTTTCAAGTCTTTGATGCTTAATCAAGATGTCGAAGATTTATTGCAGTTACAAAGATTCGATGTTACAGGGCATGAACATGATAATGTTACAAAAGATAAAGATTTTATTGCAACAAGCGATGAGGAATATGAATTATATAAAAAATATTTTGGTAACAAGGCAGGATTTCCGCATTTTCATTTTTTCAATGTCAATGGGTTAGATAAATTTGCGATTTCAAATAAAAATCTACAAAGTTATATCTTAGATTTAGCAACATGTAGAGATGATAACCTTTTAAATACCTATTCTCTTGGTATGCCATTTTTGTATATGAAGAAAAATACTTATTGTGGCGATGGATTTGCGAAATCATTAAAAAATTACATAATTGGTCGCGATGCACTTTATTTTCAAGAATATAGGAAGCTTCGCAAAGTTGTAAATGAAACAAACACGCCTGCTGATACAAGAATTATGATGGATTATGAAGATTTTTTAATGCATGAGTTAAAAAAAGACAAAAACCTTCTAAGTATAATTAACGAATGGGATGATATGGATGATGATGAACTTCCGTATAAGTTATTAATTTGTTATGATACATTAAATATAATAAACTTTTATGATGACAAAGTAAGAAATAATCATCTATATAAAGAGCTAAGCGATGTGTTATTTAAACATCTTTTAATATCTGAAACAAACTTAGCAAATAACTTGACTGAGCAAAAATCTCATTCGAAAGAGCTTGATGATAAGAATAAATAGAATATGTTTAAGCAAAATCTGATTATAATAAAATTAGAAATGAAATGAAAAAAGCACGCTTTAAGGCGTGCGTATTTTTATTTAATTTACTTGTTCTTTGCTTCGTCTAATAGTTTTGCGAAGTGTGCTTTTTTGCGGTCAGCAGAATTTTTGTGAATGGTATTTTCTCTTGCTGCGCTGTCAAGTTTTGAAACAAGCACGGAATAAAGTTTAGAAGCTTCTTCTACATTTGTTGAAAGTGCTTCCTTAAACTTTTTGGTATATGTTTTGATTTCTGATTTAACAGAGTTATTCACAACTCTTCTTTCTTTTTCAAGTTCAACTCTTTTCTTCGCTGATTTAATGTTTGCCATGTTTTTCTCCTTAAAAAATTAACACAATGATTATAGCATAAAAAAACACAAAAATCAACTTATTTTTTAAATTTTTTTGGCAATATTTAAAATATGCATGATTTATTGGACGAATGTGGCAAAGATTTGAAGAATTTTGGCTATATTACCGAAGAATTAGGGCGGTATAAGGTGACTTGCTCTAAACTTTTTATCGACACGGAAGAGAAGGCAAAGAAGTTAGGCTTTGATAAAGGGCATTATTTTATCTTAAACGCGCCACTTCTTTTAGGATTAAAAGAGGAGCATTATAAGTTTTTAAAGACAGAAATTAAAAGTCGCGTTAAATTTCTTTTAAAGGAAAATAAGATTAAGGTTAAGGAAAATATCCTTTTTGTTGGCATCGGCAATCCACAAATCACGGCGGACAGTTTTGGCGATGCGGTGATACAAAAACTTGACATCACTCCATTTGAGAGAGATAACCATGTTTATAAAATTTCACCAAACACCTTTTCAAACACAGGTATCAATGCCTATGAGATAACAAGGTTACTTGTTGAGGGATTTGATATTTCGGCAGTAGTTCTCTTTGACGCACTTGCTACTACAAGCTTAAATAGACTTGGCACATCTATTCAGTTCAACGATGCAGGACTAACGCCAGGGAGCGCACTCAACAAGTTCGGCATGCCGATAAATAGCGAAACTCTTGGTGTGCCATGCCTATCGGTTGGCGTTCCGCTTATGATTTCGGCAGGCGACATATCAAAAAATGCTTCCAAAGAACTCATACTTGCTGAAAAGGATGTCGCCGAAAAGGTGGACTATCTCTCGCAACTCATCGCTGATGTGTTTAATGAAATTTTGGAATAAATAATTTTTTCGAGTGTAAAATTATGCTTTTAAATAAACAAATAATAATCTATCTATATCTCGTGTTTATCTTTCATTTCTATACTATTTATTGTGTATTATGCATGCATACTACACTATATATAGAACTAAAAGCGAAAAGTGAAGAGTGAAGAATTGTCGATGACTTTATAAAAGTTTGTAACTTATAATCAAAACCACTTTAAGTCGCGACAGCGTTTTACCTGCAACGCCACCCTCATTCATACATATTCTAAAACAATTTTTGATTTTGCGAAGCGACCGAACTGCGTTCGGCGAGCATAAATCAAAAATCACACACAGGGAAGAGGAATGGGTTGGGAAACCAACGGAGTAGCGGTTAGGATATATTTATATATCCGTGCCCGCGTTAAGCGGAGTTGGTGTCCGCACCAATGTTTTATATATACCACTTGTCATCATTCTTCTCTCTATGCCAGGCGTTTTTGTTGGCGACTATAAAAGTCTTTTCTTTTGTCGGAGAGTTTTCCATATTGAAGCGCGCTTTGATTTTTATTTCGTTCTCTTCTTTTTTGAGTGGAAGGGTGATATTTTCAGTGATATTTTTATCTTTCAAAGTGCGGTAGTATTCGCCGTTGAGATAGATGTCATAGATGATGTGTCTTTCAGTTTTTATTGAGAGCGTGCAGTTGTCCTTTTCCTTTTTGCAAGTAGCGTTGATGTCGTTTAAAGAAACAAAGTTGTTTGAAACTTCGCTTGGCATATTGAAACGCGAGAAAAGGGCTGTTTTGGTGTAGCGTTCAGGCGCGTCAGGGCTTGCAAGCATTATTCGATGATTTTCTTCTTTCTCTATTAGGTCAATTTTCGATTCGGTTACAAGCGAAGGCATTTCAAATTTTGTTTTTTTAGGTGGCGTGTTCTCTATGAATTTTTTGACCGCTTGCGTCGGCTCGTTTCCGCCATTTATGATAATTAATGTGTTATCTAAATTTCCGCACCAAACACCGATGGCATAGTCGGGCGTGTAGGAGATGTTGTAAGCGTCAAGGTTGCCACTCTTCTTTCCGACCGTGCCTGTCTTTGATGCCACTTCGGTGGAAGCTATGTCGGCAAGTTTCTTCGCGGTGCCTTCCTTTGCTGTCTTTTTCAAGATGTCGGTCATAATGAAAGCGCTGTCACTTCGAAGCACTTGTTTTTCGCGCGGTTCATGCTTATAGACAAGGTGGTTGTTTTTGTCGAGTATATATGAAACGAATTTGGCGTCGGCGTAGTTTCCAGCGTTGGCAAAGGTGGTGTAGGAATTTGTCAGCGTCTTTAAATTTTCGCCATAGGTCATTCCGCCGAGAGCGAGTGCGTAACTGTCGTCTTTCTCATCAAAAGTGAAGCCCATACGTTCGGCATACATCTTGCCTGTGTCGATGCCGATGTAACTTAACACCTTTATGGCAACCGTGTTGACTGAGTTTTCGACCGCATCGGCGACCGTGATATATCCGCGGTATTTTCCGCCGACATTTTGTGGCGAATAGGAACCTATCGTGATTTTCTCATCGTTGACCTCTGTCTCTTCGGTGATGACATTTTCGTTAAGTGCAGGCGCATAGACAAGCACTGGCTTTATGCACGAGCCGACCTGCCTTTTTGCATCGAGTATTTTGTAGGCAGAGTTGCCGTTATACGCAGTGACGCCATGCAAAGAATTGTCAATCACAATGCCAGCGTAGTCATTTCCTTGAAAGTTGGTGGAAGAGAGCGAAGAGTTTAAGGTTTCTTGCTGTTCTTTGTTTTGATAGGTGTGAATTTTATATCCGCCTATGGCAATCTGTTTTGCAGGAAGTTTTAATATCTTCATTGCCTCATCTATGCTTGCCTGAGAATAGGAATTAAGTTTATTTTCTGCCTCTTTGTTGATGTCGAGTTTTATCGGCGTACTTTCGGTGTTAAGCATAACACTTGTGTCGATTTTGCCGTCTTTTTCCAACTCTTCAAGCACCAAATTTCTTCTTTTTGTGGCATTTTCAATGTGGTTTATCGGTGAATATTTGTTTGGTGATTTAATCATACCTGCGAGGAGGCAACTTTCGCTGAGCGACAAATCTTCGGCATTTTTGTTGAAATAAAAATTGGAAGCGCTCTCAATGCCATAGCAGTTATTGCCGAAGTAAATGACATTGAGATAGCACTCCAAAATTTTATCTTTACTAAAAGCCTTTTCAAGTTTTCTAGTGAGAGCGATTTCCTTAATCTTGCGCTCAAAGGTCTTTTCGCTACTTAGGTGTGTGTTTTTGATGAGTTGTTGGCTTATAGTGGACGCACCTTCCTTCAATGAAAACGATTTTAAGTTGTTATACATCGCCTTTAAAATGCGTTTTTTGTTTATGCCGTTGTGCTTGTAAAAATCCTTATCTTCAATCGAGATGAAAGCGTCTTTGGTATGCTCTGGAATTTTGTCTATCGTGATATACGCGGTATTAAAGGTGTTTTCTTCTTCAATAATATTGTTATCACTGTCATAAACTTCAATGTTGAGTGCAGGGCTTGTTAAGGCATCGGTATTTAAAGAAAGTTTGGAAAATTTTAAATATTCGGCAAGAAAATATGTGCCGACAAAGCATACAAGTCCAATTATAAGTAAACTTATCGTGATTAGACAGATTTTGACAATTTTCTTCATTTTTTTATTATGTTACGAATTTTGTCAAAAATACATTTCTTCTCTTGCAAAAACAAGAAAAAACTTGTATAATATACTTGTTATGAAATATATAATTATCACTTATGGATGCCAAATGAATGTGCATGAGAGCGAAAAGCTCGCTTATATCTGTCAAAATTTGGGTTATACAGAAACCGACAAGCGAGAGGAAGCGGATTTAATTATCTTTAACACTTGTGCAATCAGAGAGGGCGCAGAAGATAGAGTTTTCGGAAATGTCGGGGCGTTAAAAAAATTAAAGAAAAAGCGTCCTAATGTTATCATTGCCGTGTGTGGATGTATGACGCAAAAAGAAAAGACGGCAAATTATATTTTAAAAACCTTTCCGTTTGTCGATATTGTCATCGGCACTTTCAATTTGCCAAACTTTGCTTACTATCTAGAAGCAGTTAAAAAAGGCAGACAACTTGAACTTTTAAAGGAAGGCGAGATTGACGAAACCGTGCCGTATCTTAGGTCGAGTGGCGATAACGCGTGGGTGAACATCATGCAAGGGTGTAACAACTTCTGCACCTATTGTATCGTGCCGTATGTCAAAGGCAGAGAGAAGAGCCGAAGCGAAGAAAATATCTTAAAAGAGATAAAGGAGATTGTAAGCGAAGGTAAATACAAGAAAATCACCCTTTTGGGTCAAAATGTCAACTCCTACGGTCACGACTTAAAAAATGGAGAAAATTTTGCCAAACTTTTAAGAGATATTTGTGCGCTTGACGGCGACTTTAAACTCACTTTTATGACCTCTCATCCAAAGGATTTAACAAGCGATGTCATTGATGCTATTCGTGATGAAGATAAGATTTTAAAGGAAATTCATCTTCCAGCACAGAGCGGAAACAACAGGATTTTACAGCTTATGAATAGGCGCTATACAAGAGAGAAATATCTTTCAATCATCAAGGAAATTCGCGAAAAAATACCAAATTGCAAGATAACCTCTGACTTTATCGTTGGTTTTCCAACCGAAACGGAAGAGGAGTTTGAGGACACTTTAAGCCTTGTCAAAGAAGTTAAGTTTGACGGCATATTTGCCTTTATGTATTCTCCGCGAGAAGGCACTGTGGCAAGCCAAATGAACGGACAGATTGACGAAAAAACAAAAAATAGGCGAGTGAACACCTTACTTAAATTAGAAAAAGAAATACAAGAGGAAAAGAGAAATGGAAATTGATATAAAAAAACTTACACCGGCAATGCTCCACTATTGGCATTTAAAACAGCAGTATCCTGACTGCGTGGTTTTTTATCGCCTTGGCGACTTTTATGAACTCTTTTTTGAGGATGCGGTCGAAATAAGCAGGGTTTTAGACTTGACGCTAACTGGCAAAAATTGCGGACTTAAAGAGCGTGCACCTATGTGCGGTGTGCCATACCATTCAGCAGACACATATATAGCTAAACTTGTCAATAAAGGTTATAAGGTGGCAATAGCAGAGCAACTTTCAGAGCCAACAAAAGGTCAGATTGTGGAGCGTGATGTCGTAAAAATCGTCACTGCTGGCACGATAACCGAAGAGAGTATGCTGGAAGGAAATAAGAATAACTACATCTTGTGCTTATACTATAACAACAATCAACTTGCTGTTGCCTATTCTGACATTTTAACAGGCGAATTTCATCTCTACCACTATGAAGATGAGGTGGAAAACAAATTTTCCAACCTCTTTTCACGAATTAATCCTGCCGAGGTCATTGGAAATAAAGAAGCAAAGGTGTTTTATAACAATCTTGCCATTCAAAATCTAGGCAACTTGCCAAAATTTGAAGAATACTATGACTTTGCGTTTAACATAGCAAAGTGCAAAGAAAATATAAAGTTGCAGTTTGGGGAAAACGCTCTCAATGTGTTTGAATTAAAAAAAGATATGGAGATTATTGTTGTTGGCGCGCTTACGCAGTATCTTCTTGAAACACAAAAACGCTCAATGAAGAACATCAACAAAATTTTAACTCACCGAAAGGACAATTTTTTAAATCTTGACATGAACACAAGGCGCAATCTTGAAATTGTCGAGGCTATTCGTGACAAAAAACGCTATGGAAGTCTTTTATGGCTTCTTGACAAAACTAGGACGCCAATGGGCGCAAGGCTTTTTAGAAGTTGGCTTGACCAGCCTTTAACAGACAGCGCGCTTATTAATGCTAGACTAGACGGAGTGGAAGAGTTATGTAAGAGCCTTATTATCCGCGACAAGTTGAAGCTGTCTTTGTCAAACATTCGCGATATTGAGCGAATTTCAGGAAAAATCGGCTATGGCAATGTGACGCCGAGAGATTTAGAGTCGTTAGGAAATTCTCTTGCCGTTCTGCCAGAGGTGGTTTCAGCATTAAATGGCGTAAAAAGTAAAACTTTGCAAAAACTTGTGAGTGGTATCGGTGATTTTTCTGCCTTATGTGACCTATTAAAAAAGGCAATAAAAGAAAATCCTCCTGTTTCAACTCGTGAGGGCGAGTTTATTAAAGACGGCTTCAATGAGGACTTAGATAGTCTTAGAAATGCAAAGAAAAATAGTAAAAGAGATGTCGATGAACTTGAAAAGCGAGAGCGCGAGGCGACCAATCTTAAAAATTTGAAGATAAACTATAATAGTGTCTTTGGTTATTATATTGAAGTGAGCAAATCTCAATCAGAACTTGTGCCTTTAAGATATATTAGAAAGCAAACGCTGACAAATGCTGAAAGATATACAACAAATGAATTAAAAGAGTTAGAAGATAGAGTGTTGAACGCAAATGAAAATGCCGTCAAACTTGAAGAAAAGATATATAGGACTCTCATCGACTATCTCACAAACTACATTTCATATTTTCAAGATTTGAGTAAAACGATTGCAAAATTAGACTCTTTACTTTCTCTTTCTGAGTGTGCGGTTAAATATAACTATGTGCGTCCGACAATTAACAAGAATGTAAAAGAAATTAAAATTGAAGGAGGCAGGCATCCTGTTGTGGAGCAATTCGTGAAAAATGGCAACTTTATTTCTAATGACACACTACTAGACAACGTGGATAACTCCATGATGATAATAACAGGTCCTAATATGGCAGGAAAAAGCACATATATGAGGCAGGTGGCAATCATCACATTTATGGCGCACATTGGAAGTTTTGTGCCAGCAAAGAGTGCGGAAATTTCGATAACTGACAGAATTTTTACTCGTGTTGGTGCGAGCGATGACCTTGCCTTTGGACAATCGACTTTTATGGTGGAAATGAGTGAGGTGGCCTTAATTCTTGCTAACGCCACCGAAAAAAGCTTGGTGGTTTTAGATGAAATCGGCAGAGGCACTTCCACTTTTGACGGGCTGTCCATTGCGTGGGCAGTTGTGGAATATATTGCAAAGAACATAAAGTGCAAAACTCTTTTTGCCACTCACTATCACGAACTATCTGACCTTGAAGGTGTGTTGGAAGGCGTGAAAAACTATAAAATCACCGTCAAAGAGATAGGCGACGCTGTGGTGTTTTTAAGAAAGATTGTGCGCGGTCATGCCAATAAAAGCTTTGGTGTTGAAGTTGCAAAACTTGCCGGTGTGCCAAAGAAGGTTATCGACAGGGCAAAGGAGATAAGTGAAAACTTAGAGCGCGTCAATAAAAAACTTGACCTAGATATTTTTAGCGAAGATGAAGAGCGTCAGCGTGCAGAGCAAAACAACAAACTCGGACAAAAAATTCTTTCCATTCTAAAGGATGTAGATATGAACAGAATGACGCCGATGGAGAGCTTTGAAGTTTTAAACGATTTAGTAAACAGCGCGAAAGGAGAATGATATGAAAATTAATGTGCTATCACCAAAAATTTACAATCGTATTTCCGCAGGTGAGGTTGTGGAACGACCAGCAAGCATCGTAAAGGAACTTGTCGAAAACAGTTTGGACGCGGGTGCAACAAAGATAAAGGTGGAAATCTATGAGGGTGGTATAAAGGAGATTGTTGTAAGTGACAATGGCTCAGGCATTGAAAAAGATGATTTACCGCTTGCTTTTTTACCGCATGCCACAAGCAAGATTCAAGATGTTGATGATCTTGACAATATTATGACGCTTGGCTTTCGCGGTGAGGCTCTTGCTAGCATCGCTTCCGTTTGTATGGTAAAACTTTCGACAAAAACGGAAAATTCTGAAACGGGTTATCTTATTGAGGCTATCGGTGGAGAGATAGGTAAAGTTCAAGAGGTTGCAAGAGTTAAAGGAACAACAATAAGCTGTGCTAATCTTTTCTATAACACGCCAGCGCGTGCGAAATTTTTAAAAAAGCCAAAGACTGAGGAAGGCGAGATAACACATCTTATAGAAAAATTTATGCTTTCGCGTCCAGAAATTAGCTTTGAATATTTTGTCGATGATAAGTGTGTGTATAATAATTCAAGTGGTAAACTTGAAGATGTCATATACCTTATCTATGGCAGAGAAATGTATGATAATATGCTAAAAGTTAATTTGGCAGTCGAGGGCGTGGAAGTCGATGGTTACATATCTTCTCCAAAACTCTCGCGTCCAAATAGGTCGTGGCAGACACTTTTTGTGAATAATAGATATGTGGAAAATTATCAAGTCTCTGCTTGCATACAGGGAGCGTATTCATCACTCCTTATGAAAGGGAGATTTCCTATTTATGTTTTGAATTTAAAAATTCCATACGACAAGGTCGATGTCAATGTTCATCCCAACAAAAAGGAAGTAAAGTTCGAGGAGAACTCCAAAGTTTTTATGGCTATTCGTAAAGCTGTTGAAAAGGCGCTTGTCGACACAAATTTAATAGCTGACTTTGAGTTTACGAACACTGAGGAAAAGGATTGGAGTAAGTTTTCTATTCAAAATGATGATGAGCCTCTTCGCACATCGTATAACGCTACGCAAAAGACAAATATTGAACCTATATCGCGTGATGAGGGTGCTAGTTACAAGATTAAGATAGATTTAGATGATGACACCTTGATTACACCGAAAGATTTGCAGAAAAAGGGTATTGAAATAATCAATATGCCAGAATTTTCTAACATTAAAAGCGATGAAAGAAAGAAAAATAAGCCGGGCGGGTATATCTTCTTTGACCAAAAGGAAGAAAGGCTTTTAAGAAAGAATGATATTAGTCCTATAAAGCAAGACGAGTATAAGGTTAGAGAAACCTTTTTAGAGGCAGATGTCAAGGCGGAAATTAAAATTGTCGGCGTGGTGTTTAAAACATATATTATAACTGAATATGGCGAAAGCCTTTATGTCATCGACCAACATGCTATGCATGAAAGACAACTATACGAAAAAATCAAGAAAGAAGTGGAAGATAAAAGCGTCATAAAGCAAGATTTATTAGTGCCATACGAATTCAACCTAATGCCACAGGACGCAGAGAAATTTTCATTTAGTCTTAACAACTTAAATGATATAGGCTTTGATGTGACCTACGACGGACATATTTTCAAGATAAAAAGCGTGCCGTTTGTTTTATCTAATATAAACTTAAAAAACTTCGTGGATGAAGTTATCGGCGATGAAACGATAGGAGATAAAAAAGCAAGTGCGTTCATAAATGAAAAATTGTGTCAGCACGCTTGTAAGCATGCTATTCGTGCGGGCGATGTGGTTACAAAAGAGGAAATTGCATATCTTATCGAAGAGATGAAAAAAAGCGTGCTTCTCTGTCCTCATGGCAGACCTATTATTGTCAAAATAACGCGCAAGGAACTCGAAAAGATGTTCAAAAGGGTGTTATAATGGATAAAGTCTTGTTTGTTTTAGGACCGACTGCTGTCGGGAAGACAGAAATATCTATAAAACTTGCAAAAGAGTTTAATGGCGAGATTATATCTTCCGATTCAGTTCAAATATATAAAGGGCTAGATATAGGTTCAGCGAAAGTCAAAAAGGAAGAAAGGAAAGGTGTGCCTCATCACTTAATAGATATTGTTTCGCCAAACGAAAGCTTTACTGCTTTTGATATGACGGAAGCTATAAAAGAAAAAATTAAAGAGATAACTCTTCGCGGGCATTTGCCTATTGTTGTCGGTGGAACAAGTTTGTATGTAAAATCTCTTATTCTCGGCTATAATTATGGCGGAGTTGGAGTTGACGAAGAGTATCGAAATACACTCAACAACATTTTAAAAAATGACGGCTTAGAAAAGTTATGCGAAATGTTAAAAAACGAGGACGAGAGTGCCTTTGAAAAGATAGATAAACACAACCCTTTGAGGGTGATTAGAGCGCTTGAAATTGCACATTTTAAAGGCGAAAAAAAGTCGGCAGAAAAAACGATAGAACCTCTTACCTTTGCGCTTGTATTAGACAGGCAAAAGCTCTATGACAGAATTAACAAGAGGGTGGAGATAATGCTAAAAGAAGGGCTTGTGGAAGAAGTCAAAGCTCTTCTTGAAGCGGGCGTCAAAGAGGACAGTCAGTCTATGCACGCGATTGGCTATAAGGAAGTTATCAGTTATTTATTAGGAGAAGTGTCCTATGAAAAAATGGTGGATTTAATAAAACAACATTCAAGAAACTACGCCAAAAGACAACTGACCTTTCTTCGCGGAATGGAAAATGTGAACTATGTGGATGTTGAAGATAATGACAGTCTAAACAATATGACAGAAAAGATTAAGAGGTGGTTAAATGGATGAGAAAAAGTTAGCTATTTTAAATGACATAGAAAAAGAATTGTCGGCAAGATTTCAAAAGATAGACGAGATTGCACTTTTAAATCAAGACAAAGTGCTTTCTAGTTTTCGCGAGAATGAAATTACCAACCAACACTTTGCTGGAACTACCGGCTATGGCTACACCGACAAGGGCAAAGAGGGCTTGACGAAAGTGTATAGTGAGATTTTTGGCACTGAGGACGCGATTGTCACACCGCACCTAACAAGTGGAACGCATGCAATTGCCACGGTGTTGTATGGATTACTTAGACCAAAAGATTTACTCCTTTCTATCTCAGGCGATTTATATGACACATTGCACGATACTCTCTTTGGAAAAGGCAATGGAAGTTTAGAAAGCTATAATGTGGATGTCAAGTTTGTAGACCTTGTGGGCTCTCGTTTTGATGAGGAAAAAATCTATAAACTTGTAAAAAAATATAAGCCAAGAGTGGTATTTGTGCAACGCTCGCGTGGTTATTCTTCAAGAAAAGCGCTCTCTGTTCGTGATATGGAGCCGATATTCAAAAAGGTCAAAGAGATTTCTCCAAAGTCCTTCATAGTTGTCGATAATTGCTATGGTGAATTTATGGAAACGAGCGAACCGACAGATGTGGGCGCCGATGTTTGTGTTGGAAGTTTAATTAAAAATATCGGCGGTGGACTTGCGCCAACCGGCGGATATATTGTCGGCACGAAAGAGGCGCTGTCATTAATTGAAAATCGCCTAACCTGTCCGTCTATCGGCAGAGAAACAGGTTCGTATGAGGCGGGTTATAGACTTTTCTATCAAGGACTATTTTTAGCTCCGCATATTGTTGCGCAAGCTGTCAAAGGGGCGTATTTAATCGGCGAAGTTATGAAAAGGCAGGGGTATAGAATAATCCCAGATACCACTGAAAATTCTTACGATATCATTAAGTCAATTGTGTTTGACACCGAGGAAGAACTCATCCGCTTTGTGCAACTCATCCAAAAGCTTTCGCCTGTTGACAGCAATGCCGTGCCAATTCCTTATGATATGGTCGGTTACACAACTAAGGTTATTATGGCAGCAGGCACTTTTGTTGAGGGAGCTTCCATTGAGCTTTCTTGCGATAGTCCAATTAAAAAACCATACATTGCCTACTTCCAGGGTGGACTTACCTACGAACAACTTAAAATTGTCGCCTATAATCTTTTAGATTTTAAAAAGAATTAAATATGGAATATCGAAAAAATAATAAAAAATTTAATAAAAATCACAAAAAACACATTAAAAAATATAAAAACGCTAAAAAAATCAATATTTTTAGTGTTTTTTTTGTCTTAACACTTAAATTTTTGATAAATTTAAAAAATAATATAAATAAATATGAACATAAATTTTCTTGACAGAAAAAATAAAATATTTTATAATTTTAATATGTTAAAGATAGAAAATTTAAGTTATTTAGTCAATAATGACGGTAAAGATATTTTAAAAAATATAAATTTGGATTTTTTGGAAGGGAAAATCTATGTTATAACAGGACCTAACGGGAGCGGAAAATCCACTCTTGTTAAACTTATCATGGGAATATTGACGCCGTCTGCGGGGAAAATATCTTTTAAGGGGAAAGATATTACAAATTTAAAAATTAATGAACGGGCGAAGTTAGGCATTGCCTATGCTTTTCAACAGCCTGTCACTTTTAAAGGCTTAAAGGTCAAAGACCTATTAAATATAGCTTCTAATAAAGAGAATGACTTTAATTCTCTTTGTGAGTATTTGTCAAGCGTTGGCTTGTGTGCAAAGGACTACATAAACCGTCCACTCGATGACAAACTTTCAGGCGGGGAACTTAAAAGAATTGAGCTTGCTATGGTGCTTACACGAAATGCGTGTGTCAATATCTTTGACGAACCAGAGGCGGGCATAGATTTATGGAGCTTTGAAAATTTGATTAATATGTTTAAAAAGCTGTCTTCAACAACTATAATAGTTAGTCATCAAACCAAGATTTTGGAAATTGCAGACTCTGTCATCCTTTTAAAAAATGGCGCCGTTGAGAAGATAGGAAAATATAGTGAAATAAAGCCATACATTCAAATTGAAACCTGCGGTAAACTAAGAGGTGAAAATGAATAAGATTGATAAGATGTTGCTTGAAAAAGTTTCCTCGCTTCATGACATAAAACTCGGGGCTTTTAATATAAGAAAGAATGGCGAAGTTGTGGAAAGGAAGTCAACAAAAGAGATTGAAATTGTGCCGAAGAAAGACAAAAAAGGCATTGATATTATTATTAAGCCGAATGTCCAAAATAAGGCGGTGCATATTCCTGTGATTATAACGGCTGGCGGGCTTAATGATTTAGTTTATAATGATTTCTATGTGGGCGAAAACTCTTATGTAACCATTGTGGCAGGGTGCGGTATTCACAACACATCCGATGACAATAGCACACATAACGGAATACACTCTTTTCATCTAGAAAAGAATAGTCATGTAAAATATATTGAGCGACATGTCGGCATGGGTAAAGGTGAAGGCGGAAAAATTTTAAATCCAACAACAAAAATATATCAAAAAGAAAACTCAATTTTAGAAATCGAAACATTGCAACTTGGCGGTGTGACAAAAAGCGACAGAAAAACTTTTGCAAGCCTAGGAGAAAATGCGCAACTCAATATTCAAGAAAATATTTTGACTGAAAACGCTGAAACTGCCAAAACTTCATTCAAGGTGAAACTCAAAGGCAAAAATTCCAAAGTGGAAGTGGTTAGTCACAGCGTAGCAAAGGGAGAAAGTTATCAGGAATTTAAGTCTAACCTAATCGGAAAAAATGAATGTTTTGGACATGTGGAATGTGACGGCATCCTATTAAATAATGCACGCATTGTTTCTGTGCCGATGATTGATGCGCTTTCTTCTGATGCTTCACTTGTGCATGAGGCGGCTATCGGGAAAATTGCAGGGGATGAACTTATTAAACTTATGACACTTGGGCTTAGCGAAGAAGAAGCAGAGGATGTGATTATTAAGGGATTTTTGATGGGGTAACACCGGGATAATCCAACACTGCTCTAAGAGAAAAACGGCTTGTATCTGTCATCCTGAGCCACGAACGAAGTGAGTGTGTCGAAGGATCTAAAAAAACGCGGCTAAATTTATAAGATTCTTCGACGGCGGTCGTTCCTCCCTTGCTCAGAATGACAAGTATAGGCTTCTAATAAAAACCGCTTTAAGTAGCGACGGCGTCACAAACTGCGCTCAGTTTCGTGTTTCAATATAAATATTAAAACCCTTATCACTTGCTTGTTTGCTCAAAAATGACAAGCATTTTTAGGGTTCTATTCCATGAAACGAAGTTTGATTTCATTTTGCATAAATATACACAAAAAGAGGTGAATATGTCAAAGAAGAGTAAAATAGAAAAAACTATCGACAAGCAGAAAAAAGCGCATCCTGTCGCCTTTCTTTTGGTTGTGCTATTTTTGATTGCTGGTGCGGTAGCGGGCTATTTTACCGTTAAGCATTTAACCAAAAATGACAAGTTTGAACTTGTCGGCGCCAAGACCATCACATTAAGGCTTGGTGAAACCTATGAGGATGAAGGAGCTGTTGCCATTTCCTTCGGCAGAGATGTCAGCGAAAAAATCAAGGTTGAAAACAACATAAACAACTTAGAGGCGGGGCGATATTACATAAAGTATACCATTGATGACTTACGCTTTGGCGGAGTTATAAAATATCGCTATATCATCTACTTAGATGAAGAGGAAAATATTGATACTCCGACCGATGAAAATGACAAAGACGCAAGTTTAAATTTAGTTTTAGCGGGGGGGGGAATAGTCAATGGCTAAGAAAAAAATTACCACCTCTGTCAAGATTTGGACAACAATTTTATGTCTTTTAGCACTTATTGTCGGCTTTATTGGCGCTGGCTATATCTATATTTACATCACAAAGCCTGAAAGTGATGTTTTTGTAAGCGGTGACTTTGAAGTTCATTTTATGGAGTTAGGCAATCAATATACAGGCGACTGTATCTATATTAGAAGTGGAAGCACAGACATTCTTATTGACGCTGGTTCGCGTAAAAATAGTGCAGACACTATTATTGAATATGTAGATAATTATGTTAAAGATAATACCTTGGAGTTTGTGATTGCTACGCATGCTGACCAAGACCATATCGCAGCTTATGAGGGAATATTTGAGCGTTATGAGGTTGAAACAATCATAGATTTTCCACTGACCAACAAAACGGGCAAAGATGAGACCAATATTTTAAAAACCTATTATGAATATCGCGATTTGGAGGTAGAAAACGGAGCGGAGCATTTCACCGCACTTGAATGCTACAATGAAAGCGTGGACGGCGCGCAACGCATTTATCAAATTTCCGACAGCGTGGAAATGGAGATACTATATAACTACTACTATGAAAATCATAGTTCCGACGAGAATAATTACTCTGTCTGCTTGATGTTCAACCAGGGTGACAATCACTATCTCTTCACAGGTGACCTTGAAGGTGATGGAGAAGAAGAACTTTTGAATTACTACAATGGCTCAAGTGAAGAGCGCTACACTCTTCCACATTGCGTGCTGTATAAAGCAGGGCATCATGGCTCAAAAACTTCATCAACAAAAGAACTTATGGAGGTCATTCAGCCAGAATATGTCATTGTTTGTTGTTGCGCAGGGACACCTGAATATACCACAATTGAGGAGAACAAATTTCCAACGCAAACCATGATAGACAATGTCGCTCCATACACCGATAAGGTTTATATTCCAAGCATGCTTGATAAGATAACAGGTTATAATAAAAACGGTGAGCCAAATTCTTGGACGGTGACTTCTATGAATGGAAATATCGTCTTTTCGGTGACGAACGGCGAAGTTAAACTGACCTTTTCCAACAATGACTTGAAACTTAAAGATACGGATTGGTTTAAGGAAAATAGGGAAATGCCAGATGCATGGAGAGCGTAGTGAAGAGTGAAGGAACGCCTTTGGCGTTCAGTGAAAAGTGAAGAGTTGCGGAAAGTTTTTTTAATTTTAGTTTTATAAAATAGGAAATTTTAAAATTAAAAATAAAAGTTGTGGAGTAAAACCACAACTTTTTTGATTATCTTTTTAATAGCGTTATTTTTTAAATTTTGATTTTTTATTTAAAATGTTTTGTTAAGGCTTTATAAATAATAATTTCTTAAACTTTTTTAACTCTATAAATTTTTCCACAACTCTTCTTTTTTCTTTCTTATTTATTATTTCGAAAAGTTTACCTTTCGCTCTTCCACAACTCTTCACTTAAAAATCGAAGATTTTTCTTCACTCTTCACTGGAAGGCTTTGCCTTCCCTTCACTTATAGAAATTGATAAACGTGAGAACGAAGAGAGAAAATGAAGAGAGAAGAGCAGTGGTTGGAGTTAAAATCAGTTTGTTTGAGATATAATCTAAACCACTTTAAGTAGCGACAAATCGCCAATGAGCAAAGCGAATGCGATTTCGCTTGGTCGCTGATAGGCGAAAACAAGCGTAAAAGCGATGCTTTTCGAACTCGTTTCGAAAACTAGCAAAAGTGCAGTTTTCGCCTATATCTTCTCCGCTACTTCCCATGCACGCCAAACAACTGTTCTCAAATTGCCAACGCTTAATGCGTCACCGACAACTTTAACATGCTTGTTTGTGAGTGGATTAGGTGTGTAGCCAATAGCGGAAATTACGCTGTCGACTTTAATATCTTTTTTGCTTCCGTTTTTGTTTTGAATAACAATATTGTCCTTATTTATTTCAAGCACGCTAGAATTTAGATAGATAGGCATATTTTTAAGATTGAAATAGTCGCGTAGGTATGATGAGTTTGCCATGCTAAGCATATTGACTTTCATTATGTCGTCTTGGTATTCAACAATGAAAGGTTTTTTACCTTTAAGGAGGAGGTCATAGGCGATTTCACATCCTGAAAGACCGCCTCCGATAATTGCGACATTTTCACCAACTTCTTTTCCATTTAGATATTCACACGCTTCAATGGTCGTTTCAAAGCCCTTTACATTTAATTTCTTAGGTTTAGCACCTGTTGCAACGACAATGACATCTGCTTTAATTTTAGATAGGTCTTTGACTTCTGTGTTGAGTTTTACTTCAATAGGAAGTTTAGCAATTTGACGGCGATACCATTCGATAAGCATCCTATCTTTTTCTTTAAATGAAGGCTGACTTGCCGAGATGAATACTCCTCCGAGTTTATCAGATTTTTCATAGATTGTGACTTTATGACCGCGAAGTGTAGCAATGCGTGCCACTTCAATTCCGCCTACACCGCCACCGATAACGGCAACTGTTTTACTTTTCTTTGCAGGCACAACATCAAATTTGTGATTGTTCATTGTGATAGGGTTAAGTGCGCATCTTGACATATGCATAGAGTCTGCCATAGCACCGTTATTTCCAACACCTTTAAAGTGTGATAATGCAAAGCAACCATTATGACAGCAGATACAAGGCTGAATATCGGGGATTCTATCATCCATGAGTTTGGTTACCCATTCTCCGTCAACAAGGAATTGTCTAGCTACGCCCATAGCATCAATCTTTCCGCTTGCAATAGCTTTTGAGGCGGTGATTGGCTCCATTCTTCCAGCGCATACGACCGGAAGGTTGGTGAACTTTTTGATATGAGCCACATCATCTAGGTTGCAGTTTTGAGGCATATACATAGGTGGGTGAGCCCAATACCATGCGTCATAAGTTCCGTTATCACAGTTGAGCATGTCGTATCCAGCCTCTTCAAGATATTTAACAGCCTTTTCGCTTTCAGGCATATCGCGTCCTATTTCTTTAAATTTTTCTCCTGGGATGGCACCAACATTAAAATCTTTGGTCTTGCTGACAACTGAGTATCTTAAAGAAACAGGATAGTCTTCACCACATACTTTCTTTATTGCCTTAACAACATCAGTTGCAAAGCGGTATCTATTTTCAAAACTTCCGCCATATTCGTCTGTTCTTTTATTGGTGTATTCATGTGTGAATTGGTCAAGTAGGTAGCCTTCATGAACGGCGTGAATTTCAACGCCATCAACACCGGCGTTTTTGCATTTTAGTGCAGTTTTGGCAAAGGCATCAACCATCTTTTGAATTTCTTTCTTTGTCAACACTCTGCTGTAAGCTCCTTCCACCCATCGAAGAGGAAGTTTGCTTGGAGAGGCGCAAAGACGAGAGAGGTCGAATATAGGCTTTACAAGAGCGCCTAAGAATTTGTTTTTTAGCATTGGTATCATTTTTGTCGGCACTGAAAAGGAACGACCAAAGCCTGCGGTGAGTTGCACAAAGAGTTTTGCGCCGGTCTCATGCACCTTCTCCATAAATGGCTTTAATTTTCTAAAAGAGCGTCTGCTTTTGTAGAGCCATTGACCGCCCATCATGTTTCTAAGGGGCGCGATACCAGGAATTAAAAGTCCAACATTGTTTTTTGCAAGATTTAAAATAAAATTGCTTGCATCTTTATCAAAGTGATGAGGTTCCATCCAGCCAAATAGGGATGTTCCGCCCATTGGGCAAAGCACAATTCTGTTTTTGATTTCCAAATTTCCAATCTTCCATGGGGTGAAAAGTGGTTCGTATTTTTTATCCATAATTTTCTCCTTTTACTTTAAGTAAAGTATAAAAATTTTTATACAAAATGTCAAAGAAAATAACTTATTTTTAAAATTTTTTATGATTTTCTTTCAAATTGCAAAAAACAAGATTTTGCATAAATATTCATTTTTTATTTGATTTATTCAAAAATATATGCTATCATAATTGCATAAAAGAGGAGGAGATATGTTTTTATATCTGTATGATTTAATTGACTTTGATAAAGTTGGTAATGTCACAAAAACAAACAAGTGCGAGGATGAAAAAAAGGTGATTTCAAACTTTATATATTTGGTGTGCAAGTATAATCAATATCTACTTCACGAAAAGTCGCTTAAAACAAAAGAGAAAATGGAAATACCTTCTTTTTTTAAGGATGATTTAGAAAAATTGCTGACTAAGCTTGAAAATGGGCAGGTGACAAAAGAGCATGCCTTAAATGAAGTGGCAAAAAGTTCTTTGCCTGAGGTTAAAAAGATAATTGAAGAAGCAAGATGCGACAGAGAGATAATAGATAGGCTTAATGCACTTGTTGATGTCAATTCTCTTGAATTTTCAAAAAAATTTAAAGGAGTTGTAAATAAAAAACAACTTGAATACATAATGACACATATCTCAGCCAAGCTTATGGACGAAATAGGCGAAATTTTAAAAAACGAAGTGAGCGACAAGAAAGTAAAAAGCGTCCTCTACAAAAAAATCATCTCCTATAACGGACTTGTGAACGCGGTGACGATGTTGTAAATGCATTATAAGTTTTGCTGAGAAAAATATTTGATAAATCTCATAAAATTTTGGTGAAATACTTGACAAAGAGAATTTAATTAAGTAAAATAATAGCGTCTTTTAATAAAGGCGCTTTTATTGTTAGCCCCGATAAAGCGTCATAAAAGAGATGAAATGTCCAAAAAAATATTTTAGGGAGATAAAAATGAAAACATATATGGCAAGTCCAGTCACTGTTGAAAGAAAATGGTATCTTGTTGATGCAACTAATATGCCTCTTGGCAGACTTGCAAGCCAGGTTGCTGATATTTTGACTGGTAAAAATAAAACAATATACACACCAAATGTTGACACAGGAGATTTCGTTGTTGTTATCAATTCTGACAAGGTTGTTTTAACCGGAAAGAAGTTGGAACAAAAGAAACTTCGTTGGCACACAGGCTATGTTGGTGGACTTAAATCTGTTGACTATAAAACACTTATGGCAAAGGATTCAAGAAAGGTTATTGAGCATGCGGTTAAGGGTATGCTTCCAAAAAATTCTCTTGGAAGAAAAGAATTCACAAGACTTCATGTTTATAAAGATGCAAATCATGAGCAAGTCGCACAAAAACCAGAGCAAGTTGCTTTAAAAGGAGTTATTGAATAATGGCTAAAAAACAAGTTAAATCTGATGCTTTTATTGCAACAGGAAGAAGAAAGAAGTCTATCGCAAGAGTTAGACTTATTCAAGGTAATGGAAATATAACGGTTAACGGTAGACACATCGATGAGTATCTTCAAAGAGATACCCTCATTTTGATTGCTAAACAACCTCTTGTTTTGACAAACACAACTGATAAGTTTGATGTTTTTGTTAATGTTGAGGGAGGTGGCATTGCTGGTCAAGCAGGAGCTATCTGCCATGGCATTGCAAGAGCGCTTGTTAAGGCTTCTGAAACATACAAGCCAGAACTTAAACAAGCAGGCTTCTTAACAAGAGACCCAAGAATGAAAGAGAGAAAGAAATACGGACTCAAAAAAGCAAGAAAGGCTCCACAATTCTCAAAGAGATAAAGAAAAAGCAGGAACTACTCCTGTTTTTTTATATGTTAAGTTGTTTTTATTTTTTGTTTTTTATTAAAATCAAAATATTAAATGATTAAGGCAATTTTACCGATATGTTTAACCAAGAAACCACCACAGATAGTTATAAAAATGTTGGTATTACATTTATTCCAGACAAGACAGTTGAATTATCTTTCTCAGTTATGAATAATAGTGAGTCAAGCGACTTAAATTTCTCTATTTCAAATCTCGTTGTAAACAATATAAATGTTTCAATTAAAGTGAATGATGAAGATTATACTTTAAATGATAATATTGTTACGGAAAAAGGAACAGAGGAACAAAAATATACCGCAAATGTTGTAATAAGTTTCTCGCTCGAAGATGTTGCAAGTTTAATAGGCAACAGTTTTCTTGACTTGAATTTCGCGGACGCAGTTGCTTAAACATGTTAAATACTTTCTTTAAAAAATATAAAATATCATTTGACATTAGTAACATTTTTGTTTATACTAACATTAGTATTTAAAGGAGGGGAATATGAAAAAGTTGACACTGACCACGATTATCATTCTTGGCATCGGGCTTGCTATGGTTGTTGTTGGGGCTATTCTTCAAGGTATCTCTTGGGGCTCAGGCTTTAATGGAGATGCTCTTGCTTCTGCTCTTAACAACATAGGCTACATTACAGCCATGCTTTCAGGTGTTGTTCTCACAGGCACAGGTATTGCTTATGCCATTAAGAACGGCTCTGAGTGCAAAAAAGACTGCAAGTGCGACGACGATTGCAAATGCGGTTGCAAAGACGAAGAAAAGAAATCTAAATAACAAATAAAAAAATTGCTATAAGAATAGCAATTTTTTTATTTCACATATCGATTTTTGAGTTTTATATCACATGTCGAATTTTGACTTTTAGGCGAATTTTAATGTGACAAAATTATTGTTCGTCAGCATGCTCGTCTTCTGATGATTTTTCTTCATTATTTTGCTTTTTTAATTCAGCTAAAATCTCTGTCAGCAATTCTTCTTGTGTTGGTTTTGGTGGAACAGGTGCAGGCGCATTCTTTTCTCGTAATTCTTTTGTTGCTTGAATGACAGCCTTTCTATCTTTCATATTAACACCTTGTTCTTTTAGTATCTTTTTTTCTGATTTTGTTGGCTTTAAGCTCATTTCTCTTTTCCAAAAACCTTGTGCGTTCATCATGATACGAAGAACGATAAAAAGCACAAATGCTATCAAAATGAAGTTGATTATTGCAGTGATAAATGCACCCCAATCTATGTAAATACTATTTGCAAGGTCGATGATTTTGTTGCCAGCCGTGTCAAGAATATAGGCGCCAGAAGAATCAGTCTGATAAGCTATTTTTAAAAAGGTGTATGTACTGTCAAGTCCAGCACCACCAAGTGCCAAGAGCCAATTGATAAAAGGCATAATTATTTTGTTTGTAAGGGCTGTGACAATTGCGGTGAAAGCGCTTGCAACTATAACACCAATAGCCATATCAACCACATTACCGCGACTTATAAATTTTTTGAAGTCGCTAAAAAACTTTTTTATTTTCCCCATAAACATTTCTCCTTTCTGTTATTGTAATAAAAACTAATTAAAAATTCAAGAATTTTAAAGATTTTTGCTTAAAATTTATGATTTTTGTTGATTTTGTCGCTGTATATTCACACCTTTTTTGCCTCTGCATAACATGATAATGGAGCAAAAGGAGGTATATGTTTTAATGATTGTGGTTGTGGCGGGATAAGTTTTCTTGTTGCTCCTCGTGGGGCCACCGGGATTACCGGTTCAACGGATAACACTGGTCCAACCGGTGCAACAGGTCCAACCGGTGCGACCGGAGTAGACGGCATTGCTGACACTTTGGCACTTGGAACGGCTTCCTTTTGTGACAGAGTGGAAGATGCTAAAATAGTTGACCGAACTGCTACGCATAACCATATTTTTGATTTTGTTTTGCCCGCTGTTTCCGGTTAAAAAGGTGATAAAGGCGAAAAGGGTGAAAAAGGTGAGCAAGGTGAAAAAGGAGAGAAGGGTGACCCAGGCGAATCTGGGCTGATGGGACCGACAGGACCACAAGGTCAAACAGGTCCGCAAGGACCAACCGGAGCTACTGGTAGCTCAACAGGTTTACGAACTTAATGCTGGCGACACTTTAAAAATAAAAAATGAAAATAGCACGGCTGGTTCAGTTTGTTCTCCGTTAAACTTCCAAATTCGTAAATTGGATTTTTAAAATAAAAAAAATAACAGCCTGCAATTATGCAGGTATACATAAAATTTAAGATAAAAAAGTCGACATAGCCAAGCACATTATTGCGATATGTTTTTTTATTGCAACTTGTTTATAGAAAATATGTCGAAATAGAAAAAATATTTGATTTTTTCTTAAATCGTTATGCTTTTTTGTTAATTTTTATTAAAATATAAATGAGAACCTTTGTGAGAGTTTCTAAAATGGGTATAAGAGGTATGGATTGAGCAAAAAAGCGATTATAATTTTATCTATATGTTTGAGCGTGGTGACGGTTATTTTAATTTTGTTTTGGACACTGTTTGCGCTATCCTCTGTTTCTGTCAAATTTCATACAACAACCAAAAATTTGACGCTTACGGAAGAAGAAATTGTTGAGGCTGGCGATTTTTCATATGGCGCATGTGTGTTTTTTGACGGTAAAACAAAATACATAAACAGGCTTAACGATAAGGTTAAGGACAATGAAAATTTTGCATATTTAGAAGTTGTTAATATTGAAACAATCTTTCCTAATCGTTATGTTATTCATGTTGCCGAAAGAGAAGAGGTTTATGCATACCAAAATGGCGAAGAGGTGTATATTTTAGATGACGATTTAAGAGTTTTGCGAAAAGAAAATGGTGACTATCTTTCCACTAAAAGTAATGCAATAGAATTAAAAAATCTTTCCATTTTAAATCCGGAAGTTAAAGTTGGAGATTTTTTGAATGTTGAGCAGGTTGGATTATTAAATATGTATAACGCCTTTCTTGCAAACAACAGAACGCTTGAAGAGCAAAAAGGTTTTATCAAGGAAATTGAGTTTGGCGAGAGTCATGTGGATGTTACCAATCGCGATTACATATCGGCAAAGATTGTAACGCACTCGGGTCGAGAGTTTGTTGTCAACAATATCGACTTTGCACTTGTAAACAAAATCCAACTGATGTTTGCTCTTGACAGCACGCTTTTCAATCAAATAAATGAAGAGGGTTATCTTGTTGATAGCGAGGGGAATATAGTTTATGACAAAGTTTTGAATGAAAACGGCGAGATTGTGACTGATGAAAACGGCGAGCCATTGAAAGGCGAGGTGTGGACTTACGAGCGTCTTCAAAACTCCTATGTTGTTATAGATAATTTCATCTTGAATGATTATCAAGAAACATCGGTTACAGACATATTCTATAATTTGGTTGATAAGCAAGTGAATAAATTTTAAACGAGGTATAGTATGAAAGATAGAAATATAAAAGATTGCGAGAAGATTTTGAAGTTTTATTTTTTAAGCAACAAATTAAAAAACACGCTTAGAACAGGTTGGAAGTATTGGGCGGTCGAGGGTGTGCGCGTGGAGAGTATTGCCGAACATGTTTTCGGCACGCTCATGCTTGCAGTGTCAATCTATTCTCACACAAAAGAATATGAGGATGTAGATATAGAAAAAGTGGCTCTTATTTTAGCTCTTCATGAAACAGAAGAAATTTTAATAGGCGACATCACCATGTTTGATTATGAAAAAGTTGCGACCAAAAAAGAAGAGGGGAGAAAAGCGGTTGTTGAACTATTTAAAGATAGCGAAAGTGATAAATTTTTGAAACTTATTGAAGAGTTTGAGGCTGGTGAAACAAAAGAGGCGAAATTTGCCTTTATGTGTGACAAATTGGAGGCGGACATTCAAGCTTACATTTATAGAAACAACTTTAACATGCAAAAGGTAAATGCTGTTTGTTTTGCGGATGGCAGAATAAAGGAAATGAAGAGTAGAGGACTAGATAGACCTGACAAGTTTTTCTTAGACAGTGACAAAAAGAAATATTCTGGTGCGTTTTTAGATATAGCAAACTATTTAGATAAATTAGAACAAGAAAAATAGGTTATCGAGTTTAAGTTTAAAATTCAAGTTTATATTTAAGTGAAGTGATGTTTAGAAAATAAAAAAATGATATCATTTCTAATTAGTTGGTTTAAATTCTTTAATATGATATATTAAAAAAATAAGGGGTTAACCAACGATGATAAAATATATTTTTTGCGATTGCTTTAATACTTTGATTGGAAGGAAGGAAACTCCAAACGACATCCTCTTAAAGTGGGGGGGGGAATTCACAAACTCTATTCCAAAATTCAGCCTATTGAGTATTTTAGGCTGTTTAAAAAGGCTTGGGAGAATGTTCATCAGCGGGATATAATAAAAGGTGAGAATTCTGAGTTTTTGACAAATATTCGTGAAATTTTTTCTAAGTTATATAGAGAGATAAAAAAGTATTATTTAGACTTTGATATTGAAGAAAGTGTGTTCATCGACAAAGCTTTACAAGAATACTTTTATGCTGAACATAGCAGTCATTATATTAAAAAAAAGACATTGAATTTCCTTATAAAACAAAAGAAAAGAAAGGCAAAAATCTTTATAGTTTCAGATTTTTACTGTGAGGCGGAAGTAATAAAAAAGTGGTTAGAACTTTTGAAAATAGATGTTGATAACCTGATTGATAAGATTTATGTTTCATGTGATTATCATAAATCAAAGGCGACAGGGTCGCTATATAAACAAATCCTAAATGACAATAAAATCTTGCCTAAACAAGCCACAATGGTAGGCGACAACTTGTTGGTAGATGTGAAAAACGCAAGGCGGGTAGGATTGCGTGCAAAATGGATTGCTTTTCCACAAATAAAACGCGACAATAAGCAAATTTCAAAGCAAAAACTTATTGTTCCAAAGCAATTACAGACAATCTTTGAATATGAAGTGAAGGAGTTTGGCTATTACACAAACTATGCTTTTCCGCTTTTTGCTTTCACAAAAAGGCTGTTTGAAATGTGCTATGAGAATAAGATAAAAAACCTATTCTTTCTAGCACGCGAAGGCGGATTTTTGAAGAAACTTTTTGACACCTATTGTGACTACTATAATTATGACATAAATACTCACTATTTTGTTGTTTCACGCACAAGCGCGATTGTGACGAGTGCGCAACCGTTACAGGTGACTTTTGCAAAAATAATCAACAAGCCTTTCATTAGAACGAAAAATTTTTTAAAAACCTTGCATTTTTCTGATGAAGAAGTTGAAAAGCTTTGCAATGTTTTAAAAATTAATCCAAACAAGATAAACTTTAAGTTAAAATATTCTAATATTTATAAGAAAATTGTTGACTCGAAGATGTTTAAAGAGATTTATGAAAAAATACATAATGAGCAAAGGACGAATTTTACGAAATATTTGAACTCCTTTAATGTTGATATAAGAAATGAAGGCTTTTTCGTTGTTGACAGTGGTTGGATGGGAAATATGCAAAGATATATCAAAAACTATTTTTCCTATCCTCAACTTGTTGAAGGCTTTTATGTTGGCACGGCTAATAAATATCCTGTGGAGGAGAAAACTCGCGGGTTACTGTTCAATACAAATTTGAAAAAATTAAATTGGCAGAACAAAATTTTTTCATATAGAAGATTGAATTATGAGGAAATTTTAAGAGCAGGAACGCCAACTTGTGTCGGCTATGATGATCTTGGACAGCCACAATACGCACCAAAATCAAAAGAAACAGAAGCGTATCAAACACTTATTGAACCACTGCAAGAAAAAGTCTTTGAAAAATTTATAAAAATCATGGAATATGACAGAAAAAATCATTCAAACATCTACTCAATATGCGCATATATGAACTATCAAATGATTAGAAAATCTGGCAAGGTTGACAGAGAAAAATTTAGCGATATGCAAGATAGTTTTTGTGATTATTTTGGTTACATTGGTTTTCAGTATGTGAGGGTGAGTAGGGCGCTTCGCTCGCTTAATTTTAGAGTGCGTGATTTTTTCTATGTGATTAAAAATCATCATTTGGTCAATAAAAAACGAAAATTTTGGACTTAATTCTTGGCGCAAACATATATTCTACAACTCTTCGTTTATTTCTTATTTCAAAAATAATTCGAACTGTAAAATAAGAGTGAAAAAAGAAGAAATAAAAAATAAGAAAACAAAAAAATAATTCGAAATTTAACCCACACTCTTACACCGCCCCACTCGCAAGAGAGTAGCGACCAACTCGCCAACGAAGTGCGAGTTGCGTTTGGTCGCTAAAAGAAAAAACAAGCGAAAAGGCGATGCTTTTCGAACTTGTTCGAAAACGAGCAAAAGCGCAGTTTTTTCTTTGGTGCTGGTGGTGGGGGTCGCTCCGCGGTTAGTTAGGCTTCGCTGGCAGTTCCGCTATCACGCCGGGGCGGGCGAACGCAAACACGGTTGCCTTCGCTTTTCCGCCCGTTCGACCCGCTTACAAACTTAAATAAAAAAAGAAAGTTTCCTTTTCAACCTTCTTCGTTTTGGTGCTGGTGGTGGGGGTCGAACCCACATGAAGTTGCCTTCGCGGGGCGACGCGTTAAAAAAAACAAGCCGGTGTGCTTGTTTTTAGCCAAAGCCGGGAGCGACTTGTTCGCGGTCTGGCTCCGACAGGAGTTTGATGTCCCGCGGGACTCAAAATCCCGCCTACTAAAATAAGAGTGAAAAAAGAAAAAATAAAAAACAAGAGAACAAAAAAATAATTCGAAGAACGAATTATTTTTTTGGTGCGGAGTGAAGTGATATGCACGAACCTTGGGTTTGAGATAAAGCAGAGTTTATCTGCTTTTCGGTTTCTATGTTTTCTTCAACTGTGAATTTCGGTTTGTCGGGTGAGTCAGTGTAGTTGAATAGAATTACCACTTTATCATTGTAGAGATACACTGTTCGAACAAAGGTGTTTACAAGTAGTTTGCGAATTTTTATGTTTTGCGTATCTTCAAACACTTGTTTTCTTAAAAATTGTTCGATTTCTTCTTTTGTTAAAAGCGAGTTATCTCTATACTTTTCTTTTGTTATTTCAATATCTAACTCGGCAAGTTCATTTTCAAGTTGTTGCAAGCGAGATTTGGTCATATCATTGATAATACCTTGCTCAATGGCTTTTAAAATATTTTGGCTTGCCTTAAATGTTTCCTTTCTTCGTTGCTCTAAAAGTTTCAAATTGGCATTATCTTGTGAGTGTTTTTGATGATAGTTAAAAATTGCATTTGTTAGGAGTTGTATGTTTTGCTCGCTATTCAAAAGATGAGTGATTGTGTTTATCACCATATCTTCAAGCACTTGTTTTTTGATTGCCTTCATAGTGCATGGGTATCTTTTCTTTCTTCTAGAAGCACAAACATAGTAGTAGTGAATATCTTTTGTGTGACTCGTTCCACTTTCGCCATACATTTTGTGTTTACATTCTCCACATACTAGTTTGCCAGAGAGAATATAATCAAAAATCTCTTTCTTTCTGCTTGGTGCAAATTTGTTTTCTTCGTTTATTGTATTGACTTTACTCCATAAAGTATCATCAATAATTCGTGGAAAGATTTTGTCATATTTAATGCCGTGATGCTCAACAACTCCTGTATATCTTGAATTGTGGAGTATCCATAAAACATATTTCTCATCAAACTTTTTGCCATTATTTCGGTGATAACCTAATTCGTTCAAGGTTTCAGCAATCACTCTCGCTCTATATTCACTTGCATACATTTGAAAAACCTTTAAAATTATCTCTTTTTCATATTCATTTATCACATATTTTTTGTTCACAATATCGTATCCAAAAACTTTCTTTCCACCAGTTGCATTGCCTTTAAGCCAACTCTCTCTAAGCCCACGATTGACCTTTTGCGTTAGTTCTTCGCTAAAATATTGATTGAAGCCTTCGAGTAGTGTTTCCATAAGTGTTCCTTCTGGAGTATTTGGTATGTTTTCCATACAAGATACTAAACTAACTCCATTGTCTTTAAGTGTTTTCTTATGGATAACACTTTCATATTTGTTTCTACTAAATCTATCAAGTTTGTAAACAAGCACGATGGAAAATTGGTGATTGTTGCCGTCTTTTAGCATCTTTTGAAAAGCGACTCGGTTATCATTTGTTCCTGTCATTGCTCTGTCAATGTAAGTGTCGACAATGACGATACCATTTTTCTCGGCATAGTCTTTGCAAACATGAATTTGCCCTTCAATACTTTGCTCAGATTGACTGTCAGAACTATAACGGGCATATATTACTGCTGTTTTCATTTTTTATTTTCTCCTTTTATTATATAGATTTCATCTTTCGACAGGGGCGAAACAAACGGAAACGAATTATAGTTTTTGACTTTAAAATCTTTAAACTATTGTCAAAGGTTGTGAAACAATGCACTTTACCTTTGACAATAGTGAGTTTTCGTTTAAACTTTGCACCCGAAAGACTAATCACTTGTATCAAGACAAGCACACGCCAGAATCTCATTTACTTGTTCAAGACAAGTACACGCCAGGGTTGCATTGTCCTTTTTGTTTTGAATAATTAAACTTAAAATTTCAATGAAAAATTCATTTGAGAGCAACGATAAGTCCAAATCATTTATCTTTTCAATTTTTAATGTTTGCATTTTTTTAACTCCTTTTTGTAAAATTTTTAGAATTAAAAAGACATAGAAAAAGTTTTTTCTACGCCCATAAATGCAACCACTGACTCTTTAATTTTGGCTTAGAGCATACCAATAAAACTTAACTTCTCGGCTTGTCATTTTGCGTTGTCTTATTTAATTTCAATGAAAGAATAGCACAAATGTGGTTGTATTGTAAGGAACAAAACTGGTAGTAAACTGGTACTTTTCACATACTTTTTGCAAACAAAGTTGTAGTTTTTGGCAAAAAGTTGCACAAATTTTACTATTCTTCTCTATATATAGCCACGAAAACAAGTGAAAGTTAAGCCAATATTCAAAAATATTCTGCTTTTTCTCGTGGAATAGTTGAAATTTTTACATACAAAGCATTACATATCTATCTTTGAATTTTTTTCTTCGCTTGTAAACTTTATCTACACTAATTCCTAAAAATTCTGCTATGAGTTTTGGTGCAACTCCATTGTAATAATATTCAAAGATTTGATATTCAAGCCTATTTTGTATGATTTTTGATAACACTTCTTTAACTTTTGTGTAGTCTGGCTTATCTTCAATGATTGAGTTGTCCACTGCAAGTTCTAAACATTCTTCTTCGTCTACTGTGTTGTTTGAAAACTTTAATTCTTTTCGTAGATATACTTGCAAAACTCTAAGGCAAGCATTTTTGAGATTGTCCACCTTTCCAGATTTTGATTTGGAATCTTTGCAAAGTTCACCAAGTTTGCGTCCTATAAATTTGCAAAGAAACAAACTTGCTTCTTGCACTAAATCGTAAGCTTCTGAATATGTATCTAATTTCTTGTGATAGCAAATGTCTTGTCTTAATAGGCTTTGTAATCTCTCGACTTTTGGTGTTGCACTATAAGCATATTTCTTAATGCTTTTGAGTGCAGATTGTGCGAAACATTGAGATAACTTTTCAATGTTTCCTAGAGTAATAACTGTGTTATCATCTAAAATTCCTTTTTTCTTTTTTAATTCTTTCATACTTTTCTCCTTTTATTTGCCTTTTGGCACAAACAAAAAGAGCATAGTTTGACTACAAATTCGAAAATATTAAAATTTTATATACAACAAGTCAAGGAAGAAGAAATATATATTTTGTGCAAAGAAAAAAGACTAAGGTAAAACCTTAATCTTAAAAGAAAACTAAAATATATATTTCCCTTGAATTGTTGTGAGAACTATGCCACAACAACTAGCCAAAAGGCGAAGAAAAGGAGCAAATACAAAAAAAACGGCATCGTAAAAAAATGAGAAGGCGTTTGGCAAAGAGGGTTTACCCCTTGCCAGCCTCTCATTTTAGATGCCGTTTTGTTTGCGGAAGTATGTTTTGAGTTTTGTTGGTTTATATAAAATTTTAGTTGTGCCAAAGTTTTTATTTTTACTTTTCTATTCAAAGATTGACAGATTTAGTTTTTCTGGCGTGTGCTTGTCTGGCGAGGCAAAGCCGAGCCACTTGTTCAAGACAAGCACACGCCAGGATCCCAAATTAATTTTTGGTAACAGTTAAAATTTTTATATTATATTTGTTTAAAATCCTATTTTTAGGACAACGTTTGTGATATAATTTAGGTGAAAAGGAAGGAATTTATGGAAAAAGAGAGTAAAATAAGAGCAATGAGATATTCAAGAAGTGCCTATCGAGGAAGAGTTTTTAAAACTGACATCTTTTTAGATTTTGAGAATATGACTGGTATAAAAAAGAGTGGCAATGGTTTTTCTAAATATATTGATTTTGATGAAGATAAAAAATCAGAAAACAAAGTTGAAGTATTTAAACTTAAAAATGGCGAAGAGTTGCAAAATTGTTTAAAAAGCGTAGAGGAAATTTGTGAAAACTGGAACGGGCAATATGTTGAACCTGCTGTGGTTGTGGATAAGTTTGGGGAAGTCCACCCCGCCTGTGATGGATATAGTTGGGAAGTTGACCTTGAGTATAAAGATAATTCTCACAAATATATTTATGGTTCAAGAGCCGAGCCAGAAGATTTTGGAAAATTTGTTGACATTATCTATGAAATCATTGATGAGACTTTAGAATAAAGGAGTGAACGTGAGCGAAAGAAAAAATTCTGTTTTAAATGTGCTTGAAATTCTGCGAAAATATTCGGACGAAAAGCATTTGTTGACTTACGCCCAAATCATTGAAAAGCTTAAATCAAATTATGAAATTGAAGTGGAAAGAAAGACTGTTGCACGAGATGTTGACATTCTGCTTGACAACAACTTTGATATTGTGAAATGTGGGAATAAGGGACTTTATCTCGGCGAACGCAAGTTTACCGAAGGCGAATTGTTATTTTTGGTCGATGCCATATATTCTTCTCGCTCCATTCCAACAAAGTATGCCAAAGATATGGTGGAAAAACTTATGGAAGATTGCAGTGTCTATGAAAAGAAAAAGTTTAACCATCTTGAAAAACTCGATGATGGCAGAAATGTGAATAACAAACAAATTTTTTACACAATTGAACTTTTAAACGAAGCCATTGAGCAGGGAAAAAAGGTGGAATTTCAATATAATGTCTATGGCATTGACAAAAAATTGAAGCCAAAGAAAGACGGCAAAGTCTATAAGGTGAACCCATACTTTCTTGTCAACAATCACGGCAAATATTATCTAGTATGCAATTACGACAAATATGACAACCTGGGCAATTACAAAATTGATTACATTTCAAATATAAAAGTTTTAGATGAAAAAATCAAACCACTTAAAAGTCTGCTAGGACAAGAAAAATTTTCAATTAAACAATATATGGAAGAACACATCTATATGCTTGCCGGCAGTTCTGTCAGAGCAAAGATTAAGATTGAAAATGAAGATAGGATAAACGATGTCATTGGTTGGTTCGGCGAAAAAATTCATTTATACAAAAGCAACAATGAAATTTTTGCCGATTTCAAAATAAATGAAGATGCTCTCATCTATTGGGCAATGCAATACGGACAAACAGTGGAAGTTGTTGAGCCAAAAGAAACGCGAGATAAAATCAAAAATCTTTTGAATGATATGCTGAAAAGGTATGGAGGATAAAATGGGATTAAGCAAAAAGTTAGATGAAATATTTTACTTACAACCAATTTTTCCTGGAAGTAATTATGACTTCCCTGATTTTACTAATATTGATTTAGATGATATTTATGAATCTAATGAAATTTATAATTTTTATAAAATTAAAAAAAATAATGGTTTTATTTCACCTCGAAAATTAAAGATTCCTTCTACTATTAAAGACAAAACAATAGTTTCTATAGGTGAATACGGATTTGAAAAATTGGAACAACTGACGGAGCTTAGAATAGATGAGGGTATTAAAGTTATAGAACCATATGCCTTTGCCGATTGTAAAAATTTGACAACTGTTTTTTTACCAAAATCTTTTGTAATAGGTCATAAAGATTCGTTTTTTAACACATCAATAAAAGATGTTTATTTTGCGGAAGGGTGTAAAATTGCAAATTGCAGAGCTTTTTATGATATAGAAGATGTTTGTATACATATACCTAAAAGTGTAGAGGATATAGAGTATCCAGCGTCTAATATGATATTTAATATTAATAAAAAAAATAAAAATTTTAAAGTTGAAAATAATTGTTTGGTTAAAAATGGATTAACTATAGTAGCAATCAATGATAAAGATTATATTAGGATTCCAGATAATATAACCGATATAATTCTTGAAGATGAAGTTTATGTTACACAAGATGTTTTGATTTTTCCAGAGGGTGTGGAATACATCGGGGCTTTTGAAGGTAGTTATTTTTATTTTAATCAAAAATGTGATGTATGTTTACCTTCAACCCTAGAAGAGATAGATGATAAAATATTTAAAAATATAGAAAAAACTACTTTGAAGTTTTTAAACAAAAACGAAACATTCTATATATACAAAAATACAATTGTGAAAACAAGAACTCTTAGAGAAATTTTTGATATAACTCGTCGAAAATTAGAGCATGTTGGCTTAATGAAATATTTTGAAATAGTTTATATAAATGATATCTCTGAAGAGAAAAAAACAAAGGATGTTAAATTAAATATTTTTTACAACCAAGGGGTTGAAATTATCAATGTTGTTTATACAATTAATGTGTTTCAACTTAATTATTACATAAGTAACGACCACGAACCATTTTTTGGGAGATTGATTTATTACTTAAAAAATATCGTTAAAAAACTTAAGTTATAAAATTAATAATTGAATTAAATAAATAGGCTTTAAAGTTGATGTTTGCTTGTTATATAATTTAAAGTATGTTATAATGAAAAATATAAATTTTTTATTTGAGGTAGAAATGGATAAAACATATAAGAATTGGTGTGACAAATTATTGGATTTAGGAAAAACAAATAAGTTGATAAATTTTAAAGAGATAAAACTTAGGACTCTTGAAATTTTATCTCCTGAATTGGAAAAAGTGTTTAAAGATATTTCAAATGGCAATGTATTAACGTTTTATGATGTTGATACTTATGTTTCTAAATTAAAAGATGCTGATTTGCCACTACATGAACAGGATGAGGATAAAGGCAAGTATGACAAAATATCGAAAGATTTTATACTTCATAATTTAAATAATGTAATTAAAACAGACCAATTATTGTCCTTCAAAAAGGGCGAGAAGCTGACAAAGGTATTAAATAACATAAAAAAAGTTGCAGATTCATCAATTACAGAAACTGGTGTAAACATTTTATATATGGCTTTTGGTTTTTTAAATTGGCAAGAGGCTGAAAATATAGATTATAGTTTTAAGTCTCCTATTTTATTAATTCCAGTAAAGCTTGAAAACGAATCACCAAGTTTACCATTTACTATTAGGCAATATGAAGATGAAATTGTTGTAAATCCTACACTAAAATATAAATTAAGCGTGGAGTTTGGAATTGAATTACCAACATTTCAAGAAAATGGGTTTGAAAATGAAACTATTATAGATTATTTTGAAAGAGTGAACAAAGTTGTTAACAAAAATAGTTGGAAAATTAGCAAAGATGTTGTTTTAAGTCCTTTTTCATTTACCAAGATTAATATGTATATGGATATGAAAGATAATGAAACTAAAATTTTGGCTAATTCTAATGTAAAAAAGATATTGAATAAAGATGATAATCAGGTCGAATCATATGATTATACTGACATAGATATAGATAAATTTTTTGCCGAAGGCAGAGAAATTGATTTACATAATGTTGTTGATGCTGATTCTAGCCAAATTGAAGCAATTGTAATGGCAAAAAGTGGAAAAAGTTTTGTTTTGCAAGGTCCTCCAGGAACAGGAAAATCTCAAACTATTACCAATATAATTGCAGAACTTTTATATGATGATAAAAAAGTATTATTTGTTTCTGAAAAATTAGCTGCCTTAAATGTTGTCTATAATAACCTTAAAAGAGTTGGATTGTCAGATTATTGTCTAGAGTTGCACAGCAATAAGAGCAATAAAAAAGATGTAATAGATGAACTAAATAGGGTTTTACATGCCAGCAAAAAGACGGTAAAAGAAAATGCTAAAAAAGATTTAGAAGAATTATATGAAGCAAAGGGACAATTGGATGATTATGCAAAAATTCTGCACAAGCCAATCGCATCAATAAACAAGACTCCATATCAAATTTTTAGTGCTATATCAAAGTATAGAGATTTTCCTGAATTTTCATTTGCAATAGAAAATATTGAGAGTATAGATATTGACTATTTAAAAAATGCAACAACTTTATTAGATAAATTCAGCGATTTTGAAAAAACTATTGGTTATGAATACGAAAAAAATTGTTGGAATGGATTCAATAAAATAAGTTTAAATTACAAAGAAAAGTTAGATTTAAAAAATCTACTTACATCTGTATTTAAAAACTTGACCGATGTGTGTGTTTTTATAAAAAAAATAAAGGATAGTATAGGAATAGATATAGAAAACGCAGACGACATAAAATCCTACTATGAGTTAATAAATAAATTAGCAAATCTAACCTACTTTCATAATTCAATATTTGATAAAGAAAAAATAGCTCATATTTTAAAAAATTTAGAAGAATATAACAATGCAATTAAAGATTTAGAAAAAAACAAGAAAATATTGAAAGATGTGTTTAATGATGAATTTTATTCTCTTGATATTAACAATTTTTATATTAATTTTAATAGAAACTATAATACTAAATTTAGAATATTAAAAAAAGATTATCGCAAAGATATAAAAACTTTAAGAAATCTTCAAAAAGAAAAAAATAACAAACTTAAATATGAAGATGCTGTAAGATACTTAAAATTAGGCTATCGAATTATAGATTTAAATGAAAAAATTAATCAAGAAAAAGAAAATCTTGAATCTTTTATTGGTAACATGGATGTTATTAAAATTGATTTAGAAAAACTGCACTTAGAACTTAATGACCTTAACAATATAATGCCAGCGACAATGCTTAGTTTAACACAGGTTACTGAAGAAAGATTTAATGTTTTCCAAAGAACAATTAAAGAATTTATTTCTTTTATTAAAGAAAATAAATTTTTGGAACAACTAAATCAAATACAAGAATATTTTGATATCAACATCTACAATGTTAATAATACTAAACTAATAGAATTAAAAGATATAATAAAAAGATGTTTAGATAGTTTTGAAGAATTAGATGATTGGATTAGATTTAATGAAGTCTTGATAATGTTAAGTCAAGAAGGACTTAAAGAGTTTGTGGATGAATCAATAAAATACAACATTCCAAGAAAAACATTATCAAAAACATATAAATTAATGTTTTATAAACAACTTATGTATAATACTATAAATAAAAATCCAATTTTACACAATTTTTCTAGACTAACTCAAGATTCTGCTGTGGCAAAATTTAAAAAGGAAGATAAAATAAAATTTGAAATTTCTAAGGCTGAAATCAATTGTAAATTATCTAATAAAAAACCAGATTTCACAAAAATGGTTGCTGGCAGTCAACAAAGTGTATTAACTAGGGAAGCTTTAAAAAAACGCAAACAAAAACCTGTAAGAGAGTTATTAAAAGAAATATCACAATTAATTCAAACCTTAAAACCTTGTTTCTTAATGTCTCCTTTAAGCGTAAGTACTTATTTAGATTATGATACATGTAAATTTGATACCGTCATTTTTGATGAAGCATCGCAAATTTTCCCTCAAGATGCTATTGGCTCTATTGCACGGGCTGAACAGGTTATTGTAGTTGGGGACTCAAAACAAATGCCGCCAAGCAACTTCTTTATGGCGGATTTTGATGATGAAAATGAAGATGATTCATTAGATTTTGAATCCATTTTAGACTCATGTCAAGCTATAATGGAGCAGAAATGGTTAAAATGGCATTATAGAAGCAAGAGTGAAGAATTGATTGCTTTCTCAAATGCGAATTTCTACCATAACAATTTGATTACTTTCCCTTCGGCAAAAAGTGAAAGTGAAGATTTTGGAGTTCATTTTTACTATGTTAAAGATGCAATTTTTGATAGAAAAGCAAAAAACAATCGAAAAGAAGCTGAAAGGGTTGTTGATTTAGTTTGGGAACATTTTGAGCAATATCCTGAAAGAAGTTTAGGCGTCGTATCTTTTAGTGTCGCACAACAAGCCTTAATTGAAGAGATAATTTCAGAAAGAAGAAAACAAAATGATATTTTTGCTGAATTATTTGATTCGAAAAGAGAAGAACCATTTTTTGTAAAAAATCTAGAAACAGTGCAAGGAGATGAAAGAGATACAATTATTTTTAGTGTGGGGTATGGCAGAGATAGTGCTGGAAAATTTTATCATTTTTTTGGACCTCTTAGTAAAAGTGGTGGAGAGAGAAGATTAAATGTAGCAATAACAAGAGCTAAGTACAATGTTAAAGTTGTAGCTTCAATAAAATCACATGATATTGATTTGTCTAAAACTACAGCTGTAGGTACTAAATTATTAAAAGAATACCTAGAATGTGCTGAAAAAGGTATGGAGTATCTAAAAAGAACAATCACATTTAATGATTCTGAACCCGATTCTGAATTTGAAATTGAAGTTGGCGATGTTCTTAAAAATGCAGGATATAATTTTGATATACAAGTTGGTTGTTCTGGTTATAAGATTGACATTGGTGTTAAACATCCTAAAAATTCAGATTATGTCTTAGCAATTGAATGTGATGGTGCAACTTATCATTCCAGTAAGACAGCCAGAGAAAGAGATAGACTTAGACAAGAAGTTCTAGAAAAGCTCGGATGGAAATTTTATAGAATATGGTCTACAAGTTGGTTCTTAAATAAGAAAAACGAACAAGAAAAATTGCTTCAAGCCGTTGAAAAAGCAATACAGGAATATGATAATAATATTGATGATGATTTTATATATAAAAAGAATGAAGAAAAAGAATCTTTTATTGATGAAGAGATTTCGGAAGAAAAAGAATTGAAAGATTTATTCCCTAAATACAATCACTATAACTATGATAATATTTATTTGCCAAGTTTTAGAAAAATTATATTTCCATTAGTGGAAAAAGAAGGACCAATCACTGAAGAATTATTGCTTAAAGAAACAGTGGAATTTTTCGATAATGAAAAGGTAACCAGCAGAGTTAGAGATGATTTCAGAAGAGCTATGCGTAGTCAGTTTAACATCTTTAAAATAAAGGATTATTATGTAGTAGATAAAAATGCAAAGATTGAATTAAGGCTTCCTGATGATGGAGATGAGCCTCGTGAAATACTTATGATATGCGATGATGAAATTGCGGCTGGAATGATTGAAATTGTAAAAAATAATAATGGAATATCAAAAGACTCATTATTTTCAACAATTGTAAAATTGTTAGGTTTTAACAGAATGGGAACAAAGATAAAAACAAAATTTGATAAAATCGTTGATAATCTTGTTTCTAATAATACATTTTCGGTGGAAAACAATATGATTTTTATGGCTTAAACATTGTTATTCCATACCAATTTTTATTAAAAAATAAAACGAACTTCGAATTTGAGATTTGTTCTCTTTCAAGGTTCGTTTTATTCTTCTCTGGTGCTGGTGGTGGGGGTCGAACCCACATGAAGTTGCCCTCGCGGGATTTTGAGTCCCGTGCGTCTGCCATTCCGCCACACCAGCATAAATATTTAAGTTATTATTTAAGTTTATAGTTTATCGTTTTCTTGTCGCAACGCTAAGAGTTTATCATATTTCAACCTTTTTTGCAAGTGATTTTAATTTATTTTTTATTTTGCCTTGATTTCTCTTGATTATTTTTTAAGAAGTTTATATAATATTATTGAAAAAATAGGTAAAGCAAAATGATATTTAAGAAATTTTTTAATCAAAATTCCGCGCTCGTCAAAGGCTATGCGGAGAAGTTTAATGTTTTACCGTCAACTATGTATTTGATATTGTCGCGAGGAATTACAAGTGAAAAGGAAATTGAAGAATATCTGTCGGTAGGTCCGCTTTTAAATCCGTTTTTAATTAAAGGGATGAAAGAGTTTTGTGAAAGAATTAAACTAGCGAAAGAATTAGGCGACAGGGTTCTAGTATTTGGCGATTACGATGTTGACGGTATTAGTGCTACTGCCATTATGCTTAAAACACTAAAAAAGCTTGGTATTGATGCATCTTTCTATCTTCCTAATAGATATGAGGATGGATATGGTCTTTCATGCGAGGTTATCGACAAGATTGAGAAGAAGTTTTGTCCTGACCTTATCATCACGGTTGACTGCGGAATATCTTGTCATGACGAAGTTGAATATTGCAAGAAAAAGGGCATGGATATTATTATAACTGACCACCATGAAATACCTGACATTTTGCCAGACACGCTTATATTAAACGCCAAGCTTAAAGGGCAAGATTATCCGTTTTCTGAAATTTGTGGGACGGGGATGGCATATAAAATAAGTGAGGCGCTCTTAGGACAGAAAAAGGCAGAAGAGTTTTTGCCTATTGCGGCAATAGCGACAATAGCGGACATTGTTTCTTTGACAGGAGAAAATAGGAATATTGTCAAACGTGGCTTTTTATGCTTTGATAAATTGCCGACAGGGCTTAAACAGCTCTTTAAAGAGAACAAGGTGTCATTATCAAATCCGTCTGCAAGTGATATTGCTTTTAAAATTGCACCAAAGATAAATTCAGCGGGTAGAATGGGTAAAGCTGAGGACAGTTTAAAACTCTATATGAGCGAAGATATGGCGGAAATTAGAGCCTACCTTCAAAAGATAAACAAGCATAATCAAAAGCGTCAAGAACTGTCGGCTATAATTATGGAAGACGCGGAAAAGGCGATTAAAAAAATGGATTTGTCAAAGACGCGAGTAATCACTCTTGCGTCTAAGAAGTGGGACCAAGGCATTTTAGGTATCGCATGTGCTAGGCTTGTAGAAGAGTATAACAGACCCGTCTTTCTGTTTTCGCAAGTGGGCGATGTTTTGCATGGCTCTGGAAGGAGTATAGATGATATCAACATCCACAAACTTCTTTCATCTATGTCTGACATTCTGGAAACTTTTGGAGGACACACCATGGCGGCAGGCTTGACGCTTAAAAGAAGCAACTACGAAGAATTTTCAAAGCGCGTCAACGCCTTTGTGTTTGAAAACATAAACGATGAAGTTTTTATGCCTATCAAGTATTACGACATTGATATCAAGCTTGAAGAGATAGATGACAGATTTTTGAAAGAACTTAATCTTTTAGAGCCTTATGGCTGTGGAAATCCTAAGCCTAAGTTTAGGATAAACGCTGAGAAAATTGAGCTTGCACCGATGAAGTATTGCCCTCAGCATTGCAACATAAAAATAGGCGACTTGGGGCTTGTGTATTTTAATTTTATGAAAAGTTATAATGCGCTTTTCTTTTCGAGATATAAGTCTTTCATATTTGAATTTCAAGGGCAGGGAAAGAATGGAAATGTTTCCTATTTTGATGCGGGCTGTTTCATAATTGAAAACGCCAACACATATACTTATCCGGTCCAACTAGAAGAGCTTTACTATGACAATGTCGAGAGTTTAGACTTTGTATATTATCCGCCAAATGAGCTTTTGAATTTTGTGGTCGGCACAGAAAAAAGTGTGTATGGCACAGCTTTTGTCACTTTTGACGCCTATGAATATGTCGCATTTTCGCGCAATTATTCAAAAGATAACATCTTTCACATGGGAATTTATGACGAAAGTTTAATCGGTTATAACAGCCTGCTTTTGGCTCCGCGTGGAGTGGAATGGGCGAAGAATTTTGAGAAGATTGTCTTTCTTTCGCCTGTTTTAGATAGTGCATACTTAAATGAAATAAAAAAGGTATCAAATGCTGAAATATATCTTCCAACCGAGGTTAAAGAAGACAAAAATAGGTATAAAAACATTAGTTTATCGCGAGAAAGCTTTGGAAAAGTTTTTAAAGCGCTTGTAGCACGAGGAGGACAGAAATATTATTCGCCTGTTGACTTTTATGAGGCAAAGTTAAAAGGCAAAGTCACTTTTGATACTTTCTATGTTGCCTATTTGACTTTTTTAGAGCTTGGGCTTATTAAAAAGGATGAGGAAGGATTTTTTAGCCATAGCGAAGTAAAAAATATTAAGAAACCGCTTCAAGCTTCAAAGTTCTACAACAAGCTTCAACTATTGTCGCTTATAGGAAATAAAAAATAATGCTTTTTATTTTTCATAGAGCAAACTGACTACGCAAGATAAAGATATTGTAGATAGTTATGGAGATAAAAATGAGAGAAAAAGTAATAGATAACATAAAAAGCCATTTTAGGTTATCGCCACATGAAAATAAATTGATGAATAGTTTGGTGGTGGAGGACATTAACCTTGACCGCCTTAATCATGTCATTGATATTATGGCGGAATATCGCATGCAAAATGAAGTTTTGATGGGGTATCTTCTTTTTCAATTCTATAAAGTTCGCGACAAGGAAGCGGAGGACTATGTAGATGAACTAACGCCTAATCAACAGAAACTTTATGAAACTTTTAAACTTTTAAGAAATGTCAACACCATATCAAAAAGTGGTGAGGCGGAGGATATTAAGCGTATGTTTGTGGCAATATGCCAAGATATGCGTGTCGTTATAATTAAATTTGCGACCATAGATTACGATTTGTCGCGGATAACTCTACCTATGGGAGAAGAAACGCGAAAGTTTGTTAAAATGGTGGCTGATATCTTTTCGCCACTTGCTGAAAGTTTAGGACTAAGTAAATTTAAATCATCTTTTGAAGAGAACACATTTAAGCTTTTGGAACCAGTGGCGTATAATGAATTAAAGAATAATGCTCTCATGAAAACTGACGACAACATGCGCCAAATGCAGATTGTCGAGAAAAAACTTATTAAAATTTTGAATGAACTTGGAGTCGAAGGCGAAATTCAAAAGAGGCAAAAACATTTTTATAGCGTCTATAAAAAAATTAAGAAAAAGAATATCACGCTTGGTAAAGTCTATGACCTTTTGGCTATGCGCGTGCTTGTGCCGAGTGTGGAAGATTGTTATTCTGTTTTAGGTAAAATTCATGCTATATACAAGCCTATTCCTGAGCGAGTTAAGGATTATATAGCCAATCCTAAGCCTAATGGCTATCAAAGTTTGCATACAACTATCATAGCCGACAACAACAGACCTCTTGAAATTCAAATTAGAACTTTTGAGATGCACAGGCATGCTGAGTATGGTATTGCGGCGCATTGGATTTATAAGGAAAGACGAAAGTCAAATAAGTTTGATGCAAGATTTGCTCGTTTTAAGGAGATTTTGGACAATGCTGATGAGCTTCCGCCTGAGGAGTTTTTGGAGACATTGAAAAGCGACCTCTATGGCGAAAGTATTTTTGTGCAGACACCGAAGGGTAAAGTTTTGGAGCTTCCTGTTCATTCTACTGTTATCGATTTTGCCTATGCGATTCACAGCGAGATAGGAAATAGATGTGTCGGCGGAAAAATCAACGGCAAACTTTTTCCTATAACCACAGAGCTAAACAATGGCGACACTGTGGAAATTATCACCAATCAAAACAGCAAAGGACCTTCACGCGATTGGTTGAAACATGTCAAAACCTCTTCGGCGCGCTCTAAAATTCGGTCGTTTTTCAAAAGCGAATTTAAGGAAGAAAATACACGAGTTGGTAAAAATATTTTTGAACAAGCACTTAAAGCTAAGAATTTAAATATTACCAAGGTGGAAAAGGAGAAGTATTTAAGCGAAATTGCTTCCTCTCTCATGATGGAAACGCCAGAAATGCTATATGCTGAGATAGGCGGTGGAACATTGCAAGTTTCCTCTATCATAGGCAGACTTTCAAACCTATATTATAAAGAAAAAGCGAAAGAAGTTACAGAAAGAGTGATTGAAGTCAAGAGAGATAAGGACGGCGTGCTTATTGACGGTGACAGTGGACTTCTCATACGATTTGCTGGTTGCTGTTCGCCTGTCATGGGAGATGATATTATTGGTTACATTTCGCGCGGACGAGGTGTGACGATACATAGAAAAGAATGTCCAAATTTAAAATATCTTGAAAGCGAAAGACTTATCTCAGCTAAATGGGAGCAAAACTCAGGCTCGAAATTTACGGCGGTTATCAAAGTTATATCAAACGATGATAAGGCTGGTGATTATATCAACAATGTGGCAAGAAATTTAAAATTAAATTTAAAAGGTTTTTCATATAAAAAGATGAAAAATGATTTGATTTTTGATATAATATTAGAAGTAAAAGACAAATCTGAGATTGACAGTGCTATCAAAACTTTTGAAAGTGTTAAGGGTGTAGAAAAAGTATATAGGAGCGAATAATGAAGATTGTTTGTGACAGCGAGTGTTTTCAAAACGATATGCAAGACTTAGTCAACTTCTTTGACCCAGAAGGTGACATGTCTTTCTCTTTGCACCACAGCGACAGCACTTTGGACAGCACGCTAACAAGCAAGATAGAGGTGGAAAATAATGGTGAGATTAAAGAATATGTAAAATTTTTCACCATTCCTGTCGGACTTAGTGCTTTGCGAGAAAAGAGCGTGATTAAGAGTTTTTTCAAAAATCATCTTTATCAGGTGTTAAGTTCTCTCACAAAAAAAGTTTTGCCATGGGGGTCGCTCACTGGTGTTAGACCTTGCAAGTTTATGCGCGAAATGGTGGAGCGCGGAGAGATAAAAGAACATATCGTTCCGGAAGTTTTGATGAAAGAATATTTTGTGAACGAAGATAAGGCGAAACTTGTCTATGAAATTATGAAACATCAAAAGTGTATTATAAAAAATGACAAACTTGTTGACCTATTCATAAACATTCCAATCTGTCCTACTAGGTGTAATTATTGTTCTTTCATTTCAAACGAGTTATGTAAAGTGGCTGATAAGGTCGATAAATACTTAGATTGTCTTTTAAAAGAACTAAAAGCTGTCAAAGAGCTTATTGCTGAAAAGTCATATATCGTTAGAACTATTTACATAGGTGGTGGAACACCAACAGTGTTAACGGCAAAACAACTTGATAGACTACTCGGAGAAATCAACTATCCTGTTTCAGAATTCACGGTTGAATGTGGCAGAGCTGACACAATTACAAGAGAAAAGCTAGAAATTTTAAAAAGACATAATGTAAATCGAATTTCCATAAATCCGCAAACTTTTTGTGAAACAACCTTGAAAAGAATAGGCAGAAAGCAAACAAACAAGCAGATACTTGAAGCGTATATGCTTGCTATGGAGTATGATTTCATTGTCAATATGGACATGATTGCGGGACTCCCCGGGGAAAAGCTTGGAATATTCAAGCGTTCCATAAATACACTTTTAGAGCTTGCACCGCAAAATATAACCGTTCATACCTTGACAATAAAAAACGGAGCGCCACTTAAAGAAGGTAAATCGCAAATTTCACAGCGCGATGTTCCAAAAATGATAGACTATGCAGAAAGCGTGTTGCAAGCGAACGGTTATAAGCCATACTATATATATAGGCAAAAGCACCAAATAGGTGGACTTGAAAATGTTGGCTATTTTAGAGATGGTCACGTGTGTATATTCAATATTGACAGCATGGAAGATGTTTCGTCAATTATTGGAGTTGGCGCTGGGGCTATCAGTAAGCGAGTTTTTAATTTAGAAAACAGACTTGAAAGACAACCAAATTGTAAGTTTATAGAGGACTATATTGCACGCATAGATGAGATGGTAGAGAAAAAGATAAAGTTCTTTTCATAAAAAAGTGTATAAAATTAAAATTTATACGCTTTTTTGTTAAAAAAATAAGAAATTTGGCGTATTTTTTTTGATATTTTTAAATATTTAAGCTAAAAATTTTAAATATTAAAAATGTAATAAGTTTTATTTTGTATATATCAATTTTTCGGTGTGTATTTTTGAAGTTGAAAACTATATGATTGAAATTTTAATAATTTATTATGAATTTATTTGTTTACATACGACATCACAGTTTAAATTAAAAGATTATTGGTGTTGCATAGTTGCTTTTTGCTTGCTTCAACTTTGATATTAAAGCTTTTTTGACAAAAAGAGTGTAAATATTCCTCTTTTTGTTATTTTTTTTAAAGACTTTAAGTTAAGCGATATAATATTATGTTTATAGTGAGGAAAAATGGAAATAGTTATTGAATATGTCTTAATCCAAAATCTATTTATTGACTTAATGATTTTTAAAACTACCGCGCTGGTTTTAAAAATTAAAGGTCGCTACCTTTTTTTAGTTTCGCTTTTTGCTTCCGTTTTTGCTTTGATACTTCCTATCTTTCATCTTGGCAGTGTGTCTTCATTTTTTGTAAAAATACTTTTTGGAGTTCTTTTAGTTAATCTCTCTTTTAAGTTTTCCACCTTTCGGTCGTTTCTAAAAGTTTTTTTGGTTTTTATCTTTTCCACTTTTCTCTATGGAGGGGTGGCAAGTTTTATCACTCAAACATTTGGAGAGGTTGCGGTGCTAGTTCTTTTAGGTGGAGTGACGCTTTCTTATTTTGTTACAAAATATATTGTTAAATTTCTGTCTAGAAGAAAACAAGTGCAAAATTTTTGTTATGATGTCGAATTAGAAGTGAGTGGAAGGCGTCTTAATTGTAAAGGTTTCTTGGACACTGGAAATTTGCTTACAGACCCGCTGACAAGTCGCCCTGTTTCTATAATTGGGCTTAAACTTTTTACTCAAATATTTGGAGAAGACAGTATGCTTGAATTATTAACGAAGAAGGTGGATGTTTCAAAATTTAAACTAGGACACTACATTTCTCTTGATACCGTTGGAAAAAGTGATAAAGTTTTAGCCTTTGAAATTGACAAGATGTTTGTTGAGGGCAGAGAAGTTGCAGATTGCCCTATCTTGGCATTGTCCTTTAAAGACTTCCCTTCTTATGAAATGATATTGAACAGCACATTTGTGTAAAACACAAAAAATCACTAAAAAATCACTAAAAAATCACTAAAAAATCAAAAAAATGTAAAAAAAATGACTATTTTTATGAAATTTTAGGAGGAAATATGAAACTTTTTTATAAAATCAAGTTGGCGCTTTTTAGGCTGTTGCATAGAGATGAGTGGCAAGAAGCTCAAAATTATGTCTTTTATATTAGTGGTAAGGATGTTCTTCCTGAGCCACTTGATTATGATGAGGAGCTTCTTTTATTAGAGGAAATCCAAAAGGGCAGTAAGGTTGCGCGAGATAGACTTATCGAGCACAACATAAGGCTTGTTGTGTATATTGCAAAAAAATTTGAAAACAGCGGTATGGAACTTGACGACCTAATTTCTATCGGTGCTATTGGCTTAATTAAAGCAGTTAAAACTTATAGCCTTGACAAGAATATAAAACTTGCTACCTATGCTAGTCGTTGTATTGAAAATGAAATTTTAATGCAGTTAAGAAAAAATACGCGTATAAAAAACGAGGTGAGTTTGGATGAACCGCTGTCCTCCGATGGTGATGGAAACGAACTATTGCTTGCTGACATCCTTCCTGTTGAGGAAGATACTGTTTCGAAGGGTGTCGAGATGAGTGCCGATAAGCAGATACTTTTTAATGTTTTGAGAAAGCTAGATGTTCGCGAGCAAAAAATTATGATATATCGCTTTGGGTTAAACGGTGAAGATGAAAAAACACAGAAAGAAGTTGCTGATATCATGGGGATAAGCCAAAGTTATATATCGCGCATTGAGAAGAAAATATTAAATAAGATTAAGAAAAAATTAGAAAAAGAAGATATAATTTAAGTTTTTTTATACCTTTGACAAAATAGACAAAGAGTGATATAATTAATTCGAGGTGAAAAAATGAAAAAACAAAAAGAAGAATTGATAAATAAAGATATGACGATAGGAGAGGTATTGGAATTAGATGCAAGTCTTGCCGATGTTTTTATGGGCTTTGGTATGCATTGCATTTCTTGTCCTGTAAGTCAAATGGAAACGGTGGAAGAAGCGTGTCTTGTGCATGGACTTGAATGCGACTTTGTTTTAAAGAAACTTAATGAAAACGCCAAGAAAAAGAAATAATTATTTTAACAAAAATAAGGAAGTGCTGTTTTTAGTTTGTAGGGTTAACAAGTAGCGCTTCTTTTTTATTGAGTAAGCCGTTAAGTTCAGTGAAGTTTTTTATTTGAAATTTATACCTTGTCTTAATTAATTTACACAGAAAATTCAAAATTGATTTTTGTAGAGAAAATTCTGAAAATCGCTAAAAAATGTTAAAAAAAATGCTATTTTTTTGATTTTTTAGTTGATATAAATATATTTTTATAAAAAAACAATAATATTTTATAAAAAACTAATTATTGCAAAAACTGTCTAATTTTGTTTAATAATTCTAAATATTACTTTTGCACATATCTTAAAACAAGGGGATTTTCATGGAAAATATTGCAAAAAAAGTGATAGCGGTAAATGAAAAAAGATGTGTGGGTTATGTGCTTAAACCACATATTGATTTTAAGCTTTTAAAAAAGACAGGATATATTGTTGTTGACGAGGAAAGTGAACAGGAATATTTTGTTGTGTTTGAAAACATTAAAAAGATTGATGATTGTTTGCTTATTGAAAGCGTAAATGTTTTAGAGTATGTGGGCGACAGCGGAGAGTTTAGAAAAAAAGTGCTTTCAACCACCGGAGAAGATTTTGGTAGAGTTAAAGATTATGTGTTTGAAAGACGAGTTTTGAAAAAGATAGTAACAGACAAATGCGAGATAAACGCTAGATTTGTAAGCGACTTTGGAGAGGAGATTCTTTTTGTCTCTTTTGCTCGAAAAAAGAAAAAGTTTCCTCGTGCAAAAAAGGAAGATGCTGTTGTGAAAATTATGGAAAGGAAAGAGATCGCTCTTCCTGCTGTCATAAACCTATCTCAAAATTATTATTTAGGCAAGGTGGCGTTTAAAGCACTTCTCGGGATGAACAATGAACTTATTGTCAAAGAGGGAGGAAAAATCACAAAACAAATTTTTGACAAGGCAAAAAAGCACAATCGTCTAAACGAACTTTTCTTTATTATAAAATAATCAAAAAAACTATAAAATAATTCAAAAAAAGCATGATTTATTAAAAAAATTTAAAAAAACAGCTAAAAATTATAAAAAATTGTTTTTTTAGATTTTTTATAATGGATTTTTACTTTTTGTTTTAATATTTTAGGAATTAAAAATTTTTATGTTTTTTATTATATTTATTTGTATTTTTGATTTAATTTGTAGTATCATAAAGATATATAAAATCTGCTTGAAAGGGGAAAGGTTATGGTAAGATTAATTCCGAGAAAAACAAAAGTTAAGTTTGAATTTTTCCGTGGAGTGACGGGACTTGATATATTACTCGGCGCTATCTTTCTTGCCATCGCAATCATCCTCTTCACGGCAAATTTTGATTATCACATTTGGATAGGTTTTGCATGGGTGATAGTTGCAGTTTCCTTGTTTTTTAAATTTGCAGATGATGTAAGATTTTACACCACCCTTGTATATCTTATGAAATTTGCTGTTCAGAAAAAGAAGTTTACAAACGACAGCGAGGGTAAGAAAGGTGATATAAATACGATTTTGCCTTACAATGGTGTAATACAAGATAGATACATAGATTTCGGAATTTATTACGGCATGGTGCTGGAAGTTCAACCGATGTTTTTCACGCTACTAACCGAGGCTTTTCAAGATAATGTTATTGATAGTTTTGCCAATGCTTTAAGACGCCTTAACAATGACCAAACTTGTTCAATTGTTAAAATTAGAAAGCCTATGGTGCTAGACAACTATATTTATAATGAAAATAAGAAGTATGACACGCTTTATGATATGCAATATGATGGGCAGATAACAGAGGCTGAAATTGATGCCAGAGCTCCGATTTTTGAAGAACGCGTCTCCTTTTTTGAATATATAAATCGTCAGCAAAAGATTTATAAGGACTATTTCTATATTGTAGTCTATGATAAAGATAGAGAGCTTCTCGAAAATACTGTAAGTGGTATGATGACAGCTCTTGCTACCTCTTTGAATCCAATAAGCTCTAAAATTTTAAATGGTAAAGACTTATATGTCTTTTTAAAGGCAAATCTAGGAAAAGAGTTTGACCAAAGAGATTTGGATGTTATTCCTTTTAATAAATATAAGGAATGGATTAAGCCAGCGAAAATCAAATTCAATATTGCAAAGTTCTATGTAGATAAAGATTGTTATCGTGTCTATGACCTTATCGATTATCCACTTCAAGTAGGTAATGCTTGGGCGGCGTCATTCTTCCTTTTAGATAGAACGAAAGTGGTCATGAAATTAAATCCTATGCCAAGAATGGACAGTGAAAAACAGATTGATAAGGCGATAATGGAAATGGAGTCCAAACTTGGCAAAGCGGGCAGAAGTTCAACGCAGATTGATTATCAAACTCACCTTGACACTTTAAGACAGTTGCTTGTGAGCTTGAAAAATAATAACGAGCAACTTTTTAATGTAAACACATACATAACAAGCGAAGAGGCGGCTAAGAAAGATGTTAGAGCTATGCTAAAACAACAAGGTTTTAGATATAGCGAAATGTTCTCTCGTCAAATTGATGGTTTTATTTCTTCTAACATCTCTCGCCTTGACACCATGAAATCGACCAAGCGTGGTATTCCAACAACCACTCTTGCAGCAGCCTTTCCATTTATCTCAAACTCGTTGCAGGATGAAAATGGTATGTATCTCGGCGATAATGAATACCCTGTTTTCGTTGACTTTTTCAAGCGTGACCGCGAAAGAGTTAACTCGAACATGATGATTATTGGAAAGTCTGGATCTGGTAAAAGTTACGCCACAAAGACGCTTCTTACCAATCTTGCTGCGGACAACTGTAAGATTTTCATTCTTGACCCTGAAAATGAGTATAAGACTTTGACGAAAAATCTGGGCGGTAAGTTTATCGATGTTGGCTCATCTCTTCAAGGAATCATCAATCCTTTCCATATTATTACATCGCTTGACGCTTCTGAAGATGAAAAGGTGGAGTATGACGAATACGGCGAGGTTATTGAAAAGGAAATTGTTGAAAATGTCGATGACTCTTTTGCTCAACACTTGCAATTCTTAGAGCAGTTTTTCAGAGTGATACTTGAAGGTATCAATTCTGACGCGTTTGAGGTCTTAAACTCCTTGATAATTGATATGTATAAAGAAAAGGGGATTGATTACAAGACTAATCTTTCAAAGTTTAAGCCAGAAGATTATCCTATCTTTGACGACCTTTATAATCTTATCTTGAAACGCTTAAAGACGGCAAAAGACGATTTCTCAATAAGAAATTTAATGACTGTTGAAACATATATTAAGAAATTTGCCACGGGTGGGCGTAATAGTGCTCTATGGAATGGACCGACTTCCATTGAAACGAATGAAAACTTTGTTACCTTCAACTTCCAATCTTTGGTTGCTGGGAATAACCCAACGGTTACAAACGCGCAGATGCTTCTTGTGTTTAGATATTTGAATAATGAAATTATCAATAACAAGGACTTCAATGCCAAATATCATAAAAACAGAAAGATTATTGTTGCGGTCGATGAGGCGCACATCTTCATTAACCCTAAATATCCTATCGCGCTTGACTTCATGGCGCAAATGGCTAAGCGTATCAGAAAATACGGCGGTATGCAAATTGTCATCACTCAGAACCTTGCGGACTTCATTGGCACCGATGAAATTAAAAGGCAATCGACTGCCGTTATTAACGCTTGTCAATATTCCATGATTTTCTCGCTTGCTCCAAACGATGTTAACGATTTAACCGAACTTTATAAAAAGTCGGGCGGTATTAACGAAGAGGAGCAAAACTCTATTGTTACCGCTGGCGTTGGTCAGGCCTTTCTTATAACAGGACCAACATCCAGAACGACAGTGCAAGTTGTGGCAAACGATTATGTTAAACAGCTATTTGGAGGCTGATAAAAGGAGCGTTATGACCAAACTTTATAAAAATATCATATTAAGTGTGCTAACTGCAATCGCTTTTGCCTTTGCAGGCCTCTTTTTTGTTGGTTGTAATAAGGTAGATTATTCTGATGTAACAATCGCTTCAAATATTTCATCTATAAATTTGCAAGTGGGTGAAAGTCAAAATGTTGCATTTACCATAGAAAATGCTACTGACTCTTTTTATAAAGTTTTAAGATTTTCGGTAGATAATGAGAGTGTGGTTAAAATAACAAATGTAAAATATGATGATAATGTTGCCACAGTTTCGATTGAGGGACTAGCTGGCGGAAGTGTCAATTTGATGGCGACATCAGAAGAAGGATATAAGTGGACAACCATTAGAATTAATGTCATAGAACACTCATCTTCACTGTCGTTTGACGGAAGTAAATTGTATCTTACAAGTGGCAGTGAAATCTCTGAGGCTAGCGCATTAAAGCTTACAAGTAGCAACTATATTTTTGACGCCAACACAACAGACAAGGCGCTAACTTTCTATTATCTATATCAGAGCGAAAACGAAGATTCTGTAAATATCGAAACGCTTACTTTTAAGGGCTTTGCCAGCGGAACCGACTTTGATTTTAATGATGTTGACAACATAGTTATGCCTAGCGAGCCGACTTTGGAGTTTGAAGGCGAAAATACGGTGGAATATAATTTGAATGCGCTTAGATTTGATCGTGCTGAAATAGTAAACGGAGTGCTTAACCTTTATTATAATGGCGAAATTGTGGCAAATAGCGATGCAAACAGCGAATTGCATTTGTCTAGTTTAAGCGATGCATTACGCACTCAAAAATTTCACATCATTACCTTTTATAATTACTCTGTTTATGAAAATTCCACATTGAGCGTCAAGAATTATCTTCATTATATGCATGAAGTGGAGATTTATCAAAATTTAGGCGTGAAAGTTTATGGAGGTTATTTAAAAACAGAAGGAACAGGTGTTGAAGAAAGTAGGACTGTTGACTTCTCTTCGGAATATGATGTTGATAGTAAGATAAAAATTGTAACAAACAATAAGGATTATAGCACTTATATTTTAAAAGTGACAACGGCTGTTGAAATTGAAGATTTGGAGTTTGGTATTGGTAATGTTGGAGAGTTATTATCTATTGAAACCTACACCCGTGAAGCGTGGGGAGACCTTAAAATTGGCGAGATTAATTCTTCTACTAAAACTGATAATGTTTTTTATATAATGATTAACACTTCATCTTTTGCAAACAGCGCGCAAAAATTTGATATCTTTGTTAGATATGAGGGGATGGAGGATGTTGAAAATGACTTTAATGTCAATTTTAATCCTGAAATTTCTGTTGATGTAAATCTTGTCACAACTGAAATTCTTTTAAATGATGTCAGTGCAACATCTTATAGCTCTGTAGATGATCGTATTTTAATTTATAACTTTTATAGATATCCTGAATTTGGTTGGCGTGAACTTAAATTATCGCTTTCCACAGGGCTGGATGCAGAAGCGGTATATTCTTATGCGACTATCTCATTTGACAGTGAAATAATTGATTTTAAACAAGGCACGAATGGTGAAGTTGTAGATGATGGCAAAATTTTTGATATTTCCACGAGTTTCTTTTATAGAGGACGCACAGATGCAACCGAAAGTCTTCGTAATAAATTTACAATAACAATTTATTATTTAATTAAAGAAAACTCGCTTGATGAAAATTCGAACGAGTTGATAACGGTTAGCTGTGATGTCTATTTTGATATAATTGCAGGCGCTAACAGTATTGCACGCGATGAAAGATATGGCGCTGGCGGTGAAGTGATTTACATAGATATGCAGTCAGAGGGAACGACAAGCCTTGGCGATTATTTACACACCGAAAATGCCTTTCAGGCTGTCACGGTGAGCCATGCATCAGGCGAAAATGTGGTTTCTTTCATTGTTGATGAAGATTGTTGCCTTCCTAAATATGATGTAAATAATCAAGAGCTTTTATATTACGCTCTTAATCTATCTGTTTCACCTATTAAAACAGGAACGGGTATGTATCGTGTTATGCTTGACAATGGCGTCTTTGTCAGTGTCACAATTAATGTTATAAATACCTTGCAAACGGATAATTTTGGGGTGGAACTTGTTTCTTCCGATTATGTTGGCTATTATGAGTATAAAACGACAAGATTTGACGAAGAGGCGACAGAAACTTATACCAACACTTTATTGCTTGAAATTTTAAACAACACAGATGATTCCGACAATACTTATAGCGTTGTTTATGGCAGTGAGGTCGGCATTAAATTTTATGGCAACATACTATCTAATCCAATTTATACTTTGGAAAATGGTAATGTGCTTTCAGTCGGTTCTAACGGAGATTTGTCATATGTTATAACCACGAGCGAAAACGGTGAGGCATTAGTAACTTTTGAAGTTGATGGTTATAAAGTTGATGGACTTTTAAATCGTGGCACTATGTCGGTAAATTATTACATTGAAGCAAAATCCTATTCGCTTTTAGATGAATTTTACCTTATGAATGAAGGAAGATATGCTGTTGACAACATCGTTTATTATGGGCAAAATCAAAATTCTAACCTTCCACCTGAGGCAACAAGTGTCACTTTTGAGGTTTATGCTGAAAATACGGAAGCTTTTGGCTTTTATAAATATAAAATCAGCGATAACTTTATTCAAGATATAATAGACAGCATTGAGATTAATGAGGGAGAACTTTCTTCGTCTAATGCTAACGGTCTTGCTATTGCTCAATTAATACAAGAATTGATTGAAGCGGGCGAGGCTGGGGTGACTAATCCTATCGTGGAAGAAGAAAACCCGGTAATCCTTGAAGTTGATGAAAGTTACGTTACATCTGAGCTTCAATATAAGAAATATGATAGAGATTACATTTACTTTTATGCCGATGCTAATTCGCGTTCTCTCACCACTTATGCAATAGCTCAGATTAAAATAACTCCAAGTGCAGGAGGACTGACTTCTACTTATCCTCTTTACTTAGAGTTTGACAACGGAATTATGTTTGACCTTAAAAACAGCATAACGGAAATTTATACTTATAACTATAATAATATAGACTATAATATCGAAATTAGTTTTGATAACACATATAGTCTTTCGGGAGATTTTGGTCCACAAGGCGAATTTGATTTTAGCACCTTTACTTACACGCAAACCGCTGCTGTCAATAGTGATTTTGTTTTACACTCTTATATTAGACAAAGAAATTATACCGAAATGCAATACGATGCCAATATTGTCACTTCTGAATATATTGAAATTGAAAGAGTAAGCACTGCGTCAAGCATTGATGAAATCGCCTTCACCAACGGCTATTTAAGTGATACCTTTGTTGTGTTTGTAAGTCCAACTGACGCCACAAACATCGACTTGAAAGCGCAATTTGTTTCAACAAATCAAATATCGCGCGACCTTATCACAACCAACATCGTCGAGCAGGGCGTAGGTGTATATTTGGTGGAAATTTCAGTGGAAGATTTCTACAACGCAAATAGTGCTATAATTAATACTATCGAAACTGCATTGTCTGGAACGCTTTATATTTACCCAACCGAATGGGGAGAAGATTATTCAGTTTTGGGCGAGCATACGCCAATCAAGATAGATATTTCTTATCGAAATGGCTCGGAGGCTAATAGATATATCTTAGACTCTCCGGAAGATGTGCTTGCGATAAATAGTAACGAAGAGACGCTTTCAAGTCACTATGAAATTAGGACTAACATTGATATGTCAACAGTGAAAGGCGAAACAATCGGCTTTGTTATTAATGCTGACGGCAGTCGACAGCTTATAGGTTTTTCTGGCTCTATTGTGGGAACAACCTCACAAGCTGGTATCTCCAATTTTAAGCTGACGATGATACCTAGCAAAGACAATGGTAGTATTTCGGCATTAACACCGGGAGAAAATTCTTCTTATTATTATGCTGGACTTTTTGCTCAAATTAATCATGACGGCTACATAAAAAATCTGACGATTTCTGGCGTTATGGACATGGATACGACAGGATATGAAAATCCTAACTTCTATATCGGACTACTTGCGGGAGTAAATTACGGCAAGATTTCAAATGTTAGTGCAGTGGTTTCTGGTGCCTCAGAGGTATTGGTTTGCAATAGCGGTGAGTTTTGCATAGGCGGACTTGTCGGCTTAAATGGAATAACAAGTTACAATGTTGATATGGCTACAATCGCATATAAAGCAGGTGAGATTGTTCAAAACTTTAACTCTTATGTAGACAAAGAAAGCGAGGAAGAGGAAGAAGTTAAGTTTACGATAGAAGATAAGGTGGGCGAATTTGCAGGGCAATCACCAAAGAATATTGCTAACTTTAATGCTAAACTCACTATAACACTTGATGGCACAGCAACGAGCGCAAGTGTTTATGCAGGTGGTATTGCAGGTCTTAGTCGAGGCGATATTTATCGAATAGACAACAGCGGGCTTAATATCTATGGCTATGCTTCTTATTCAAGCTTTACAAATATTGAAGTGGATGGCGGAAAAGCAAAGGAAATATTTGCAGGCGGAGCCGTTGGTTATTTGCAAGCGGAAGGAAATGTGACCTCTAATATAATTAAGACAACAATAGAGAATTCTGGTGGACCTTTCTATGTGAACGCTAATCCAATTGAATTTAATGACAATGCCTTGCCGAGGGTTACGCTTTTTAACCTTCTAGTTGGCGGAGAAGTGGATGTAAAGAATAGCGCAGACTCTGTTGCAGTGGGTGGAATTGTGGGCTACGCAGGAGAAAGTGGTCAGCAATCCTATATTCTTGGAAATATTTCTAGGACTTTTGTTCGTGGTGGCGTTAACACGGGCGGTATCGTTGGTGTTGAAAATAATAATGGCGTTAATGTAAATTATTTACTACATAAAACCGACGAAAATGGTATGTTTGTTCAAACCGACGAATCTTCACGCGTTGTTTTAGAGAATACTATAAATAAAATTGAAGCCGTTGATGACGGCAGAGGTGCTTTTGAAAGCTCCATGATGCTTTTAAGTGGAGATACACATAAAGCTAACTATGTAGATAATGAGAATGGTGTAACAGAGGATGTTATAGTTGCAATAGGTAATTCTTATAACAATGGAAGAAATTATAAATCGGATGGAATTGTATATGCTCTTTTTGATGTTTGTTCGTATGTCGATAGAGGGCTTAATAATAACGATGAAATTAATAAAAATGACAATTCTCTCACAAGTTATTATGGCGACTATCTAATGTATGACGGTAGTGCTAAGTTTGAGCAATTTGAGTTTAATAAAGCTGAGGCAAATCTCGGCATACAAGACAGTATCTATGCCATGAAGTCAGAAAGCGGAAAAGAAAATGTCTTTGTTATGTTTAACTTCAATGGTATGCTGACAGATGATGCAGAGGGAGTTGCACAGGACTATATTGATGCTTCAAACATTAACAAATTTGCTCCTAATTCTAGTCTTTATCCTTTTGCGTTAGATACGCGTGACGCGCAAATTTTGTCCACCTCTACAAATCTTTTAAAGGTGAATGCGGACGGCAGTTTGACAACATATTCAAAAGGGCTTGCAAGTGTTAATTTGCAATCAATTTTAAATGTTCAAAAGTCAATTAACATCTACCTTTATATAGTAAACTATTTGGACACGCAGTCTGAAAATTCTATCTTTTATTCGTCAAACACCACTGATTCGCTTAATATTATAAGCGGTTCGCAAGTTGTGGTTTATGGCACAAGACAAACCTCTGTCTATGCTGTTCCTACATATCGTCTAGGTGAAGGAAACTTGTCTTATGAGGTGGCAAATGGCGAAAGACGAGATGTTATTATTGAGGATGATGGAACATTCCTATTAAACAATGTCGGCATAAGGCTTAACACAAATGACAGTGTGGTTGTGGATGCCACTTGCGAAAATCCTCTTTACACGACTTACGATGTCAATGGTCAGTCTATTCTCTTCTATGGTAAAGGAGACAATTTGCAGGGCACTGACACTTATAACCTCACATCTTATTTAGAAACCACTGTGGGCGATGATGTTTATAGACTAGCCATTGGCGCATCTAGAAATACTGAAAATCCTGGCGTTGACATAAATGTTGAATATAAGGAAACGGCGACAGGTATAAATGTGTCCTCAAACCTCATCTCAATGAAAACAAATGATGTCTATAATGAAAAAATTTATGTGACTTCAAGAAACAATGAGTTTGTTTATTATGAAATTTTCTTTACTGACAATGATAATAACGAGTATAAAATTCAAGAGAGAATGAGTAACAGCTGGGCGGGTGAATTTATAGAAGACGAACTTGACGATAGTGAATATAAAAAGTATGTTCTATCATATGAAAACTATATAAAAAATGGCGAAAATGAATATAATGAAAATCTTTTCAATTTAGTTATTGATAAGGATGATGTAAATAAAAATAATAATGAATTTTCTTTTGCAATAAGTGTCAACAAGAATAGTTCCATGTATCTAAACAGGAAAAATGTAAATATCTATGGCACATATCGAATTGTCTTTTATGCGAATGAAATGTATGACGGGGTTCACACAAATTTCATCTTCTATTTAAGTGAAGCAGAAATCACAAATGTGGACGCGGTTAATTACTCTAAGATGACCGATATGAGCGTGCGAGATGACAATATTGTGCCTTCACAATATGGACTTTTAGAGATTAATATTGACCCGATAGAAGCGGAATTTAATACATTTAAAATTGAAAACGACAGCATAAATTACTTAGAGGGCGCGGGTGAAGTTGACTTTACATTCATGTATCAATCTACAACTGATGGCGTGATAAGATATCTTCCTGATGTCAACTTCGGTTTAAACATAAATGGCTCATTATCATTCTCTTATGAAGAATATATTGACTATCTTGAAGCAAAAGGAGAAAGTTATAACGGCAAAATCCATGTGCGTTATCTTCTCGGTTCGCTTGGTGTTCAAGATGAAATGCCTATTAGATTTAACATTGAGGTTAGTTATCTAAGTGGTCAAGTGGAGTATGAAGAAGTCAATTTAACAACAAAGCTTGCTCATTATGCTCACCTTTCCTTTAATGACAGAGAAGAAAGCGACATTTATTATGTTGCGCGCGGACTTGATTATGAGATGACTCTTGACTTTTATGGTTTTGGTCTTAATGACATCTCAATTACAATGTCAGACGGAAGTATTGCTACTCTTGTTGGAGAGGGCAGAGAGCGTTCTTTGAAAATAACTGACAGTGTCATCACTCCGACAGACGATATAGGTTACAAACTTAATATCTATGTCAACGCGAGCAGAGTGGTGGACAATGTCACTGTGCAATATTCGGAAATTTTAACCGTTTATATCATGGAATTTGTCTTTGACTATCAATATGTCATAGGGCAAAATGAAGATTTAGTGCGTGGTATGGAAGAGGGCGTTATATCTACCGCGGTTGGCAACGCCTACTCACTTGAAGTCGATATTTGGGACTTCCTTGAATATGATGACACAAACAATTCTGTTATTAGGAATGTTCAAGAGTTCATCAATTCTTTGACAAGCAATGCAGAGTTTAAAATTTATGACGCGTCAAGCGGGCGAGATGGATTGTTGCTTTCCTCTGATACTAATATAAGAAGTGATTATTATTACATCAACGGCTTGACTTTTACAGGCATCAGACTTTATGAGCCAGAGCAAGATATATATCACTTTTCAATGGAAGCAAAGTTTGTAAGACGAAATGGACTATATGTGGTGGATGATGACGCCTTAGACAGTCAAACAATTTACACCGAATTTTCCTTCTATATTCATCAGCAATCGACAGATGAAAGTCCGCTTCCGATTGAAACTTACGAAGAGTTTATGAATATGGAAGATGGTCAGTATTATATCTTGCTTAACGATATTGTTCTGCCAAATTCTGACACAGCACAGCCATTCACTCCAATCACCGCGAATGTGGCAGGATTTGACGGAAATGGCTACTCATTACTTCTCGGAGGAAATTACACTTTCAGCGGAAGCAATATTGGTGTGTTTGAAACTATTGGTGCGACAAACGACGATGTTGTGGTTAAAAATCTCACTGTTGAGCTATACTTAAACACCATATTCACAGTCACAAGCGGAAACTTTACTCTCGGTCTTATAGCTGGCGGTAACAACGCCGTAATCACAAATTGTGAAGTTATAACCAACAACAACTCAGCTCTATCGGTGTCCTGCACGGCATCAAGCTCATTTGTTGCGGGCTTTGTTGGAAGAAACAGTGGAATTATCACAAATTCGAGAAGCAGTGTAAGTATTTTTACAAATGTCAACTTATCAGGTTTTGTCGGCACGAACACAGGCACCATTTCTTCCTCATATTTCCACAAAGGAAGCCTTAGAAATGAAACGACAACAACTTCGGAATACACGGCAGGCTTTGTAATCAACAACAGCGGAACGATAAACACCTCTTATGTTTCTGGCGAAGTTAATGACAATGAAGAGGTTTACAGCAGAGATGAGAATAGTTTTATAACTTCACACAATGCAATATCTGGCTTTGTGTTCACAAATTCAGGCGTTGTAACTAATTGCTATTCAAACATCTATATGAACAACACAAGTTCTTATGCTTCTGGTTTTGTCTTTATCAATGAATCAGGCGGAGAGGTAAGTTCTTCTTTCTCAACCAGTGTTTTAGCTAGTAACAGCACGCTTAGCTACGGTTTTGCAAGAGCAAACTCAGGCTCTATCCATGATGCATATTATTTAAAAGATAAAAACATCAACGAGAGCGTTGGAACGGTGGAAAATGGTCCTAATACTTCTATTGAAGATTTGACTATTGATGAATTTAGTAGTGGCGATGAAAATTTTGCTGAACATTTCCAAAACTTCGTCTTTGTAAATAGCAGAGGTTATAACGCCGTATGGTTCTATAACAACACGAATACTTCGGCATATTATAACGGGCAAAACTTTAATTTAAATAGGCTAGAACTTGTCGCTCCAAATATCCTCGCGTTCTCTCAAAGATATCTGTATTCCGCAGAGGAAGTAGTTGACCCTGAAACCGGCGTCACAACCGTTGTGTATCATTATGTCAACACCGCCGAGAGTGGTGAGAGTGGCTCTATAAACAATCCTATAGTTCTTGATAACGCCGAAAATTTTGAAAAGTATATTTTAAATGAAAACAACAACAATCATTACAATCATTCTTATTATAGAGTGATAAATGATATAGATTACTCTGAGTATGATAATAACAGCGAACTATTCAAGACGCGTTTCATGGGTTACTTTGAAGGAAACTTCTTGACAATTTCAAATGTTCACATGGTTACAAGTGAGAGGTTGTCATATGCAGGATTTTTCGCAGAAGTCGGCTCTTCGACAAGAGAAGGCGCTATCGGAACGGTTATGAACTTTAACTTAGAACCTTCTGAAATGGTATTTACAAACACACAGGTTTCGGGCGGTATTGCTGGACGCGTAGATAGTGGTGTGATTGCGAATATCAATATCGTGAGCGATGATAATATTATGGTGACGGCAAACAATATCGCAGGCGGTATTGTGGGGCTTGCTGTCGGCAATTATGATATTGAAAATGTCAATTCTGATGCCTCAGCTAAGGCGACATATATACCAGAAAACGGCAGTAGCAACACCTTTAATGAAAGTAGCACTGATTTTTCAAGAAATTCCTATGCAGGTTCAGTTGTTGGTGTGGCAAGTGGCAATGGCAGTGTCAACAAGGTGAATGTAAATTCGGGCGTGGCAGTTATTGGTGGAACCTCGGGTGCCATTATTGGTATGTTAAGCCGTGAAGCTCGTGCATCCAATTTAACACTTACTGTTGATACAGATTTAATGATAAATGCTTACTATTATGGCGGTTTAGTAATAGGTGAAAGTGCAGGAATGGTTGATAATGTGTCTGTCATAGGAACAGGGCTATATGAAACCATCTTCAATAACATTCCAAATGACCCTGTGGCAGTTGGCGGTGTTGTCGGCTTAATGTCTAATGGCTCATTAAATAATGTTGAGGCTAATCAGAGTTTAAGCCTGTCAGTTGCTACTAATACCTCTGGTGTATCATATTTAGGAGGACTAATAGGCTCAGTCGCTGGAAGTGTTGATATTTCAAATGTCGACGTTCAGGGCTCATATATCGGATTTAGCGTGGTCGGTGGCTTGATAGGTAGCGTAACCGAAGATAATGTGGTTGTTAATTTGAAGAATATTAGTTACACTGACGGTTATCTGGCTGTCCTTTCTACACAACAATCGAATGCGTCAATTGGTGGAGTAATCGGTTCTGCCACAGATTCGGCAAGTATCAATATAACGGCAGAATTGTCAACTTCTTTGAAGACAAATTTAACAGCGTATGCCAACACTTTGATGAGGGAAAATGATGCTGATAATACCTATCTAGAATTTACAGAAGTATTGAATGCTGGTGAAAATTATGCACTATCTACTGATATGTTCACTAATGACGATAGAACCACTCTCAACTCTCAATATGTGAGTGAAGCAAACAAAATCGAGTTTGAAGCTCACGCTCTCGCATATGTATATGGAACCATACTTGATATATATCTAGGCGAAATTGTTGGAAACACTTTGAGCAGTATGGTCAATGTGAATAATACTATAAGCGTTATGACAGCTAGTATTGAAAGTTATAATATGGGTTGTGTAAATCCTGGCACTTATACAGAGAGTGCATACATTACGCAAGGAACCTATAATTATAAATTGCACACCAATAGCGAAACGCTTGACGGCACGGGCTACATCTTCACTGATTATCTTGACTTCTCTTCAACAGCCTCGGAAAGCAATGTTGGTCATATCATTCAAGATATTGAGACAACCTATATTCCTTCAACGGCAGTAGCTGGCGAAGAAGAGGGAACGGTGATAACAACGAATAGCTTTGGCGCAAATTTTGGCGACGATTTCTATGTTTTGCCGATTTATAGTCATAATGTAAGTTACACTTTCTATATGGAAGGCGGAGAGTCTGACCATAATCTTCACTTGACAAATTACGGAATGGGAGTGAGTGCAAGCTTTACCACATTATAACCACTAGATTATTAAAAATAAAGGATGAGAGTTTACTCATCTTTTATTACTTTCGACAAAAGAAAACAAAATTTTTGCTTAATGACAATATTTGGGTAGATTAAATTTTATATCGAATTTCGTTGAAAATCTAAGAATATGAAAGGCTAAGTTATAAAACTTGGTCTTTTTGTATATAAATTTCTATACTTTTTATGAAAATTACTTGCTTTTTATTTGCTTTCTTGTTAAAATCTTATTAATTAAGTAGTTTTTTGCTATTTTTGAAAATTATTTTTAAAAAACTATTGACAAAGAGCTTTTATTATTGCTATAATTAAGTGGTTATTATCATAAATGTGGAAGAATATCGCGATTTTTAACTTAATATACGAAACATGGTGGCAAAAGTTTTTTTGCCATATTGTTTCCTTTTTTTAGTCTTAATTTAAGGAGTATGTTATGTCAGTTGCACTAAAAAAACAAAAATTTGGAAAAGCCGAAAGATATACCTTTGCAAAACTTAAAGACTATATTCAAATTCCGTCTCTTCTTGAAATTCAAAGAAAGTCTTTTAAAGATTTCTTAGAGCATGGTATTCGTGAGGCGCTTGATGAGTTTTCTCCTATCGTTGATTACAGCGGAAAGGCAAAACTTTATCTTCTTGATATCGTCATGGACAAAGAGCCTAAATATTCCACAAAGGAGTGCAAGCGTAGAAGCGCTACTTATTCTATTCCTTTAAATGTTAGGGCTCGTTTTGTTGTGGAAGAAACAGGACAGGCGGTTGAAGATGTTGTCTTTTTGGGCGACATTCCTTATATGACTGATGACTGCACCTTTATTATCAATGGTGTTGAAAGGGTGGTAGTTAACCAAATCATCAAATCACCAAATTATTATCTACTTAGAGATAAAAATCAAGACAATTCCACACTTGTAGGACAAATTATTCCAAAGCGTGGTATGTATATTGAGGTTAAACAGGGCGCTAATGAAGTTTTGAACATCGTGCTTGATAGGCGTAATAGAATTACTCTTGGCTTGTTCTTAAAGTGCTTTGGCTATAATGCCGATGAAATATCTAAGCTTTTCGGCGACCATAGACTTGTTAAGCATGTTCTTGAAAAAGAACCTCAACAGACTCAGGAAGAAGCACTCTTAGAATTTGCTAGAAAAACTCGTCCTGCCGATGTGCCTAGTGCTGAAACCACAAGAAACTATCTTAACCTTTGGTTCTTCTCTGACCAATACTATAATCTTTCAAGAGTAGGCAGATATAATTTAAACAAAAAACTCTCTATTGCAAAGCGTATTGCAGGACAAGTTTCCGCAGAGGACATTGTAACTGAGGATGGCGAAATCTTAGCAAGAGCTGGGCAAGAGATTGACGCAGAGACAGCAAATAAGATTAAGGCAAACGGCATTAATGAAGTTTGGCTTCAACTTCCAGACAAGAAATATCTAGTTCGCGGAAACAACCGCGTTCGACTTTCAGATGTCTTCCCTTGCAATGAAAAGGAACTTGGTATTTTAGAGGAAGTTTATTATCCTGTTCTTAAAGAAATATTAAAAGAAAACAAAACAAAAGAAAAGAGAATGCAGGCTATTCGTGAGCGCGCAAAAGACTTAATGATAACCACGCTTACTATGGATGATATTTTGGCTTCTATCAGTATGTATTTAGATGTTATCGAGGGCATTGCTAAGACTGATAAGATTGAACACTTGTCAAACAAGAGAATTGCAACTTGCGGTGAACTTTTCTATGACCACTTCCGTTCTGGTGTCACAAAGCTTGTTTCTAATGTTAGAGAAACATTGCAAGGTAAAGAACTTTCTGAGGTTACTCCTCGCCAAATTGTCAATCCAAAGGCTGTAAATCGTGCGCTTCGTGATTTCGTTGCAACTTCACAACTTTCACAATTTATGGACCAGGTAAATCCTCTATCTGGTATCACTCAGAAACGCCGTGTTTCTGCAGTTGGACCAGGAGGTATCAGAAAGGAAAGAGCTGACGCCGAAGTTCGTGATATTCACTACACTAACTACGGTCGCATCTGTCCTATTGAAACCCCAGAAGGTCAAGCTATCGGACTTGTTAACACCATGACAAGTTATGCTAAAATAAATGAATATGGCTTCCTTGAAACTCCATATAGAAAAGTTGATAAGGAAACAGGCAAGGTGTCAGATAAATGCGAATATTACATGGCCGACATTGAAGATACAGCCTATATCGCTCAGGCTACCGAGCCTCTTGATGAAGAGGGTAGATTTGTAAACAAGAGAATTATCTGCCGTCACAAAGACTATGTTGTCGATGTTCCAGCAAGACAAGTCGATTTTGTGGACGCTTCTCCAAGACAATTTATCTCCGTTGCAACATCTTTGATTCCTTTCCTTAACTCAAACGAAGCTAACCGTGCGCTCATGGGCGCAAACATGCAGAGGCAAGCTGTTCCTCTTTTAAGACCGGAATCTCCTGTTGTTGGAACGGGTATGGAAGAGGTAGTTGCGCGTGACTCTGGTTACTGCACACTTGCAAAGAACGCTGGCGTTGTTGAATATGTCAGTGCAGACGAGGTTAGAATTAAAAATAACGAAGGAACGGTTGATATCTATCCACTTACTAAGTTTGAAAAAACCAATGACGAAACTTGCATAAATCAAAAACCTTGTGTAAAGAAGGGTGAGAAAGTAAATAAGGGTGATGTTATTATTGACGGCTATTCCTGCGAAAATGGCGAACTTGCTCTTGGTAAAAATGTGCTTGTTGGCTATATGAACTGGGAAGGTTACAACTTTGAGGATGCTATTATCATCAACGAAAGACTTGTTAAAGACGATGTTTACACTTCGATTTGCTTGAAGGTGGAAGAACTTAAATGTAGAACCACAAAGCTCGGAGACGAACAGATTACTCGTGATATTCCAAACCTAGGTGAGGATGCTCTTAAAAATCTTGACGAAAATGGTATTGTCAGAATCGGTGCTGAGGTGCGACCTGGTGATATTCTTGTTGGTAAAGTATCTCCTAAGGGCGAAACAGAGTTAAGTCCAGAAGAAAGACTGCTTCGTGCTATCTTCGGCGAGAAAGCAAGAGAAGTGAGAGATACATCTCTTCGTGTTCAACACGGTAAGGGCGGAATTGTGGTCGATGTTCAAGTATTTTCAAGAAAGAACAAAGATGAACTTGAACCGGGCGTAAATGAACTTGTTAAAGTTTATATCGCTCAGAAGAGAAAACTCTCAGTCGGCGACAAGATGAGCGGACGCTATGGTAATAAAGGTGTTGTTTCCATAGTTATGCCAGAGGCTGATATGCCATTTATGGCAAACGGAAAACCTCTTGATATCGTGCTTAACCCTCTTGGCGTTCCTGCGCGTATGAATTTAGGGCAGGTATTAGAGGTGCATTTAGGTCTTGTGGCGGGTAGTCTTGGTTGGAAAGTGGCAACTCCTGCTTTTGATGGCGCGAATGTTAATTCGATTAAGGAACTACTTAAAGAAAATAATTTCCCAGAAGACGGCAAGGTTCAGCTTTATGATGGCAGAACCGGTGAGCCTTTTGAGAACAAAACCACAATCGGTATTAAATATATGCTTAAACTTAACCACATGGTTGACAGTAAAGTGCATGCTCGTTCAATCGGTCCATACTCACTCATAACTCAACAACCTCTTGGCGGTAAAGCGCTCTTCGGTGGTCAGAGATTTGGTGAAATGGAAGTTTGGGCTCTTGAAGCTTACGGCGCTAGCCATGTTCTTCAAGAAATGCTCAC
>ERZ1643251.387-NODE-387-length-67048-cov-177.169077_pt1 | contig 67048 bp, 68 predicted proteins | sample MGYA00579261_ERZ1643251 | MGnify/ENA primary metagenome ERZ1643251 (study PRJEB29033, sample SAMEA4952267) | chicken gut metagenome | biome: Broiler Chicken; feature: Gastrointestinal Tract; material: Caecum | place: Ireland | collected 2018 | study: Broiler...
GCGGAAGCCTTCGCCGTTCCAATAGTAGTCGTAGAAGCCGCAGCCCGGACAATACAGACGATTGTCGGTCACCTTGTTCATGACGTTATAGATCAGGTTGGCGTTCTGAGCCACGGCGGCAGCGGTAACCGACTGATAGCCGATCACTTCCGGCGCAACCTCTGCCTTGCCGCCGGGAGCGGGCATCGGGTGCGGAGCCGGTTTGACATCGGGAGACTGTTCCGCGCAATCCTCTGTATAATCGTTGTTTTGGCTGTTCATGGCCAGTCCCCAGGTTTTGTCGGTTTCATTATATTCGACTTCCCACATATAAGGGCTGCCGACAACGCGAAAAACGGAGAAAGAGTTTTCGTTTCCCTGGCCGTCGTTTGGCGCAGAGGCGAAAACAATACTTTCCTCGCCGCGGATATCTTTGTAATTGAGCGTATTGACGATTACTTTTGTCGTGCCGATAACGTCGCCGCCGATATTGAGCCTTCCGCTTTGTCCGTTGGCTGCGTCAACGTCCAGCCGCAGATAAGGATTGTTAACGGCAATATAATCGTGCGTGATGTTTACGGAAGCGTTTTTTCCGAGTACCACCTGAGTGGTGTCAACCTTAAAATCGTAAACGTTGTTGACCCGGCTGTTGAAAATGACGCTGTTCGTCGTGCATTGCGGACAAACGTCGCCGGTGATGTTTATGTCGTAGGCATAACCATCATATTCGATTTGGTTTGAAACGGCTTTGCCGCCGTCGATTTCATCGTCGAAAACGATTTTTCCTCCGTTGCGCGCATCCAGGTTGAGGTTCAGGCGGGCTTCGTCCGTCCCCTGCATCCAGACGGCGTTGTTTATCTTGCCGCGGCTGTCTTCGGTATAGTTTCCGCGGAACAGGGTTTCCGTTCCGTCGGCGGAGATTGTGAGATCGTTGGCGGAATAGACGGCACCGCCCAACGCCGGATGTGAAGCGGATTCTGTTTTGGCATAGTTGCCGATAAAGCGGCCGCTCAAATCACCAATGATGCCGATGGCGTTATAAATAGCACCGCCCATGGCTTCGGCTGATGTCGACAGGCTGTAGTTTCCTGCAAATTCGCCGTTGATGCTGCCGATCTGTACCGGTTCGGACGATTCAAGGGGAGGGGGCAGCAGAGAATCTGACTGTTCCGTTATCCAGCCGCCGTAGTTGGCGATTGCGCCGCCGGCGGTTCTGCCGTTTGAACGGGTATAATTGCCGATGAAGCAGCCTTTTATCGTATCAATGTAGGCCTTTTTTTTACGGGCAGAGGCATTGATTATGGCTCCGCCGAGGGCCCCGCCGCTTTCCGACAAAACGTAATTACCGACAAAAATGCCGTCGATACTGCCGATGCGGCTGGCTGCGTTATAAAAAGTGGTTGCTCCGTGAAAGCCGTTTGAGATGGCGCCGCCGACATTAGTGTTAGTTTGGGAATAGACTGAATTGTTGACGAAAACGCCGTTTACGTTTTCGATTATTGCAATGCCGGCATTGGCATGGTTTCTGAGTGCTCCGCCAAATGCATTATCATAAGAAGAGTTGCTGCTGGTGTAACGGTTGCCGATAAAGTTTCCGCTGACGCTGCCGACTCTCATGTCGTTGTTTGAGTAATTATAAACGGCGTAGCTTTGCAGATTGACAAAGGTGTCGTTTATGTCCCGTATCTCTTCGGGGGTGTTGTTGAATATAATGGCATTGTCCGTCGCGGTTATTTCACGGCCGTCGTATGTGACCCGGTAATCTTTGTCGATATTGTATCCGTCGGCCGTAACGATGGCGTCACCGTTTATTTTGACTTTACCGTTCAAGCCGACGGCATAGTTTTTGCCGTTGATGCTGATTACCCAGCCGCCGGTCGGTTCCGCGGTTTCCGTATATGTCAGTTCCGCACAGGCGCTGCCTGCCAGAAAAACGCCGGCCGACAACGTTACAAGCATGTTTGTTTTTGTAGTCATTGTTTTTTAGTCCTTGAATAATTTTAACGATCGTTTTTTTACCTCTTTTTTTTATACCGTCGCTGTTTCACAACGGTTTGATACTAAATAAATTTTCTTGCTTTCGGGCAAAAAAAGCTATACCATTTTCCCGTAACAAAAAAACGATCCTTTTTTTGCCGCGCAAAAAAGGATCGCATAAGTTTTTATTTTTTATAATATTCCGGGTTCGGCCGTTCAGGCCTGGCCGAGTGTTTCCAGCAGCATCGGATAAAGCGCCTGCCGGGGTTCCATGCCCTTGGTCAGGACAACGTTGAAAACCGGATACATGCGCTCGCATTCTTTTACCGCAATGTCCATCACGTGAGTCAGCTGGATTGAGAAATCTTTGTTGTCCGGGTTGTAGAACAGAGAATAGCGGAAAACCGGCATTTTCTGTTCGGTCCAATAGGAAAAGTGACCGACCCAGAGGTCGTCGTTGATCAATGCCAGCAGTTCAAAAATCTTGTTGTGGTCCTTTTGCTGGTCCTCGATATTGATCAGGCAGGAAACATGCAGACAGTGCATTGATTCTTCCCATGAGAAAAACAGCAGCATCTCGTTCCAGCGGCCTTTTATCTCGACGACCACTTCGTTTCGGCTGCGTCTTTCCAGCTCGTAAGCCTGGCGGTTGAGGATGTGCTCGACCACGTCGATCGGGTTTCTGGCAGTCTCTTGGGATTCGGCCGGATTCATTACAGATTTCTCCATTAAAAAATACAAAACACCCGGGTTTTGTTTGCTCTTTAATAATTAGCATTATCGAGTCGTAAATGACAATCGGTGTCAAAAAGTTTTCCACCTGATTTATTTTCTTTATTTTAAAACGATGAAAATGTTTATTAAAAACAATATGTTGATTTTGCGGAGGCGAAAAATGTTTTTTTAGGTGTGGATATATTGAAGAAAATTAATATACTCTTTACCGGTTGAAAAGGAAAACGGCGCCGCCGCCGTTGTTTTTTTAGGAGTTAAGATGACAGGATTAGCTTTTCCCGATGTTTCCCCGGTTATGTTTTCAATCGGCGGTTTTGCCGTGCGCTGGTATTCGATGGCCTATCTGGCCGGGATCGTTCTGGCCTGGGCATGGCTGCTGAGAGATGTGAAAAAATATCGGCTGGACTTTGACAAGTCGGCGATCGAAGACGTGGTTTTTTACGTGACGATCGGGATCATTGCCGGCGGCCGTCTCGGCTATGCCCTGTTTTACGGCGGTTCGGCCTTTTGGCGGGAGCCCTGGCAGATTTTGGCCATCTGGCACGGCGGCATGTCTTTTCACGGCGGCGCGGTCGGGGCAGTTTTCGGTCTCTGGTATGCCGCGTATAAACATAAGCTTGATTTTTGGCAGTTGACCGACATGGCCGCGCTTTATGCGCCGATCGGATTGTTTCTCGGCCGGCTGGCCAATTTCGTCAATGACGAGCTGTGGGGACGGGTGAGCGAGGTGCCGTGGGCGGTGCGTTTCCCTTCCGGAGGGTATCTGCCGCGTCATCCCTCACAGCTCTACGAAGCTTTTTGCGAAGGGCTGCTGATGCTTTTGATCCTTAATTGCCTGTGGCGTTTCTGCCCTGTCGTGCGCAAACGCAAAGGAACGGTTTCCGCCCTGTTTGTAGTTTTGTATGCGGTTTTCCGCATTGTTCTTGAAAATTTCCGTCAGCCGGATGCGCAGCTCGGGTTTTATTTCGGTTTTATCACTATGGGGCAAATGCTCTCGTTGCCGCTTCTTGTCTTTGGCGGCTGGCTGTTTTGGCGCCGTTTCGTTAAGCTTGAGAAGTGATGTTCTGGGTAAATTTGTAGGTTTTCTGCAAAATTTTGCGGGCGCGCATGAAGACCTCGAAAACGTCGGCGTCGCTGCGTTTCTTGTCGGCCACGCTGCAGGAAACGGTCAGTTTCAGCGCCTTTTTGCGGCCGCTTAAAAGAAATTCGGAAGCGGCGACGGTGCGGCGGATGTTGTCGACGCGGGCAAACGATGCGCCTTTTTCCGCCGCCGGGAAGATGACGATGAATTCGTCGGCGCCGCAGCGGTAAACGTGGGCGTCGGGTTCCAGCTCGCAGATCTTTTTTGCGATCATGACGACGATTTCGTCGATCCCGGACTTTTTGAAAATCTGAGCCAGGTGCTTGTAGTCGTCGATACAGATGATGCCCAGGCCGTATTTTAAGGGCAGCGAAGCCTGTGCGCGGATGAAGGAGTTGCCGTTGTCAAGCCCGGTGACGACGTCTTTGCGCGCGGCATAGAGAAGCGAATGGATGATGCCGCAGAGAACCGTCAGCGCGGCGGTGAAAAAGAAGAGGGCAAGCGGCGAAGGGCGGTCGGAAAGGTAAAAACCGAGCATGACGCTGACAGTGGCGAAAAAAAGCGAAGTGGTAAGTATTTCGTCGCGGATTGAAGAGTGAACCAGCATAATGATAAGAACCGACAGAAACAATGCGAGGCCGAAAGTCTGCAAGCCGCAGCCGTTGCAGAAAAAGGCGCTGAAGTCGATGCCGATATGATAATGCCCGAGCTGCTCGCCGAGGGCAAGCGCGGCAAAGACGACGATGAGGAAATTGACGGTATCAAAGGAAAACAGCGGCCGGTTGGGCAGAAAATAGAAAAACAGGAAACAGACCGCGGTGAGAAAACAGAGGTTATAATAGTCCGCGGTCAGGTTATAGATAATGCCGTGGGCAAATTTGAGGTAGTTTATCAGGCAGTAGGCAATCAGCAGAACGAGGACGAAAAACAGCGGCCGGTTGCGGTTGAAATAAATCAGAATGCCCGCCGAAGCCGCGCAGGACAGGAAAAAGCCGACGTGAAGAAAACGCTGCGCCTCTTCGCCGAACGGCGCCAGCATGAAATAGGCTCCGAGCGCCGTGCCCAGCAGCAGAACCGGCAGCAGCGAATTTTTCATCAGCGGCAGAATCTGTTTCAAATATCCGGCGTATTTTTTCCACACTTTGCTTTCTCCTCAATGCGGAGAAATTTTAACACTCAAGCGTTTAAATTTTGTTTACGCATTTTAAAATCGAGCTGTCGCCGTAAGAATAAAAACGGTAGCGCTGCTCAATCGCGTGACGGTAGGCCGCTTTCATCCGTTCGGTGCCGGCAACCGCGCAGATCAGCATGAACAAAGTCGACTTCGGCAGGTGGAAGTTGGTGATGAGCATGTCGATTGCGCGGAACTTGTATCCGGGCGTGATGAAAATGCCGGTGTCGCCGGCGAAAGGATGCAGTACGCCCTGTTCGTCGGCCGCGGTTTCCAGCAGCCGGAGCGAGGTGGTGCCGACGGCGATGATCCGCCGCCCTTCGGCCTTGGCCCGGTTTACGGCATCACAGGCTTCGGGCGAAATTTCGCAATATTCGGTGTGCATTTTATGGTCTTTGGTGTCGGCGGTTTTGACCGGCAGGAAGGTGCCGGCGCCGACATGGAGGGTAACAAACACTTTTTCCACCCCTTTTTCTTCCAGTGCCCGGAACACGCGGTCGGTAAAGTGCAGACCGGCGGTAGGCGCGGCAACGGCGCCTTCAAAACGGGCATAAATGGTCTGGTAGTTTTCCTTGTCGTTGTATTTGTCCCAGATTCCCCCTTGTGCCGGTTTGTCGCGTTTGATGTAGGGCGGCAGCGGCATCAGTCCGTATTTTTGCAGATCGGAGGCCAGCTGTTCGGGTGGGCAGTCAAAGGCGATCAGGACACCGTCGTCTTCCTTTTTCTCAATGACGGAGGCGGTAAAGCCGCTTTCTTCCGGAGTAATGTCGTCGGTGTAAAAGCAGACGGTGTCGCCCGGGTGCAGGCGTTTGGCATTTTTGACGAACGACCACCAACGGACGCCGTCAACCGGCCGGTAGAGCGTCACTTCCACTCTGGCATCGCCGCGGGCGCCGTAAAGGCGGGCGGGAATAACCTTGGTGTCGTTGAAAACCAGCACGTCGCCTTTGCGGAGAATGTCCGGCAGGTCGTAAAAACGGCGGTCGGCGATTTTATCTTCCTCGCTCAAATCGAGCAGGCGCGACGTATCACGCGGGCTGGCCGGCTGTTTGGCAATCAGGCTGCGGTCCAGTTCAAAGTCAAAAATGTCTACTTTCATCGTTGGTTGTCCTTTTTGCGCCCGTTATATTACAGGCGGCGTTTATTTGCAAGTGGTTAACGGCGAAAAAGCGAAAAAAATGACGGATAACATTGCCGGCCGGCGTTGACAAGAAGGGGAAAAAGTTTATTATTCGTTCAAGATTTAACTGCTACAGAGAAAGAAAAATGACCAACATCGTAACCATGATTCCCGTGCGGATGGCGTCAACCCGCCTCCCCAACAAACCGCTTTTGGACATCAACGGCAAAAGCCTGCTGCAAAGGGTGTATGAAAACGTTAAAAAGACGGTGCCCGGCGACGTTTTTGTCGCTGCCGGCGACCGGGTGATCGTCGAAGCCTGCGAAAAATTCGGCGCGAAAGCCGTTCTTACCGATCCCGCGCTGCCTTCGGGTACCGACCGGATCGCCGCGGCGTTAAAAGAAATTGATCCCGAAGGAAAATATGACATCGTGGTCAACTTTCAGGGCGACGCGGTCAATGTCAACCCGGCCGTCAACAACGAGCTGATTGCGATGATCGAACGCACCGGCTGCGACATTGCCACCGTCGGCATGCTGTTTGACAAAGCCGGCGACGTCAAGGTGCCGAGCAACGTCAAAATCGTGATGGGTCTGCGCGAAGGCGAGGACGAAGGCCGCTGCCTGTATTTCTCGCGGGCGGAAGTTCCCTTTATCCGCAACCCGGAGAGCTGTAAAAGCCGGGATTTCTACCACCATATCGGTATCTACGTTTACCGGGCGGAATCGCTGAAAAGGTTTGTCGACCTGCCGGTCGGCGTGCTGGAAGCGCGGGAAGGGCTGGAGCAACTGCGCGCACTTGAAGACGGCATGTATATCCGCGCCAAACTGGTTTCGGAACTGACGCTTGACAAGAACGCGCCGGCCGATATCGATACCGAAGAGGATCTGGAAGAAGCGCGCAAATGGATTAAGTGACAATTCGTTTGACAAGCGGCAAAATCAGTGTCCCAATAGCAGGGACACTGATTTTTTGTGCTTCAAACGTCCGCGCAGGCAGATATGGACATGCCGGCCCGGCCGTAAGGCCTGCAAAGCTTCGGAGCGGGGCGGACGAGGTTCGGAACGGGGGAATGCAGCCTGTGTGAACAGGCGGAAGGTTATACCGGAAAGAGAGAGGAAAATGTACGGAGATATTATCATTTTGAGCGGTGCCGGAATTTCGGCCGAATCGGGGATTCCGACTTTTCGCGACAGTGACGGACTGTGGAACAACCACCGGATCGAGGAGGTGGCGACGATCGAGGCCTATCGGCGCAATCCGGAAGCGGTGCACGACTTTTACAACAATTTGAAAACCGATTTGCAAAAGGCGGAGCCGAACCCGGCTCATCTGGCGATTACCCGTCTGCAAAACGAATATAAGAACGGAACCGTCAGCGTGGTGACGCAAAACGTGGACCTGCTGCACGAAAAGGCCGGCAACCGCAACGTTTATCATATTCACGGGCAGATCGACCAGGCGGTGTGCATGAACTGCGGCCGGGTGATTACGACCTGGGGCGAAGTGACGACGGAAACCGTCTGCCCCGGCTGCGGGGTGCCGGCGATGATGAAGCCGAACATTGTCTTTTTCGGCGAAAACCTGCTCCGGATGAACGAAGTGGACGCTTTGCTCGACAAGTGCCGGCTGCTGATAGCCGTGGGTACTTCCGGCGCGGTTTATCCGGCCAATACTTTTGCCCGGATTGCCAAATATCACGGTGCCGATACGGTGGAACTGAATTTGCGCACGACCGTCAACAATTATGATTTTGACCGCCATATTGTCGGCCGGGCGGGGGAAACGCTGCCGGTTTTTGTTGACGAACTGCTGGCGGAAAACTAGCCGCTTTTTTTGATCCGCGTGTTTCTTTCCCAGAAAACGCCGTCGGCGTAACCCTGGATCGAAGGGGCGTTTTCCGCCCTTTCCAGCCGTTTTTCCGCCCAGGCGCAGTATTCCGGGTTTTGTTCAATGCCGAGATAGCGGCGGCCGAGTTTTTTGGCGGTGACGGAAGTACTGCCGGAACCGAGGAACGGATCAAACACCATGTCGCCGGGGTTGGAGCTTGCCAGGATCAGTTTGGCCAGCAGCTTTTCCGGCTTTTGGGTCGGGTGGCTGGTGTTTTCGGGCATGGACCAGTAGGGAATCGAAACGTCGTCCCAGAAGTTTGAGGGACAGGTGTTGCGGAAATTGCCGTCCTCGGTCGCCTCCCAGTCTTTGGGCTGCCCGTCGAGTTTGTACGGCGCCAACACTTTTTTGCGGATTTTGACGGCTTCAAGATTGAAGGTGTAATGGTCGGAACAGGTGGCAAACCAGATGTCTTCCATGCCGTTTTTCCAGTTGCGCAAAGCGCCGCGCCCCTTTTCCCGCTGCCAGGTGATGCGGTTTTGCAGGCGGAAGCGTTTTTTCAGAACCGGACCGATGACAAGACTTGATTTCCAGTCGCAGCAGACGTAAAGGGAAGCGTCCGGTTTGAGCAGCGGTTGCAGCTTTTCGATCCAGTTTTCGGTATAGGCGGCATATTCGTCGTCGCCGGTTTCGGTAAAACGGCGTCCGTGGTAGTCTTTGGTGAGGTTGTAAGGCGGATCGACGATCGCCAGATCAACAAAACTTTTCGGCAGTTGTTCCATAACCGCAAACGAGTCGCCGACAATGGTGCGGTCGGCCGGCCGCGGCGGCAGCGGGCGGTCGGCAGAAAGGCAGCGGCCGAGATATTTTTTTGCTTCCGAAGGGCTTAGGCTCAGTGTCTTGTTGCGGGGGGACTTGTTTTTGCTTTGCATGTTCTTTCCTCAATACCGTCTTTTTATAACAAAAAACGGCAGAAAAGCAAAGATTTTGTCACCGGAAAAAAATAAATTTTTTTCTTCGTTGCATTCTCGAAATTAGCCGTTAATATCCGGCGTATACGAATTTGTGACCAAAGCAACCGGAGAGGATTATGTACTACAGTCTTTTTGAAATTTTTGCCGTCGGAATAGGGCCTTCCAGTTCGCATACGGTGGGGCCGATGAAAGCCGCCTGCCGCTATGTCGGAAATCTGCGGGAGCAGGGTCTTTTGGCGCAGACGGCAGCGGTTAAAACCGAACTTTACGGTTCGCTGGCGCTGACCGGCCGCGGCCACGGCACCCTGAACGCGGTGGTTTACGGCCTGCTCGGATTGAAGGCGGAAGAGGTGGATCCGGAGACCGATTACATCGGCCGGGTGAAAGAAGACGGAGAACTGGCGCTCGGCGGAGAAAAGACAATTCCGTTCGACATGGAGAAAGACATCGTTCTCAACAAAAAGACCTTTTTGCCCGAACATTCCAACGGCATGAAGTTCAGCGCCTTTGACGACAAGGGAAAGCTTTTGCTGGAAGAGGTTTATTTTTCCGTCGGCGGCGGCACCGTTGCCCGCCGGGACGAAATGGCCGGACGAATCGGACGCGAGCCGTACAAAGTGCCGTTTCAGTTTGACAGCTGCAGGGAAATGGTCGAATTGTGTAAACGTTACAATCTGACGATTGCCGATCTGGTGCTGCAAAACGAAGAAGCCCTGCGCGATGCGAAAGAGGTAAAGGCCGGCATTATTGAGCTGGTGCGGATCATGCAGGACGCGGTTACCCGCGGCATTCATGCCAAAGGCGTGCTGCCGGGGGGACTGGGGCTGGCCCGGCGGGCGCCGGAAATGTATCGCCGGCTGGAGGAAAAGTTTTTTGAAAACGACGTTGATCCGCTGATGATTGTCGACTGGGTCAACCTGTGGGCGTTTGCGGTGTCGGAAGAAAACGCCGCCGGCGGCAAAATCGTGACCGCGCCGACGATGGGGTCGGCCGGGATCGTGCCGGCGGTGATGCGCTATTATCAGCGTTTTGCCCTGTCAAAGTCGCCCTATGAACGGGAAAAGGCGGACATTATCTTCATGGCGACGGCTTCCGCCGTATGCAGCCTTTACCGTACCAACGCTTCGATTTCCGGCGCCGAAGTCGGCTGCCAGGGGGAAGTCGGGGTGGCCTGTTCAATGGCGGCGGCGGGATTGACGGCGGTGCTCGGCGGCAGTCTGAGCCAAATCGAAAACGCGGCCGAAATTGCCATGGAACACAACCTCGGACTGACTTGCGATCCGGTCAGGGGACTGGTGCAGATCCCCTGCATTGAGCGCAACGCGATGGCGGCGATCAAGGCGATCAATGCTTCGCGGCTGGCCATGCGGGGAACGGGGCGGCATATGGTAAGCCTGGACAGCATTATCAAAACCATGTATGAAACCGGCCTGAACTTAAGCACCAATTACAAGGAAACGTCGCTGGCCGGGCTGGCGGTCAACGTTCTGACCTGTTAGACGGTGACGGAATAATGGCGGAAATTTTTTGGCATACGGCGGCGGACGCCCTGATCGACTCGCTAAAACTGTTTCCTTTTCTGCTGGCGACTTATCTGGCGCTGGAGTATCTGGAAGAAAAGGCAGGGGACAAAACGGTCAACCTGATCCGCCGTTCCGGCCGGGCAGGTCCCCTGATCGGCGCGTTGTGCGGATTATTTCCTCAATGCGGGCTGGCGGCGGCGGCTTCCAACTTTTATGCCGCGCGGGTGATTTCCGCCGGCACTTTGATTGCGGTTTATCTTTCCACTTCCGACGAAATGCTGCCGATTTTGATTTCCAGTGCCGCACCGGTGCCGTTGATTGCAAAGATATTGCTGATCAAAGTTGCGGCCGGCCTTTTCTTCGGTTTGGCTCTGGATTTTTTCGCCTGCCGTTCGTCGCTTTTGCGGCCGCGGAACGTTGACGTGGAAACGCTTTGCCGCAATGATGACTGCAAATGCGAAGAAGGCGGGGGAATCTGGCGGTCAGCGCTCCGGCATTCGCTGAAAATTACCCTGTTTGTTTTGGTTGTCAGCTTTTTGTTTAATCTGGCGATGGCGATGCTCGGGGCGGCGCCGTTTGTCCGTTTCCTTTCCCATCCGCTGGCGGGACCGGCTGCGGCCGGGCTGATCGGGCTGGTGCCGAATTGTTCGGCCTCGGTAATTGTTACCCGGCTTTATCTGGAAGGGGCAATCGGTTTCGGCGCAATGATGGCGGGTGTTCTTGTCGGTGCCGGTGTGGGACTGCTGGTTCTTTACCGGGTCAATCCGCGCTTAAAGGAAAACCTGCTGCTGACCGCAATTTTATACTCCGCCGGCGTACTGACCGGAAGTTTGATTGATTTTCTCGGCTGAAAGTGAAGGGCATTTTTTCTATTGGAAGCTGCCGGCCATAAAGCCGCCGTCGACGATAATGTCCTGTCCGTTCAGGTAACGGTTGTTTTCACTGCACAAAAAGTAAACCACTTCGGCGATGTCGGCCGGTTCGGCCAGTCGTTTGAGAGGCACTTTGGAAGCGAGAAAAGCTCTTTTTTCGGCATCGTTGCGGCTGCGGAACATGGCGGTGTCAACATAGCCGGGAGAAACCGTGTTGCACAAGATGCCGAATTGTCCGAGTTCAAGCGCCAGCGTCTTGATCAGTCCGACCAGCCCGTGTTTGGAACAGGCGTAGGAAACCCGGTTTTCCCGCGAGATGGTGGCGTAAAGCGAGGCGATGCCGACGATGCGGCCGCGTTTTTGTTCTTTCATGTAAGGGGCGACCGCACGGGTGATTTCAAGCAGCGAGGTCAGGTTGATGTTCTGGGTGCGGTCAAACTCTTCGATCGTGGTATCTTCGACCGAGAGCGGCGGATTGTAGCCGGCGCAATGAACGACGGCGTCGAAACGGCCGTCCCGCGCGGCAAAGTAGTTTTTTACCGCGGCAAGATCGGAAAGGTCCAGTTCTTTGCTGCCGGGAGCGGTGACTTCGTATCCTTCCCGGGCGAATTTTTCGCAGACGGCGGAACCTATTCCGCCATGTCCGCCGGTGACAAAAACTTTCATTTTTTCTTCTCCGCCAAAAAATTGCAAAACTTTATGATATATTTATAATATTTTTAGAAAATAACAACTATAATTACTATATATAAGCAAAGGGCGTTTGCATTTTGAACGCGGAATTTAGAAAACGTAAGGAAAAATAATGGCATTACAAACCAAAAAAATTTTGAAAAAAATGGTTTCCTGGGCGGGACTGTTTTTCTTTGTGCTGGCTGCCTACATGCTTTATCGTCAGCTTTCCAAATACAGCTGGACGGACATTAAGGACGCGCTGCTCGGCATTCCCCCGCACAATCTGTGGATGGCCTGTCTGGCCTCGATCGGCGGTTATGTGGCGCTGTCATCCTATGATTATCTGGCATTGCGTTACATCAAGCGCAAGCTGGCGCCGTGGAAATGGATTTTTGCCGGCTTTATCGGTTTTTCGGTCAGTAACAATGCCGGACATGCAATCGTTTCCGGCGGCACCATCCGTTACCGTCTGTATACCCGCTGGCGTTTTCACGGCGGCGAGATCGTGCGGATGGTAACCTTTTCCGGCTTTACCTATCTGGTTGCCTGTTTCTTTCTGATTATCGTCGGTTATGTCATTACCCCGTCGCATGCATTCGGCGCCGGTTCGGTTTCCAAACTGACGACCGAAGTCGTAACCCTGGGGTCGGTGATCGGGCTGGCGGTTTATTTCGGCCTCAGCCTGTTTTACAAAAAGCCGCTGATGGTCAAAGGCGTGGTGTTTGAAATGCCGCCGTTCAGAATGGCTTTGGCGCAGGTGTTCATCGGCGCGGCGGACATTTTGATGGCCTCGCTGGTGCTCTATTTTTCGCTGATTCCTTTTGTCGACATTTCTTTTGCCACTTTTATCGGGGTGTTTATCATTGCCCAGGTGCTGGGCGTGTTCAGCCAGGTGCCGGGCGGGTTGGGTGTTTTTGAAGGGCTGTTTATGTATATCATCCCGGGCGATCATAATCAGGCGATGCTGTTCGGCGCGCTGCTTGCCTATCGCATCATCTATTATCTGCTGCCGATGGTTGTTTCGGCGGTGATGCTGTTTTCTTACGAGGGGTATCTCAAGTATGTGAAAAAACAGCGGCTGGAAAAGCTGAAGATCGTCAACACCGCGCAGATGAACCGCAACAAAATATGACAAGGGCCCCGGGACGCGGGGCCTCTTTCAGGAAGGCAGAATGCTGACGATGAAGGCGACGAGAATGAGGATCATCAGCGTCATGCCGACAAGGATGACGGCGGGCGAAGATTCCGTTTCTTTCCGCAGGCGCCAGTCGGCGGCAAAAATGCCGAGGTAGCTGACCAGATAGGCGGCGCTCGACAGATTGACGATTGAACTGAAATCAAACGCGACGGTGGCGGCGATGATCAGCGCGGTGGTGGTAAAGTTGCCCCAGGTTCCCTGCCGCCAGAATTTCCTTTCGTAAATCGCGGGCAGCACTTTTTGTTCGCCGAGGGAACGGGAGATGCGGAAGATGCTGAAAAAAGTGGCGTTAATGCCGGAAACGAAGGCCAGCACGGCGGCAAGAAACATGAAGGCGTAGCCCCAGGAGCCGATCAGCCGGTCGGCGACCGCCGTTACCGCGGTGTCCGTATTGTGCAGCAGGTCGCCGGAAGGCGTATAGTTCAAGACCACGTAGGTGAGCCCGAGATAGAACAGGATGATGATGCCGAGAGTGAGAAAAATTCCCCTTTCGATCGTTTTGTGCGGATTTTTGACGTAAGGGGTGGCGTTGGTGATGACGCCGTAGCCGGCATAGGCAAAAAAGGTGATGCCGATGCTGCGGAGAAAGTCCGTCGGCCCGGCGCGGAAGTCGACCGGCGCCAGTTTCATTTCCGGGCGGGCGAAGGCGACGACGATCAGAACCAGCAGGATCGTCATTTTGATGCCGACGATCAGCGTTTCCGAACGGCCGACGTCGGAAGCCTGCAGCATATTCAAAAAAGCGAGCGATATGATCAGCAGGGCGGCAAACGAGTTGATCCAGAGCGGGGTCGGCGGGATACGGTCGAACAGTTCGGTGGCATAAATGCCGAAAGCCTTGGCCATCATCGAGATTGAAATTGCCGAGGTCAGCATATAGACGACCGACAGGCCGCCGGAAATCCATTTTTCGGGAAAGGCGATGTGAAAATAGTCGGTGAGACCGCCGGCGGTGTGATAGCGGCCGGCCAGCCGGGCATAGGAATAGCCCGAAAACATGGCGGTGACGCCGGCGATGATGAAAGAATAGTACGCCTTGTGGCCGGAAAGGAGAATAACCTGGCCGAGCAGGGCGAAAATACCCGCGCCGACGATCGAACCGATGCCGAGCGCAACGATGTTGAGCAGATTCATCGAAGATTTGTTTTGCAGCATGAACAACTCCCTGTTTTTTAGAAGATGTAATCTTTACCGGCGCAATTTCAATTGAATTTTTTAGACAAAAAATGTTTGCGCTTATGAGGCGTTTGTGTTATATTTGGGCCATTGTTTGATAAAAATGCGGTTTTTGATCATGAATGAAGACAGTTTTATTTCTCCGGCCTTAACGGGCGATATCAACGAAAGGCTGGAAAAGCGCTTTGCGGACGAGGCCGTCCGCCGACAGAGTTTCAATGAAATCGAAAATATTGCCAAAATTTTGCGCATAGGCAAAAAATTTAAAGTTCCGCAGGCCGAACTGCTGTATCAGCTCTCGGACAAAAGTCCGTTGGAACTGTACCGGATAGGCCGGGTCTGCAAAAAATTCGCCGTCATTGCGGAAGCGCTCGGCGACAATGACGACGACAAAAATCTTTTGTGCCGCGTCCTCAACAATTATGTCAGGGAACAAATGCCGCTTGACCGGGAAGGGATTCTGGCCGACAAAATTGCGGAAACTTTTCCCAAGGTTTTGAACTATGCCCGTCCGGACGACATTACCGTTTCCGTTTTTTACAACAAGCATCACGAGGAGCATGTCGAATTCAGCAAAAGGGAAATTGTCGACAAGTTTTATTCGGTCGATTACGGCGTGTTGGTGGCCAATTTGGGACAGATAAAAACGCCGATTTTCGGCAAACGGAATCTGAAAGACGACGTTAACGAAGTAAAACGGCTGGAAGTCATGTCGCAGGCCGTCGGAAAACTGCCGCCGGCGAAGTTCATGCTGTTTGCCCTGCATTTTGACAAGTATATCGAAAAGCTTTCCGACATTGACGACGATTTGATGACGGGTGCGATCAAAAACGTGGTGCCGGTGATTAAAAACGGGAAAAACAAAATTCTCAATTCCGTCGGCAACATCTGGGGAACCGATATCTGCGACCATGGCAGCAGCGGTTTTGTCTTTCGCTGCCTAACCTCCAGGGTTACGCCCTACAACATCACCCGGCTGTGCCGTATCGCCGAACAGATTCCTTCAAGCGACGAAAACCGCTTTGAACGGATCCGGCTGGACGCGATTGCCGTCAGCGGCGCTTTTCCCCAGTTGCGTTCCTATATTCACAACCAGCAGCCCGAACAGCATAAGCTTTTGAAAAGAATGGTCTGGTATTATGATGCGGCCAAGGGGCTTAATCCCGAATTGCAGGAAGAATACAGACGAATGAAACTGCAGCGGATCATCAATTACATCGAAAAGAATTTTCCCGATTACAAAATTTCCGGCGACGATTTGTTTAACATTGAGAAGTATGAGATGCCGACGAGGGATGCGGACGGAAAACAGACGACCAACATTGAAGTTTTGCGGCGGCTGATGGACAATACGACGCCCCGCACCCTGGAAACGCCGCAGATCAACGACCGTTATACCAAACATTTGCTGGAAGACATGATGGACGCCAGATTTCCTTTCGTGACCCATGAAACCTACGGCAAATATCTGAACAAACTGAACAACCATCTGGAAAGGAAGATGAAGGGCGGCGCCATAGGCATTCCGCCGCGAACGATTAATTCCATTTTGTGGGGCGAGCGGCGGGGCTTTCTGGTGTTGAAAGACATGGACGCCGGTTATCAGCTGCACGCTTTTACGACGCCGTGGTTTAAGGAAATTCTCCGTTTTTACGAGCTGACGAATTCCGCTTCCGACGTGCCCAATACCGATTTGAGCAAGTTCCTTGCCTCGATCAGGGACAGTGAGATGGAGGAAGCCTATTCGAAAATTTCCTACCGGGTCAGCGCCAACATCACGGCGTTGTCCAAACGCCAGAGGGCGGATGCGACGGAATATTCCCGATATATCGGAAACCTGAACATTCCTCCGGCAGAAGCGGAAAGGCAGCAAAAGAAAATCAAGGATTCCCTGGACATAAAAATCAGCCGCAACATGTCCGGTTACAGTCTGGCCAACGCGTTGTTTGACTGCATTTCCCCCAAAAGAATGCCTTACAAGGCGTTGGCCGACTACATGAAGCGCCGGCAGTCTTACCGCTAAAGGCTGCCGCGCTTTTCCGGCCGGATCGGTGTTTTTTCGTTTTTCGGGCGGGACGGAAAACGGGGGATTGCTTTTACTTTATTCTTTTGCCGCGGAAACAAGCAGCATCATCGGCCGCCGCAGTTCGTCCCGCATTTCCGTTATGCTTTGCAGCATCTCGGCGGGCGGTTCGGGTTCGACCAGTGCCGTAAGCCGGAAGTCGGCAGACGTCAGACCGCGGATATACGTGGTGAGGGTTCTGTGGTGCTTGGTTATTTTTTCTCCGAGGAAAACGGCCTCCCTTTTTCCCTCAAAAAAATAATTGTCGACCGGCCAGTGTTTTTTGTTTCCCTTTTTGTCATAACACCAGTCCTGTTTTCCCTGAGCCGTAAAAACGGGATGTTCGACGGAAAACACAAAACGGCCGCCGGCGGGCAGGATTTGCGCAACTTTCCGGCATATGGCGGCGAAATCTTCCACGTAATGCAACGCCAGGGAACTGATGACGACATCAAAAGAGTTCTCGGCAAAATCAATATCTTCGATGGCCGTTCTCCGGAATTTGACGTTGCCAAAGCGATTTTTTCCGGCGGCGGTTTTCAGCATTTTTTCCGAAACGTCGATACCGAGAACCTGTTTTGCCCCGTGTTCGGCCGCGTAAAAACAGTGCCAGCCGAAGCCGCAGCCAAGGTCCAGTACGCGTTTTTCCGCAAAATCGGGCAGCAGCTTTTTCAGTTCGTGCCACTCTCCGGCGGCTTTCAGTCCGTGAACGGAGCGGGGAAAAGCGCTGTATTTGGCAAAGAAGGTTTCGTCATCATATTTGTTTTCGATCATTCCTGTTTTCCGTTAAATGTTCACTTTTTTGAAAAATCCGTCGTTTCCCCGGCTTTAAAATTATAGATCGGTTTGATGATTTTTTCGATTTCCGCGGTCGGCGCTATGTTGTTTACGATCTCGCTCATGTTTTTATAGGCCATCGGGCATTCGTCAAGCGTGTCGTCGTTGATCGAGGTGGTGTAGATGCCGGACATGGATCGTCTGAAGTCGTTCATGCCGAATATGCGTTTGGCCTGTACCCTGCTGTACAGACGTCCGGCACCGTGCGGGGCAGAGCAGTTCCAATCGGGGTTTCCTTTGCCGGTACAGATCAGGCTGCCGTCACGCATGTTTACGGGGATGAGAATTTTTTCGCCTTTCCCGGCCGAAACCGCCCCTTTTCGTAAAATCATAGCTTCCGTATCAATGTAATTGTGAATGGTGGTAAAGGAGTCGTCAATATGCAGCCCCAAAAAGGCGATTATGGCCTCAGCCATGGCTTTCCGGTTATATACGGCATATTTCTGAACAATCTTCATGTCGTGAACGTAATCGTCGAACAGCCGCCCCTCAAGATAAGCCAGGGCTTTGGGAACCTTTGTCGCGGCTTGTTTTTTTAATTCTGTTACGACCGATTGAATCTCCGTCCGGCGGCCTTCTTTTTTCAGCCTTTCTATGGTTTCGTTTATTTGGCAGAACGAATTGCCGTCAAGGTTTTTTCCGGCTTCTTCCTGATAATATTCGGCCACCTGTTTTCCCAAGTAACGGCTTCCCGAGTGTATCACCAGATAAATGCGGCCGTCGTCGTCCCGGTCAACTTCGATAAAGTGGTTGCCTCCGCCGAGCGTGCCCAGGCTGTGAACGACTCTGTGCACGTTGATGCGGGGCAGGCACCTGAGCTCTTCAAGGCTGATGTTTTCAATATAAGGGTGCGGCGTTTGGCGGATGTTTATCCCGGCCGGAATTGAGGAACGAATAAAACCGTCAAGTTTTTCCGGGTCAATTTCCTTTTCCCGCAAAACGTAAGTTGCCATTCCGCAGCCGATGTCCACGCCGACGAGGTTGGGGACGATTTTGTCTTTGACGGTCATCGTCGTTCCGATCGTGCAGCCGGCGCCGGCATGGACGTCCGGCATGACGCGGATCAGACTTCCCTGCGTAAATTCCTGATTGCACAGGGTTTTTATCTGCTCTTCGGCAACGGGGTCGATCGTGTCCGTAAAAACTTTTGCCGAGTTGAATTTTCCGTTTATTTGCTTCATGTAAAAACCTCTTAACGGTTTGCCGATTATATCTTATTCATAATAAATCGTTTTTTTCAATCTTTTGTTTGGAGAAAATACAGTTTTAATTCTTTCGGGAGAGAAGCCGGAATCGGTTGCTGTATTTGCCGGAGCCGGTTTTTATTTTTTGCAGAAACAGCCTTCCAGGTGGTCGTCGACAAAACCGGTTGCCTGCAGAAAAGCATAACAGATGGTTGAACCGAAAAACTTAAATCCCCGTTTTTTCATGTCTTTGCTGAGGGCGTCCGACTCCGGCGACGAGGCAGGAATTTCGCTTAAAACGGTAAAGCGGTTGACAATCGGCCGGCCGCCAGGCAGAAACGAGACGACATACTGATAAAAACTGCCGAACTCTTTTTGTACGGCCAGGAAACATTTCGCGTTGTTGATTGCGCCGGCAATTTTCAGGCGGTTGCGGACGATGCCGTCAAATTTCATCAGTCGTTCAACATCTTCCGCCGTCATTTGCGCAACTTTTACGGCGTCAAAATGATGAAAGGCCTTTTTGTATCCTTCGCGTTTTCGGAGGATGGTAATCCAGGACAAACCGGCCTGAGCGCTTTCAAGCAGCAAAAATTCAAACAGAACTTGGTCGGAGGTGACCTGTCTGCCCCATTCTTCGTCGTGGTAGCGGATATAAAGTTCGTCTGTTCCCGCCCAGCCGCAGCGGCCGTTTATAATGTCTTTCATTTTTTGATCCCGTGTTGCCGTACCGTTGCCTTTGGCGGCGGATAAAAAAATACCTGCCGCAAAAGGCAGGTAAGGTTGGTCGGATTGACTGGACTCGAACCAGCGACCTCTACGTCCCGAACGTAGCGTTCTACCAGGCTGAACTACAATCCGATAACGGATGTATATTTACCACAAAAAAAATATATGACAACATATTTTTTTAATTGAATGAAAAAAATTTTTCATATACCTTTCCCATAAACTTAATTTGTCGGGAAAATCAGCATGTATAAAAAGTTTTCGTATTTTGTTGCCACCATGTTCGGGGTCGGTTATTGTCCGTTTGCGTCGGGTACGGCCGGTTCGCTTGCCACGCTTCCGTTTGCTTTTGCCGCTGCCTATTACGGCGGCACGGTCGGAATTGCCGCAGCGGCGGTTGTCGTCTTTTTTGCCGGAACCCTGGCCACCAAAGAGGTCTTGAAATATACCAAACACGATCCGTCGATCGTGGTGATTGATGAAACGGCCGGTCAGCTGTTTACTTTTGTTGCGGTGGCGGATCAGCTGACCGGTGCGGCGGACTGGCGGGCCTTTCTGCTGTATTTGTTCGGTTTCGGCTTGTTCAGGGTATTTGACATTACCAAGCCGCAGCCGGCGCGCTGGGCGGATTCCAAGGTCTTAAACGCCTGGGGCGTGATGCTGGACGATATTTTTGCCGGCGTCTACGCGGCGGTTATACTTTATGTTATTTCCATTTATCTGTAAGAGTTGTTGTGAGCCGTCTGCAAGCAGGCGGCTTTTTTGCCGGATCCGGGGATAAAACGCCGGATGCCGCGGATTTTTGCGGGCGGTTTGAAAAATAGACGCATTTCCTCTTGTTTTGCCGAAAATTCGGACTATATCAACCGCAGACAACAGATGCGGGAAGAACGGCATGTGGGAACAAAAACATTGGAAAATCGCCGCAGCAGTCGTATTGCTGGTGACTTTGGCGCTGATTCTTTTTAATTAAAAGGAGATGGAAATGAAACTTTGGCATTGGCTGGTGGTGGCGGTTTTCATATTTGCGATCCTGATTTCGCTGTTTTTTTGAGAAATTTGTTTTTTTGTCTTGACATCAATGGAGAAAAAGCGTATCTATGCACCATCATTTATCGCGGGGTGGAGCAGCCCGGTAGCTCGTCAGGCTCATAACCTGAAGGTCGTAGGTTCAAATCCTGCCCCCGCAACCAGTTGTAAAAGAGGAAGTTTATACTTCCTCTTTTTTTGTTTCCCCAATACCTTGAAAAGTTAAAGAAACTGCGGGATTCATTTTTTATTTTGATGGTCGTACCCTATTCTCCAGTATCTTTGTTTTTTTGCCAAAATCGGTTCAAAACACCTAAAATATATACTTTTTTGAAGGTCTGAACAGCCCAAACAACGCCCTTCAAGAGATTACCATGTTTTTATTGTTTCCACAGGCGCTTTTGGGCCCAACTTCCTCTTTTGGTTCTCTTTGTATAAGAGGCAATTATATTGATACAAATATTTTTCTTTTAATTTCAATCTGATGCGTTTTTTTGAAAATTTTTGGAAACGGTTTTTGATTTTATACGGGTGATCCTGTCGGAGGTTCAAAATGACAGACATTCAAAAAATCATACAACTTTTACTGCCGGAACTTTTGGCTTTGATTGATGGAAAAAATAGTCCGGATTTGTTGCAGAAAGGACTGGATAACAAGAGAATAAAGAGCATTCATGTTGTTGAGAAAGGAGTTGAAAATGGTGGAAACTGATGTTTTACGGCTCAACGATATGAGTGTTGGCGAGTTAAAAGAAATGTGGCGGCAATATTTTGACAGCGAGCCGATTTGGAAAACCAAGCGTTTTTATATTCCCAGACTTGCCTATCGAATGCAGGAACTTGCCTATGGCGGCGTTCCGGAACATATTAAAAGCCTATTGCTTGGCAAAACGGTTTTGAAACACGCCGAGGACAACGATGGCACGTGCCTTCCTCCGGTTGGAACCCGTCTGGTTAAGACCTACCGCGGAAAAGAATATAATGTTATTGTTTCTACCGCCGGCTTTCAATTTGAGGGGATTTATTACAAAAGTCTGTCCGCGGTTGCTTTAAAAATCACGGGCAAACGAATTTCCGGACGCTTTTTCTTTGGATTGGGAGAAAATAAATGAAAACCATACGATGTGCCGTTTATACCCGGAAATCAACGGAAGATGGTCTTGAAAAAGAATTTAACACGTTGGAAGCGCAACGGGAATCTGGTGAAAACTACATTAAAAGCCAGGCTTATCAAGGATGGGAAATCATCCCCACCCATTATGACGATGGCGGTTTTTCCGGCGGCACATTGAAACGTCCGGCCTTGCAACAACTTTTAAGAGATGTTGAGGCTGGAATGGTTGATATGATTGTTGTTTATAAAATCGACAGGCTGACACGTTCGTTGATTGATTTTTCAAAACTTGTCGAAATTTTCGACCGCAATCAATGTTCTTTTGTGTCGGTGACGCAGAATTTTAACACTTATGATTCCATGGGGCGTCTGACGCTGAATGTTTTACTTTCTTTTGCGCAATTTGAGCGGGAGGTTATTACCGAGCGCATCCGGGATAAAGTGGACGCTTCCAAAAAGAAGGGAATGTGGATGGGAGGAGTTTTGCCGCTTGGTTACGTTTCCGTGAACAAAAAATTGGAGATTGTTCCCGAGGAAGCGAAAGTTGTGCGTTTAGCTTTTGAAAAATATCTGATTTTTCGTTCAGAAATTGCGGTGGCGGAATGGCTCAACAACAATGGTTACACCACATTAAGCAAGGGAAATGGGAAATTTACCCATATGCGCGTGAGCAGCATGTTGAAAAACGTGCTTTATATCGGCAAAGTTCCTCATAAAGACAAGGTTTACGATGGTCAGCATCACGCAATCATTTCACGGGAATTATTTGATGAAGTTCAAAAAATCAAAAGCCAGAACCGCATCGGCAGACTTGCGCCGTCCCGTTTTGTTGAACATGCTCTGCTTAAAGGGCTTATTTATTGCGATTGTTGTCAGGCGGCGATGATTTCCACGAAATCCAATAAAAAGAATAAAGTTTACGAATATTATACCTCTTTCCGTGCGGTTAAAGAAGGCTTTAATAATTGCAAGATAGGAAGCATTCCCGCCGGCGAGATGGATAATTTCGTCTTGCGGCAAATCGCAGGCATTATCAAATCGCCTAAAATCCTTTCCGGATTGATAGAACAGGCAAAAATCATACGTCCTGATATTAAAGATGTGCAAATTATTTCCAAATTACAGGACGGTGATGATTTTATTCAGAGACTGTCTTCTATTACTTTACGCCAACTATTGATTATGCTTGTTCAAAAAATCCGCGTGGATGTTGATCGTATCAAAATTATGTATACAGAACTGGCTGTCAGTTTGATGGACGATAAAATGAAAGACGATTTGTTTCCCAATAATATTAACGGTGAAAGAAACGAGATTTTATACCGCGTCTGCTTACGCCGGAAACGCGGCTCACTGAAAATATTCGCTCCCGAGAAATATAAACCTGACGAAAATAATCCATTATATTTGGCATTGATAAAAGCTTTTGTTTGGCAGGATAAAATGAAAAAAGAAAACCTGTTTATCGAAGATTTGGCAAAGAGCGAAGGTCTGAGCCGTGAATATGTCGGCAAAGTGTTGCGCATGACGTATCTTGCTCCGGATATTGTGACGGCCATTGTGGATGGCGTTTATCCCAAAACACTTTCCCTTCGTAAAATTTTAGAATCGGAAATTCCATTGCTTTGGTCTCAGCAGCGATTAAAGTATGGCTTCAGTTTTTGATAGTACACAGATTTTTACACAAGCAACATTTTATTAAAATAATGTCAAGTCCTTATCTATGACACGCTTTCAACTTGTAATTGTTTTATCTGTATATTGCACGCAAGTGTATTAAACCTGAAAATAAGCCTCTATTCAATTATTTAACGGGGCTTATCAATGAACTTGAATATTTTTAACGGACTACCTCAGTATGTCCGCATAACAATTTTATCGCAAATTCGCAGATTGTTGTCAACCCCGATCTTTTCTTATGAAGATCGGGAAGATTTAATTCAAGAGCTATTGCTTTTTTATTTGAAACGGTTTTACAACGTTCATGATGTGGACGAGGCTTTAGTGGTGCATTCCATAAAGCAATACGCCACGAACCTGTTAACACAAAGATACCATCGCCGCGATTTCTTATACTCCTCATTGGCCGACTATGACGCTGATGAGGAGTTTTCTTTTGTGGAAAACACGGAAACGCGATTGATTGTCAGTAAAATTATGAATAGTGCCGAACCTAAGGAAAAAGAGATTGTAAAGCATATTCTATGCGGCGACAGCATTGATCAGATTTCCAGAGATCTGCATGTCAGTAAAAAGACTATTTACGGCTTTTTTGAAAAAATGAGAAAAAAATTAAAATAACGGAAACGATTTTTGATTTTCAGCGGGTGTTCCTGTTGTCATTAACAAATTTTGGAAGGAGCCCTCATGAGAAAAAACGATCGCACGGTTTATATCACGGAAGAGATACGCAAAATTCCAGTCATTTATTTGTTGGATCTGGAAATGTCCGCTCTCGACCGCTTGGAAAAAATGATACGAGACGAGGTCAAACGCACAAGTTTGGCGCTGGAATGGATACAGGGCATTAAAAATATAAAGAAGGCTTCTAAAGACGGAGGGCAAAATGGATAAAAAAACATCCTTTGTTTTGTATCCGGCAGATTTCCTTGCGGCTGTGCATAACTTTAAGAAAAGTCAGATAGCTGATTTAATAATTGCGCTGTGTGAAAAAAATTTTTACGGAGATGTTTCTTTTAAATTATCAGACCCTGTAAAAAAGCGTTTTTCATTAATTCAGGAAACAATTGAGAAAAACAATGCCAAATATTTGGAAATTCGTGAAAAGCGTCAAGCCAGTGCTAAGCAAAAAAACAGCAAACGTCAAGCAAAATCAAAGCAAAATTCCAACAAAGAGCAAGCAAATGTGCCAACATCCCCATCAGATGAATCGGAGAATGAATCGGTATATGTATGTGAATCTGTAGATAAAGATAAAGGGCCGGAGGTTGTGGATAAGCCTGTTTACGCCGGTGCGCCGACTGTAGATGACGTGGCGGCGTATTGTCAGGAAAGCGGTTACACGATAGATCCGGCCGCTTTTGTGCGCTGGAATGAGGCACGCGGTTGGATGAACGGTAAAAAATACATTGCCGTGGACTGGAAAAAAGCTGTCCGAAAATGGTTTTGTAAGGAAAATGGCATCGCTTATTCGGAGATGGAGACTCTGGCGAATGTTTGTTCGGATGTGCTTGGCAAGGTAAAGGTGGTGCAAAATGGCTGATATTACAATTGAAAAAATCAAGCAAGATTTGGAAACCGCCGCTTATGTGGATAGGCTTTTGCCGGCTGTCCGCGCTCCCAAATACCGGTGTTGTATGCCGGATATTATTTACACGCCGCAGGAAATTGTTTTTATGGATAAGCGTCCGCTTAAAGTCCGTCCGAATCAGGAGCAGATATCTTTATGGGAACAGGTGATGCTGGAGTGGCTACCCATATTATCGGTTGATGAACGCCGGCTGGTTTGGAAAAGAGCCAACCGTATTCCGTGGAAGCTGTTGTGCCGGGAGTTTGGCGTTTCACGGCAGATATTGGCCTTGCGCCATGAAAAAGCCCTTATTAAAATTCAATATGGATGCCTAAAATGTCATTGACATTTTCGTGGTTTACAAATCAGCAAAAAACGGTTACAAAAACAGGTATAATCGGGGCGGAGGTGAATAATCCGCCCTTTTTGATATTTTTTTAGAGTCCGCAGGTATATCGCCTACGGGCCTTTTTTATACTTGATAAAGGAGCGGCGATGAAAAAAACTGCGGAAGCGGTGTCGCTTGGACACCCTGACAAAATGGCGGATTATATTTCGTCTTATATTTTAGACAGGATGATTGAACAAGACGCGGCGGTCAAATATGCCGTTGAAGTGATGGTAAAAGATAACACGGTTGTGTTGGGCGGTGAAATCACGGGTGATGTAAACTTGGCAAGAATTAATTTTTATGTTGCCGAAGCGCTGGCGGAAATCGGGTACGATAAGTTTTACAGCCATCGTTGGGGAAATTACGCCATTAATCCTGAGAAACTGCAGATTATCAATCTTATTGGCAAGCAGTCGGCAGATATTTCACAAGGAGTTGAACAAGACGGCTGGGGCGATCAGGGGGTATTTGTCGGTTACGCTTGTCAGGGTACGGGCAACATCAGCCGCGAACAATATCTGGCCAAAAAATTATGCAACGCCTTATATGAGTATGCTTTGCAAAACATCCACCTGGGCATTGACATCAAAACGCAGATTACGCTGAATGAGCTTGGCGGTGTGGAAACGGCGGTTGTGGCTGTTCCGATGCTTAAAGACGTTGATCTGACGACTTTTATTGTTTTGGCATTGGGAGAGGAGCCGAAAAATATTATTGTCAATGGCACGGGAACATATAAATATCATTCATCCGTGGCCGATTGTGGCGTGACCGGTCGGAAGCTTGCGTGCGATTTTTATGGAACGGCTTGTCCGATCGGTGGTGGCAGTCCATGGACAAAGGATGCCAGCAAAGCCGACGTGACACTTAATTTTTATGCCCGCAAACTGGCCTTGGAATATCTGCAAGATAATGACGAGTGTTTTGTTTACCATTCATCCTGCATTGGCCGGTCAGAACTGCCAAGCGCGGCCGTAAAAACGGTTAAAAATGGCATGAGTAATGTGCAGAAATGGCAAATTATCAAGCAACCCTCCGAAATTATTACCGAGCTTGGGCTGAATAAGCCTGTGTTCGCGAGATTGTGTAGAAAAGGATTCATATAGATGTAATAAATTTAGGAAATTTTTAAGCATATCGTCTTTACACTAATGCGAAGTAGACTCCGGAGAACGTTATGGGAAACAATATTGTCATATATCAAACCCAAGATGGTCAAACCGATATTGATGTCCGGCTTGAAAATGATACTGTCTGGCTAAGCCAAAAGCAAATGGCTACGTTGTTTGAAAAAGATGTTCGTACTATCAATGAACATATCAATAATGTTTTTTCTGAAGGTGAATTGGAAAAAGATTCAACTATCCGGAAATTCCGGATAGTTCAAACTGAAGGTAAACGTAAGGTTGAACGTAATATTGATTACTACAACCTTGATGTTATTATTTCTGTTGGTTATCGCGTTAAGAGTGTTCGAGGTACACAATTTCGTATTTGGGCGACACAAAAATTAAAAGATTATCTTGTAAAGGGTTTTGCCGTTAATGAAAAAAGGTTACGGGAAAAGACTGAACAAATTAAACAACTGCAACATAGCATCGACCTGCTTAACCGCTGTGTAGAAACTCAAGCACATAATTTAGACGATGCACAACAACTGACTAAACTAATGAGTGAGTTTGCCAGCGGGTTAACTTTGCTTGACGACTTTGACAACAAACAATTGGATCGTGCGGGCAATACAGTTAAAGAAGCTGTGTTTATTGACGTTCCAGAATTCTTAAATGTCATTGATAAAATGAAACCGGAATTTGGTTCGGATATTTTTGCCAACCCCAAAGATGACAGCTTTAATAGTTCCGTCCGTCAGATTTATCAGACTTTTGGAGGAAAAGACTGTTATCCCTCTTTGGAAGAAAAAGCGGCAATGCTACTGTATTTGATTGTAAAAAATCATAGCTTTTCCGATGGTAACAAACGTATTGGCGCAAATTGCTTTCTCTATTTTATGCAAAAGAACGGTATGCTTTATAAAAACGGAGAACCAATTATTAACAATGCAACTCTTGCCACTCTGACTATTTTGATTGCAGAGAGTAAACCTGAAGAAATGGAAACTGTAAAGCAGGTTGTTATTAGTGTTCTAAATAGAAATTAAACCCGCGGGTCCTTCCTGCGATTAAATCGTATGCGGGGGCGCAAGCCGCGGCGTTTTTCTAGCGAAACGCTTTTTTGTTTACTGGTCGGCATATCTCTGAAAGCCAAGCAAAACAAGGTTTTCAGAGTTATTTTATTTTGGGTGGCTGGTCGCCCCATGTCTTTTGTCTGGTCATTTTTGTTTTTTACGGAGAAATTTATGGAATTCCAAGAGAATTATCCGGTGGATAAGCTCATCCCCTACGCGCGCAACTCGCGCACACATAACGATGAGCAAATCGCTCAGATTGCCGCCAGCATCAAAGAGTTCGGCTTTACCAATCCGATTTTGATTGGTGTGGATGATGTCATTATTGCCGGGCATGGCAGACTGCTTGCGGCTCAACGCATGGGATTAAAAGAAGTTCCAGTCATCCGTCTGCCGCATCTGACAGAGACACAGCGGCGGGCGTTGGTCATCGCCGATAATAAAATCGCTCTAAACGCCGGCTGGGATGAGGAGATGCTGGCGCTGGAGATGAAAGAACTGGGCGAACTAGAGTTTAACCTTGATATTTTGGGATTTTCTGAAGAGGAATTAAAAGAACTGGATGCTTTCGGCGAGCAGGAAACTTCTTCTGATGCCAATGAGGATGAAGTGCCGGAAGTTCCTGAAGAAGCGGTGACCAAGCCCGGTGATATCTGGCTTTTAGGCGAACACCGTCTGCTGTGTGGCGATACCACCATATATGACGATGTCAAAAAACTGATGCAGGATGATGTCGCGGCCATGATTTTTACCGATCCTCCGTATAATGTGAACTATGGCTCAACCATGAAAGACAGTCTGCGTTATCATGCCGGAACGCTGGGCGGACGTAAAATTATGAATGATAATCTCGGCGATGGTTTTGCACAATTTCTAGCTGACAGCCTGTCCAACCTTATGATGTTCAACAAGGGAGCAGTGTATATCTGTATGAGTTCCAGCGAACTTCATACTCTTTACAATGCTTTTATCGCCGCTGGAGGCAAATGGTCGACCTTTATCATCTGGGCCAAAAACACTTTCACACTTGGACGGGCGGATTATCAGCGGCAGTATGAACCGATTTTGTATGGTTGGAATGCCAATCAAAAACACTACTGGTGCGGCGATTGAGATCAATCCGATGTCTGGGCGTACAACAAACCGGTCAAAAACGATCTGCATCCAACGATGAAACCGGTGGAACTAGTGGAAAGAGCCATAAATAACAGTTCAAAATTGGGAGACATCGTGTTGGATGGTTTCGGCGGCTCCGGTTCCACGATTATCGCGGCCGAGAAAACCGGGCGTAAAGCCCGTTTGATTGAGCTTGATCCGAAATTTTGCGATGTGATTGTCCGCCGCTGGGAAGAGTACACGGGCCAAAAAGCGCAACTCTTTGAAAGTCATGCGGAAAGTTTGAATAATCAATCAAGCGGTATATTGTACGAGAAAAAAGTTGCATCCCTTTAAGTGGCCGAATTATCGCCAGCAAACCCGCTGTTTAAAAAATATCATTATAATTCAATTTGTTATAATAAAAAATAATGCAGAATTAATTGGACTTTCCCTTATTTCCAAGCATTCATTGTGTTATAAAGAGGATAAAAACTCTACAATAAATTGAAAGAAAGGATAAAATAATGACTACGATTTTAGAAACAGAAAATAAAGGATGGGGATTCTGGGGAACGGCGGAAGGTTATCTTAAACATAAAAAGGACATGACCAGATTATGGAATGAGACTGCCAAACTTATCCAGAAGAATTCAGGACTTACTCCTGAAGAAACCCAGAAACTTATGGACAGCCGCTGGGGAAGACATATCGCCGACAGCCACATGGAGGAGATCAGGACGAATGTCGAAACCTTTATAAAAATAGCAGACCGCCGATTAATCAAAGAACGCATTATCGAGGACTACAGGTATTATGTTGATGAGACGGCCTATCAGGATATCATTCCTCAAAAGTATCGGGATTTTTGTAAAGAATTAAAGGCGCTGAGCTTAAAATACGGGATAGTTATCCAAGCGGTTGGCGGGGTCAGATTAAGTACCGAGAAGTTTACAGGCTATAATTCCGACCTTGACAGCGGCGACCTGATACCCGAATGGGAGGAATAAAAATGCCAAAATATAAGGATATTAAAGTAAAATTGGTTGGAGAAGATGGAAATGCCTTTTTTATCCTAAGTAGATGCTTGCAAGCAATGAAGCGCGCTGGTTTATCGGAGGAGGAACGACAAAAGTTTCAAAAGGAGGCAACAGCAGGTAATTATGACCATTTATTGGCAACTTGCATAGAATGGTTTGATATCGAATAATGCCAATTTTTGGCAGAACAACAACAGAAAATTATATTTTTTATTGCCTTTCTTAATGCATTTCTCTAAAATAGTTTTCAATATTTCATAAGGAGCCATTAATGAAAGATATACAAGGTAAAGAAAGAAATCTGCAAGATCTATTGGCAAATAAAAAATATACAATTCCGTTTTATCAACGGGAATATCAATGGGAGCGCAAACAGGTTGAAGAACTTATTAATGATTTAATGGATGAGTTTAATGATTCATTTAACCCAGAACATCTGAATCTGCAAGATCGTAGTTGCATAAGTGAATACGCTTCTTATTATATGGGAAGTGTCATTTTAAATACTCAAGACAATGCAATTATTGATGGTCAACAACGCCTGACAACTTTAACACTTCTTTTAATTTACCTTGATAATTTGCAAAAAGAAAAATTTTCTGAAGATGAACAGTCTGAAATTAAAAGCTTAATTTGTTCTAAAAGCTACGGTTTATATTCTTTTAATATGAATGTTGAGGAAAGAACTAAATGCCTTGAGTCACTTTATAAAACTGGAGAATATATAGATGAGCTCACAGATCCTAGTATCAAAAATATCTGTGATCGGTATGCAGATATTGTTGAAATTTTCCAAGCGGCATTGACTGAAAATGAACCATCAGAAGAAAGCATAAATGATAAAAAAATATTATTTTTTATCGATTGGCTCATCAATAAAGTATTCTTTATAGAAATAAAAACTGACAACGAGCAAGACGCGTACAAGGTATTTGTTACAATGAATGACAGAGGCTTACGATTAACGCCATCAGATATGCTAAAAGGTTATTTATTGTCACAGATTACGGATAACGCAAAACGTACAAGTGCAAACAAAATTTGGAAGGATCAACTAACCAAATTAAATAAAGTTGGAACGGCCTTAGAAGAAAAAGATTTTGTTGGTGACTTTATCAGGGATTGGCTAAGAGCCCAGTATGCTGACAACATAAAAGAAAATAAAAAAGGTGCTTTACCACAAGATTTTGATCTAATCGGTACAGGTTTTCATAAATGGGTAAAAGACAATGCTCTAAAACTTGGATTGCGATCCTCAGATGACTATTATTTATTCATTACCGAAAATTTCAAGGAATTTAGCAACCTTTATATAAAATTGAATGAGTATGCACGTAAGTATAACCATGACTTCGAGTACATTTACTATAATTCCAATCGCAGTATAACATCATTGCAGTATCAGCTTGAAATGGCCGCTATTGACATCAAGGATAGTGAGGATATAAAGAATCGAAAATTAAAATTGGTTTCTTGCTATGTGGATCAGTACATTGTTAGAAGAGTTATCAATTTTAAAAGTGTTGGTTATTCAGCTATCAAATACGCTATATTTACTTTGACACGCCAAATTAGGAGAAGAGACATCGATGAAATAAAAGTTATTTTGAAAAATACTGTTCAATCTCTAAAAGATAAAGATGATAAAGTTCTTACTCTTGAGGGAATAAAAGATTTTTATCTGAACAACTTCTTCAAATGGCATGTACAACATATTTTAGCTCGTTTTACTGATTATGTTGAGCGTGGTTCTGAGGTGCCAGAAACATCATTTGAAAAATATGTAGATACTAACAGAAAGAATCGATATGACATTGAACATATAACACCAAATAACTATCTTGCCAATAAAGATAAATACGTTGATGAGAAAGAGTTTGAAAATCAACGTAATATGCTGGGAGATTTGATTCTGCTTCCTGCAGATAAAAATAGGAGTTACAAAGATATGCCTTTTAGCGAAAAAGTTGAAAAGTATTTTGGAGAGAATTTACTAGCTAAAACACTTAACCATAAATGTTATGAGAACAATCCAAGGTTCTTAAAATTTAAATCTGATAATAATTTAGATTTTAAGGGATATGATGATTTTGATAAAAACACTATCCATGAAAGGCAAGAGTTGTACTATAATTTAGCAAAAAGGATATGGAACCCGGACAACTTTGATAGATTTTAAACAACAAAAAACTAGGAGATAATCCTAGTTTTTTGTTTTGACTCTTATCTTAAGTAATAAGTCCTCACGCCGTCCTTCTTTTGGAAGGCAATATTTTTTTTCGCTTTTAGCGTAAAACGACATTGCACCGCGCATTGAGTTCTTTTTCTATCTGAGGGCCCCTGCCATCTCTTTTAAGGTTGTGCCTTCTGGCTGGCAAAGCATAGCAACTATAAAGTCTGTTTTATTGCACTTGTCTATTTCAACTGGTTAAGGCTATGCTAGCATTTGCTCTGTTTCGGTCAAGATATTGTTTATTTTCTTAATCGTATGCTGGAGGTTGATTTTGAGTTTCCTTAGCCACTTAATTTTTATTTGATGTTGTCATGTTTTTATCCTTTCTATCTGATTAACAAACACAATGAATGCTTGGAAATAAAATTATATCCAGTAAATAATGTAAGAAAGTAAATAAATATGGCAAAAACAGTATCACTTCGGGAATATGCCAGAATTCGGGGTGTACGGTTGAATGCCGTGCAAACGGCGATTGCCTCTGGGCGTATTCATAAAACGCCGGACGGTAAAATCGACGTGGATGAAGCCAACAGGGAATGGTTTATGAATACCGATCCGGCCAAAAGCCGTAAGGCCGATCCACTGTTTGAGGCTCAACCGGAATTATCCGGCGGCGGGCGACAGAATTTTTCAACCTTTCAGCAGGCCAAAACAGCGGATATTTATTATCGGGCGATGCTGGCCAAAGCAAAACTCAAAATGGTAACGGGAGAAACAATCGACCGCAAAAAGGCCGGACAGCACGCATTTAACCTCGGGAGAGCTTTGCGGGATTTGTTTTCCGGCTTTTCCACCCGCTACGGGGCGTTAATCGCGGCTGAACTCGGCGCGGATGAACATAAGACGGCGGTGGTGTTGGATGAATACATACGGAAACTCCTCTCCGAAAGCAGAGAGCTTATCGACCGGGAGCTTTGACGCAAAAGGTTATATTGAGGATGAATTTTTCAAGGGTGTGGAACCGGATTCATACATGCCGGTGTCGGAATGGGCCGATAAATACCGCGTTCTTTCCAGCAAGTCGGCATCGGAACCGGGGCGCTGGCGGACAGACAGAACGCCGTATTTGAAAGAGATTATGGACTGCCTGTCGCCGAAAAGCCCTATTCAAAAGGTTGTGTTTATGAAAGGAGCGCAAATCGGCGGCACGGAATGCGGCAACAACTGGCTGGGATATGTCATGCACAAAGCGCCGGGGCCGATTATGGCAGTGTCACCAACGGTGGAAATGGCCAAGCGTAATTCCAAACAACGCATAGATCCCCTGATTGAGGATTGTCCGGAACTAAAAAAACTGGTGGCTCCGGCGCGTTCCCGGGACAGTGGCAACACTATGTTATCCAAAGATTTTCCGGGCGGCGTGTTGGTGATGACCGGAGCAAACTCAGCGGTGGGGCTGCGTTCCATGCCGGCGCGGTATCTGTTTATGGATGAGATTGACGGCTATCCGCAGGATATTGATGGCGAAGGCGATCCGATTTTGCTGGCGGAACGGCGAACCGCTACATTCAACAAAAGAAAAAAGATTTTTCTGGTGTCCACGCCGACTATCAAAGGTCTGTCCAACATTGAGCGGGAGTTTGAAAACTCCGACAAGCGCTATTTCTTTGTGCCCTGTCCTTTCTGCGGCGCTTATCAGCGGCTGGAATGGAAACAGATACAGGCGGAAGATGGCAATGTGTTCTATGTGTGCGAGCATTGCGGTGGACATATCGGTGAACATTACAAAACCCAGATGCTGGCCAAGGGCCGCTGGCAGGCAACCGCATCCAGCGATGGTGTGACGGCTGGTTTCCATTTGTCTTCCCTGTATTCGCCGATTGGGTGGCTGTCGTGGAAAGAATGCGTGGCTATTTATGAGAAAACCAAGAAAAATCCAAGCCTGATGCAGGGCTTTCAAAACACCATCCTGGGTGAGACCTTTGAGGCGGAAAGCGATGCGCCGGAATGGCAGCGCCTGTATGAAGCCAGAGAAACTTATCCGATCGGGACTGTTCCTTATGGCGGATTGTTCTTAACCGCCGGTGTTGATATTCAAAAAGACCGCATTGAATGTGAAGTTGTCGCTTGGGGACGGCAGAAGCAGAGCTGGTCGGTGGCGTATTTTGTTTTAGACGGAGACACCGCCCGACCGGAAGTCTGGCGCAAACTTGAAAATGTGCTGATAAAAGATTATCCGCATGAAAGCGGCATAACATTGCCGATACGGGTGATGTGCGTTGATTCCGGATATGCCACGCAGGATGTTTATTCTTTTGTAAGGCAGTTCAGCCAAGCCGTTTGGGGAGGCAACGGCGCGAGAGCAAGCCAGCCGAGGACGGTGGTTGCGGTCAAGGGCCAAAGCCGGGACACGGCGATGTTGTTGTCCACATCCAAAGCCGACACCAGGAAAAAGGGACTGAAAGTATGGAATGTGTCCGGTCCGGTTATCAAGACTGAGCTATACCGTTGGCTCAGGATGGAGCGTGTCGGCGAGGATGCCTCGCAGTTTGGACGCTGCCATTTTCCGCAGTATGCCGAGGAATATTTCAAACAGCTGACGGCGGAGCGGCAGGTGGTCAGGATAAGCAACGGCTATCCGAAACCGGTTTGGGAGAAAGATCCCGCACGGCGCAACGAGGCGTTGGACTGTCGTGTTTACGCCCGAGCCGGTGCGGCAATTTATGGTTTAGACCGAATGAGCGAGAAAGGTTGGGCTGAGCTGGAGGCTCTTATTCCGGCAACGTCTGAGGCTAAGCCGAAGAAGAAATCGGCAAGATTTATACAGATGAAAGCGACAAAGGTGGATGATCCATGGCTTTAGATAAGGAAATATTAAAGACAAGACTTGCAGAGGCTGAAGAAGCTTATCATCAGCTGATGATAGGCGCAAGGGAAGTTTCAGTCAATGTCGGTAATTTTGGTTCGGTGACTTACAATCAAGCCAGTCTGACAAGCTTGGAAACCTATATTGCAAATCTTAAATCGCAAATTGCGGCGGCTGAGGGAACAACTACGGGGAGAAGAAAAATCATAAAAATTTGCTTCTAGACTTGCGCTTTAAGATTCTGGTAACTATATAAACTTTAGTTTTAGCTTTATAAAGGAATATAGAATGCCAAAATTTATTTTAACTTACAAATTAGAATGTTCAACTCAAAAAGGTAAGGATACATATGATGATCGATATGGTAAGCTTTTTGAATTTCTTGACAATAATTGTAAAAAATATATAAAAGACGATACTACGTCTACGGTTATTTGTGAAGCTGATATGCCTTTATATAATGGTAAAAAAAAGAGCGGTTTGGCATATAAAATGCTTCAAGAAAAATTCCTTTTGAATAAAGATGAAATTCTATTTTTTAAGTTTATGGATGGAAAATGTGATGCTGTAGGGAGAATTCAAAAAGAAGAATTTGATTTTGACAATGAAATTGAAGAAATGCTAAGTTAAAAAACATAATTTTTATTACAATTACACCTCAGATTAGATTCTGGGGTGTTTTTTTATAGGAAAAATATGGCAGATACATCACATAAAGCGGCATCGCAGACACTTAGGGAGATTGCCTCATGGCAGCCCGGGCGGGGTTCGGCGGACAGCGATCTTTTGCCCGAACTTTCCACAATGGTCGCCCGTTCCCGAGATTTGTCCCGCAACCATGGGATTGCCAGCGGTGCGATGCAGACGCTGACTGACAATATTGTCGGCACGGGTTTTCGTCTTTCCGCCAAGCCTGACTATAAGCTTTTAGGTAAAACCAAGGATTGGGAGGAGGAATGGCAGGCCAAAGTTGAGGGATTATGGCGCTCATGGTCGGAGACTTTTATGTGTGATGCGGCGCAAAGCCTCAATTTTCATGGACTGACAACACAGGTTTTTAAATCTTGTTTGATTAACGGCGAGGCGCTGGCGTTGGCTTTGTGGTTGCCGGAACGTCCGGTTGCCACCACCATTCAGCTAATCGAACCTGACAGGCTGTCTAATCCGCATAACAGCACGGATAGTAAGAATCTGCGCGGCGGCGTGGAGATTGACCGTTTCGGTGCTCCGGTCGCCTACCATATTTTAAAAGAACATCCGGGAGATTATTGGATGTCTTCGCTGGAATGGGAGCGTGTTCCGGCTTTTACACCTTTTGGCCGGAGGCGGGTACTGCATGTCCACGATGTCAGCCGTATTGGACAGACCCGGGGAAAACCAATCCTTTCTGCGATTATGCCAATGTTTAAAATGCTTGACCATTACGAGCGTTCCGAATTGCAGGCGGCGATTGTCAACGCAATGATTGCCGCTTTTATCGAAACGCCGATGGGCGGAGAGGAACTGAGCGAGCTGTTCGGCGGATCCAGCGATGATTATCTGAATGCCAAGAAAGACTGGCAGGTTAAGTTGGAGGGCGGCTCCATTATTCCGATATTTCCCGGAGACAAGGTCGCGCCGTTTACGCCAAGCCGGCCAAACTCCGCTTATGGAAGCTTTGTGGAGAATTTACTTCGACATATCGGCACGGGATTAAACATCCCATACGAGTTGTTACTGAAGGACTTTTCCAAAACCAACTATTCCTCAGCAAGGTCGGCATTGCTGGAGGCATGGCGCTATTTTAACGGACGGCGGCAATGGCTGGCAGACTATTGGGCAACACCGGTTTATGAATTGTGGCTTGAAGAAATGGTCAACAAAGGCTTGGTGGATGCGCCGGATTTTTATAAAAACCGCTACGCCTACACCCGATGCAAATGGATTGGTCCGGGACGCGGTTGGGTTGATCCGGTTAAGGAAGCGCAGGCCTGCCAACTCCGCATGGAAATCGGTTTGTCCACGCTGGAAAACGAATGCGCCTCTCAGGGACTGGATTGGGAGGAAGTGGTCGAACAACGGGTTCGGGAAAAAAATAAACTTAAGGAAATGGGGTTGATCAATGAAAATACTAAACAAGAGCATTTGGGCGATGACGCCGGAGATGATGGGAACGATGGCGGAGATCGCGAAGGAAAGCCGCAAAACGCCTGAAGCCATAGCCCGGGAGATGGGCAAAGATATGAAAGATGCCAACGCCGCCTCAATCAGAGACGGCGTTGCTGTTCTTAAAGTGTCCGGCCCGTTGTTTCGCTATGCCAACCTGATGACAAGGATTTGCGGCGCAACGTCGTATGAACTGCTGGCCCGGGACTTTAACAAAGCGTTGCAACATCCTGAAGTTAAAGCCATTTTGCTTGATATTGACAGTCCGGGCGGTGAAGTCAACGGTTGTTCGGAGCTGGCGGACATGATTTTTCAGGCGAGAGGGAAAAAGCCGATTGTCGCATATGCGTCCGGAGCCTGTTGTTCCGGGGCATACTGGATTGCCTCTGCCTGTGACAAGATTTTGGCTTCCGATACGGCGGTGCTTGGTTCTATCGGGGTGGTTTCTGTTTTTGAACAGGATGATGACGGCAAAACAATAGAAATCGTTTCGTCTCAAAGCCCCAACAAGCGCCCGGATATTAACACAGAAGAAGGCAGAGCCAAGATTCAGGCAAGGGTTGATGAGCTGGCGGAGGTTTTTATCGCCAAAATCGCCCGCAACCGCGGTATCACGGCGGTGGATGTGGTTAAAAATTTTGGTGCCGGCGATGTGGCTGTCGGCCAATATGCCGTTCGCAACGGCTTGGCGGACGGATTGTCCTCGTTTGAGGCGATAATCGCAGGCTTTAATTTTCAACAAACGGAGAAAATATTCATGAATGACAATGAAAAACCAAGCGCCGAGGATATTCGGCGCACAGAACGGGAACGCATGGCGCAAGTTTTTGCCTCTGAGGTTTCTCAGGGAAAGGAGAACACGGCCAAACTGCTGCTGACAAAGACGGATTTGGCGGCAGATGACATCTTGGAGATTTTGGCGACTGTTCCCATTCATCGGGAAAACGCTTTTGAACAGGCCATGGCGGCAATTAAGAATCCGGACATCCGTCCGGCGGCGGAAGCCGACAATGAAACCCCGGAGGCGGTTGCTCAGCGCATCGCCTCTTTAATTTAAGGAGAAACAGATGACAGCACAGGGATTTACGGATCAAGGTTCCACCACCTCCGACAATTTGTTGGCCGGTGAATTTCCAAGGATTGCCGAGTTGGCCACCATTTCCGGCGGCAAGTATGCCCGTGGAACCATTCTTGGCAAAATCACGGCCAACGGCAAATGCACGATTTGCACATCGGCGGCAACGGATGGTTCAAAGGATGCTTACGCCGTTCTGGCGGAAACGGTCGATGCGTCGGAAGAAGACAAACAGGCCGTTGTTTATCTGACCGGAGAGTTCAATGCGGCGGCGCTGACTGTCGGGAGTGGGCTTACGGTCGATGGATTGAAAGACGCTCTCCGCGCCAAAAGCATTTTTATCAAAAACAACCAAGCATATTAGGAGCATAAACAGATGGATATTTTTTCAACCCAAGTGTTGGCCAAAGTGGTGGAACGCCTGCGGACACCGCCGTCATTTCTTTTGGATACGTTTTTTCCGAATGTTCAGACTTCCGACAAAGAAGAGATTTTCTTTGATGTGACGGACAGCAAACCGAGAATCTCGCCGTTTGTATCACCTCTGCTGCCGGGAAAGGTTGTTGACGGCGGCGGTTATCAGACCAAATCGTTCAAACCGGCGTATGTCAAGGATAAACGTCGTTTTGACGTCAACATACCTTATAAACGCATTGCCGGCGAGGCAATCGGCGGTTCTTTGTCCCCTGCTCAGCGTTATGAACGGGCATTGGCAACACATCTTAAGGATCAACTGGACAATCTGACCCGCCGCGAGGAAGTGATGGCGGCAGAAATTCTGCGTACCGGCAAAGTTATCGTGTCCGGGGACGGCTATCCGGCGCAGACGGTTGATTTCGGAAGAGATGAGACTTTAACCAAAGCTTTGAGCGGTTCGTCAACTTGGGAAACTGCCGGTGTCAATCCGATTGACAATCTGGAAGACTGGGCGATTGCCATTCAGGACAAATCCGGTATGGTCGCCAAAACCGTGGTTATGGATCCGCAGGCATGGAAGATTTTCCGGGGCAATGACATCGTGCAGAAATATCTGGATGTCCGCCGCGGCACAAACAACAGTCTTTCCATCGATCCGGCATTGCGTTCGGAGGATACCAAAGCTCGTTATATCGGTTCAATCGGCGATTTTGATATCTGGGTTTATAACGACACCTACATCAATGACGCCGGACAGACGGCAAAGCTTCTGCCGGAAAAGACGGTACTGCTCGGATCTCGCGAGGGACTGGAGGGAACACGCTGTTACGGTGCCATTCATGATGAAAAAGCCAACTGGACGGCCAGTCGCTATTTTACCAAGTCATGGATAGAAGAAGATCCCAGTGTGCGCTGGCTGTTGCTACAGTCCGCCCCGCTGGTTGTTCCGTATCGGCCGAACGCCTCCATGTGCGTAACCATTGGGTAAAGGAGGCAAAAATGAAAATAAGGGCTTTGATTACTCTGGTTATTGGTAAAAATAAAGAAATATTGCCTGGCAATATCTGCGATGTCAGCGAAACGGAAGCCAATCGGTTGATTGCTCTGGGATTTGCGGAAAAATTAACCAAAGGGTCGGCGGCGAATTCTTCGTCCGACCTAGGTAAGAAGCAAGCGGAGAATAAGGAAAATGACGGTAAACCCGATGAAAACGGCAGCGGACAGTCTGTTCAACCGGCTGGGACGGACGGCGACATACAAAAATAGTTCCGTCCGCCTGATTTTAAGCGAGCCCGACGAGATAACCGAAGTCGGGTTTGTCAATGCCCATTCCGGCACACATCGGGCAAAGATCAGAATTTCCGATGCGCCGGATTTAAAAATTGGCAATAAAATCGGAATGGACGGCAAAATCTATGCTGTCCGTTCCGAACCCGTCAAAGACATTCACAATCTGATATGGAGTTGCGATCTGGTATGCGTTTAAGGATATCTTCGTGAAGTATGGAGAATGGAAACAATTTTCAGGTTTTCACGATCATACATGTAAACGATAATAAAAGGGGTATCCAGAACGAGGAATTCAAAGGTTCCGGCAACACGTCCCTTATGCCCGATACCCGGATGCTCAGCAATTTTAGAAATTGTCAGTTCTATTTTGGCTATCACTGAACGGGCGGCATAGGGATTGTTGTTAAAAATATAGTCATAACTGTCATTTAAGTCCTGAATGGCAAGTTTGGTGTATTTAATGTTCAGCATCACTTTTTCCATTTGTCAAAAGCAGATTTGGCTTCGGTTTCATCGGCAAATTCGTTGCTTTGCGCTTGTCTGACACCTTCTTCAATATGAGCAAACTGCCAATCATACAGGGATAGAAACTGATCTATCGCCTGATTGATGATATAGCTGCGGTCTCTGTTTTGTTGTGCAGCGAGCATATCAAGCTTTTGCTTGGTGCTTTCTTCTGTTCTGAAAGATATTGTGTTCATGGGTCTCTCCTTTGTAATATGTTGTATTATGATGTATTACAAGACAAATGTCAAGAAAAAGGTGATCTGGTATGCGTTTAAAAGCGGCTGTGGAAGGCAGTTTGTCGGAATATATGGAACGAGAGTATCAAAACTGTGCCAGAGCAGTGACCAAAGGAGTGTCTCTTGCCGCCAACGGTTTAAAGACCGCCATGCGAACGCAGGTCAAATCCGCGGGACTGGGTTCAAAACTGGCCAACACCTGGCGGGGAGATGTTTATCCAAAAGCTAAAAACAGCGTTTCCGCCGCCGGCGTGGTCTATACCAAGGCTCAGAAAATCATGGAAGGCTTTGAGTATCAGACGGTTGTCCGCGGCAAGGATGGTTTGTGGCTGGCGATACCGACCGCCGCCATTTCCAAACGCATCCGCAACAAACGTATGATGCCGGCTTTATATGAAAGGTCAAAAGGTGTTCGTCTGCGGTTCGTGTATCGGAAAAACGGCGCGTCGCTTTTGGTGCATGAGCAAAAAAGGAAAACAATTGTCGCTTTTGTTCTCGTGCCTCAGGTTAGAATGCCCAAACTGATTAATTTTGCCGCGGAAGGTGCAAAATGGCAGGCAAAGTTGCCATCTTTAATTTTGGAGAATTGGCGTGAGCAAACGTGAACAAGTTTTACAGGCACTGTTTACAAGGCTTTCAGCATTACCGGACACGGAAGTCAGACGCAATATCTCGCTTCCGGTTAAAATTCCTTCTTCAGGGCTGGTGGTCCTGCGGGATGGAAATATCGGCGAGCCGGAGATTTTGCTGTCACCGGTGTGTTATGTGTTCCATCATCGGGCGGAGATTGAGGTTCTGGTGCAAAAAACAGACGATGCCGATAATGATGCCAGACTTGACCGTCTGTTGGAAGCCATCGGGCGTTTGTTGGTGGTTGATACAACGTTTTCCGGGTTAATTGACCATATGCATGCCGAACCGCCGGAGTTTATCGAACAGCCGGTTGAGGGTGGTTTGACCATCAAAGCGGCCATCATTCCGGTAATACTGGAATATGTTTCTGATTCAAATTTAACTTAAAGGAGTATGTTATGGCTAGAGCCTATGGCTGGAACGCCCAGCTTTTAATTGCCGAAGAAAACGAGTACGGCGTGCCGCCGGAAGAAAATTACTGGAAAATCCCGTTTATTTCCTCATCTTTGGACAGTGAGCAAAATCTTGTATCATCCAATGTTCTGGGATTGGGACGCGACCCGACACAGCCTTTTCAGGATGTTATCAACGTGGACGGAGATATGGCCGTCCCGGTGGATATGCGCAATATTGGCCTTTGGCTGAAAGCTGTGTTCGGCGCACCGGCTACGACTGACAATGAAGACGGGAGTTTTACTCATACTTTTGATAGTGGTAAAACATCTGTTCCAAGTTATTCGCTGGAGGTCGGCTTGCCGGAAATTCCGCAGTTTATCAGGTTTTCCGGTGTGCGCGCCAACAGCATTGCTTTTAATTTTCAACGGTCCGGCGAAGCACAGGCAACTATCAATCTGATGGCGCAGGGTGAAAGCGGCTCGGAAACGGCTATCGATAAGGTTCCGGAAGTTTATCCTTATACCCGTGTGTCACAATTTCAGGGATATATAAAGAGCGGCGGCGAGCTTTTGGCCAATATTGTTTCAGCAAGCGCCACTTATTCCAACAATCTGGAAAAAATCGAAACCATCCGCAACGATGGCAAGGTTGAGGCGATTGATTTGGGTGTGGCGAGTTTGTCCGGTAACATTTCCGCAAAATACGCCGATAATGTTCTGCTTGACAAAGCCAGAGCAGGAATGCCGGTGGACATTGAGTTGGGTTATCAGCTTTCGGAAACAATGAAGCTTATTATTTCCTGCCATGAAGTCTATCTGCCCAAACCCAAACGCTCAATTGACGGTCCGGGAGGAATCGAATGTTCATATGACTTTCAGGGAGCAAAAGATCAGGACTTGGGTAAAATGATGACGGTAACATTGGTCAATGATGTGGAGGAATACTAAATGCTGAAATTAAAAATACAAAAGGAGCCGTACTGGCTGGAGCTTGGCTACGGTGTGAAAGTCAAGGTTAAGCCGTGTACTTCGGCCGTTTTTTATGAGGCAAAATCCTACATGAACAGCAAGTTGGCGGAATTGGCTAAAACTTATAAGGCCAATAAAGAGGCGGGAATCGAAGACGGGACAGCAGAAAGCATTGAAAATCCTGTCAAACGTGAGGCGCTGGCGGATAGGTTTTTGCTTATCGGACTGGGAATTGCCGGAATTTTGGAATGGGATGGTGTGATGGAGGCCGATGAAGACAAATCTGCGCCGCTGACGGAAAATAAAATTGACGAGCTGTTTTCCAATTTTTGGGCGGTGGCGGAAAACTTCCGCAGCCAGTATTGCAGTTTGCGGGAAGTATTGGAAGCTGAAAAAAACGTCTCTACGCCCGCGCCAAATGGCATTTCGGTGATGGGCGAAGCTACTGCAGAGAATGCGGAGAAGATGGCAAAACCTTCTGCCCGTTCCACAAATGCCTATATATAGAAACAGCGCTGGAAACCGATGTCGGGTATCAGGCGTGGGAAATTTTACTGAAACTTCCTGAGCCTGATTTACTCTTGACTCTTAATCTTGCTCAAAACCTTGGGTTTGATATGGAGCTGATGAGTGAGCTGTTGCCGGTTGGAATCAGAGGAATTAATGAATGTGTGAATAATAAAAATAACTAGTTTGTATCAAAGAAAAAGCTTTTATACAATATCTCAATACAAAAGTAGAGGTAAATTTTGAAACGAGATAAAGTTAAGCAGGAAATACATAACTTTTTTAGTAAAAATGTATTTTATCTAAAAGTACTACATTCGACCTATCATTCTTTAAGACAATATAGTAATCCTTTACGTTTTAATAATTTTTGTCTTGGATATCGTGAGCTTTTTAGAATGTTCTTAGAAGAAACTGTTCAAGATTCAGATGTAAAATCCTGCTCTTGGTTTAGTGAGGAAAATAAAAAATACTTTGATAAAGATAAAAATAGGATCAGCAGAAGAGCATATCTAAGATACAAAATATTTAATAATTTATCGGATGATATTGTTCAGTGTTTTCCTCATGCTTTTGAAGAAATAGATAATTTTTTAAAATTATATAACAAACTCTCTGACTTCGTTCATATAAAATCTGCAACATTTGATATCGATGATGAAAAAATTAAAGAATTAAAAACTTCTTTTGAAAGTTGTGTGTTATCTCTCATAAATAATTACAATGTTCTCGAAAAAATAGCATCGACATATTTTTTTGAAGAATATCACGAAATGCTAGAAGATTATGTTTGTAACTATGACATTGAAGAAATTAGTCTTTTATCTGGTCCTGGATATTCAGTTAATGACTTTTATATAAAAAATATTGATTTTTTAAATGGCAACAACAATACAATATCAATAAAAATTCATGGAAGGATTTATCTTGAGAGTTATTATGGGCATGGAGAAGAAAGCGTTTCAATCCCCAATGACTTTCCTTTCTCTACTCAGGTAGAACTTAGTATAAGTCCTTGTCAAATCATTCAAATGAACAATATAGAAGTAGATACTTCATCTTTTTATGAATAAAAAACTTTTATTGAATATTTGCACCTCAACCATAGAGTTGGGGTGTTTTTTTATGGAAAAATCATGAGTGCGGTTAAGAATTTAAGTATCAGATTGTCAGCGGTGGGCGGCGATAAAGTCCGGCAGGAGTTTAAAAGCTTGGGTGCGGATGGCGACAGGGCTTTTCGGCGGATTACACAGGTTATTCGGCCGGCCAATGATAATTTAAAAGCTCTGGATGCAACCGCGCGGTCTTTCAATGAAGTCATCCGTCAGGGAACGGCGCTGTTTGGCGCGTACCTGGGTTTTCAGGGGCTCAAAAATACTTTTTCTGCCATTTTTAGCGCCAACACGACTTTTGAAAGACTCTCGGCATCGCTTAAAACGGTTACTGGATCGGCGGAAGCGGCACAGGAGGCTTTTGCCCTGATTGAAAAATTTGCCGTTGACACACCGTACCAGCTTAACGAAATTGTGGAGGCTTTTATCCGGTTACAGGCGTTGGGGCTTGATCCATCTGAAGAAGCTCTAACCTCTTATGGAAACACGGCATCAGCGTTTAGCAGGAATATGATTGATTTTGTGGATGCGGTCGCTGATGCAACAGTCGGAGAGTTTGAACGCCTTAAAAGCTTTGGAATCAAAGCTAATACCCTGACAGATGAAGTCAAATTTACTTTTGCCGGGGTTACAACAACGGTTAAGAAAAACGCTGCGGATATAGAAAAATATCTCCGTTCTTTGGGAGATGTCCAGTTTGCTGGAGCAATGGACGAGCAGATGAAAACCATGAACGGCGTGCTGTCCAACATTGAGGACAGTTTTGAAAAACTTTACCGTCAAGTCGGCCAAAGCGGTTTGAATGACGCTTTAAAAGCCACTTTTACCCGCTTTAACGAATTGGTGGAACGAGGCGGAAGTGCGGCTGATGTTGTTGGTAAAACTTTGGCAAGTGCGGTAACCGTTGCGGCGGATGCTTTTTTCCTGCTGGCGGAACATGCCGATGCGGCGCTGGTTTTGCTGGCGGCACGGCTTGGTTCATCGGCAATCTTGGGCGGATTAAATTTGTTGCGAGCCGGAATCGGATATGTGCAGGTATCCATGGCCGGGCTTTCTGTTTCCACCAAATCAGCGGTTGCCGGTATTGCGATGATGAGCAATGTTTCCAAACTGGCGGCGGCGCAAATGGCTTTGATGGCAACAACTGCCAGTGTTTTGAAGGGCGCATTGGCTCTTGTCGGCGGACCGGCGGGGCTGGCGGTTTTGGCAGGAATGGCGATTTATACATTGGTTGATAGCCATGATGTTGCCAAAAAAGCGGCGGAAGACCATGCCGAGACATTGAAAAAACTTCAGGACGAGTTGAAAGCCACGGCTGAAGAAGCGGCGAGTTTTTCCGCGGAACAGACAAAAGACATGGCATTGGCTGACTGGGGTTTGAAACTCAAAACCGCTGAACAAAATGTCCGTAATTTACGCAAAGAGTTGAAAAACACCGGCGGTTTGTCTTTTGTTACACGCTTTACGCCGAACGCCCTGCTTAAGGATTATGAGGTTTACGCCAAGGACTGGGCGAACATTTTGCGCCAATCAAAGACCGATTTGGAGCAATATGAAAAAGAAATTTGGAAAATTGCGGCGGAATATCCTGATTTTCAACCGCAGGCGCAGGAAATTCAGAACAAGCTTTTACTGCTGAAAGCGGCCGAACAGGATGCATGGACGGCGCAGGAGGAGCTGAAATATCTTGAAAATCCAGAACTGCGGCCGAAGATTGAAGTGGAGACAGAGACAACCGCCACGCCAAAATCTTCCGCTAACGCCGATGCATATAAAAAGACGCTTGAAGACATCAAACAAAAGCTTTTGGAACTGAAATCGCCGTATGAACAGGCGATGGCAAAAGCGGACGAGTGGCGGGCTAACGCCCTTAAAAATCTGGATGCCAGTTCGGCTGATTATGAAACCTATAAAGAACAGATTGCGCTGGTTTATGACGATATGGTTAAAAAGGCCGATGAGACGGCGCTTAATTCTTCCAAATCTTTGGAAGATGGCTTTAAACGCGGTTTTCGGAACATTCAGGATGAAATCGGCGATTTTGCCAGCTTGGCTGAAAATGCGGTTAAAAACGCTTTTTCCGGTATGGAAGACGCTCTTGCGAGTTTTGTCACTACAGGAAAAATAAATTTTTCCGATTTTGCCGATGCGGTTGTCAGCGATTTGTCCCGCATTGCCATCAGGCAGGCCATAACCCAACCCTTGATGGAAGGAATCGGCGGCTTTTTGGGATTTTCCATGGCCCATGGCGGTGGGATTATCGGCGCAGATAATTTGGCGGCGAAATCCGCCAGTCCGTTGGTTTTTGCCAATGCGCCCAGATTTCATTCCGGCGGCATCGTTGGAGATGAAGTGCCGATTATCGTCAAAAGAGGCGAAGGCGTTTTTACCCGAGAGCAGATGAAAGCGCTGGGCGATAACGGAACAAATGTCAACATCAGCGTCAATGTCATCAATAATGCCGCTTCAGATGTCAAAACTTCTGTTTCCAAGTCAGATCAGGGCAATGGAAAGTTCAATCTGGATATTATGATTGAGAAAATTGAAAATTCCATGTCGCGGAATGTTTCCAAAGGCACGGGATTGGCTCCGGCATTGGAACGCCGCTACGGTCTTAATCCCGCATACGGCAGTTATGGTTAATCAGAGGATACTCTATGACAACAAAATTTCCGGATTTGCTTCCTTTGCCTCTGGTAGAGGAATATTCCATTACCCCCAATGAAGCGATTATCCGCACCCAGATGGAATCCGGTACGGCGCGGCAACGGCGGCGTTTTGATTCTGTTCCGAGCCGGATTACCGTCAAATGGTTTATGAACGCTTCGCAGTTTTCTCTCTTTGAGGCTTGGTATAAGTATCATGCCAAAGAAGGGGCTGAGTGGTTTGTTATTCCTCTTTTAGGCGGGTTGGGTCTGATTGAGCAGGAGGCTAGGTTTACCCAACAGTTTACCGCAAAATTGCAAAACGGAATTTTGTGGGCGATAACGTCAGAATTGGAAATACGAGAGCGCCCTACCCTGTCAGAGGGGGCTTTAAACATCCTGCTTTCCAATGATTTTGACAAATTGTCCCGTTCGGGAGAACTTTTTCATAAATATGTAAATATAACCTGCTTTAAACAGTTGGAGAATTTGTAATGGCTAATATGGAAGAAAGACTGGAAGCCGTAGTTGTTCAGGCCGAAAGTGATGGTGAAAAGTGGCACACAATCGTCCACGGGGATGAAAACACGAATGTTTCTGTGGAAAGCGGCAATGTTCCGACCGTTGCCAAACAGCTCAAAGACATCCGCACAGCCATAACCGGCGGAGTGTCGGATGTGGTTGCAGAAGCAGAAAATGCCCGGGATGCGGCAATTACAGCCCAAACTTCATCAGAACAAATTAAATCAGAGACAAATACCATAAAATCGGATGTTGAAAAGTTAAAAGAAGATACTTTAAATATAAAGAATCAGGCAAACCAGATTTTCAACGACATCTCATCGGCCACCGATACAGCTGTTTCAACTATTCAAAATGAAAGCACAACGCAGGTTTCAATAATACAGAATAACGGCGAGACACAAGTCAATGCGGTTAATTCAGCCGGGAATACGCAGGTTGCCAATGTTAAAGCCGAAGGTAAAAATCAGGTTGCGTTGGCTCAAGCCCAAGCCAATCAGGCAAAATATTATGCAGAATCCTGTGCGCCGGCACCGCTCGGTTCCCGCCTGTCTGTTCCGGCAAATAAAAAAGTGCCAGATGGTTATGAACCGGTGTGGTACAAAAACACCATTACCCGCGCCAGATATCCTGATTTTTTTACTCAGTTGGTTGACACAGATTATTTAATGTTTGTTGATGAAGCAACATACGACAATCAAGTTGAAAGCTACGGTATGTGCGCATCCTATGTCAAAGTGGACAATGATACTGTTATTTTGCCGTTGTTGTTGAACTATGCCAGAAGCGGAACGACTGACAATACCGGTTCGGTTTTAAACGACCAATTTCAGGGACATTATCATTCCAACCAAATACGTACGGATACGTATGGTTCAGGCGATGGTGCCGCTATTATGACCAGTTCCGGCGCAGATGAAGGACTACAAAAAGATGGGACAAATATGTATGTTCTTGATCCTAAAACGGACGGAAAAAACGGAACTCCCCGCTTTGGTTCAGAAACAAGGCCAAAATCGTATTATGAGCTGGTCTATATAAAGTGTGCCGATATCAGCCGTCCACTGTCAGAAGAGGACACATCGGTCTTGCGTAGCGGTTTGTCTAATAAACTTGACGTTTCTTTAAACAATATTTCAGTTTCTGCTTTTAATTCCAAAATTTTTCAATCATCAAAAAGCAGCACCTCGTGGTATGAAAAAAATCTTGCAACCGGTTTAATTAAGCAAGGCGGCCGTGTTAATGTCAATGCAAATTCAGATTTTTCCGTGACATTTCCTCTGGCTTTTACAACAGCGCCGATTGCTGTTCTGCTTACTCCTTACAACCAGCCATCAAGTCCCACATCTGATTTTAATTATCTGGCGGTTGCTGTTTCCATTACAGCACAATCTTTTAAAATCCGCTATAGAGATTCAGACAGTGATGGTGCCAGACAGGGTTATGTTTCATGGTTTGCTGTAGGTTATTAGGAGAACAAAATGCCAAATGATGTTTTGCAAGTGGCAATCAAAGAAGCTTATGCTTCATGCCCAAGCGATGTGTTTATCTATCATACATTGGAAATAAAACATTCGGATTTTGTGGATGATGACGGAAATCCAACTACTATCCGTCTGGTTCAGGGATTCAAGAATATTACGGCCAAGCTTGAAAACGACGAAAAAGTCGAGTTTTTAGCAATGTGCTTTAATTTGGAACTGCCACCGGTGGATACTTCGGCAGTGCCTGAAATCACAGTGGAAATTGACAATGTCAGCCGGGAAATTATCAAGCATTTAGATAGTGCCGCCTCCTCGCAACATAAAACCGAGCTGATTTACCGGCCGTATCTATCAACAGATTTGGAAACACCACAGATGATACCACCGGTCAGCCTGACAGTTACAGAAGTCAGCGGCGATGTTTACAAAATCACAGCCAAGGCCAGAATGACTGATATCGGTAACAAAACGTTTCCAAATGAAACTTATCGTTTATCAAAATTTATGGGGTTAGTAAGCTAAAATGAAACATTGGGCAGTCAAATATATCGGAAAGTCTTGGATTAACGGCGATTATGACTGTTGGGGCTTGGTTCGGGATGTTTATAAAAATGAACTTCGGATAGAGTTGTCGCCAATTGTTGCCGATGCAACAAGTCTGCGCGATGTTTTATCCGAGTTCAGAAAATCATCCAATTATAACCACTTAAAAGAAACTTATGATTTTAAGGATAAAAATATTGTCATTTTAACCCAGAATAAATATCCTTGTCATGTCGGTGTATACTGTGAAGCTGACGGCGGCGGTGTTTTGCATAATATGCAGGGTATCGGCGTGGTATTTCAAAAATTGCCAGAACTTAGAATGAATGGCTGGCGAATTATGGAGATTTTAAGATATGACAGATAAAAAATTAAAAACGATTGATGACGAAATAAAAGCTTTTGAAGATAAACTTCAGGATAATATTTTAGCGGCATATGTAAGCGGAACATTATTTGATAATTTAAGAGATAAAGGAAAGCTTGAATTAGAACCTTGTTTCGGAACTATAGCAGCTCGACACAAGGAAAAAAAAGTTTTCATTATTTGTGATTTTACATATTGTGGAGATGATGTTTCCGCAAAATATCAATTAGAAGATTGGGGGGATAATTCTTATCAACTGATAAAAAAGCCATGCAAATAGTTAAAATACAAAATCCTTTTAACCTCGCGCAAAGCGAGGTTTTTTGTTGCCCAAAACAAATGAGTGTGTCGGAAATTGCAACCGAATATAATGTCAGTCCGCAAAACCTACCTTTTATCTGTTTTTTGAACGGAGAGCCTTTGTTGCGGCAATATTGGAATATCAACCCCAGAATGACTGACCATCTTGCTTTTCTCTGTTTGCCGCAAGGCGGTGGCGGAGGAGGTTCCAATCCTCTAAAGGTGGTTTTGTCGGTGGCAGTTATGGTGGCGGCGTATTACACCGGAGGCATAGCTGCCGGCGCGTACGGCGCTTTTGCCGGAGCGGCCACGGCAACGGCTGTCAGCGTTGGCGGTTCAATGTTGGTCAATGCCGTCATTCCGTCTCCGTCCAGCAGTTTAAGTTCGTCTTATTCCTCCTCTTCTCTGGAAACCAGCCCGACTTACTCCTTAAATGCCCAAGGTAATCAGGCCAAACTCGGCGGCGTCATTCCGGTTTTATATGGCCGGCACATTATTTATCCTGACTTTGCCGCCAAACCATACACTGAATATAAAGACAATGAACAGTATTTATGTCAGTTGCATGTCTTAACCCAAGGATACTGCGAGGTGGAACAAATTCGTATAGATGATACGCCAATCAGCAGTTTTGCCGAGGTAGAGTATGAAATTGTCGAACCGAATCGGGAAGTTACACTTTTTAATCCCAATGTTGTTATGGCTCCCGAAATTGCCGGACAAGAACTGCTGAAAGATGAATATGTCGGCGGGTTTGTCGTTAATCCGGAAGACACGCAAATCAATAAAATCAGCATAGATGTCGTTATGAGCGCCGGTTTATATTATGCCAACGACAGCGGCGGTTTATCAGAAAAATCCATCCAGTGGCAAATTGAGGCCAGAACAATAGATGATGAAGGCAATGCTTTGGATGATTGGTTCGTGCTTGGAACGGAAACTTATTCGGCGGCACAAAATAAGCCCATACGCCTCACTTATAATTATAGTGTAGATATGGGACGCTATGAGGTTCGCGCGACCAGACTTGATATCAAAGACACCAGCGCCCGGGCGGCACATTCTATATACTGGGAAAGCCTGAAAGGGCATATGGAAGCGCCTGCGACTTTTGGCGAAATGACATTGTTGGCTATCAAAATGCGGGCAACCAACAATCTGTCGTCCAATTCCAGCCGTAAAATTAATGCCATTATTACTCGTAAGGTTAAAAAATGGAATAGTCAAAGTGGTTGGGGCGAACCGGTTTCCAGCAGATCCATAGCTTGGGCGATTGCCGATATTCTAAAAGCGCAATACGGCGGCAGATTACCGGATGAACGTATTCATCTGATAGAATTGGAACAGTTAGATAAAGTTTGGGAGAGCCGCAGCGATTATTTTGACGGGATTTTTGACAGTGCCACAACCATCTGGGAGGCCGTTTCCAAAGTTGCACGTTGTGGCCGAGCGCTACCTATTCTGCAATCCGGTATGGTACGGATTATCCGTGATGAACCCAAAACCATACCGACTGCGATGTTTACGCCGCGGAATATTATTAAGGACAGCTTTTCGATAGAATATATTATGCCGTCTGAAGATACGGCAGACAGTGTCAAAGTGCAATATTTTTCCAATAAATACTGGAAATATGACGATGTCGTTACCAAACTTTCCGACAGTACCGAAGAAAATCCGGCTAATGTGGATCTGTTTGGCTGTACCGACAAAGATCATGCCGAGCGCGAGGGATATTATATGTGCGCCTGCAACCGTTATCGCCGCAAATATATTACTTTCCAGACTGAACTGGAGGGGTTGATTCCGACATATGGTGATTTAATCAGCATAGTCCATGATATGTGCGAATGGGGACAAGGCGGTGAAGTGTTGTCAATCTCCGGTAATATGCTGAAACTCTCGGAAAACCTGATTTGGAAACCCGGCGAAGAACATTTTATCAGTTTCAGACTGACTGACGGTTCAATGAGCGATGTTTATCCTGCTACTCGTGGAGCAGTAGACAGTGAAGCTGTTCTGCCTACAATGCCGGATTTTGAAATTTATACCGGCACAGCCCGGGAACGGACGCATTTTGCTTTTGGGACAAAGGGTAAAATGTCCATGATGGCAAAGGTTATCGGTGTGCGTCCGCGCGGCGACACGGTGGAGATATCCTGTGTCAATGAAAGTGAGGAGGTCTACAAAACATAATGGATTGGTTGCAGTTTTTACAGATTGTCTGTGTTCCGGCGTTTGTCTGGCTGGTTTATAAATTCGGCGAGATGCGCAAGGAACTCAACGATTTTAAGGTTCAAGTGGCGCGCGAATATGCCACGCAAGTGCATATCAACCGTCTTGAGCTGAAAATTGATGAATTAAGAGAAATGATATGGGAGTTGCACAATGAATCAGCGGTTGCCAAGAGGCATAAGAAACAATAATCCGGGAAACATACGGCATGGAGCGAACTGGCTGGGGTTAAATCCAAACGGACGGAATATAGATTCCGCCTTTTGTGTTTTTACGGCTCCAGTCTATGGAATCCGAGCGTTGGCAAAAGTTCTGGTAAACTATAAACGAATCCATGGGTTAAATACGGTTCGCCAGATTGTCAGCCGCTATGCGCCGCCAAATGAGAACCAAACCACCGCCTATATTCAGTCGGTTGCGAAACAACTCGGGGTTTATCCGGACACGGTTATAGATATTGAGGAACGCGGTGTGCTGACAGTGTTTATAAAAGCCGTTATCCGTATGGAAAACGGTATTCAGCCATATTCGGATGAACTCATTCAGCAAGGGATTGATTTGATTTATTAACCCGCCCGAACAGGGCTTTTTTATGAAAGGAACAAATATGTTAAGACTTATTGAACTCTTAAAACTCAATCAACCTTCCACATGGAGGGGCTTAATCAGCCTATTATCCGGTCTTGGCGTGGCAATCAATCCTGAATTGGTGGAACATATTATTGCACTGGCAGTTTCTGCATTCGGCATTGTGGAAATAGTCAGAAGTGAAAAAACAGGCAAATAAAAAAAGTAACCCACCGGCTTAGCCGGTGGTTCTTCATAAGCGGGTGTAACCCTAATGGTGCCAGCAAACGCCTTAAGGGCGCATGACGGTCTGACGGGGCGAATGTTACTTGCTACCCGTAAACGGGTCAAAATCCATAGTTAATTGACTTTGCTCTGCGTCTTCTTTAAGTTGATTTCGTATATACTCAGTAATTTTTTGAGTATTCTTCCCTGTGGTATCAACATAGTACCCTCGACACCAAAATTCCCTGTTGCGATATCGAAATTTTGCATTTCCCCACCGTTCATATATCGAGAGACTGCTTTTACCTTTGAGATAGCCCATTATTGAGCTTACCGAAAACTTAGGTGGAATCTCCAGTAACATATGAACGTGATCTGTACATACTTCCGCTTCTATTATTGTTACTCCTTTCCACCGACATAATTCTCTAAGAATTTGTCCTATTTCTAGACGACGTCCTCCGTAAAACGCCTTTCTTCTATACTTCGGTGCAAATACTACATGGTATTTACAATTCCATGTTGTGTGTGCTATTGTATGTGTGTTCATAAAAAAACTCCTTTGCTTTTTATTAGACAGTTGCCAGACCGTCACTTTATTTTAGCAAAGGAGTTTTTTATCTGTAAAGCTGTAAGCTCTTTGGAACTACCGGCCTAGCCGGTAGTTTTCTTGTTACAACAATCCCCTGTATGGAATCGATACAGGGGAATTTTTTGAGGTTCATAAGATGAAGTATTTAGGATGGTTTAGTTGTGGTGTCACTTCTGCGGTGGCTTGTAAGTTGGCTATTGAAAGATTTGGCGATGATGTGGATCTCTGGTATATCGAAACCGGGGCAGCTCATCCTGACAACATGAGATTTATTAAAGATTGTGAAGAATGGTATGGGCGAAAAATACTAACGGCTAGAAGTGAAAAATATGCGTCTCCATTAGATGTGGCCTCAAAACAAATCTTTAATACCCCCTACGGAGCGCCATGCACATATGAGTTAAAAAAGAAAGTGCGGCAAAAAATTCAAAACAGATATGTAAATTTTACACATGTGTTTGGTTTTGAATATACTCCCAGGGAAATTGATAGAGCTCAACGTTGGACTGAGCAAAATACAAAAAATGTTGTGTTTCCGCTTATAGAAAATAAATTAAATAAAAACGATTGCTTACAGATTTTGCAACAACAGAAAATTGATATTCCACACATGTATACATTAGGTTATCACAACAATAATTGCATTGGCTGTTTTAAAGGTGGCGCCGGTTATTGGAATAAAATTCGGAAAGATTTTCCCATTGTTTTCCAAAAAACGGCTGAAATGGAGCGTGTTCGCAAATCTACCTGTTTAAAATTTAATGGTAAGCCACTTTATTTGGATGAATTAAATCCAACTAGGGGAAGATACAAAGATCTATTACTTCCAGAATGTGAATTGTTTTGTGAATTGGAAAAGGTATAATTTGTGAAATATTAATATGAATGCCAATTAAGTATACGTTTTTCAGTTATAAAAATATACTATAATTCTTCGCATTTGAAGCTATATATCTTGAAAAAGTAAATTATTTTATTTTTTTGCGTCGAATTATTTGTATTAAGCAAATTCTATATAATTTATACCACTTTTTTGTATGCATTTTTTCCCTAAAAATCTTATCAAGATTGAGAGTAGTATCATCTTTCAGTATATAAAGAACGTCTTTCTGTACGTCATTATGTGAATGATATGTAATTAATTTTGTATATAGTGGTCTATGACAGTTTCTAAATTTCTTGCCGCTTCCGCATGGACATTGTATGTGACCTTTTATAGCTTCTTTAGAAATGGCAATGTTATATAAAAATTTTTTTGTTAATTCTTCATTTTCTAGATTAAATAAATTTTGGTAGTATTCTATTAATCCGATCCCAAAATGTGCTCTTGTTGTCCATGGATATTTTTTGTATTTTTCGCGAAAAGTATTTGCATACAAAAAAGGGATAACTATTTCAGAAATAAAGTATTTAAACGTTGGATTTTTGTGTATTTTTTTATGTATTTCACCTGGAACACCTAAACAGAAACCGTCATTTTCTTTATTATTATGATAATCAGCAGAGCTTTCAATGCGACCGCTTATTTCTCTTACTATTGGAATTGTATTTGGAAAATCTGTAGGAAACAATATTTGTATTGAATATTCGTCCTGTAGTTGCACTTCTTTATAAATTTGATTAAATTGTATTTGTCCTGTTATTTCTATTTTATCTTTTAATATATGAAGGCTAGTTTCCTTAAAATTGAATCCCACACCGCCGTTTGTAATTACGTCATATACTTCATCTACTAAATTGTTCATTATTTATACCATTGCTTTGAAGGATTTGTAATAATATGTGGTTGCATAGTATTCGGTGATTTAGTTTCCAATTTATTGGCATATCCAAAATGCTCAAATAGTAATTTTGATAAATCCGTCTTACTATTTTGTACCATTACATGTGAGTATCTGCTGGTCAGATCTTCCAATTTTTCTACCCATATCCTAAAATTTTCTCTTCTCTTTGGATGTCTCTTCCATGCATCTGCAAAATTTTCTCTTGAATCAACAGGATTAAGAAGAATACCACTATTGAGTATTTCTTGTGCTTCAGATTTAATTCCAGCACATATTTTCGAAAAAGCTACAACTAAATCTTGCTCGCCATCGTAATTTTTAGCTGCTAAGGTTGTTACAATCATTGAGATGGGCCGATTATCCAAATCATTTCTGAATATAAAATTTCTATGATACTTCATTATTTTAACTATTTTTTGCAACGGTAAATTATTGTCTTGTTTCGGTAACGGTTGTATAGAATTTTCCACAAAATTTCTTCTTTGGCCTTGTGATGCACGGCTTTTAAACCATTCTGCATATCCTAAAGGGTTTGTCGATTGCCATTCTTTTTTATCCTTATCTGGAATCAATAATAACGGGGTTTGTTCATTAATAAAGTCTGGATCGGGGATTGCTGGTAGAATATCAACATGAAAATTATCATAATTTAGTCGCCAACAGCGTTTCTTAGGTTTAAGTATCGCCTCATATTTTTGACGCAAAGTGTTACCTAATAAAGTATATAGTTCCTCTTGGTTAATATTGGATTTAGCTATATCAAGCAGGCAAACAAAATCCAAATCAAATTCATCCTTATCTTCTACAGGACGGATAATTGTTTTTAATTTAAAGGACCCTTGAGGGAAAATATCAGGTGAATATGCTTCTAGATTTTTCGATAAATATTCAGCTGTTTCTTTGTATATATTTTCCGCTTTTTTCTCCATTTCTGGAGTGATGTTGATTCTTTCTTTAAGTAATTCATCTAAGTTCGTCATTATTTTATTCCTTTAGTTCCATAAAATTTCGTAATTCTTTAGCATTATGCGTAAAATAATCATCAGCTTTTGATATTAATTTATCAATTTGAGTGCAATCATCTAAAGTTTGAGGAATATCACTTTCATAATTAATTCTTTTTATTTGTTCTTTTGATAACAAAAGCGATACATAATTATCTGCAGATTGTGACTGGAGCGCAAATATAAAATTAATTAAATTTTTTGCATTCCACCCATTCAATATTCCCCATTTTTTTGCTTTGTTAAATTCAGGTTTATATAGCCCAGTACCAATTGATAAAACTTTTATCTCTGATAAATTTTTACTGCATCTTCTAATGGCATCAATAACAGCAACGAGGGATGGATTATTTGCCCATAGACCACCATCTGCCAACAAATAATTATTTGTATGGTGAGGCTCAAAAAATACTGGAGCGGAACAAGAGCCTAAAACAGCATCAGCGACATTTATGTTATTATCTCGAACAAAATCACAATGATATTTAGATTTGGCGATAAAAACTTTACCATTAAATATATCTGTACTTGGAATAATCAGTCTCTTATCTACATCTTTTAATTTTTTATTCTGAAATTTGTCATTAAGAATTTTTTTCAATTCTTTGCTATCATAGATAGAACTAAATAATCCCTTGCAAGAAATACCTATATTTTTTCGTTTTGTAAAAATAAGTGATCCTTTTTCAGTATATAATTTTTCTACATCATCAAGAGAAATATCGCACGCTATCGCCGCGGCAATAATTGATCCCGTACTCGTCCCTGCAATCAAATCAAAATAGTCATGTAACCTTATTTTAAATTCTTCTTCAATCCGTTTTAATATATGTACAGAATAAACACCTCTGATACCGCCTCCATCAATACTTAGAATTTTGAATGTTTTTTTACTCTCCATAGTTCGAGTCCATTAAAATCTCTAGTAATACTGCTCGATGTATTTATATGCCTTGTCAAAGACATCTTTATCCTTGATTTTATATTTTATCCAGATGATACTTCGAAGTGCCTTTTTAATTTCTTGAGTGCCCGCAGTTGTGTCTTGCCAATCTGGAAAACGAACAATTTTAACAATATCATCAATATCATTAACTATTCGCTCCACAATTACGGGTGTTTGCGTATTTTTAACTCCATTGAACAATTCTGTTAATGCAGCTTTACCTTTGTCGATTTCCTCTTTTGGAACGACTTCTTTTTCGGCTTGAGCCGCTTCACGAGCTAATTCTAACAGAAGTTTTAAAAATTCAATACTTGTTACCAAACCTTTTTCATGTTTTTCTCGCAAACTTTCAAGCTTCTCACCTAATTGAATAAATTTGGGATCATTGCTGTGTTTCCGTATTTTGGCAACCAAATCTATCTCAACTTTTTTGGTCGTCTTTTTAATATCTTTTTGTTTTTCAATAAATTCATCAATTAGCTCGGCATCCATATGTAAAATATCAATATCGTCGTGAATCTCTCCAACTTCTAAATTTTGATGAACTAATTCCATGGTTTTGGAACCTAAAGCTGCCCAAATTAAACTACCGCGATTATCTGTTGGTTTGACAGATTCATATACTTTGCTCAGCCACAAATAATCCATTTTATATGGTGTTAAAAAATTATCGGGTGATAATGCATTCCATAAGCGGTTTAACACTCTATAATCTGCAGCAAAGGCATCTTTATCTTTATTAGTTGGAATACAATCTTGTGCCGCCATCAAACCTTCCCAACCATCAACCGTACGATCTATTCCCATAAAATAACTTAAACATTTACGCATTAAGGCAGGAAATTGTGTTTTAACTTCTTCAATATTGGTAATAACGCGGCGCATACTATTTTCATCAAAATCAAGCGCACGAGCGACATCATCAAAAATACCAACATAATCAACAATTAATCCATGTGTTTTACCGTCATTATATACGCGATTGGTGCGACAAATCGCTTGTAATAAATTATGGTCTTTCATAGGTTTATCTAAATACATAACTTGTAAAATAGGTGCATCAAAACCCGTCAGCAATTTAGAGGTTACAATCACCAATTTAAGAGGATCTTTAGGATCTCTAAACCGATCTAAGACTTTTCCTTCTGCATCTCGGTCTCGCCGATAAGCCTTATAACGATCTTCTTTGTCATTATTTGTATCCATAACAATGGTGGAAGTTTCTTCTCCTAAAAGATCATCTAATTCTTTTTTATATAATAAACAGCACTCCCGATCATAACAAACAACCTGACCTTTGTAGCCATTAGGTGCAATTTTTGTTTTGAAATGATTGGCAATATGTTCGCAAACCTTTCTGATACGTTTTTTATCATACATAATTGCTTTCATGTTAACGCGTTTAGACAATTCTGCACGATCCTCTTCGGACAGATTCTCAGTCAAAGCATCAAATTCTTTATCTAGTTTGTTACGATCTACATGTAAATCAACTGGTACCGGTTCAAAATTTAACGGCAAAGTTGCACCATCCCGGATAGAGTCCGAAAAAGAATATTTGCTCATATAACCACTTTTATCTTCTGCTGTACCAAAAGTATGAAATGTGTTTTTATCAACACGGTTAATTGGTGTTCCAGTTAAACCAAAGAAAAATGCGTTAGGCAGAGCGGCGTGCATTTTCTCGCCCAAATTTCCTTCTTGGGTCCGGTGGGCTTCATCAACCATAACAATGATATTATCCCGTTCATTTAATACCCCATCCACATCCCCAAAACGAAAAATCGTCGTAATGGCAATTTTGCGTGTATCTTGCTTAAAAAAGTTAATAAGCTCTTCTTTGGTAGATAAGCTAACCAGATTCGGAATATCTGAAGCATTAAAGGTTGCCGTAATTTGAGTTTCTAAATCAATGCGGTCATCAACAATAACCACCGTTGGATTCTTTAATTCTGGAATCATTCTTAATTTTTGAGCCGCAAAAACCATCAACAAAGATTTTCCCGACCCCTGAAAATGCCAAATAAGTCCTTGTTTGGGATATCCAGCCTTAACACGATCCACCAATAAATTGGCTCCTTCATATTGTTGATAGCGACAAATAATTTTATATTTTTGATATTTTTTATCTGTGGCAAAAATTGTAAAAAATTGAAAGATGTCCACAACCTTGGCTGGTGTAATCATATCTTCTACACTCATTTTGACATCGATCAAAGAACCTTCTGTTTTATGAAATGGTGTATGCCAGGGTCCCCAAAGGCCGATAGGCATTTTAACCGAGCCATAACGAAAACATTTTCCCTCTGTGGCAAAGTTAAAAATATTAGAAACAAACATTTGTGGAATACTTTTTTCATAAGCAGCAATATCGCCGGCGGCGTCCAACCAACTAATAGCATCTCGAACTGGCGTTTTGAGTTCTCCGATAACAACCGGAAAACCATTGATTAACAAAACAATGTCCAGTCTTTTTCCGCTTTCAACCGTTGGGTAAACCCACTGATTGGTAACAACATATTCATTGAGAGCCAAATCTTCAGGTGTCATTGTGCCAAAAAAACGAATGGGAACCATACGTCCGTCTTTGCCAAAAGGGAAAGAATTCTCTTCAAAAATAAGTTTTTTGAAGCTTTCGTTTCTGGTAACCAAATCGAGTGCCTGTGTGGAAAGGATAAGAGAACGCAGCTTATAAATCACCTCATCTGCTCTGGATGGTTCTTCTGCAATAACCGGATTTAGACGGATAAGAGCCTCTTTTACCATTGGTTCAACCATAACATCATTATGCTGACGAGGTAAATTCTCAGCTTCTATATATTTCCAACCATTTTGCTGCAAGGAGTTGAGCAACATTTGTTCTATTGTATTATCTTCATTAAACATTTGGCTTCTCCTTATTTTAAGTTCTCATTAATGAGGGCTTTGGTGGTTGCATTCAACTGTTCCAAAGATTTTTGTAATTTCTGCTTGGATAGTTCTGCTTGTTTAGAAAATTCAACAAATTTGAGTTGTTGTGCTATATTGGGCAAATATATAGGCAAGTCTTCTAAAACTTTTCTTGTCAATTTTTCACGAGTAGAACCTGATATAAACTTTGTTAAATCCATTATTTTAAAGTAAAAATTCAAAAAATCGATTAAACATATACGCTCATCCGGGATTAAAATATGAGCATGATTATTTACCCATGCTTTTCCACTTATAATATATGAACTATCATCTCCAGCCATATATTTACCACAATCTTCAGCTATGCAAATTGCCTTGCAATCTATTCTATAATCATTGATATAATCAACACAACCTATAGCTCCATAATAAGGATATAATATCCCAGACTTCATATCTGCTCTTTCCGCATCATTTAAGGGTTTTCTTAAATCATCTCTAATCGCAACTATTTCAGCTAAACGTTTGCCTTCTGTTTCCCTTGATAAATTAATATCTCCAAACATTTCCTCAAATTTGGCTTTGACTAAGTCATCTGTTTTTTGCAAAAGGGATTTATAAGACTGCTTGGTTTCTTCGGCAGCCCATAAAATCTGCGCTAACTCTCTCTGCTTATCCATAGCAGGTAGCTCAAAAGAATAAGTTTTAAGATGTTCCCATTTTACGCGAGGAGAAAGAGAACCTGCAGATTTTTCTACCGCAAAATCAAAAAAGTCATCATTTTGAATGATAAAGGGTAATAATGTTGGCTCAATTTTTTCTGCAATCGGAGAAATAACTGTAATATCACCAGAACATATTCCATCAAATGGTGCAAAAGCGGCCTTTTTTAAATATGCACGGCGCCGCCCAAATAAAATATCTCCTTTTTTAAATACCTTAGTAAAGGTATTATCTTTATCTGTACTCCAATCTGTTAGTTGTATTTGCATCGGAGTAATATGTTCTAATCCAACAACTGGGAAATTGTCTTTAGAGGTTTTTATATTTTCTCTTCGCTCTTGAGCAACATTTTCTAATAAAACTTTAACCATATTATGCCTCCGCTCCCAGCATATTTTCTAACTCTTGATAATCAAGTCTCATTTCTTCAGATGTTTTTTTCCATAAATCACACATTTCTACAAAACTTGTCTCCGCCGCAACAGCACTATTGCTTGTCTCTCGTGCATATAGAGGAATACTCAATGAGTAATTATTATCCGCAATATCTTTAATGGTTGCCACTTTAGCAAAACCGTCAATATCTTGATAATTTTCATAGGCAGAGGCTATCTTATTAATATGACTTTCTTCCAAAAAGCTTTGTGCATTCTTGCGTGTCACCTCATTAATGGCGTTGATAAACAAAACTTTTCCGGCTTTTTGCGGTTCTTTGCGCATACGACAAATAACGATGCAAGCCTCCATCGGAGAATTATAAAATAAATTAGGTGCCAAACCAATAACGCAATCCAGAATATCCATCTTCACTAATTTTTCGCGTAGGTCTTTTTCTTCTTGGCGAAACAAAACACCATGAGGAAACAAAATTGCACAACGACCGTTCTTTTCATCCATACTTTTAATAATATGTTGGAAAAAAGCATAATCGGCACGACCTTGCGGTGGGGTTCCCAATATATTGCGTCCCCATTTATCGGATTCAAACGCAGCTCTGTCCCATTGCTTTATGGAATATGGCGGATTAGCCAGAACCAAATCAAAGGTTTTTAACTTTCCTTTTTCAACAAAACCGGGATTTTTTAAAGTATCATCATTGATAATGTTAAAATCTTTTATTCCATGCAAAAACAGATTCATTTTGGCAATAGCCGCTGTTAGCTGAGTGATTTCTTGCCCAAATATTTTAACATTGCGCCACTCTTGTTGCTTGTGCTGTAAATATGCAATACAAGAAATCAACATGCCAGCACTGCCACAAGTCGGATCATAAACAGATTCTCCAGATTGCGGTTTCAAAATTTCTGTCATTAAATGAACAACCGTGCGGTTAGTATAAAATTCTTGTGCCGTATGACCACTATCGTCGGCAAATTGTTTGATTAAATATTCATAACCTTGCCCAAGTTCATCTTCCGGACAATTGGCAATTGACAAAGTTTTACTACTAAAATGCTCGATTAAATCTTTGAGCAGTTCATCGGACAATCTCTTTTTATTAGTCCATGCCGCATTACCAAAAACACCTTGCAATTTATCAATATTGGCTTTTTCAATTGCACGCAAGGCTTTAACAATGGCAACACCAACATTTTCAGAAACAGAGCGAACATCTTGCCAATGAGCGCCTTGAGGGACAATAAACCGATGATTTTCTTCAAAGTTAAGAGCTTCGGTATCGCCATCATACTCTTTTAAGATTTGAGCACATTCTTCATCATAGACATCGCATATCCGTTTGAAAAATAACAACGGAAAGATATATTGTTTATAAGCCCCCGCATCAATATGTGTCCTGAGCAGCACAGCCGAAGACCACAAATAACGCTCCAACTCCTCCTGACTAATTCTACTCATGAATATATTCTCCTTTAATTAAAAGCTGCTTAAATTTGTCTTCAGCAATTTTTACATTTTTGACAGCCTCTAAAAATTCTTGTTTAACCTTTTGCGGGTCTATTTGCTCTTGAGGTTCCTTTTCAATATATGAGTTTACCGCAAGAGTATAGTCTTTTTGTTTAATGGCATCTAAGGTAACAATCTTGCATTTTTCAATAACATCTTCATAATTTTGATATAACTGATAAACCTCATTAATATCATCTTCGGTCATAATGTTTTGTGCTCTTTTGGGGGTATATATATTTGATGCATCTATCAAACAAATCTTACCTTTATGTGCTTCTGGTTTATTATTATTCAAAATTAAAGCACAAGCAGAGACACCTGTACTATAAAACACCCCGCTTACAAAAGTAACAATCACTTCCAATTTATCCGTTTCAATCATTTTTTGCCGCATTTCAGCATCTTTACCACTATGAAATAAGACACCTTGCGGCAAAATAATGGCACAGCGCCCATTTTGCGGATCCATGGACTTGACCATATGTTGTAACCAGGCAAAATCAGCACAAGAATCACTCGGACACCCCCAGATATTACGACCAAAGGCATCTGAGGCAAAGGCTGCAGCGCCCCAATTTTTTAATGAAAATGGAGGATTGGCTATAACACAATTAAATGTTTTGAGACTTCCACGATACAAAAAACCCGGTGCTCTCAGAGTATCACCCTGAATTACCTTAAAATCTCTTGCTCCGTGTAAAAACAAATTCATTCGGCCAATAGCAGACGTAGCTAAATTTTTTTCTTGCCCATAAATTTTGCCATATGAACTCTGCATCGTTTTCATATGTCTGATAGCTTCAATAAGCATACCGCCGGTTCCCATAGCACCATCATAAACGGTATCACCATCTTTAGGATCCAAAAATTTTATCAAAAGTTTTACAATAGAACGAGGAGTGTAGAACTCTCCGGCATTTTTCTTTGATAAGTCGGCAAACTTTTTAATAAGGTATTCGTAACTATCCCCCATAACATCATCGGAATAATCTTTATTACCTACTTTTATTTTTGACATATGTTCGACCAAATCCTTTAGCCTCTCATCTGAGAGTTTGTTCTTATCTGCCCAATTGGCATCATCAAAGCTGCTAAATACACCAGAAAGCGTATCAGGATTAGCTCGTTCTATACTTGTCATGGCATTAATAATTGCCGCACCAATATTTTGTGTCTTTTCACGAACATCATTCCAATGACAATTTTCAGGAATGATAAAGCGGTGGTTTTCAGAAAACGAGGCAAATTCTTCATCTCCATCTGATGTCTCCAGTGCTTCTTGTGTTTCTTCATCATAGACATCAGAGATACGCTTAAAGAACAAAAGTGGCGTAACATAACTCTTATATTCATCTTGATTAATCGGGCCACGTAAAATATTGCACGCTTCAAAGAGGTGGGAATATAATTTCTGACTGGTAGTTTCGTCTGCTAATTTACTCATGTTGTAGCCCTATATATTTTGTTCTAACTCTTTGATAGTATTTTGCCATCTTTCTTGAGCCGAAAATATCGTCTTTTGATATTTTGCAAGACCTTCTTGGTATTCTTTTGCTATTTCAACTTGTTTTGCATAAGGAAGGTATGGAATTTCAATATATTTAAAATCACGATAACTAATGTTCATAACGGCTGTACCTTGTTGGGTTGATTTAATAAGCTTTTTGCCAATAGTACTATCCAAAAATAGTTTAAGGTACGTTCCTGATAACACCCCCGGTTTTGGCCTGATAACGATTAAATTTGATGAGGCAATACAAGGATATGTCTGTTCTTTAAACACAGCGGTTCGAATAGAAGTGCCTCTTGCCGGTAGGAGGAGATCATCTGTTTTGAGAATATAATTTGCTATGCGACGTTCTTGTTCATCCAAATGTTCAAGATTATTGTAATCTACATCGTACTCTAAAATATTGGATATATTCACAATCCCTATAGAGCCAGTGGGATTTTTCTCCGTAATTGCTTTGCCTCTAAAAATTTCTGCAACATCTTTTAACGGCACCTTTCGTGCAGATGAACTTTGATATCGTGTCCAATCATCATCTTGCGAAGCAAAAATTTTATCTATATTCCAATCACCCAAAGCATCAAGCTCTTCAGGCATAATAAATGTTTCATCCTGCAATTTAAGCGATAAACTTCCCAAACGACGGTTAACCGGATTATCATTTTCAAAAATATAGCGTTTTATTGAGGTGTCTTCGCTCCCTTTAGCTGAAATAGTAAATAAAAAAGTTTTTATTCCAATATTGGACAAAATCCCAACAGGTAATTCTGTCATTTCATCTAATGAATACGATCTATGGATGAAACGCCTAAAATATCCAACTCGACCGGCGGCAAAAGTAATGCGAGCAGGTAATAAAATAACTAATCTTCCAATGGAAGAAAGGTGTAATAATAGGTTTTCAGTAGCAATCAGCTCATATTCTTTGCACATGAATTGATTATTTCTATTGAAAGATGGACTTGTACCAAAATTAGGAATACTTAAAATGGTATCATATTTTTCATTACTAAAATCAGTTTCATATATTTGCCTTTGAATTATTTTAACATTTTCTTGATTTTTAAATATTTCGGTAAGTAGAATATATTCAAATTTTTTAGTGGCTGTTATTGTGTATTGGCAATTTTCATTATTCTTGGTGATTGATGTTAAATAAGGCGCAAATTTCTTTCCTTCTGCAATTAACATTGTGTTGCCAGGATTTTTTATTGTTTGCATAATAAGGTCACAAAATGTTTTTAATAAAGATGAAGTGTTTGGAGTTTTAGAGATGTATCTATTTTCTAACGCTAACAATATCTCATAATCAATATCATCCGTTATAAAATTGAAAGCTGATAACAAGGCTTGTTTATTTACGAAAGGGACAGATATATCTAATTGATAGGATAACTTCTCACATTCTCTCCACAATTTATCCTCATGAATTGAAAGAGTATGAAATATTTTTTGCAGCTCTTTTACAATATATATTGCAGCGTCTTCTTGTGCGTGATGCACAAGTCCTTTCAGGCAATCAACAATTTGAACAACTTTCTCAAATGATTGAGTATCTCTCATGAAGTGGCACTCCTAATGTATATTATATGCGTATATACCTTAGCAACAACCAAATGTCAATATCTTTTTTTAGTATTTTAATACCAAAATTGTATTCTGGTGTAAAAATTAACACTTGACTTATATGATTTTAAATAATATAAAGGAGTCGTTCCAATTGGAACGGCTCCTCTTAAAAGGTTCGGTCAATAGAATGACCTCTAGACAAGCGATATTCTATAACACCTTTTTAAGAGAAGTCAACTATAACTTTTGTGGTATTTGACCGAGATACCACTCTCTTAAATTGGAGAAAATACGATGATATATGTCGTAAATGCGGTTGGGACATCCGATAAAAAATGTCCAAACGAATATGATTGTTGGCTTGATTTTTGGGAGAAAAAGACAGGAAAGTTAGCGACATATTGTAGAAATTGCGGTAGATCCACTAGAAATTTATGCGGCGGACACGTTCAAAAAGTTGAACAGCGTAGTGATGGTAAATGGTACCGAGTACCGGGGCTATACATTGTTCCTATCTGTTCAGAATGCAACAATCCTGAAAACAACAAAATTTTTCACGTTGATGAAGGAGACCTGGTAAGAGTTCCGTAATTCTCCTTTGATTAAAGTTAAGCTCCTCCTTGTCTTCACTCTTGGAGGAGTTTATCTTTTTTTAACCCATTTATTGATCTGCATGCGTTTTGACTAAAATATAAATTCGCAATAATAATCGTTAACTTGATTTTTACCGTCTGTTTGGTTATACTTAGCCAGTTATTGCCGGAGGTATTATGGAACATTTTGAAGAGTATAAAAAGCAGGGGGAACCGGAAAAATTACAAAAGGCTGAAAACTGGGGTATTGCCATTGGTTTACAGCAGGTTGATAATCTGATCCCGTCCAAATATCTGATTGAAGTTGCAAAGGATAATATTGAAGGAAAGATCTCTATTGATGAGGCCGGCGAGCAGGTCAGTCAGTATTACAAAAAAAATCCGGCTAAAACCCTCAAGGAGCATAATGAAAAAGAAGCGGATGAGGTTTCTGCCCGAATTGCAAAACTTTTAAGCACACATACTTTTTCTTTCAGTCCCGCTGAATTAATTTCTATTCATAAGGCGTTATTTAGCGGAATATTTGACGATGAAATTGCCGGCAAAATCCGCACATATGATATTACCAAAAAAGAGCCGATATTAAACGGTGATACGGTTATTTATGGTCGGGCTGACAGTATTATGGAAACGCTTGATTATGATTTTGAGCAGGAAAAAAAGTTTAATTATAAAGGGCTGTCTAAGCGTGAAAAAGTGGAACGACTGGCTAAATTTACGTCTGGAATATGGCAAATTCATCCCTTCGGCGAAGGAAACACCCGTGCAACCGCGGTTTTCATCATTAAATATCTTTATACTTTGGGATTTGTAACCAATAACGATCTTTTTGAACAAAATTCCAAGTATTTTCGTAATGCCTTGGTACGGGCAAATTATCAAAATCTGAATCAAGATATTTATTATACAATGGAATATCTAAATAAATTTTTCGGGAATCTGTTGCTGGGTGAAAAGAATCTGTTAGATAATCGCGAAATGCAGATAAAAACCATCTCCGAAACAAATGATGTCCTAAAAAGTAAGGAGAAAAGTAAGGAGAAAAGTAAGGAGAAAAGTAAGGAGAAAAGTAAGGAGAAAAGTA
>ERZ1643251.388-NODE-388-length-67022-cov-78.649842_pt1 | contig 67022 bp, 83 predicted proteins | sample MGYA00579261_ERZ1643251 | MGnify/ENA primary metagenome ERZ1643251 (study PRJEB29033, sample SAMEA4952267) | chicken gut metagenome | biome: Broiler Chicken; feature: Gastrointestinal Tract; material: Caecum | place: Ireland | collected 2018 | study: Broiler...
ATAGAACACTGCTGGTTAATGTTAGAACTGACCGCATGAGGTCAGTTTTTTCTTTTATATAAGTTTGTAGCAGTGTTCCATTTTCCCGCGGGTAAAAACAGCCGAAGCGAAGAAGTGTGCGTGGCTGGCGAAAACTTCGTTTTCTAAGAACACTGCTGGTTAATCATTGAAGTAGGCGCATGAGCCTACTTTTTTGTTTTCATATTGATAAACTCTGTTCATATAAAGCAGTGTTCTAGCACGCTGGCGCGTGCGCCACATAATATGTGGCATTTTCCCGAGCCGTCGGCCCGAGAAAAAAAGCCCGAGCAAATAAGCATGCGTGGGCTTGCGAAACGGAGAGAGTAAGCGTGTGTGTTTCTAATGAACACTGCTGGTTAGCGTCGCAAACGGCACTTCATTTCAACCTTTGCCTTTCGCCAAAGGTTTTATCATTCGCTTGTTTGTTCCGCCTAGCGACCAAACGAAATCGCACTCATGTTCATTCGTTAGCGATTTGTCGCTACTTCAAGTGGTTTTGATTACAGATTAATTAAGAGTTTAGTTTTCTATTATTTTATCCTTATATAGTTTAAATCATCCATTGCTCTTCATTGAAAGTCCGCAAGTTTCACTTAAAAATCTATAATTTTTCTTCACTCTTTACTTGAATGATTGCCTTTGCTCACTCTTCTTTATTCTTTTTTATTTCTTATTTTGAAAGACATTGTCTTTCGTTTGCTTATCCTAATTCTTTTAATATATTTGCCACTTTTTTATTTGCGTCTGCTCTTTGCGCGTTTTCATCTTCATAGTTTTTTTCTAGTTTCTTTACAGCTAAATCTGCAATTATTTCAGCTTCATCAATTTTTAATTTTCTGCTTGCAAAACCATCTGAAAGTGCTTTTTTAGCGCGTTTTAAAAAGTTTTTATGCGATAATATGTCATGAGGAATAGCATTTAAATACGACACAAATCTTTTACTCCCAAAACCTGTAAGTTTTTCTGGATTCATGGTTCTTCCCCACAAATGTAGCTCTTTCAAAATTAACTTTTCAAGGTCAAAATCAAAATAAAGTTTATCGGCAGGATTATTGCTTGGTATAATTTGAATTAATTTTGTGAACTTAGTTGTGACGCTGGTTACACAAATAGTAGTAATTGCAAAAAGATGCTCTGGAAGTGGTTTGTCTGTATAAATATTTGCTTTTGATAGACGATAATAAACATTGAAGTTGTTTGTTCTAAAAACCTCACCCTCCTCTATTTTCTTTAATGCTTCGTCAATGTTATAGCATGGAATTTCTCTGGCATTAACTCCATTATAAGATAATCTCATAATTCCTCCATTAAATATAGTTTAACAAAATGTACTGGCTTTGTCAAGGTGGTTATTAAGTTCTAAAGTTTATTTTTGATATGCTTGACAAAAATATTTTAGTATGATATATTAAAAACAGTTAATCAAGCTGTGTATATATCACTTTTAAGGAGGGTATTATGGCAGAGAAAGTTTCTAAAAAGGCACAAGATAGAGCGAGAATGATTGCTCTTTATGAGAATTTGGGCGAGTTTTATGGCAGAAGTTTAAGTTTTATCACAGGAATTTATTTAAATTTAGCCAAATCTGACTTATTAATGCAAGACGCTGGCAAAGATAATAAGAAGTATGAGCAAACTTCAAAAATGTTAAGTGAGGTAACCTTACTCATGAAAGAGGGCGAAAGTTCAAAACAAATTAATAAAATTGAAGTTGAGGAATTAAAAAAGGGAAAGCCTCTCTCCGAATTTAACTATCAAGAGGCTGAGGAAGCAAATAGGTCATATGTGCGAGCAACAATGGTGACTGCCGACAAGGCTAGCAAAGTGCTTAATGACACATCAAAACTTAGAATAGGACTTATTTCCTCAATGCATAAAAAAGCAAGAGCAAAATAATGTTATTTAGAAAGAACATCAAAAAACGAGAACATATTGAAAATTGAAGTCAATGTGTTCTTTTTTGTTGCTATTTTTTGAAATAATCTAATATTTATGTTGCTTTTATTCCTTTTTGTTTGACATTTTTATAGAAAATTGAGTAAAATAATATTGCTTTTGGGCGAAATTTTATGCAAAGGAAAGGTTATGAATATTGGTGTTGACTTAGATGGCGTTGTCTATCAAACGGAAAAAGTGTGGCGTGATTATGCTGAGAAGTATAACAAATTAATTGGGGGAAAACTTATTGATGACAGCGAAGCGAGGGTGGATGCTAGATATGATTGGACAAAAGAGCAGTATGATAATTTTGTTCAAAACCTATCTATTGAAATACTTGCAAAGGCACCTATCTATCCTAAGGCCAAAGAGGTTATATCTAAACTAAGGACAAACAATAAGGTTATATTTATTACAAGGCGTGGATTTAGTGACTTTGGTGGGAAAGAAGAAATTGATAATACGCTGAAAAGATTGAAGGTAGATGGTGTCGAATATGACAAGATTGTTTTTAAACAAGATTCCAAGGTGAAGGCTTGCAAAGAGAACAATATTGACATTATGATAGATGATTACTATAAGGTCATAGATGAACTTATGGATAACGGAGTAAAATGTCTATGTTTTAGAGATAAAAGAAACAAGACAGGTAAACATAAAGTGCCAGAAGTCTATTCTTGGGAAGAAGTTTTAGAGTTTTTCGAAAACTACGCATAATGAAATTTTAAATTTACTTTGACTAAGGTATTATGGCGCAAATTGCTATAAATTACAATACATATAAACACTATTTCATGGCTTTGCCATTTTTAAAGTGGGATTAAAAAATATAAACCTGTATAAAAAAGTAACTTTGGCTTGCAAGTTACTTTTTCTTTATCTAAGGCTCTGATTTTATTATTTTTATGATTTGGTCGAAACTTACTTGCTTTTCTCTCTTTTTTCTTCTTCGCAAAAGTTCAAGTGCCACCATATATAATGCATATCCAACTCCAAATACGGGTGCGATTACCCAAACTGTCAGCGGAGTTCCGTCAAGTATTGGGCTGTTGATGTAAAAGGCGCTTCCAAAGTTTAATACATGGATGAGGAAAGTCCCAAAGGTTATATATGCCATAAAGCCTATCACAAGATTTGGCCACTTTTTGTAATTTGGTATAAACCAACCGATGAGTCCAAGAAGTATGCAAAGGTATAAGCCAACTGCATGGTGAAGTAGTCCAGAAATTGTTGGATTATAGAAGAAAGAAACGTTCTGTTCGATAAAATCTGGATAGCACAAGGTTAACAAATCACCCACAAAGGCGACATATAGAACAAAGTGTAGCACATTGTTGTTGCGTTTACCGAAGATGACAGCGAGTGAAAGCACCAAACTTGATAAACCGCAAAAGGTGTCAGGAATTAGGATGAGTGCATTGCCGTTTCTTATTGCAATCGAAATTCTATTCCATAATATGCAGGCGAACAACAAAACTCCGACACAGCGCACAATAATATCTTGTGTTTTAGTAGATTTTGCGTATCTTTTAATAAAATATAATGATATAGCGCTTATCACGATAAAGATTGCTAAAAAAGTCAAGTGTTGCCAACCAAATATCTGTGGGTTCATATTTTTCTCCTTTAATGCTAATTATAATTTTAGCAGGAAACAATATAAATATCAAGCTTCTGTAAAAAAATTTTACTATAATAATAAAAAAATTGCATAAAATTATTGACATTATTTTTCCAATTTGCTAAAACAGCAAAGTAATCATTGATATTCCGGAGTAGCTCAGCGGTGGAGCAGGTGGCTGTTAACCACAAGGTCGTAGGTTCGAGTCCTTAGACTGTATTAATAAAAGAGATTTCAAAAGAAATCTCTTAATTTTATTTTTTAACAATAGTTTACATTATACATTATGCGCGATGTAAGTAGTTTTAATCGGAAATTAATATTTCCAGTTGAAAAATTTTTTTCTTCAAATAGTGCTTGTGTAGGAACAGGATTTCCATAACAATAGACATATACATCATCCGCAAATTCTTCCAATTTTTGCACTGAGCCCATCGAATAGCTGAAATAGTCGACATTATATGACTTTACAATTTCCGATAGCATATTTTCTTCGTCTAACTTAATTTCAAGTATTCTTGAAGTATCAACTTCTCCAAATTTTCCATTGTCATAGATAAGAATATTACCGTTTTTTAGTTGCGTAACTTCATGCTGATGTCCAAAACTGTCATTTAGTCCAAAATCATCTCCGCTTCCGCCTAAAAGCCACATTCTTTCGCCGTTTGTTCTGTTTATTTTCATAATTGCACTGATATTTCTGAACGATACAAGGAGATTATTGTCGTTTGATAAGCAAAGAGAATTGAAATGCATATAATCTTGATAGGTTTGATAGTCCATGATATTTGTTGAATAGTAGGCATACATATCTTCATAATCCTTACTATGAAAAGACCATAAAATTTCACCATTTTTTACTTCTTGTAATATGCAATCTACTATATACATATTATCATCAGGCTCATGAGCTATATAACTTGGTATTTCATCGCCTTGCAATATTACAGCCTCATTCGTGCAAAGGATATAATGATTGTCATTAAAATAGAGTATATCATGCATTTCCACTCCGTTTATTTGACCGTTTCCATAGTCAAAAACTATCTCTTGCACTAGATTATAATTTTCATCTAGCACAACGGCTTTGCAGTAAACCAGGGTGGAGTTAACACCGAAATCGTTGAAATTAAAAAGAGTTCTGTCCGAAACCATATAGATATATCTTATTTTATTATCAGTTGTAATCACTTTTTGAAAATCATATAATTCACCAGCAATTTTTTTGTAATATAAAAGTTTGCCAGTGGAGGAAACTTTCATTAAATAGTTTATTTGTTCGTTTTCGCCGTCATACTTTGAATTATATGTTGTAAAATAGTAATCCTTTCCACCCACGCTTTCACCTTGTGTTTCATATTGAGGTAAATCGTTTGGTGTAAGATATATCTTTGCATTAAGTATATTATTGTAGTCATCTTCAATTCTAACAGCAATGTAAGAATAAGGAGAAAGGATAGCATCCAAAAATGCTTGGCTTAAAACGATGTTTTTTGAGGTGTTGCTATCGTGATAAGTAAGACAAATAGTATATTTTTCATCAGCAGTGACTAATATGCCATTTTCAATAGATAATTCTTTAAGATATGTTGTTTCATTATTGCTTATAGTTATATTTTGATTGTTAATAGTGATCATAAAATTATCATTTAGCTTTACTTTATTGTTGCCACATGAGTAGAGTGAAAATATCAAAGGAATACAAAATAGAAGTATTAGTTTTTTCATATGCCCTCCAAATAAACTTTTATATGTTTATAATTTTAGCAGAAAACTATATTAATATCAAATTTCTGTCAAAAATTTTATAATTATCATAAAAAAATTGCGTAAAATTATTGACTTTGTTTTTCCAATTTGGTAAAATATTGGGGTAATCATTGATATTCCGGAGTAGCTCAGCGGTGGAGCAGGTGGCTGTTAACCACAAGGTCGTAGGTTCGAATCCTATCTCCGGAGCCATTTAAAGTCATGCAAATGCATGACTTTTTTAATTATGTTTAAGGATTCGAACCTATGACCTTGTGGACAGCGTGAAACGCTGTGTTTTCAAAGAAAACTTAACAGCCACAGGCAGAACTTAAAGAGTATGGAGCGAAGTAAGAGAATTGATATATTGTTTTATTTTTAATATTCGCTTGACTAATTTTGTTATGTTTAAAAAGCATAGAAAAAGATATTTTAAAGTTATAGTTTGGAGAAAGAAAAAAGACCACTTTTGCGCTGAATTGTATCCTAAATGTTTAGAAAAATATCCGAAAGAAATTAAAAAGATAGAAAAGGTAAAGAATTTTCTGACTTTTCACTGGTTTTAAAATAAACTCTATCAACCTGATAGAGTTTTTCTTTGATTTCAAACTAAAATTAATATGGCACTTTTCCGCTGTCATCGGTAAATTCGAATTTGGACAGTCTTCCTATCTCTGTGGGAGTAAGCTCTGGATGAATTATATGATTTGCTACCATATCTGCCAACAAAACCTCTTTAATATCATACGAGTTGTTTGTTAGCATATAAAAATCCTTTTTGGTTATAGAAATATCTTCCACTTCTTCCTTTTCGTGTTTAGGCAAATTAATTTCTAAGTCTGAGATATATTTTGGAAGAACAGTCAATACGTTAAAAGTTGATTCTGGGTTTACCATGCTCATATTTAAGTTGTTATAAATTTTTTCTGCGTCGTTAAGTTTGAGCATGCCGTGAATGTGTCTAGATGCGCGAGTTGGTTTTTTACTATCAAAACATGGGTCAGAAATATATGCGCCATTGATATGATATTTTTCATCTTTTAGATATACCATGGCGTTGGCGTGCCTAGGTATTTTAGTTGTTGAGTCATCAAGATATTGAATGGCACAAGGAATACCAACTTTTTTACAAAGTTCTGAAAGTAGGGCTGCATAGCCAAGGCAGATAATATAATTGCCGTTATTATTTAAAATATGGCTCACTCTAGTTGATGCTGTTTTGTTATCTGAATCATTATATATAAATCTTGTCACATATTTATATGCTAAAAGGTATTTTTCGAGAGGACTTAGAGGTTTATCGCAGAAAGTGGCGTTGTTGATACTATCTGCCCATTCTTGCAAGCGCTGATTGGCATCTATAACTTTATTTATAGACATACCATCTTGCAAAACTATATTAAAGTAACCATGCTTATTTAATTGATATACAAAATATATAACATTGTCTAGGTAACAAGTGTTAAATATGCTTTGGTCGCTTGCCATATGATCGGCATCAGCGTAATAAACACAGTTTCTTATTTCAAAAACGGTGTTTTTGTTATATTTTTTAGATAAAATATTTTGAATTGTGTTTGAGTTGATGTCTTGAACTTTAATATTTACAAGCAACCTGTTGCTTGTTTTGCAAAATGGATATAGGGTGCTTACAAACTCACTCCACTTTTGCGGGTCCTCAAAATCTAACATTTTTAAATTATTGATATCATCAAAATGCTCCATAAAAACTCCTATTTAAATAGTATAACATAAAACTATAAAATTTTCAAGCAAACAAATCTAGTTGTTATATTGACAGAAGTTTACAAATTATGTAAAATTATCATCTATAAGGGGAGGGTGGATGAAAAGCGATAAAAACTTTAAGTTGACAAAATATTTAAAGAAATATTCGGGCTGGATAAGTTTTTATATCTTTGTTTTTGTATTAGTCACGGTTGTCGATGTTTTTATTCCTATTTTGACAGCCAACGCTGTGGAAGATATAACCTTTAACGAATATAAAAGTGCTATTTATAACCTTTTATTTGTCATTGGACTTTCGATTGCGAGCTACTTTCTTTCTGGACTTTTAAATTTTTTATATAATCGCTATGGCATGAGGATGATTGGTGATATAAGTTTGGACTGCGTGGCTCAATCTTTTAAAATTAGTTCTCAGTCATATTCTAATCATAGCTCTGGTCAGTTTATGGATAGAATTGTCAATGACCCTAATAGGATTGTTGGTGAGCTTTCTAGCATGGTATATATGATTTCTAACATCGTCACCACTCTAATAATAATCATATATGTTTTCATATTAAATTACATAATAGGCTTATGTGTTGTCGCTCTTCTTATAGTTTCTTTAATAATAACCAGTGTGCGTTTAAAAAAGTTTAATAAAAACATGCAAAGTTCTGACAAAGCACGAGAAAATTTAGTGTCTATTGTCAACGAAACAATCAAAAGCGAAAAAGACATAAAGACGACGGGTTTGGAGCAAAAACTTAAAGATACGGTGAATGATAGGACTAATAACAACGTTAAAGAGAAGTACAAACTTTATAACACCAATCAAACATTGCGCTTATTTAACAACGCTCTTTTAGAAGTTCTTTTGTTAGGCGTTTTAATTCTTGGTATTGTTTTAATGGAAAAAGGCTTGGTGACCATTGCTATCTTTATGGTTATATACTCTTATCGTGGAAGTATTAAAAGCTTTTCTAACTTTATTGGTTTCTTTTTTGAAAGTATTGCCACCATTAAAAATTCGCTTGGAAGAATTAGAGAACTCTTTGAAGATAAGGAATATGAACTTGAAAAGTTTGGTAATGTTCATCTTGATAAAGTTCAAGGCGAAATAGAATTTAAAGATGTAATTTTTAAGTATAAGGAATTTGAGTATAAAAAAGACAAAAAAACCAAGGTAACCACAAAAACACTTAAAAATGAGACGCAAGTGCTTGACAAAATCAACTTCAAAATCCAGCCAAACACAACAGTCGCTTTTGTTGGTAAAAGCGGAAGCGGAAAATCAACCATTTTGAGTTTGATTTCTAAGATGTTGGAAGCGGATGACGGACAGGTGCTTATAGACGGAGTAGATATTAAAGATTTAGATAAAGATACGCTTAGAAAAAGTATTTCGCTTGTCAATCAGTTTCCATACATCTTCGATATGTCAATTAAAGAAAATTTACTTTTGGCAAAAGAAGATGCGACCGATGAAGAAATCGAAAAGGCGATTAAAGATAGTTATCTTAAAGAATTTATCGACACCCTTCCAAATGGTATTGACACGGTGGTGGGCGAAAGTGGAATAAAACTCTCTGGCGGGCAAAGACAACGCCTAGCCATTGCGAGAGCGCTATTAAGACAGACAAGCATCATCATCTTTGACGAAAGCACAAGTTCGCTTGATAACTTTGCTCAGGAGCATATCAAAAAATGCATTGACAATCTAAAAGGCAAAAGCACGATCGTCATTGTGGCGCACAGGTTATCGACAATAAAGAATGTTGACAATATTTTCTTCTTAGAGGAAGGGAAGATTGTGGATGAAGGCTCTTTTGACAAATTGTTTAAAAAGAATAAAGAATTTAAAAATATGTTCACTATGGAAAACTTGCAAGATGAGTTAAAAGAGCAAGAAAACGCTTGAAATATTGTGTGAAATATGCTATACTATATATAGTGATGACTTTTAAATTGCTTTGTTAAATTGTGAGAGTTAATACTACAAAAGGAGTTTATAAACATGGAATTATATAATGAAACTTTAAGATTGAGATTACCAACAAAATTTCAATTTCCAGATCGACCAGATGTTGTTCCTCTTCATGCTCAAAATGGTCTAGCTTACGGTCCTTGTTCTTTATTTGTAAGAGAGGGCGGAACCGGTGAAGATAAGGGCAACGGAATAAGGGTGTATACAAATGTAGATGTTATCCTTGGCAAAAAATGTTATGATGACAATGTCGGTGAGTATGTAGATGTGCAAGAAATGCCGATAAGAAAGAAGGTTTTGGCTGTTGACGAAGGTCGCATGTGCTATGCCGAGCCTTACCTTAGAACGACAGGCAAAAGTTATATGGTTCAAGGCGAGCCAGCGTTTTTCTTCAATCAATCTAATGAAGTTAATTTTTATGACCCTAATTTTAGACAGATAGGCGATATGAAGTTTTATGACAAAATGGTGGAGTCTTATAAAAGAGTGCTAAGACAGGAACTAGCAGAAGTGAACGATGCCTTAAATAACCACGAAGATGCAAAGTTTAAGGTGTTTTGTTATGATTTTATTGCACAATTTGAAGGTTCCAAAAATCCTTTTGAAAAAGATAAAAAATTAACTCAAGAACAAAAAGAAGAATTTTTGAGCTTTACCGACGCGATGCTTAAAAGCGAATTTGTTAAAGAAGACTACAATTATGATTCAGAGTATTATACTTTGAAAGAAATAGCTCATAAATATGTTGAAAAGGAACTACAAAAATAAAAAGATAGAGGAGAAATTTAAGCTCCTCTATTTTCTTATAAAAAAATTTAAACTTTTATAAAATCTTTTGAAAAACTGTTGACATTGTTTTATTTGTTTGCTATAATATGCTTGCTGTTATTTATGGGGTGAAACGCAAGGTTACTTGCACTTAACAAGCAGTGACAAGATAATTTGCGCGGACCAAATCTCAGCCAAAGATGCTGAGGTGACCGAAATGACATTTTTTTAAGTCTAACAGCGTGACACACACGGGAGCGTGTATGAGAAATTGAAAAGTGGGTAATTTTTTCAGAAAACTCTTGCTTGTGCCATTAATGCGACATTTCGGGAAGCGTTTACAAGGAGGTAATATAGTAAAATGCAAAAAATGAGAATTAAACTTAAAGCCTATGAACATTCACTTATCGACCAAGCTTGCAAGAGAATTATTGAAACTGCTGGCAAGAATGGCGCAAAAGTTTCTGGGCCTATTCCACTTCCAACAGATAGAGAGGTGGTTACTGTGATCCGTTCTCCTCACAAGGATAAAGATTCAAGAGAACAATTTGAAAGCAAAACCCACAAGAGATTAATCTATATCTACAATCCAACAAATAAGGCTATTGATGCTTTAACAAAGCTTGAACTCCCTGCCGGTGTTGAGATTAAAATCAGTTTATAAGGAGGTAAAGAGAAGTGAGTAAGGCAATAATCGGAAAAAAGATTGGCATGACACAAGTCTTTGCCGAGGACGGAAGAGTTATTCCTGTTACAGTTGTTGAAGCTGGTCCTAATGTTGTTGTTCAAAAGAAGACAACAGAAACTGATGGTTACAATGCGTATGTTGTGGCATTTGAAAAGAAGACAAAGAATGTTACAAAACCTATTAAGGGTATCTTTGATAAGGCTAAGGTTGAGCCTATGAAAGTTTTAAAGGAAGTTGACCTTGACGGAGATTTAGAAGTTGGAAGCGTTGTAAAAGCTGACATCTTCAAAGAAAAGGATATGGTTGATGTTTCTGGAACGACAAAAGGTCATGGCTTCTCTGGCGTTATCAAGAGATGGAATCAACATCGCTTAAAGATGACTCACGGCACAGGTCCAGTGCACAGAGAAGTTGGTTCAATGAGTGCAAACTCATCTCCATCACGCGTATTTAAGAACAAGCATATGCCTGGTCAATACGGAAATGAAAAAGTAACCATTCAAAACTTAGAGATTGTTAAAGTGGACGCAGACAGAAATATTCTTATGATTAAGGGTAATGTTCCTGGTGCTAAGGGCGCTATTCTTACAATAAGACAGTCTGTGAAAGCTAGATAAGGAGTGAGAAAATGGCAAAAGTTAAAGTTTATAATATGAATGCCGAAGAAGTAGGAACAAAAAATTTAAAGAACGAAGTTTTCGGCGTAGAGTATAACGAAGGTCTCATTCACGAAGTTGTTGTCGCTTACAATGCCAACCAAAGACAAGGCACAAAAAGCACACTAACTAGAAGTGAAGTTAGAGGTCACGCTAAGAAACCTTGGCGTCAAAAGGGAACGGGTCATGCAAGACAAGGTTCCACAAAAGGTCCACAATGGACAGGCGGTGGAGTTGTGTTTGCTCCAAAGCCAAGAGATTTTTCTAAGAAAGTCAATAAACAAGCAAAGAGAATGGCGCTTCTTAGCGCACTCAGTGCTAAACTTGCAGATAAGAATTTAACAGTGCTTGACAAGTTTGAAGTAAGCTCAGCAAAAACTAAGGACGCTCAAAAATTCTTAGACGCCTTCAAATTTAAAGGAAATGTTTTGGTTGTTAATGCTGGAAATTCCGATAAGGAACTTAGAGCGATTGCAAACATTCCAAATCTTGAAACTTGCGATGTTTCTCTTTTAAATGTCTATGAAGTTGTCGCAAACAAGAATGTTGTTTTGACTGAATCTGCAATCAAATACTTAGAGGAGGCAAACGCGTAATGGAAGCGAATGAAATTATCGTAAGACCGCTACTTACGGAAAAAAGTTATAGCGGTATTCAAAATAAGACCTACACCTTTGTGGTAAACAAAAACGCTAACAAAATTCAAATCGCAAAAGCGGTTGAGGAAATGTTTAAAGTGGAAGTTGCAAAGGTTAACACTGTTGTTGTTAAAGGTCATAAAAAGTCGCAAAACACAAGACAAGGAAGAACTGTTGGTAAGACAAGTGACTATAAAAAAGCTATTGTGACGCTCACTGAAAAGTCAAAGCCAATTGCCTTCTTTGAAAGCTTATCTTAATAGGAGGGAAAAATGGCTATAATTAAAAGTAAACCAACGTCAGCAGGCAGAAGATTTTACACAAAGCTCTCAGCTGATGAAATAACTAAATTTGAACCTGAAAAATCTCTCCTTGTTCCTAAGAAGAAGCATGCAGGAAAGAACAGTCAGGGCAGAATAACCGTTCGTCATCAGGGTGGCGGTAACAGACAAAAATATCGTGTTATCGACTTTAAGAGAAATAAAGACAATATCCCAGCAAAGGTTGTCGGTATTGAATATGACCCAAACCGCACGGCATACATTGCGCTCCTTTCTTATAAGGATGGTGAAAAGAGATACATCATCGCTCCACTTGGACTTAAAGTTGGTGATATTCTCATGAGTGGTTCAAATGTGGAAATTAGAGTTGGAAACAATCTTCCACTCTCAGACATTCCAGTAGGCTCACTTATTCACAATATTGAGCTTGAGCCAAAGAAAGGTGGACAACTTGCTCGTTCAGCTGGTGCTGAGGTTCAACTTATGGCAAAAGAAGGGAAGTATGCAACTCTTCGTCTTCCAAGTGGAGAAATGAGAAAGGTTCTTCTTACATGCAGAGCCACAATCGGAACAGTTGGTAATGTTGACCATGAACTTGTTTCGCTTGGCAAGGCTGGAAGAAAGCGTCACATGGGCGTTCGTCCAACCGTTCGTGGTGTTGTTATGAACCCTAACGACCACCCACACGGCGGTGGTGAAGGTAAGAGCCCTGTTGGTATGGCAACGCCTGTTACGCCTTGGGGTAAGCCAGCTCTTGGATATAAGACAAGAAAGAAAAAGAATAAATCTAACCGTTTAATGGTTAAGAGAATTAATTAAGGAGTGGGAAGATGAGTAAAAAAGATAAACAGCCTTATGTTAGTCGAAGCCTTATGAAAAAGGTGCTTGCAATGACAGAAAGTGGCGTTAAAAAGCCTATTAAGACTTGGTCAAGAAGCTCGACAATTTACCCAGAGTTCGTAGGTTTTACCTTCTCTGTTTATAATGGTAAGAGATTCGTTCCTGTGTATTGCACTGCCGACATGGTTGGTCATAAGCTCGGTGAATTCTCACCTACCAGAACTTTCAAAGGTCATGCAGGTCAGAAGAAGACCGCGCAAAAGAGATAAGTGAGGTGAAATATGGCTACAAGAATTAGACAAAAAGCAGAAAATAGACAAAAAAATAAAGATAACCGTCCTTACGCTGTTGCGAAAGACATTCGTATGAGTTCTTCAAAGGTTAGAATTGTTCTTGACAACATAAGAGGAAAAAAGGTTAATGAAGCTGTGGCTATTCTTTCGTATATGCCACAAAAGGGCGCTAGTGAAAGCTTAAAAGTATTAAAAAGTGCTATTGCTAACGCAGAAAACAACAAAGGACTTTCTAGTGACAACTTGTATGTAGCTGAGTGCTACTCAACTCCTGGCAAACAAATGAAGAGAGTTAATTTTAGAGGTCGTGGTAGAGTTGACCACATCATTAAAAGAAGTTGTCATATAACAATCGTTCTTGACGAAATGAAGGAGGCAAAATAATGGGGCAAAAAGTTAATCCAATTGGTCTTAGACTTGGAATAAATAAAGATTGGCAATCAACTTGGTATGCAAATAAACAAGATTTTGCTAAATTCATCAAAGAAGACCACGATATTCGTGAGTATTTCAAGAAAAAACACGCTCAGTCTTCTGTTTCCAAAGTGGAAATTGAGAGAACTGAAAACAAACTTGTTGTCAACATTTACACCGGCAAGCCTGGTATGATTATCGGCACAAAAGGTGTAGGTATTGAACAAATCAAGAAAGATTTAAACAAAATCATCAGTCCTGTTAAGAATTTTATTCTTAATGTTAAGGAAATTAAAAAGCCTGACCTCGATGCTCAACTTGTTGCAGATTCTATTGCAGTTCAGCTTGAAAAACGTGTTCAATGGCGTAGAGCTTTAAAACAAGCTATGCAAAGAGTTATGAAAGCAGGTGCAAAGGGTTGCAAAGTGCAAGTTAGCGGTGTTATTGACGGCGCAAACACTATCGGCAGAACGGAAAAGTATATGGAAGGCTCTCTTCCTCTTCACACACTTCGTGCTGATGTTGACTATGGTGTTTCTTCCGCTTTCACAAACTACGGCAAACTTGGTATTAAGTGCTGGATTTTCAAGGGCGAAATTCTAAAATCCGATAAAGGAGGGCAAGAATAATGTTAATGCCTAAGAGAGTTAAAAGAAGAAAGGTTATGCGTGGCAGAATGACCGGTAAGGCAACAAGAGGCAATACTCTCACTTATGGGTCATACGGCATTATCGCATTAGAGCCTTGTTGGATTAAATCTAATCAGATTGAAGCTGCTCGTATTGCGCTTACGCGTTACATTAAAAGAGGCGGTAAAGTTTGGATTAAAATTTTCCCTGACAAGCCTGTAACAAAAAAACCTGCTGAAACTCGTATGGGTTCTGGTAAAGGTAATCCAGAATTCTGGGTGGCAGTTGTTAAGCCAGGTAGAGTGTTGTTCGAAATTGAAGGAGTAAGCGAAGAGGTTGCTCGTGAGGCTCTTCGTCTTGCTGGAAATAAACTTCCTTGCAAGGTTAAGTTTATTAAGAAAGAAGAAATAAACGAAGGTGGTGAGAAGAATGAAGAATGAAGAAATCAAAACTCTTTCTCTTGTTGAGCTAAACGCAAGACTTAAAGAACTTAAAACCGAACTCTTTAATCTTCGTTTTTCGCATGCAACCAGAAATCTCGCAAATCCACTCGCTCTCAGAAATGTTAGACGAGAAATCGCAAGAGTGCAAACTGCAATAAGAGAAAAGTCACAAGGAGGAAATGATGGAAACAAGTAGAAATACAAGAAACACTAGACAAGGCGTTGTTGTCAGCACAAGCATGAACAAGACCGTTGTTGTGAATGTTCCATACCTTGTTAAAAACAAACAATTCGGAAAAGTCGTAAAGAAATCTAAAAAATTCAAAGCTCATGATGAAAACAATGAGTGTGGTGTTGGCGATACCGTTTTGATTATGGAAACTCGTCCACTTTCAAAAGATAAGCATCACAGAGTTGTTAAAATCATAAAGAAAGCTGAATAGGAGGAGAGATATGATACAACCTCAAACAAGACTTAAAGTTGCTGACAACACAGGTGCAAAGGAAATTATGTGCATTCGCGTGCTTGGTGGCTCTTTTAGAAGAAGTGGTAATATCGGTGATATCATCGTTGCTTCTGTTAAAAAGGCAATCCCAGGCGGAAATGTCAAAAAGGGTGATGTTGTTAAGGCGGTTATTGTTAGAACCACAAAGGGCTTAAACAGAAATGACGGCTCTCATGTTCGTTTTGATGACAATGCAGCAGTTATCATTGACAACCAAAAGCAACCAAAAGGCACTCGTGTGTTTGGACCTATCGCAAGAGAACTTAGAGATAAGGGCTATATGAAAATTATCTCTCTCGCTTCGGAAGTTATTTAAAAGGAGAACGGAAAAATGAGTATGACAGTTAAAAAAGGTGACACCGTTGTTGTTATCGCTGGAAAAGATAAGGGCAAAAAAGGCAAAATTTTAGAAGTTTTCCCAAAGGATAACAGAGTTATTGTTGACGGAGTTAATATTGTTTCTAAACACAAGAAAGCTAGAACTCAACAAGAGCAAAGCGCTATCATCAAAAAGACAGCTCCTATTGACGCGTCGAATGTTATGGTGGTTTGTGGCGTTTGTGGTAAAGCGACAAGAGTGGCTCACAGAGAGATAGACGGAAAGAAGGTTAGAGTTTGCAAAAAATGCTCTGCTTCACTTGATAAAGAGTATGTTAAACAGACTAAAAAGGATGCAAAGAAGGTTGTTAAGGCAGATAGTAAAAACGAAAAGGAAACTAAGCCTACAACTAAAACAACTTCCACAAAAACCTCTTCCAAAGAAACAAAAAGCACGACAACAGCTAAGACTTCTGTAAGTAAAGCTGTAAAAAGCACAAAAACTGCTGGCGAAGAAAAAGTAGAAAAGAAAGCAAGCACTAAAAGTGCTAAAACAAGTGGAACAAAATCCACAACACAAAAGTCGAACACTAAGAAAAGTGAAAACTAAGGTGGTGAAGAATGAAAGAACAGAACCATATCGTTAAGCGTTATAGAGAGGAAGTTGTTCCTGCGCTTATGAAAGAATTTGGCTACAAAAATGTTAATGAAGTGCCAAAACTTGTAAAAATCACTCTTAATATGGGACTAGGCGATGTTAAAGACAACTCCAAAAGTTTCAACACCGCTGTCGATGAATTAACTTTAATTGCCGGTCAAAAAGCCGTTGCAACAAAAGCCAAGAAGGCTATTTCTAACTTTAAGGTTAGAGCAGGCATGAAAGTCGGCGCAAAAGTTACTCTTCGTGGCACAAGAATGTTTGAATTCTTCGATAGACTCACTGCAATCGCTCTTCCAAGAGTGAGAGACTTCCGTGGAATTAGTGACAAGTCTTTCGATGGCAGAGGAAATTACTCTATGGGCATCAAAGAACAACTTATTTTCCCAGAAATCTCTTATGACAAGGTTGAGAAGATTAGAGGGCTTGACATTTCATTTATCACAACTGCAAAAACTGACAAAGAGGCAAAAGCACTATTGAAGGCACTAGGCTTGCCTTTCAATAGATAAGGAGGCATTTAAATGGCAAAGAAATCATTAATAGCTAAACAAAAAAGAACACCAAAATATAAAACAAGAGCTTATACCCGTTGTTCTATTTGTGGAAGACCTCATGCAGTGCTTCGCAAATACGGAATTTGCAGAATTTGTTTTAGAGAAATGGCTAATCGCGGGGAAATTCCTGGCGTGAAAAAGTCAAGTTGGTAAGGAGGGAATTATGTTAAGTACAGACCCAATTGCAGATATGTTAACTCGTATTCGCAATGCTATACAAGCAAAGCACAAAACAGTTAGCGTTCCTGCATCAAAAGAAAAAGTTGCTATCGCTAAAATTCTTCTTGACGAGGGTTATATCGTAAGTTATGACCTTGTTGATAACGGGGATTTTAAAGATATTCTCATCACCATCAAATACGATGACGAAGGACAAAGTGTTATTCAAGGACTTAAAAGAATTTCAAAGCCAGGACTTCGCATCTATTCAAGTAAAGAAAAACTTCCAAAGGTTATAAGCGGATTAGGCATTGCAATCATTTCAACAAGCAAAGGAATTGTTACTGATAAAGTAGCTCGTTCCTTGAATGTTGGTGGCGAAGTGCTCGCTTATGTTTGGTAAGGAGGCGAAGATGTCTAGAATAGGAAATAAAGCGGTTCTGCTTGAAGGAGCAACCTTTGAAAGAAATGGTAATGTTGTTACTGTTTCTGGTCCAAAAGGCACTTTAAAGCAAAACATAGATAAAAACATCGCAACCGAAGTGAAAGATAACGCGGTTCACTTCACATTTTCAAATGAAGAATACAATGCAAAACAAGGACTTTACAGAGCGCTTGTTCACAACATGGTTGTGGGCGTAACTAAGGGTTGGAGCAAAAAACTCATCGTTTCCGGCGTTGGTTACAAAGCAAGCGTTTCCGGCAACAAACTTGTTATGGGCTTAGGACTTTCTCATCAAGTAGAAATGGAAATTCCTGCAGATTTAAAGGTGTCTTGCCCTAGTGCAACAGAAATCCTTGTGGAAGGAGCTGACAGACAGAGAGTTGGTCAGTTCTGCGCAAATGTTATGAAAAAGCGTCCATATGAGCCATATCATGGTTATGGTATCCATGTTGATGGTGCAAAACTAATTAGAAAAGTCGGAAAAGCCGCTGGTAAAGGTAAAAAGTAGGAGGCAAGATAAATGATTACTGTTAATGATAAGAATAAAGATAGAATTGTTCGTCATAAAAGAGTAAGAAATAAGATTTCTGGAACAAAAAAATGTCCTAGACTTAATGTTTATAGAAGTCTTAACAACATCTATGTTCAACTTATTGATGACGAAAGAGGTGTTACTCTTGCTTCTTGCTCCACACTTGACAAAGAGGTTGCTGAAAAGATTAAAGGGAAAACAAAGAGCGAACAAGCTTACATTGTTGGACAAACAATCGGCGAAAGAGCGAAATCAGCAAAAATTAAAGAAGTTGTCTTTGACAGAGGCGGATACATCTATACAGGTCGCGTGCAGAAAGTGGCAGACGGCGCAAGAGATGCTGGACTAAAATTTTAGGAGGAAGAAATGGCAGAAGATATTAAGAAGAATAAACAAGAAAGAAATGACAAACCTCAAAAAAATCGTAAAGAAAGACCTGTTAAGATTGATGATGGCTTAGACAAAAGACTTGTATCTGTTAGACGCGTAAGCAAGACCGTTAAAGGTGGACGCACAATGCATTTCTCTGCACTTGTGGTTATCGGAGACGGAAAAGGCAACATCGGTATGGGTATCGGCAAGGCGGCAGAAGTGCCAAACGCTATTGATAAAGCTACTGTTGTTGCTAAGAAGAATATGAAGAAAGTTTCCTTGAACGAAAACACCATTCCTCACGAAACAATTGGTAAATTCGGCGCAACAAGCGTTTTGATGATGCCAGCGGAAGTTGGTCACGGTGTTATCGCTGGTGGTGCTGCGAGAGCGGTTCTTGAAGTTGCAGGCGTTAAAAATATCGTCACAAAAATTCATGGCTCAACCAACAGAATTAATGTGGTTAAAGCAACAATGAACGGACTTCTTGGACTTAAAACGAGAGAAGAAATCGCTTCTCGTCGTGGCAAAAAGCCAGAGGAAATTTAATCGGAGGTGAATGAGATGAAAAAGAATAAAACATTAAAGGTCACCTATGTTAGAAGTGCTATTGGTTACAACAAAAATCAAATGAAAATTTTAGAGGCACTTGGATTTAAAAAACTTAACCAAACAAGAATACTACCAGATAATCCTTCCATTCGCGGAAGCTTATATCATGTTAGACATCTTGTTGAAGTGGTAGAAGAATAAGGGGTGCAGTATGAAATTAGAAAATCTTAAACCAAGCGTTGGTGCTGTTACTAAAAAGGTAAGAGTTGGTCGCGGTATCGGCTCTGGCATCGGCAAAACCAGCGGAAAAGGTCACAAAGGTCAATGGGCTAGAAGCGGTGGCGGTGTGAAAGCTGGCTTTGAAGGCGGAAACATCCCTCTTATTCGTAAAGTGCCTATTCGTGGTTTTAATAACTACAATCACCGCAAAAATTACTCAACTGTCAATGTTGGCGACCTCGAAATTTTCGAGCCAAATGCAGTTATCACAGAAGAACTTTTGTATGAAACAAGAGTGGTTGGCAAGCGTCAACCTTATGGGCTTAAAGTGCTTGGTGGTGGAGAGATAACAAAGCCTCTCACTATTAAAGCAAAGAAAGCTACAAAATCTGCTATTGAAAAAATTGAAAAAGCGGGTGGAAAAATCGAAATCGAGGAGTAATTTATGTTTAAAACACTCTTTAATGCCTTCAAAGTTAAGGATATACGAAAAAAGTTGTTGATAGTTTTAGGACTTATCCTTGTTTACAGGGTAGGATGCGCTATCGTCTGCCCGGGGCTTGACTTATCTAGTGAAATGGAGTCGGCAACACAAGGAACAACTTTCTTCTCACTCATGAATATGCTTTCAGGTAATGCCTTGTCAAACGGCTCAATCCTGGCACTTGGCGTTTCGCCATATATCACAGCTTCAATTGTTATTCAGCTTTTGACTGTCGCCATTCCTCCACTTGAAAGATTGGCAAAGCAGGGCGAAGACGGCAAGAAAAAAATGCAATTCTATACAAGAATTACTGCTTTGGTGCTTGCACTAGCTCAGGCGATTGGTATTGTTGTGTCTTTCCAATCTGCGTTAAACACCGATATTTTACAAGTTCCAACTTGGGTTATTGGTATGGGTGTTGTGCTGATTTTAACAGCGGGCGCTATGTTCACAGTTTGGATTGGCGAAAAAATAACAAAGCTTGGTGTTTGCGGTAGTGGTATGAGCATCCTAATCTTTGTTGGTATCTTAGCTTCGTCTGCATCAGGTATTAGTGATGCAATCACACAGGCGATTGATGACCCTAACAACATTTGGATGATTATAATCTATATTGTTGCAGTCATCCTTATTTTCGGACTTATTGTGTTCATCGACAATTCAGAACGCAGAGTTCCTGTAAGTTATGCAAAACAAATTAAAGGTCGCAGAATGTATGGCGGTCAGGACACATATATTCCGATTAAGTTAAATAGTTCTGGCGTTATGCCAATCATCTTTGCAACCTCACTTCTCACATTGCCACAACTTATCATCAGCATTTTCTGGCCAAATTCCTCAGCAGCAACTTGGTATAACACTTGGCTCGGAACTAGCTCATGGATTTATATAGTTGTTTTGGCTCTTCTCATCTTTGCGTTTGCCTTCTTCTACTCGATGATAACCTTCGACACCAACGATATTTCAAGAAGATTGCAACAACAAGGTGGCTTTGTCAAAGGTATAAGACCAGGCAGAGAAACAAGTGAGTATTTAAAGAAAATTTCAAGAAGAATAACGCTTTTTGGTGCATTTTTCCTAGCATTCATTGCATTGCTTCCGAGCTTGGCATTCAAAGCAATAGATGACTATTCAGCACTAACAAGCTTAATCAATGCTTTCAGTGCAACAGGTCTTATGATTATCGTTTCCGTGGCACTCGAATTTGATAAAAATCTCGAAGCGCAGATGTATATGCGAAATTATAAGGGCTTTCTAGATTAAAGTTACTTTAATATTTGTATGGGAGGATTTATGAAAATCATATTGCTTGGAGCACCATTTTCAGGAAAAGGGACGCTTGCTAGAAATATCATGAAAGATTTTGACATCGTTCAAATTTCAACAGGCGACCTTTTTCGCGAAAATATCAAAAATGGCACAAAGATAGGCTTAGAGGCTAAGTCCTATATGGACAAGGGAGAGCTTGTGCCTGACACTGTGACGATTAAAATGTTAGAGGCAAGGCTAAAAGAAAAGGATTGCAAAAATGGATTTATCTTAGACGGTTTTCCTAGAAGCATTCCTCAGGCTGAGGCCCTTAAAAAAATAACTGACATCGACACAGTTATTGAGTTGGACGTTCCGCTTGACGAAATCAAGCGTCGTTGCGTAGGTAGAAGAATATGTTCTAAATGTGGCGAAATTTACAACACTTCTTCTTACGATAAATCCACATGTTCTAAATGTGGAGCGCCATTGTTCCAAAGAGATGACGATAATTTGGAAACAATTACTCTTCGTCTGGAAGTTTATGAAAAGACAACTGCACCACTCATAAACTTCTACGCTGATAAGCTATATGTTGCTAAGGGTTCTCAAAAAGGACCAGAAGAAACATATAAGCCTGTTAAAAACTTTTTAATGGGGCTAAAAAAGTGATACAAAAAACCCCGCAAGAGATTGTCCTAATCAAAAAGGCTTGCGAAATTACTCGTGACGCTTTAATTCATGCAAAAAGTTTAATTCGCGCAGGAATTTCCACTTTTGATATTGACAAATCGATAGAAAAGTTTATAATAGATAGTGGTGGTGAAACTCCTTGCAAAGGCTACATGGGCTATCCTTCCGCAACTTGCATTTCTCTTAATGAAATGATTGTGCATGGCATACCAAGCAAAAATATCATCTTAAAAGACGGCGATATTGTCAGCGTTGACATCGTTGCGTCCTATAAAGGGTATTGCGGTGATGCCACACGAACATTTTTTGTAGGAGAAGTCAGTGAGGAAAAGAAAAGGTTGGTGCGCGTCACAAAGGAATGCTTTTTTAAAGGCATCGAAAACATACGCGTGGGCGATCATATAGGCAAGATTTCTCATGCTATTCAAAAGCATGCTGAAAGTAATGGCTATTCAGTTGTTCGCGAGTTGTGTGGACATGGCATTGGACGCAATATGCATGAACCGCCTGAGGTATTAAACTATGGCAAGGAAACTGACGGAGCTGTCATTAAAGAGAACATGACTATTGCCATTGAACCTATGATTAACATGGGGAAAAAGGAAGTTGCACTTCTAAAAGATGGCTGGGGAGTGGTCACTCGTGACGGTAAACCATCGGCACATTACGAAAATACTGTTTTAATCACGGCAAGCGGTGTTGAAGTGCTAACTTTGGAGAAGGATGATGAGTATTTTAAAAGGTGATGTGGTGTTAGCGACAGCTGGCAAGGAGAAAGGAAATCTCTTTATCGCATGGAGAGTCGACGAGAAATTTTGTTATCTTGTTGACGGAAAGAGGCTTAAAATAGACAAGCCTAAAAAAAAGAGCTTAAAACATGTCTATAAGGCATCAAAAACCTCTTTTCCAGAAACTCTTTTGTGCGAAAAAGAGGAAAAAGTGAATGCGGTAATTCGAAAATTTTTAAAGGAGAGAAAAAATTATGTCGAAACAAGATGTCATTGAGTTTGAAGGAGTTGTCACAGAGGTTTTGCCTAGCATGACTTTTAAGGTTACACTTTCAAATGGACATGTTATAACTGCCTACATTTCTGGCAAGCTTAGACAAAATTTTATTCGTATCATCGAAGGCGACAAAGTAAAAATTGAGATGAGTCCGTATGACCTCTCGAAAGGTCGCATAACTTGGAGAGACAAGGGTTAAAAAGGAGCAAAAAAATGAAAGTTAGAGCATCTGTTAAGCCGATGTGCGATAAATGTAAAGTTATCAAGCGCGACGGCAAAGTTATGGTTATTTGCTCAAAGAGCAAAAAGCATAAACAAACACAAGGTTAAAAAGGAGAATTTAAGAAATGGCAAGAATTGCTGGTGTTGACCTTCCAAATGACAAGAGATTGGAATATGGTTTGACTTATATTTATGGTATCGGGGTTAAAACTTCACAAGAAATCTGCAAAAAGACAGGTATCTCGATGGATATCCGTGTTAAGGATTTAACTGAGGAGCAAGTTGCTAAGCTTCGTAACTATATCGAAAATCAACTTATCGTCGAAGGTGAGCTTAAATCAAAAGTTAGCATGAATATCAAGAAACTCAACGAAATCGGTTGCTATCGTGGTATTCGTCATCGTAAAGGACTTCCTGTTCGTGGACAAAGCACAAAAAACAACGCACGCACAAGAAAAGGTCCAAAGAAAATTGTTAGCGGTAGTGCTAAGAAAGGTAAATAAGAGGTAGATTATGGCAAACACAAAAACAAAGAAAACTAAGGTTAGAAAAAGAGTTAACCAAAAGATTGAAAAAGGTCAAGTTCACATCACGACTTCTTTCAACAACACAATCGTTTCTTTTACTGATATGCAGGGCGGAGTTGTTTCTCAATGCTCTTCTGGCAGACTTGGACTTAAAGGTTCAAAGAAAAGCACGCCATTTGCCGCTCAGACATGTGTGGAAAGAGCAGCAGAAACCGCTCTCAACATGGGTATGAAAGATGTTGAAGTATATGTTAAAGGTCCAGGACAAGGTCGCGAAAGCGCTATCCGTGCACTTGGAACGCTTGGCTTCAATGTAACATTAATTAAGGATGTTTCTCCAATCGCTCATAACGGTTGCAGACCTCCTAAAAGAAGAAGAGTTTAAAAGGAGAAAAGATAATGGCAAGAAAAATTGAGCCTGATTGCCGTCAATGCAGGAGAGAAGGTCGCAAACTTTTCCTTAAAGGCGAAAGATGCACAACCAAAAAGTGCGCTATGGAAAGAAGACCTGTAATTCCTGGACAACACGGTGCATCAAGAAAGAGAGTTACTGAATACGGACTTCAACTTCGCGAAAAGCAAAAAGTTAAAAGAATGTATGGCATCTTAGAAAAACAATTTAGAAAGTATTACGAAGAAGCTGTTAGAACGAAGGGCGTTACCGGTGAAAATATGCTTTCTCTCATTGAGAGAAGACTTGACAATGTCGTTTACAGAATGGGCATAGGAGCATCAAGAGCTGAATGCCGTCAAATTGTTAACCATGGTCAAATACAGGTTAACGGCAAAACTGTAAACATCGCTTCATACATTGTAAAGGTAGGAGACGTCATCTCTATTAAAGAAAACAAGCGTGAAAACGAAATGTTTAAAGCTCTTAAAGGCATGAAGCTTGTAACACCAAAGTGGGTCGAATTTGACACAGAAACCTTATCTGGTAAAATACTTGCAAATCCACAAAGAGAAGATATTGATTCAGATATTAAAGAACAACTTATCGTAGAGTTCTATTCTAGATAGTTTTAGGGGGATTTTGATATGATGGAAATGGAAAAACCAAGAATCACTTGTGAAGAAACTGACGGCGGAAGCTTTGCTAGATTTGTCGTTGAACCACTTGAAAAAGGTTATGGAATAACATTAGGAAACTGCATGAGAAGAACACTTTTGAGCGCTCTTCCAGGTTCTAGTCCTATTGCATTCAGAATTGCAGGGGTAGCACATGAGTTTTCCACAATCAGAGGAGTGGCTGAGGATGTTGTTGATATTGTTTTAAATCTTAAAGGACTTGCAGTTAAATGCTCGAACCAAGAGAAGAACTTTATCACTTATCTTCGCCTTAGAAAAAACACTCCGGGCGAAGTTACAGCAAAAGATTTTGAATTTAATGATGAATGTCAAGTTTTAAATCCTGACCTTCACATATGCACACTTGATGAAGGCGCAGTGTTAGACATGGATGTTATGGTGGGCAATGGCAGAGGCTATGTTCCAGCAGATAGCAACAAGGAAAAGTATGACAACATCGACTTTATCGCAATGGACAGCATCTTCTCACCTGTTAAGCGCGTGAACTTCAATGTTGAGCCAACGCGTGTCGGCAACAGCATTGACTATGACAAACTCGTTTTAGAGGTAACCACAAACGGCACAACTTCTGCAAGAGAAATTGTAAGCTTGGCTGGTAAGATTGTTAACGAACATATCAATCTGTTCATCGAACTTTGTGCTCAAATGAGCGATGTTAGCATCCTTGTTTCTAAGGAAGAAGATAAACAAGTGAAACTTATGGAGCTTCCTATTGAAGAGATGGATCTCTCCGTTAGGTCCTATAACTGCTTAAAGAGAGCAGGACTTAACACAATTCAAGACCTTCTTAAAAAATCCAAGAGCGATATGTTTAAAGTTCGCAATCTTGGTGCTAAGAGTGTGGAAGAAGTTATTAATAAACTAGAAAGTTATGGCTTTACTCTTCGTAAAGATGAAGAATAATTAAAAAAGGAGAAAGAAAATGGCTAACGATAAATTAGGCAGACCTTCAAAAGAAAGAAAAGCTCTTCTTCGTGGACTTGTTTCCACTTTGCTTTGGCAAGGAAAAGTTGAAACAACTTTGGCAAAAGCAAAGGCAGTTGCAAGAGAAGCAGAAAAAATCATCACGCTTGCAATTAACTCTTATGAGGATACTGTAAAGGTTGTGAAGGATATTAAGGGCGCTGATGGAAAGAAGGTTAAAAAAGAGGTTCTTAACGATGGACCAAAGAAACTTAATGCCAGAAGAAAGATCATGAGCTATGTTTATGATATTCAAGAACAAAGAAAGGAAAAAGAATCAAAGGAAACATTTAAGGCTCGTGTTGAAGGTATCAATCATCCACTTCTTGAAAAGATTTTCAACGTTCATGCTCCAAAATACGCAAATCGCGCAAAGGAAGTTGGACAAGGTGGCGGTTATACTCGCGTTATAAAGCTCGGCGCTCGTCGTGGCGATGCTGCTGAAATGGCAGTTGTTGAACTTATTTAACATAACGGGGAACGAAAAATCGTTCCTTTTTTTTATTTGATTATATTTCATAGCAGTTTGCGACGCGGGTCAGGACGACAGAGCCTAGCGGAAATAAGAAATAAAAATGAAAAAATAAAAGTTGTGGATTGTTTTATAGAAAGAAAAAGATGAAGAAGAATAAAACATCTCTTTTTGTCATTCTGAGCAAGAATACGAAGCATTCGCTGTCGAAGAATCTCAGAAAACAAACTTCTTTCTCTTAGATCCTTCGACACACTCACTTCGTTCGTGGCTCAGGATGACAGAAAAAATTTTATAAAAAGTTTGAATATGTTTGACAAAAAACTTGTTTTTTAGTTACAATATATACATGAGAAAAGGTTTTTTTAATAAAAAATGGTATATGAGCATAGTAAGTTTGCTGTTTGTGGCAATAATTCCGCTATGCTCTATTAATTTATATAACTACTCTCAGGTGTTGTCAACCACAAGTCAAGAAGAGACGCTCGATGACGAACAAAATAATGTGGGGGAGGGAATCGACACCTCCGAAAATAACGACGATGATGAAGCCACCACTCAAGCAAGTGGCTATTGGACGGATTATGCAACAAGGCCAACAATCTCAGGATCTTCATACATTATAGACTCGGCTACTGACCTTGCTTGGATGGCTAATCAAAGTAGTTTGACAAGAACTTATAATCTAACTGCAAATATTAATTTAGAAGATCATTATTGGGTGCCAATAATGAATTTTGCCGGCACCTTTAACGGAAATGGTTATACTATAAAAGGCATGACAATTGACCAAGACCAAAGGTTAATGATACAAAGATTGAAAGATGGTAGTATAAGTATTACCACCCTATTTACCAACCTAGAGCCTCCTCCTCAAAAGTTGCTTAATTCGTTTTCATATCCAGGGATACAGACCTTTGGGTTATTTGGATATATAAATAATTCTTGTGTTATTGACAATGTAATAGTTGAAGGAAGCATTGATCTAAATTTTACTCTCGCTTATGACACTACGCACAGCTATTATAAAATTCATGTGGGTGGAATAGTGGGATGTGTTAGTTTAGGATCTTCTCCAACTTTTGAAATTAGGAACTGTGTGAATAAAGTATCAATTGATGTTGATTTATATTCTAATATTCCTGGTGTGGAGAGTCCAGAGTTTTCAGGTGCTGTTGTTGGGGGTATTGTAGGCTCAATAGGAGAAAATGTATATGGTAATATTGTTGAAGAAGGCATTACAATAGAAAACTGTATAAATCTTGGGACGATTGATGTGAGTATTGATAGAGAGGATCGTGCACTTCTAAATAATCAGTCTACAGGCGGAATAGTTGGCTGGCTTAGGTGTGGATATGTGAATAAATGTATAAACTATATAGTGATAAATAGTAATAATGCTTATACAGGCGGAATAGTCGGGCGAGCAGAAGGGCGTGGTGTGAAAGATGATAAAAATAATCCAGGTAAATATACATCAATCGAGTTTTGTTTAAATTATGGAGATGTTCACGGATTGACAGATGCAGGAAGTTGGAACGCTGCTGCTACCGGCGGTATTGTTGGAGAAACTGATAATTGGTCACTCATATATAGGTGTATAAATTTTGCCTCAGTGTATGGTCATACTGGCACTGGACGTGGTCAAATTATAGGCAGAATTGGTGGTTATGGTGCGCAAATTAATTATTGTTATGCAAGCACAAACATTAGTAGTAATGATAGTGTAAGTTACTGGCTTGGAATGTATGATAATAGTGTAAGAGGAAATTGGTTTTTTGGCTATCCTAATGATAATACCGATTATAATTTTGGAGATAGAGAAGGAATAGCACAGCAAAATGAAACCTATAGAGGCGATTTTGACGATTATATGAATTTTTTTGGTGACCTGAATTATGGTGACGTTCATTTACTTCGCGCTTATACAGGAATAGAGTTTCGTTCAGACGACGTCACTGACGATGTGTGTCAAAATTCAGTAAAACCAGTTACGCTTTCATCATTCGTGCGTGATATGTATATAGAGGTCAAAACTTGGGACAGTAATTGCAACCTTGTAAATTTTACAGGCAATAATTTTTATCTTGATTCAGCAAATAATGGGTTAGATATGAGCCTAAGTTGGTCATATAATTTCTATTCCACAATAACGATGGATTACTTTAGTGCTTTCAAAATGGCGAACAATGGGAGATATACCGTAACTGTATATGAAAAAGACACATCTAAGGAGAACAATTTAGGTCGCAGAATCATGGGACCTAGAACAGACACATCTATAGAATATGCATTAACAGGGAGCGATCTTAATCAAGGCACATACAGCGGTAACTTTACAGACATTATAATTGTATTAGAACTAGCGCAAGATCCACCACCACCTCCTGGTATAGAAATATACACATCAGACTGTCTTTATGACGGTAATGGTTATACGATAAAAGGGTTAAAGCTATGCAGTAAGGGCGGAACGGTGGAGATGAACTATGACACCAACATAGGCACATGCACTCCAAACGGGAAAGTTGCAGTAAGCAAAAACGATGTAAGCACGGCTGACACAATAGTAACTCTCAGAATCACGGCTAATCCTGGGTATGAGTTTATTGGCTTGTTTGCCGATGAAGATCTAGAAAATGAAGAAATTCCAATTGCTAGCCGGCGAATAGAGCGGTTCAATGATATAACATATGACGAATATTTAGATGACATTCCAGAAGAAGATATAGAAAACCTGCCGAATATACCAGCCAAAAGGGTGGATGTGGAAACTTCTGATGGTTATAGAATATATGAATATACTCTTGACTATAGCGCTTTAATAACAGGCATGAATATTGTGCCGGTTGGAGAAGAGAGTGCGAGCGGGCAAGACGAGGTTTCAGCAAACAGGTCAGATAATTTAGTCCACGTTACGATTATTGGTGGCAGTGGCGGTGGTGGCGGAGGTTCCACCTACGACGACCAAAAGCAAGAGGACGAAAATAAGGAAGAGGAAGAGAAATTTAAATACATTGTTGAAAGCATTTCATATGTTAAATCGTTAGATGTGGCGTTTGTTGCGTATAGGCAGGACTATAATCTAGATGTGACCTATCAGGGCTCTGGAGCAGAACCGTTTAGCTTAGAAAAAGGGTATGAGAAGAGGGAATTGTATGCCGAAAGAGGGCATAATCCAACACAACATTTCTTCAATGCAGGCACAACAGACAAAGTAACTTCATTAAAACTTGATTATGGAAGCAAATATTTCTTCAATTCCGCCTTTGTGGAATATGTGGCTGATGTTAGCGGTGCGGTTGAAGGATATTGGTCATCAGGTTACGGAAGTAGTGTTCGCGGAATGACCTTTAAAGATACATATGTTGAGCTATCGCTATGGGAGTTCTTTGCAAATGTCAAAATGTCTGCCATGTGCGATCCGTTGCCCGACACAGAGATTGTCTTTAAGTATTGCGAGTCGCCTCGGTATGACTATATTTATACGATATACATCACAGACGCGTATGAGGAGTATTGCACTGGGCAGTATTTGCCTGGGCAGTTAGTGGGCGAAACGGACTACTATGGATACACAATGATCTCCAAGGAAAACATATCGGTGGATTTGCCAAGTGGAGAGTTGGTATCCTTGCCGGCGACCAAGATACCGGTGGGTGCGACATACAGAGAAGTGTTTGATTTTAATAGGAATAATATTTTAAGCAGTGACTTTATCAGCGGTTTGGTGGACACCTCAAAGATAATTGAGTATCCATACACAAACGTGGGAGGAATTTCGTTCACAATAAACTACACGCTTAGCGAAGTGGCGAGAAGATATGAGAAAGAACCGATAACGGGGTATAAAGAAGAAGACGGTTACTGTCTAAGCGACGACTATTCAGACACCAACACCACGATGCTAGCGAACACCACGCTTAGAGATATCATTAATATGTTTGGGGATTTAAGCGAGGACGAATGTAGTGTGACGCTGTATAGTTTCTTCCACCTGCGAGACCCTTACAAGATTGAGTTCCAAACGATGGTGGACGGGGAGCCTGTTACACTGTCCATGCCGGCAAACTCAGATGAATATATCTTGACTGCCAACGATACCAACATGACCTCAAATAGCTTAGAATTTACCTGCGAGCCGTTTGATTTAATAGATGTGGACGTGACTGACAAACTTGTGTATCGATATGACGGACAAAAGACAACCTTCTATTCCTTTGATTGTATGACGGTTGGAGACTCGGTGCTGTCAGAGAGCGGAACGTATTCTTTCCAAGGCATACCGACAAACGACATTGAAGAATTTGTGATAGCGGTCAACTTCAAGGAAGAGTTCACGGTAGACAACAGAATTCTCAACTCCGACACATCGATTAGCTACAATTCAAGCATATGGTATGTTGACAGCGCGACCGATTTACTCAACATCGCCTATCGTGTCTATTGCCAAGGCTTGCCACTTGCAAAGAAGATAGTTCAAACAGCGGACATCGACTTTGAAGGCGGATATATGCTACCAATAGGCACAGAGTCACAGCTATTTAGTAGCGTATATGACGGACAATATTATCGCATAGAGAACATGTCGATAGTTGGCGGAACGGCAGACGATATCGGACTATTTGGTTATGCAGTCGGCGCGACCATTAAAAACTTAACCCTCATGAACGCTGATGTGAGCGGTGGCTACAATGTCGGAGCGGTAGCAGGCTATGCGACAAGCACCACCTTTGAGAGAGTGGGTTCATACAACGGTATTGTGAGCGCTATGGATGTTCAGACGGCAGGCAGAGGTATCTTCCTAACAAACGGCGTGACCGCGGTGAACGTGACAAAGCAAAACGGAACATATACCAGCATATCACTAGGTAACAATGGCACCTCATACACAGTGTTAAGCGTTATGGTGGCAGACGAGATTGTAAACGACTCTGACAGAGCCTATTACATCGGCGACCTCATAGGAAGAGGCGACAATGTCACGATAAAGATATGCTTTGTAAGAAAGTCAAACACGATAAACGCAGAGATAGGTGGCTTTGCAGGGCTGTTAGAAAATAGCCAAGTGACTAACGCCTACACCTCACGAAGCGACTTTGGAAACACCATAGGCACAACACTTACCCATACCCATACAGACATCACAGATATCTCAACATGCCCAGACTGCGACGATGTGTTCATTTGGTAACTTAAAAGCTCTATCATTTAACGATAGAGCTTTTTTAGTTTAAAATTATTATTTCTTCTTCTAAATCAATTCCTACTTTATTTTTTATATAATCTATAAGGGCGCGGACGTCTATTGATTTAGCGTTGTCAACATTTACTATAAAGCCCGCATGCTTTTTTGAAATTTCAGCACCTCCAATTCTTACCCCTTTTAAGTTAAAACTATCTATGAGTTTTGCAGGAATGATATCGTTTTTTCGTTTAAATATGCTACCTGCACTAGGGTAATTTAAAGGCTGAGTACTTTTTCTACATTCAAAATAATATTTTTGCTTATTTTCAACAGTTTTTTTGTCGCTTTTGTTCAATATAATTTCACCGCCGAGAATTATTCCGCTTATGTTAGACTTTCGATAGGTAAATTGAATGTCATTTTTCTTTAACCAAACGACTTTATTATCATTTAAAACTTTCACGCGTCTTATGTAATCAAATATTGTATGTTCATATGCTCCGCCGTTCATATATACAAGTCCGCCAAAAGAGGCAGGCAATCCAAAGCTCCACTCTAAATTGGTCAAACTGTTTTCAAGACAAAATTTGTTTAGGCTAAACATATTAACACCAGCCTCAAAATAGACAAAATTTTCTTTTTTACTAATTTTATTAAAGTTTTTTAGCGATATCAAGATTGTGTCAAGGTCATAATCAGGAAATAGCAAATTGCTTCCATTTCCCAAAATTAAATACTTTAATTTATTGTTTTTGCATTCTTTTATTGTTCTTTTTAATTCAAATACATTTTTTGGAAAGAGAATAGTGCCTTTTCCGCCGATTTTAAAGGTATTAAAATTTTTTAAATCTGCCTTTTCAATTTTTTCAACATTTTCAAACATATAAATATATATGAATTCGTGCTAGATTTTGAAATTATATTTTAAAGGTTTGACAAAAGTGTTCATATTTTGTATAATAGATATGAGGTAACAATGAAAGCGGTTGTTCAAAGAGTTAATAGTGCAAGTCTATACGTTGACAACACTCTCATCTCTAAAATTAAAAAGGGCTTTGTGGTATATTTTTGTGTGGAAAGAGGTGACAGTGAAGAACGCTTGGCATATTTTACGAAAAAGATATCTAAGCTCCGTGTGTTCGAGGATGAAAACGAGAAGATGAATTTATCTCTTAACGACGTAGGCGGTGAAATTTTGTTGGTATCACAGTTTACGCTGGCTGGAAATGTCGAACATGGCTATAGACCTTCCTTTACAAACGCAGAAGAACCTAAGCGAGCGGAAGAGTTATATCTAAAACTTGCAGAAAATTTAAATCAAGTTATTCCAACTAAGACAGGCGTTTTTGGTGCAGATATGAAAATTGAGCAAGAAAATGATGGACCTGTAACGATAATTATTTGAGTGTTTAAATCATAAAATTGATTAAAATATTAAGAGGAGATATTTATGAAAAGAAATTTATTATTTGCAGGAGCGATAGTAGGGCTGGTCGGTGCGTCGCTAACAACTTTTGCCTACGCCATTACATTTTTGTGCATTGTTTTTAATTTTTCGGTTATTTTAAATTCAATCAATGCTAATATTCCTGACGAAACATATCAAGTTACAAGTGGCGTGTTGGTGTTTTTGGCGGTTCTTTTGTTCATAATGTTGACAATTGATATATTTGCAATCATATTTAACGCAAAATCCATCACCATTTCAAAATTGCCACATGATGAATTTGTTGTTAAGAAAGGTAATGTTGTGGCGGCTATCACTTTTAATTTTATCACTTTGACAATAATATTAATAGTGGGTGCAATTTTGATGATTGTAGATTTATCGCGAGAGAAAGAAAGAACAGAAGGAACGACAAATGTCGCTGAGGCTCCAAAAGCTGAACCAAAACAGGAAGAAATGCCAAAGGTTCAGCAAGTTGAAAATAAAATCGCTGATGACAAGCTTTCAGTTTTAGAAAAGGATTTAAACACTTTAAAAAATCTTCATGACAAAGAATTAATAACAGATGAAGAATATGAAAAATTGAGAACCGAACGCATTAATCAACATATCAATAAAATATAATTAGCTAAAATTAGTTATAAGATGTGTAAATATGACAAAAAAGTCTTTTGCACATCTTATTTTTTATTTTAAAATTGATATAGTTTACTTTATAAAGAGTTTGTAAATTTAACTTTTTGTATTGTTTTTATAAACAATTTAGTAAAAATTGGCGCGAATAATTAAAGTGAGGTAAAAATGAAGAAATTTGATAAAATATTAAAAAGTGGAATATTATTTTTGTCTTTTATCTTGCTGTTTTTTATTTTAAATAACGCTAGCATAAATAATATGCTTTATCCATTTTCTTTCGGTATGTTATTCGCACTCACATGGGCAAATCAAAAAGTTTATCTCTTAGCACCTGCATACCTTATATCTTCGTTAGTGTTAGATTTTTCGTTGAATAATGCTATATCCATTTTGGTTACCATTTTTGTGCTGGTCGTGCCGTATTATGTTCACATTCTTTGCAAAAAAGTGATGAAAAAGTGGGAATTTGGACTGTTTTCACTTCTATCACAAACTGCCACGCTGGCATTTGCTGTCGTCTATGGTAACTCAATTGTGCTTTCTGCCGTAAACATCATTTTGGGCGTCTTATATATGTATTCAGCAATTATTATTTTTGAGGCGCTTATTGTGCGTGGCTTTACAAACAAATTGACAAGTATTGAACTTGTTTCGCTGTTTATAATCGTCATGAGTTTATGCGCAGGGCTTGTAAATATTTCTATTGAAAACTTTTCCTTTCTTAAACTTTTTGTATCTCTTATTTTATTTGTTTTTGCGTTTACTTCATCCTCTGTGCTTACGCTGTTGATGGCGATAACAGCAGGGGCTGGCGCACTCCTTGCTACCAACAACCCTATCTATATGACGCCTTTTGTCGTTTGGACTTTATGTGCGCTTGTTTTTAAAAATCATCATAAGATTTTTATGATAATGGGTGTTTTATGCTCTGAGGTTATAATTGGGCTTTATTTTAGACTTTATCCAACCTTTGATTTAATTGAGGCTTTACCGGTTTTACTTTCCTCTTGCATTTTCTTTATATTGCCAAATAAATGGCTTTATGAGTTTGCGGTAATTTTCAATCTTTCTAAGGATAGGCTTGCTATGAAGAATGTTGTCAATCGTAATCGTGAATTATTGTGTAAGCGCCTGTCTAATCTTGCCGAAGTGTTTAACGATATGAATATCATATACAGAAACATGATAAAAAAGGGAATGAGCAAGGAAGATGTGAAGAAAATCCTATATAAAGAGATTTGTGAGAAAATTTGCGCTTATTGTCCCGAACGAAATCATTGCCATAGAACGTTTGCTGATAGCACTAAAAAAGTTTTTGAAGAACTCATTACTATCGCTTTTGAGCGTGGCAAGGCTACACTTTTAGACATTCCTTCATATTTAACTTCACGCTGTAAACAGACCACGGCAATACTTGGTTCTGTAAATACGCTTACTGCACAATATAAAAAATATTTAAATATGGCTTCCGATATCGATTCGAGCAAGTTGATAATTGCGGAACAACTTTTGGGTGTAAGTAAGGTTATAGACTCACTTTCTAAGGAAGTCGATAGTAATATCTCTTTTGACACAGTGCGCGAAAATAAGATTTTGGATGAGCTTACCTATCATAATATTATATGCATTGACGCGGTTGTGTTTGAAAAGGACATTCATACTCTGGTGGCGTCGCTTGTTGTTCGGAAAGAAGATGCCGAAAAGTTAAGAATTGTTGATTGTGTCGGCAAAGTGTGCGGTCAGAAAATGGCTGTCTTTGAAATGTTTCCAAGCATTCGTCCTAATTATACGGTGGTAAATTTAAAGACAGCACCGCGATTTGACTGCATGTTTGGGGTATGCCAAAAGACGAAAGCAAACTCGTCAATTAGTGGTGATAATTACAGCGTGATAAAGTTAGACGGAGATAGAATTTTGTTTGCTATAAGTGATGGTATGGGTAGTGGTGAAAAAGCGGAGAATTATAGCGAGCTTTCTATCGCTCTTATTGAGAATTTTTATAAGGCGGGCTTTGACAATGATATTATTATAAGTTCTGTCAACAAACTTTTAAATCTTCATAAGGAGGATATATTTTCTGCGCTTGATGTTGGAGTTTTGGATTTAAAAAATGGTATATGTGATTTTATAAAAATGGCAAGCCCTGTCACTTTTATTGTTAGCACCGAAGAGGTAAAAAAAGTGGAATCCTCCTCACTTCCATTAGGCATAGTCGATGATGCCTACCCATTGATAAAAAAAGAGGTTGTAAGTTCTGGCGATTATGTCATTTTGTTTTCAGACGGGATAAGTGATAGTTTTGAAAATGATGAAGTTCTAAAAGAGGAAATTTTGTCGTTAAAAGCAAAAAATCCTCAGGACTTAGCCGACCAGCTTCTCGAAAGAGCGTTATCAAAGAACAAAGGCTATGCCATAGATGATATGACAGTGCTTGTGATAAAAATTTTCGAAAATTAAAAATCTTGCAAAAATGAGGCGAAAACAGCAAATTTTTTCATTTTTAGCATTAAAAATCGTTAATTTTGGTTAAAAGATATTGTATTTTCTACTTTTATATTGTATAATAAAAATATAAAGGTTGGTAACTATGGATGAGATATTAGATTTTATCAAAGAACACAAACTTGTGAAACGCGGGGATGTGGTTGGAGTTGGTGTCAGTGGTGGCATAGATTCCATGTGCTTAATTCACTATCTAAACAGCGTCAAAGAGCAACTTGACATAGAAGTTGTTGGTATTCATATCAATCATGGAATTCGCGAAGAAAGCTATGACGAGGCGCGTTTTGTTTTGGAAAAATGTAAAGAAATGGGAATTAGAGTGTATAAGTTTACCATTGACTCTAACAAAATTGCCAAAGAAAAAAAGTTAAGTTTGGAAACGGCAGCGCGCGAAGGAAGATATGGTGTTTTCGAGGCGCTTATCAAAAAAGACATAGTAGATAAGATTGCGCTTGCTCATCATATGAGCGACCAGGCAGAAACTATTTTAATGCACCTCTTCCGTGGCGCGGGCGTCAAGGGGGCGAAGGGCATGGAGCCAATTCGTGACGGCATATATATAAGACCTATGCTCAACACCTCTAAGAGAGAGATACTTGAATATGCATCTATGCACAACATTGAATATGTTGAGGACAACAGCAATAATGACAATTCTTACAGCAGGAATTATATGCGCAATGTCGTTATGAAAGATATTTTGGAGCGTTGGCCAAATGCTATTGAAGCAATCAACAGTTTTTCACACACAGTCTGCGAAGATGATGATTATATTGACAACAATTTAGACCTAAATTCGCTGATTGTAGATAACAAGGTAGTGCAGTTGCCTTGCAGTGTGTTTAAACTTCATAGTGCGATTTATAGTAGACTTGTTTTTAAAGCGTTGACACTTATAAATGTGAAAAAAGATATCGAAAGAAAACATATCGAAATTATCAAGGATCTAGCTTTAAATCTTGAAAATGGCAAAAAAATCAAACTACCTCTTGATGTTACAGTCACAAAAGAATATGGCTTTTTGACATTTGAAAATGTATATGTAGAAAAACCTGTTCTAAGAAAACCAAACAAATGTTTTTCTTTTGAGGTTGAAGGCTTTGGAACGGTTACAATCAATCGAGTCAAGACAGGTGATTTGACGGATGGCTTATACTTTGATTATCGAAAAGTGCCAAAGGATGCATATTGGCGATTTAGAGAGGACGGCGATGTCTTTGAAAAATTCGGTGGAGGAACGAAAAAATTAAAATCTATCTTTATAGACAAAAAGATACCAATTAGGAAACGCGACTACATTCCTGTGCTTGCAAGTGGAAATGAAGTGTATGTCATTGCAGGTATAGCAATCAGCGACAAAGTTAAAGTGGAGGATGTGCCAACTTGTTATCGCGTCACAGTTGAATAAAATAGAAAAAACGCCTTTTCAAGGTGTTTTTTTAGTTAAAAATTATAAAAAAATCCCTAAAAAACTTAGATGTGACTGAAAGTGTCGCGAAGTTGCATTAAAAATGTGATATAATGTTTTTGAAAAAGGAGAGAAAATATGACCTTTGGGGAGAAACTTAAAAAACTTAGAACGGACAACAAGCTAACACAAGATGAACTTGCTGATAAAATTTTTGTGACGCGAACCGCCGTTTCAAAATGGGAAACAGGCAGAGGTTTTCCTAATATGGAAAGTTTGAAAATGCTTTGTAAAGTTTTTGATATTTCTATGGACACGCTTATCAGTGATGAAGAATTAGAAAATAGAAAAATTTTAGAAGATAAAAAAGCGAAATATTGTTTCTGGGGTGCTATGGCGGGCTTTTTGCTGTGCGTGGCATTTACGATTGTTAGTGCGATAACAAAAATTTCGTATTATATGCTGGGAAGTTTTGTTGGTGTCATTGTTTATGCAATTTTTGCATATTATTCTACACCAAAATATAAACGCGTTGAAGCTATTAAAACAAACCGAGCAAAATTTTTCATTCCTAAAATGATAGTTGTTGTTGTTTTACTTTGTGCTTTGATAGGTGTCGCTTTTGAGATTTTTAGTGTGAATTAACAAAAAACGCGAAAAAACGCGTTTTTTGTTAATTTTTTATGTTATTTTTAATATATTTTTATAAATTTTCTAAATTATAACTATAAACGTTTGTTAAATTTAGGCGTGTCCACATCTTATATTTACTGCATGCGTTTTCAAAGAGAATATAAAGCGAATTGTTCTTAATGGTTATTTCTTCGCTCATAGGTGGCAATGTTTTAGAAGAGGTTGGCGTGTCAAGAATGTAGGTGTCTATCTCTTCTTCTAAGCCGGTATAAGTTATCTTGGTTGCCGTTTCATTTAGTATATTGTCATAGACTAAAATTTGAGAACTTGGCAAACTATATGAAGTTGAAAGTATGATTTTGTCTTCGGTTATGCTCATGCCTTGCACGAGAGAAGTGGTTGAAATGGCAAATATAGGATTGAGCGTTCTTAATCCGCAATCGCCGTTATTGTCTATCTCATAGGCGAAAGAGACTGCCTTGTTGACTTTCCCTGAGGAGGTGGTGATTTCGTGAGAACTGTCGCGGTTGTAGTTGCCTTCACGATGAAATTCTCCGACAATCAATTTTCCATCGTAAATCGTAACAAAATCTGCTCCGTTTGGTGCTGAAAAACTCGACATTATGGATAGTTCATCGCCATTTTGTGCATTAAGCACTTCGCTTAGGTGGAGATAATTTACAGTGCTATCTCCAACAATCCATAAGCCATAACCGTCACTCGTCACTCCGCCAGCATGCTCTTTATATGGTTTATTTTCAAAGGTAAAAGTTACATATTTTACTTCATTTTCGTTGTCTATAATGTAAAGCCTTGAAGCTGAGCTGTTTGCCATATATCCACTAACCAAATATATATCATTGGTTTTTTCATATTCCATTCCTTGCGGAACAAAGCCTTCTTCTAATCCTGGAATTTCAAATTCTGTTTTGGCGGTATTAAAAAATGATGAATAGGTTTCGCTATAATAATATACAAGTGCAAAAATAGAAAAAGCGGTAAAAATAATAGTCATTATTAAGAAAAGAGCGAATTTTCCCTTTGTGATTTTCATAATTTTTCCTCCTTAAACTCATTTTATCATAGAAAAATATTTAAGGCAAGAAATTAACGGTATATTCTTAACTTTGTTATATTTGCTATAAATTTAATGATAATAACTTAAAATTTTAAAAGTAATTTGCTTAAAAATATTTAAAAATGTTTTGTTTTTTGGTTCTTTTTCCTATATAATAAGATAAGAGGAGTGAAACATGAAAATTGCAATTTCTGCTGAAAGCACAATAGATTTACCAAAGGAGCTTTTATCGTTATATGATATACACACTTTGCCTTACACAATCATTTTAGGTGATAAAGAATATTTAGACGGAGAAATTTTACCAGAGGAAATCTTCAAATTTTACGAAGATACAAAGACCTTGCCTAAGACTTCGGCAATAAACGCCGTGCAATATCAAGAATATTTTAATTCTTTATTAAAAGAATATGACGGGGTTGTTCATTTCTGTTTGTCAAGCGAAATTTCTAGTTCCTGCAAAAACGCTATGGAAGCTGGAAGTAAATTTAAGAATGTCTATATTGTTGACAGTAAATCTCTTTCGACGGGAATTGCTCTTCAAGCTATATATGCCTCAAATTTAGTAAAAGAAGGATTAGATATAAAAGAGGTGTATGAAAGCGCTTTAAAAAGAGTCCCTTTTGTTCAAGCAAGTTTTGTTTTGAAAAAGTTGGAATTTTTGTATAAGGGAGGCAGATGTTCGGCTTTGTCATATTTTGGGGCTAATCTTCTGCAAATAAGACCTCAAATAATTTTGAAAGACGGCAAAATGGGTCCGCACAAAAAATATCGCGGAAACATGGAAAAAGTGGTTAAAAGTTATTGCGAAGATACTCTTGCCGAGTTTAACAATCCTGACCTATCGGTGGGCTTCGTCACTTACACAACGGCAACCGAAAAAATGGTTGAGGAGGCAAAAACAGCACTGCGTGAGCGCGGTTTTAAAACCATATACGAAACCAAGGCGGGGGCTACCATATCTAGCCACTGTGGAGAAAACACCTTGGGCATACTTTACATTAATGACGGCGGAGAAAGTAAATAAAAGAGGCAAGGTTAAACCATTTTAAAGTTAGCATAATAAATAAAAAAAGAGTTCTACTTTTATCGGTAAAACTCTTTTTTAATTAGTTTGAAAATTTATAGACTAAAACTCTTTATATCCAATTAAAAATCCAAAATTTTGTGTTTATTTAATAAAAATGATGTTTAACCTATCATATCTTTGCTATTGAATAATTTTTGTTGTATTTTTGTTGAAAATAACAATGTTGTAAAAAATGCGGTTAAATATTTTATATTTGCACATATTAAACATATGAGCATATTTAAGAAGAAAAAGAAGAAGTTTCAAAGTAAAACCGACCCGCTGGGTTCTTATACGGGCGTGCCTGAAAATCCGTATGAACAACCTGTTCAGGACGCTGATGATTTATAGTGAAAACAAACTAGAAGGATTGGTTTACCTTAAACTTGATTAAACAAAATGGACTTAGCAAGGAAATTTTTATATATTACAAAATAAAGGTTGTTTATTATAAATATTTTTTAAACTAATAAAAATCACATAAAAACACGAAAAAATCATAAAAAATGCTGTATTTTTTAGATTTTTCTTGAAAATTAACATAAAAAAGTGTATTATATGTGTAATGAGTAAAGATTTAACTAAGCTGAGTTATGCTCAATTAGTAGAAAGAAGTTTGATGAAAAAGTTTCGAAAGTCGATATGGACTAAGTTTATTCTTGCGCTAAAACGATATAAACTTGTAAATGAAGGTGATAAAATAGCAGTTTGTGTTTCGGGTGGAAAAGACAGTATGCTCCTTGCTAAACTTATGCAACAGTTAAAAAAGATTAGCGATGTAAATTTTGAAGTTTTATATATTTGTATGAACCCCGGGTATAACGAAAAAAATTTAAAGCAAATAGAAGAAAATGCAAAAAAACTTGAAATTCCTCTCCATATTTTTGAGAGTGATATTTTTGATAGTGTTGTGAATGTGGAAAAATCTCCATGCTATCTTTGCGCTAGAATGAGGAGGGGTTACCTTTACAGCGAGGCGCAAAAGCTTGGATGTAACAAGATAGCGCTCGCTCACCACTTTAATGATGTTATTGAAACCACACTTATGGGGATGTTTTACGGGGCGCAACTTCAAGCGATGCCACCAAAACTCCGCTCGAAAAATTTTGAAGGTATGGAGTTGATAAGACCACTCTATTATGTTGAAGAGAAGGATATTCTTGCGTGGAAGGACTATAACGAACTAAAATTTTTGCAATGTGCTTGCCGTTTCACTGAGATGGCACAAAACGAAGATGAGATTTCGCCGAGTGCCAGACTGAATATTAAAAACCTAATCAAAGAACTGTCTAAAAAAATTCCAGATGTTGAAAATCATATTTTTAAGAGTATTCATAATTGCAATGTAGACACTATGGTGGGATGGAAATATAAAGGAAAAAACTACGACTTTAATGAGGTGTATGATAACGAGAATAAGGAAAGTTGATATATTGATTAAAATTCGAACTCTATTATTTGTATTTTTAAATCATGTATAACCTATAATTTCTAGATTTGATTATTTTAATAAGCAATTTTGTTGCAATTAATTTTTCTGTGCGCCTTCTAAAAAAGAGGTATTGACAACAGTTGGTTTTTGTGTTATCCTTTTGACACCAATGTGGAGGGTAAAGTTTATGAGAAAATTAAATGAAAAAGAGTTGGCGTTAGGAAATAGAATAAGAAAAGCGGTTATAGATCATGATTTTTCAAAAGTTGAAGAAATGCTTAATGAATTAGGTGATGAGCAATTCTCTTTAGATATTGCACTTTATAAAGCGCTTGTGGAGTATAAAGAGAACAAAAGCGAAGCGAAGTTTGAGGAAATAAAGGATTTGTTCGACAAAGGTGCGTCATTTGAAAGAGTTCTTGTAGACTATAAGGAATTATATGAAAGAAGGTTTTTTACGTTTCTATGTAAAATAGAAAACGCGGTTATGGATCATGAATTCTCAAAAGCTGAAGAAATGCTTAATGAATTGGGTGATGAGCAATGCTCTTTAGATGTTGCGCTTTATAAAGCAATTGTGGAGTATAAAGAGAACAAAAATGAAGCGAAGTTCGGAGAAATAAAGGATTTGCTCGACAAAGGTGCGAATATATCCCAAACAATAGCAAGTTATTCATTATCTTGGGTATTTGCTAGTTCGCCAGAGATTCTAGATGTTATGCTTGAAATGATGAGAAGAGGGATTGCTCTTGGTTATGGTTATGAGAACCCGGAAAATTGTTTTGTATATTATTATAATCAGCGGGGTTTCTCGTCAAATGTTTCTCCGCAGTTAATAGAAGATAGTTATGGAAAACTTACTCCCGAATATATGAGAATTGCAGTATTAGCAAATTGTTATGCTGTTTTAAGAAATTTAAAACAAACTGATTATAAATATCCTTTTAATCAGCTAGTTTGGCTTAGCAATAATACATATTTTAGCGAATTTAAATATGATTTTGAAAAGAATGGTTGGGATGTTGAAAATGATGGACGAACTGATTTAATTAAAGAACATGAAAAGGTTTGTATTAAAGAATTAAGAAAAGTAAAGGCTCATTTGAATCCAAAATCAGAGGAATATCGTAGAAATATAGAGATGATCAATGATTTTGTTGATAAGTTTTTAGCTTCAGCAAGCAAAGAAATTGAGTCTGTCAAAGGTGCGTCATCTTCAATATTTAAGCGTAAACATTCGGGTGATGATGCTCGTTCTCATCACAAAGATTTTCCACAAGAAGAACGCGTAAGATAGTATTGTAAAGAAAAATAAAATTAACAAATAAACAGCAAAAATTTTTGAATAAACTATTGTCTTTTGCACATTCTATGTGTGGGAGGTAAATATGGAAAAGTATAGACCTGGTGAAAATGTTCCTGAATCTGGTGAGTATACAGCTTACAGCAGGGACGGTCAAAATGGTGGAAAAACATACCTTGAAAAAGGGGAATCTTTTCCTCCAACGCAACACGAGGGAAGTTATTATGTAAAAGAGGACTAAGTCCTGTAAAGGAGTGGCAAAATAGCCACTTTTTTATTTTCTAGAATATAAACAAAAAGAGGCTTGTTAATAAAAAAACACAAAAAATGCATAAATTTTTGCGAAAAAATCTTAAAAAATAGCCATTTTTTATAATTTTTATAAAAATAATTGATTTCTACTTTCATTTTTGTTAAAATATAAATATGAAAATTTCTTTTGATAACAGCGTGGAGATATTGGAGAAAAAGTCAAAATTTATAGGTTATAAGCTTTTTTGCCAAAGCGTAGAAGAAGTAAATGATGCATTAAATTTTCTTAAACAAGAACACAAGAAAGCCACTCATATTTGTTATGCCTATTCTTTAAAAAATCCTTTTTTAGAAAAGGCAGTGGATAATGGCGAGCCTTCTTCGACTGCTGGAAAACCAATTCTTTCTGTTATTCAAAAGAAAAAACTTTCTGATGTATGTGTTTTTGTGGTAAGGTATTTCGGTGGTATAAAACTCGGCGCAGGCGGACTTGTTAGAGCATATACAAAAGTGGCAAGTGAAGTTTTAAGTGAGGTAGAGAAATGAAAGTTGTGACATTGTGCGGAAGCATGAGATATCAAAACGAGATGATTAAAATTGCGAGAAATTTGGAAGTGACCTTTGGTTATTGCGTTTTGCAATGCGTCTATGATTTTGTTGGCAGAAATGACACACAGAAAGAGCGCGACAAGATAATAAGAGCGCATTTTAAAAAGATAGATTTAGCTGATTTTATCTATGTTGTCAACATCAACGGCTACATCAGTGAAAGCACGCAAAAGGAAATTGACTATGCGATTAAGCGTGATAAAGAAGTTTTTTATCATGAAGATGTGAAAAAGGACGCATAATGATAATTACTGAAATAAAAAAATCTAAACAACCTATGAAATATCATCTATATGTAGATGATGTTTTTTTCGGTGTATTTTTAGACGAAATGCTGGCAAAATTTAATTTAAAAACAGGGCAAGAGATCGATGAGGAATTGCTGTATAATATAAAGGAAGAGAACGATGAAAAGTTGGCGTTTTTGACAGCGGTTAATTATCTTGAAAGATACAATGTTTCCACAAAAGGACTTAAAGACTATCTATATCGAAAAAACTTTAAGAAAAACAACATTGAAAGCGCGATAGAAAAATTGAAAGAGTATGGCTATCTTGATGATAGAAATTTCGCTAAAAGTTATTTTGAGTCACTTTCTGCCACGAAAGGCAAGCGTGTTATTATTAACAAGTTGAAGGAAAAGGGTATAAGTGAGGAAATCATTGATGAACTTTTAGAGAATGTCAGTGATGAAGATGAGGAAGAGCGCGCGAAAATTCTTGCAGAAAAATTCGCCAAAAATCGCGAAAATACTCTAAAAAACAAGCAAAAATGCTTTGCACATCTCGTCTATAAAGGGTATAGTTATAGTGTAGCACAAAAGATTGTGAATGAGTTATTTTTAGGAGCAGAAGATGATAGGTTTTGACATTGAACACATTTCAAGAATAAAAAATGAAGAAAGGCTACTTAAAAAAATTGCCACGGAAAACGAAAAAGCCTACATAGAAAAGTTTAAAAACAAAAAAGAAAAAGTGGCAACGCTTTGGGCTTTTAAAGAGGCGGTTTTTAAAGCATTGAATGTGAAAAAAGAAAAAATATCTTATAAAGATATTGAACTTAGCCATCTTGAAAACGGCAAGCCTGTTGCTCTTCTTCATAATGAAGCTTCTGTTCTTTTAAATGGCAAGACAATTGAAATCTCTTTGACGCACACAAAAGATATTGTGGGGGCAGTGGCGATAATTTTTAATGATGTAAAAGAATAGTTTTCATGCAGTAAAAATAATCGTTTAGATTTCCACTTTTAAAGAAAAATGATTAGACATAATCATTATTTTTTTAATGCGCACAAAAGCATAAAAATTTAATATTTTCGCACAATAAGAGTAAGTATTAAATTTTGATAAACGGGAGAAAATTATTATGAGCAATCCTTATGACGAAATGATGAAAAAAGTTGAAAAAATTGAAAAAAATGGACAAAGTTTGAAAGATTTTGTCATTAAATCAACTTGTGGAGAATTTAAGCATAAGATGATTGTAGAGGAGAACTATCGTTCTATTAGTGAACTAAATAGTATCTATGAGGACATGGTTCCCTTCGAGATTGCAGATTTAACTGATTATCAAAGTTTAATAGGAAGGTATGATGGAAACTTATAAACGAGGAGAGATATATTTTGCCGACCTCAGTCCCGTTGTTGGGAGTGAGCAAGGCGGAATTCGTCCTGTTTTAATAATTCAAAATGATGTTGGCAACAAATTTTCTCCAACTGTCATTGTTTCTGCTATAACGAGCCAACTAAGTAAAGCAAAGCTTCCGACACACATCGAACTTTCCTCTCAAAAATATCATTTACCTAAGGACAGCGTCGTCCTATTGGAGCAGATAAGAACACTTGACAAACGCAGGCTTAAAGAAAAAATTTCAAACATTGACAGCTTTAAAATGAAAGAGGTGGATAAGGCAATTTTAATTTCTCTTGGCTTTGTGAATTAGTATTACGCAAAGTCATTTTTAATTTAAGCAAAATTGAATGTGCTTTGAAATTGCAAGTTTAGGAAATTATTATAAAAATTCTTTACAAATTGATTTTGCTGTGCTATAATATAGCCGAAATAGGAGAAGAAAGCTATGATGAACAAACCACCAATTGACGAGCTTGTTGCTAAAACAGGGAATAAATATGTTCTTTCAATTTTGGCAAGCAAGCGTGCAAAAGAAATTGAGGCAACAAGAAGAGAAGAGCTTGCAACGGCTGACAGAAAGGCTATATCAATCGCACTTGATGAAATTTATAAAGGCGAAATCACTTTTAAAGGTGAAGAAGAATAGTTTGATATTTCTTTAAGATGTGGTATAATTTCACTATCCTATTTGGATGGTGATTTTTTATATCAAAATCACTTATACATTAATTTTGTGGAGAGAAGATGAAATTTGCAAAAGTCATAATTGACCAAGATGCTAAGGCGCTTGATAGGGAATTCGTTTATGTCATTCCAGACGATTTAGAGGTAACCTTTGGAGAGAGGGTTGTTGTGCCTTTTGGCGGACGGGTATTAGAGGGCTTTGTTGTCGATATAACCGACAAAACAGATTATGATATATCAAAGATTAAAGCAATAATTCGTACGGTTGACGGCTTTGCTGTCATTAAAAAAGAGATGCTATCGCTTATGCACTATATGGCAGACAATCTTCATTTGAAACTTGCTTCCATCCTTCGTCTTTTTCTTCCTAGTGAGATGCGTACAGGGAAAGTTAAAGAGTTAAAGGTTCGCTATGTAAAATTGAAAAGTGAGGATGTGATTTTGCCAAAAAATGCGCGCAAGCAGGCGGAAGTATTAGAGTTTTTAAAAAATAATAAGCTTGCGAAATTTGGTGATATTTCAGCTGAATTTGGCTATGCTCCACTCTCTGCTCTTGTAAAAAAGGGAGATGTTGAAGTCTTTTTTGAAGAGAAAAAGCGAGAAGTTGACTATGATAAGTTAGACTTAAAAAAGCGAGAACTTACACCACTTCAACAGCGTGCGGTTGACACGATTAAGGAAAATAAGACCTATCTTCTTCACGGCGTTACAGGAAGCGGAAAGACTGAGGTGTATATGAACCTCATAGAAAGGGAGTTAGAAAAGGGCAAAACCGCCCTTATGCTTGTGCCAGAAATCTCGCTTACCCCTCAGGTGCTTGCAAATTTTAAAGCGCGCTTTGGTGAAGCGGTGGCGTTAATTCACAGTGGCTTGTCGGCAGGCGAACGCTTTGACGAATGGCGAAGAATTTTTTTTGGTGAGGCGCGCGTGGTGGTCGGCGCTAGGTCTGCTATCTTTTCGCCGATTGAAAACTTAGGAATTATCATCATTGATGAGGAGCATGAACAAAGCTATATTTCAGAAAGTAATCCGCGCTATGACACTCATGAAATTGCTGAATTTAGAAGAAAGTATAACGATTGTATTTTGGTTTTAGGCTCAGCCACACCGAGCATTGACAGCTATTTAAAGGCGCTTGAAGGTGAGTATCAACTCGTAGAAATGCCTGTGCGTGTCAACGGAATGGAAATGCCTAAGATTGTAATTATTGACATGTTAAACGAGCTAAGGCATGGCAACAATGAAATTTTCTCCATTCCTCTCATAGCGGAACTTGGCAATGTGGTTGAAAAGAAAAAACAGGCGATGATTTTCATAAATCGTCGAGGTTTTTCCTCCTTTCAGCGTTGTAGAGAATGTGGATATGTGGCAAAGTGTAAAGATTGCGATGTTTCGCTTGTCTATCATAGATTTGAGAACAAGTTAAAATGTCACTACTGTGGTAAGCGTTATCGTGCGCTTGATATCTGTCCTAGCTGTGGCAGTCACAACATTAAACAGGGAGCGATTGGCACGGAAAGAGTGGTAGAGGAGCTTAAAAATTATTTTCCCGATGTCCCTGTTTTTCGCATGGACAATGACACCACCTCGACTAAGGGAGCGCATAGGAGTATTCTTTCTCAGTTTCGCGAGGCAAAGCCTGGCATACTTGTCGGCACTCAAATGATAGCCAAAGGACACGATTTTGAAGATGTTATCTTGGTTGGTATAATTGATGCTGACCAAAGTCTATATCAGGCTGACTATCGCTCCATAGAGCGAACTTTTCAGCTTATCACTCAGGTTTCTGGGCGCGCTGGAAGAAGCAAGGAGCAAGGCAAAGTTATTCTTCAAACCTATTCACCGCGTCACTATGTCTATCGCTATGCGCAGAACTACGATTTTAAAGGCTTCTTCAAAAAAGAGGCAAATTTAAGAAAAGTTACCAACTTTCCGCCATATACGAAGGTGCTTAGAATATTATTTTCTCACGAAGATGAAAATATTGTGGCAAAAGAGATTAAAGTGTGCTATAATAAGGTGCAGGAAGTGAAGGAAAAGTATAAGGATGATTTTATCTACCTTGATGTGATGAAATCGCCACTTAATCGCATTAAAACAAAATATCGCTATCAAATTCTTATGCGCTTTAAACTTAATAGGGCGAAAGAAATTGAAAATGAGATATTTAACTGTGTTGATGAAAAATGCAAAAGTTCGGTTTTCTTTGAAGTTAATCCAAATAATTTAAGTTAAGGAGAAAGTATGTTTGTTGAAATTAAGTTTGCTACTGACAGTCTTGAAGAAGCAAGAAAGATAAGTAATATTCTTTTGGACAAAAAACTTGTGGCGTGCGCTCAATTTTTTGCTATCGAAAGTCATTATGTGTGGAATAATGAAAGGTGCAAAACAGACGAATACATGGTCACGATGAAAACTAAACGAAAGCTGTTTAAAATGGTGGAGAAAGTGATAAAAGAAAATCATTCCTATGAAGTGGCAGAGATTATTTCTTTACCGATAAAAAACGGGTCAAAAGAGTTTTTTAGGTGGATAAAAGATAGCACAATTTAAGGAGGGAAAGTGATTATTTACATCATGCGACATGGGCAAACTGTCTGGAATGTGAAAAACATTACGCAGGGAAGAAGACAGAACAGATTAAGCAAACTTGGACAAGAACAGGTAAGCGAGGTTGCCAAAAAATTTAAGAAAGATGATGTCGATATTATAATTTCCTCTCCACTTATGCGTACGATGCAAACAACAAACATTGTAAACAAAGTTTTAAAAACAAAAATTTTGCGCGATGAAAGAATAATAGAGATAGGTAAAGGTGCTTTATCAGGTCGAGCAAAAGAAACTTTTACAGAGGAAGAAAAAAGATTAAAAAAGGAAAATCCATATTTGCTTAAAATGGAGAGCGTGCAAGATGTTGTGGACAGAGTTAGAGATTTTAGTAGTTTTCTTTTAAGCAACTTTTATAATAAAAAAGTTTTAGTGGTTACACATGACATTGTGGCGTTCATATTAGAGAAAATCCTTTTAAAAGACGAAAAAGATGTTTTAAATTATTATGAAATTCATGAAGGCAAATACGATAACGCGGAGATAAGAAGATTTACGATAGATTAAGGAGAAAAATATGTCAGTTAGAAATATTATAAAAATAGGAAATGAAACACTACGAAAAAAGTCAAAGCCTGTTGTTAGTTTTGACGAGGATTTAGCTACGCTTTTAGACGATATGAAAAAGACGATGATTGAGAAGAGAGGTGTCGGCATTGCGGCGGTTCAGGTCGGAGTTTTAAGGCGAGCTATCATCATTGAAGTGGATGAAAATGAGTATTTAGAGCTAATTAATCCTGTGATTTTAAAGACGAAAGGTTCTGTGAAAGACAGTGAAGGATGTTTGTCTATTCCTGACTTTTATTGTGAGGTTAAAAGACCTAAGTTTGTGGAAGTTAAAGCATTCGACAGAAAGGGTAGAGAGTTCACTTTTGACGCGAAAGACTATCTTGCGCGTTGCGTTTGTCATGAAATTGACCACTTAGACGGCATACTTTTTGTCGACTACACCGACGAGGGTAAAAAATATCGAGACAGATTTGAACATGAGGAGGGCTAGTGAAAGTTTTATTTTTTGGCACTCCTCTCTTTTCGGAGATTGTTTTAAAAAAGCTTATTGAAAAGCATGAAGTTGTCGGTGTTGTTTGTCAACCTGATAAGCCTGCTGGTCGCGGTAAGAAATTAGTTTCTCCTAACATTAAACTTTTGGCAGAAGAAAGGGGTATAAAAGTTTATCAGTTTGAGAAATTAAAGGAAAATCTAGATGTCATAAACAACATCAATCCTGACATCTTTGTGACGGCGTCTTATGGCAAGATTTTGCCAAAAGCACTACTTGACATGAAGTTATGCATAAATGTTCATCCGTCAATGCTACCTAAATATCGAGGTGCGACTCCTATTCAAACGGCGCTACTTAATGGCGATAAAAAGACGGGTGTCACAATTATGAAAACCGATGTCGGCATGGATGACGGAGATATAATTCTTCAAAAAGAAGTGGAAATTTTGGACGAAGATGATTACAATTCTCTTATGCCAAAACTTGCTGATGTCGGAGCGGGGTTACTTCTTCAAGCCTTGGAAGAAATTGAAAATAAAACGGTGAAATTTATTAAACAAGATGACAGCAAGGCAACTTTCACAAAACTTATTCAAAAGGAAGACGCGCTCTTAGATTTTAACGAGAGTGCTGAGAATTTGGTGAACAAGGTCAGGGCGTATGTCGAAAATCCTACTGCTTACTTTTACCTTGGTGATGACAGAATTAAGGTGTATAAGGCAAAGGTGGAAGCGGGAGATTTGCCAAATGTCGGCATAGGTGATGTTGTGACTGTGAACAAAAAGATGTTTTTAATAAAAACAGGCAAAGATACCTTTTCAATTTTGAAATGTCAAGCGCCAGGTGGAAAGGTGCTTGATGTTAAAGATTTTTTAAATGGATATAGATTTTAGGAGAGATTGTGTTATTAGATTTATCGCTTTCAGAACTTAAAGAATATGTAAAAAATTTAGGTTTGCCGTCATATCGCGCTGACCAGATTTTTGACGCCCTTTATAAGGCAAAGAGTTTAGAGGAAATATCTAATCTTTCCAAGGAAATTAAGGAAAAAATTAAAAACGACTATTTTAATTATGAAATTTTGAAGATTTTAGAGAGTGCTGATGGCACTAAAAAAATGGCACTAAAATTAAGTGATGGCAGTGTGGTGGAAAGCGTGCTTTTAAAATATAAATATGGCTACACGGTGTGCGTGTCTACACAGGTGGGCTGTCGAATGGGTTGTAAGTTTTGTGCTTCAACCATAGGCGGGCTTAAAAGAAATTTGAGTGCTGGCGAAATTCTTTTGCAAGTTTTACTTTTTAACAAACTTGTCGGCGGAACGGTCAAAGAGCGCGGGGTCACAAATGTCGTTTTAATGGGATGTGGAGAACCTCTTGACAACTATGATAATGTTGCAAAGTTTCTAAAACTCATATCTTCAAAAGAAGGAATAAACATCAGTCAGCGAAACATCTCTCTTTCCACTTGCGGACTTGTGGACAAGATTAAAAAACTTGCCGATGACGGCTTTTCGATAACGCTTACCATATCTCTTCACGCGCCTAACGATGAGATACGAAAGAAGATTATGCCGATAGCGAATGCCTATAAGATAAGCGAAATATTAAATGCTTGCGACTATTATTTTTCTAAAACAGGTAGGCGTGTGGTGTTTGAATATGCACTGATTGAAAATGTCAATTCAAGCGCTGAAAATATGTTGGAATTATCGCATCTACTCAAAGGTCGCAGTTGTCATGTGAATTTAATACCACTCAATTCTGTTAAGGAACAGCACTTAAACGGAGTGCCACGCAAAGAGGCATATAGGCTTATGAATATTTTAAACGAGCATGGTATAAGCACCACCGTTCGTAGAACCATGGGCGAGGATATCGAAGGGGCGTGTGGGCAACTCAGAAACAAACTTGGAGGTGGCAAGTGAATGGATTAATCCTCAAAAAGAACGCCGATAAGTTCACGGTTGAATTAAATGGAAAACCTTTTGTAATGTCAGCACGAAACTTAAAAAAAGACGGTATATTTGTGGGTGACAAGGTGGAATGCAAAAATGATGTGATAGAGAAGGTGCTTGAAAGAAAGAATATTTTGATAAGACCACCACTTGCGAATGTTGACACGATGATTATTGTTGTAGCCATGGAGCCAAAGCCAGATTTTCTTCTTGTTGACAAGCTTTTAGTCTTTTGTATGGTCAAAGGTATAAAACCAATTCTCTGTATAAACAAAAGCGATTTAAGTGAAAGTTTTGTAAAAGATGTTGAAAAAATTTATAAAGATGTAGTAGATATTGTAAGCATTTCCACACTTGACAAAAGCGTTTTAAACCTCAAAAAGTATATTAAAGGCGTGACAGCTCTTGCTGGACAAAGTGCGGTAGGAAAATCGTCGATTATAAACGCTCTTTTAGGAAAGGAAATTGCGGTTGTTGGAGATTTCAGTAAAAAGGTTATGCGTGGAAAGCAGACGACTAGGCTTGTGGAACTTTACGATTTAGGCAACGAAAATTATTTAGCTGATACAGCGGGCTTTTCAAAGCTTTCTGAGGAGCTTTTAATTGTAAACGAAAACGAACTTAAAGACTATTATCCTGATTTTATTAACTATGCTCATATGTGTAAATATAAAAGTTGTCAACATTTAAAGCTGGATGATTGTGGAGTTGTGAAAGCAGTCAGTGAAGGCAAAATTAGCAAAATTCGTTATGAAAACTATAAAATTTTGCGAGAAAATATAAAAAAAGTGAAAAAATTTTGATTTTTTCTTGCATTATGCTAATATTTAATTATAAAAACCAATTTAATTAAAAATTATGGAGTGAATATGAAAAGAATTGTTGATGTGGCTGTTTCCACCGACCCGCTAGATAATTTTCAAAATATAGTCGATTATGCAAAAGAATTGCAAGGTTATGCGGAATTTTTGCATTGCGATATTATGAATGAAAATTTTGTTGGTAAAAACACTTATGACTATAATGTTGTGAAATCAATTAACAGTTTCAGCGCTATTATGCTTGACTGTCATCTTATGGTCAACGAACCGGCTAATGATGTTTCAAAATATATAAACGCGGGGGCGAATATTGTCACGGTGCATTATGAAGCTTTTAAAGACAAAAATCAACTTGCGGAAGTTTTGAAGTACATCAAAAAATGCAATGTGCTTGCAGGTATCAGCCTCAATCCTGCTACACCTTTTAAAGAGATAAGGGCGTTTGCTTATAATGCTGACGTTGTGCTTGTTATGGGGGTAGAACCGGGTGCGTCAGGACAGGCGACCGACGAAGAGATGTATAAAAAAGTGGCAGAAGTTTATAGGTTTAAAGAGGACAACAATCTTAACTTCAAGATAGAATTTGATGGCGGAGTGAATGAGAAAAACGCTCAAAAACTTCGTGATTTGGGTGTTGACATTTTAGTTTCAGGCTCCTTTGTTTATAACAGCAAAGATAGAGCAAGTGCAATTAAAATTTTAAAGGGTATTGAGTGATAAAAAGAGTATTTTAATAAAAAAATACTCTTTTTTTGAAATTATTTAAAATAAAAGGTTGTTTTTTATAAATCTTAATTTTTATAATTATTTTGCTTTGAAAATTCATTTAAGCCTTTTTCAAAACCCTCTTTGCTTGCAGGGTCAAGCATAAACAAAAGTCCAAAAAGTTGACCGACATGCACTTTTTCTTCATTGACAATATCTTGTAAGGTGGTGCGATATGTTGGGTCGGTGCTACTTGCAATATGTGCTTCATATTGTATGATAGCGTCAAGTTCGCCGATGATGTCAAGTCTTGTGTTTTGTGCTAATAAATTTACATTGTTTTCCATAAGAGTGTAAGCGTTTCTCATAATTTCTCCTTCTTTTTTACTTATGAGAATGCACATATTTTTGTTAATATCGCACATACTTTTTTTATGTATTTCAACTATCATGCAAAAGTTAAAAGATTGATTAAAGAAGGAAAAGCGATAGGCTTTGAATTTTTGGAGAATTACAACAACATTTCGCCCTGCCTTTTAATTTTATTTAAAGATGAAAAAGCTATGCCAATTAGAGTCGACTATTTTGATGAGTATCTAAAATTATTAAGAGAATATGATGTTAGGCAGTTATAGTCTAAATTCAAAAGTTGAATTCCAATATAATGCTAATTGTGAGTGCAAAGTAAAATTTTATATAAAAAACCATAAAAAATTGAAAAAAATGCAAAAAAAGTATTAAATTTTAATAATTTTTCTTGTTTTCTAAATTTTTATATTCTTCAAATAGGCTTTCACATTCTTTTTTGTCAATTTGAATTAGTTTGTCTAACTTTTTGTTTTTGCCAAGTAGATTGTAAAATTTGTTGTCACGGAATCCGATTTTTTCGGTGTCGAGTACAGAACAACCATAGTAAATCTTTTCTATATTTGCCCATAAACAGGCAGACAAACACATAGGGCAAGGTTCGGCGGTGGTATATAGCTCGCATCCTTTTAAATCAAAATTTTTTAGTTTTTTGCTTGCCGACCTAATTGCCTCCATTTCGCCGTGACAGGTGGCGTCATTTTTTGATAACACCTTATTGTGGCCTTTACCTATCACTTTTCCGTCTTTGACTATGACAGCACCAAAAGGACCGCCATCACCATTCAGTATTCCCTTTTTTGCTTCTTGAATTGCTGTTTCCATAAATTTATTCATTTAAAACCTCTATCAAATCTTATTATAACATATTTTAAAAATTTTTTATGATTTATTAAAATAAATATTGATTAAATATTCCGTTTTTGCTATTATTATTATAAACCTAAGGAGAATTAGATGACATTTTTGGAATGGCTTACAAGCAGTTATCCTAATCCGTCTATTCACGGGCAGTGGGGATTGTTGCATATATTGACGCTTGCCACTTGCATTATCATTATTGTGGCATTCACATTTCTCTTTCGCTCTAAAAGTGTAAAAACCAAAAAAATAGTCCTTTGGTGCTTTGTGGCAATACTAATTTTGTTTGAAGTGGCAAGGCGTGTCATCAACTTTTCAAAGACGACAGATTTTTCTTTCCAAAATGTGTTATATATTCTCTTGCCAAGACCATGGTGTGCAATATCAGTTTTCTTGCTATTTGTTTCAATGTGTGCCAACAAAAGATTTATGTATAATTTTGTTAGTATAACCGGGCTTGTTTGTGCCATAGCATTTTTTGCCTACCCTGGTGTAGGATTTAATAATCAATATATCCTATTTGAAAATTTGTATTCTATTGCCACGCATTGCTTGATTTTGATATGCACAATTTTGATGATTACATTAAGATTCACGAAGTTTGAGTTTAAAACGATGTATAAAGAGTTGGTCGTTTTAGCCTGCGTGCTTGTTTATGCGCTTTTTGAAATCTATGTCTTAAAGATTGAAAATGACCCTATGTATTTTATGCCTGGAAATGATATCATGAAAATATTAGGCTTGCCTTATCCTGTTTTTCTCATACTATATATCCTTGTTTTTGCGCTTTATTTTGTTTCTTTCTACGCTGTCAGTGAGGTTAATAGAAAAAAGAAAGACAAAGATAATTTCAATCAAATTATCAATATTATTAAAAAAGACATTTAATCACTAAAATATAAAATTATAAAGATATTTTTTTAAATCATTTTGATAAATTTTCGTTTTGGTGTAAAATAATAAAGAGAGGGAAATATGAGAAGATTTTTTGGTGAAAAAGACGGAGACAAAATTTTAATTAAGGGCGATGAGTTTAATCATCTTAAAAATGTTTTGCGCCTTAAAGTTGGCGAAGAAATCATCGTCAGTCTTAACACAAAATTTGAATATGTTTGTGAAATTGTTGCTATTAGCAAAGGAGTCGCCACATGTAAGATTAACGGCGAATCAGAATGCTTGAAAAATCCAACAAAAAACATTGTTCTTTTTCAAGCTGTGGCAAAGAAGCCTAAGTTTGAATTTATCGTGCAGAAGGCAACAGAAATAGGTATGAGCGAAATCGTGCCATTTATGAGCGAATATTGCATTGCCAAGGTGACAGAGAATAAAGAGGAAAGGTTGCATGAAATTGCTCTTAACGCCTGCAAGCAGTGCGAAAGAACGATTGTGCCAAAAATAGCAGAGACCACCGATGTGGCGGGCGTGATAAATCGCTTTAAAGACTTTGATATTGTGCTTTTTGCAAATGAAAGAACGGATGTTGGCGAAAAGCTCAATAAGCTTTCTAAATATAAAAACATAGCTATTATCGTGGGCTCAGAAGGTGGTTTTTCGCAGAAGGAAAAGGAAAAATTCATCGAAGCGGGTGCAGTTTCAGTTTCGCTTGGGAAAAGAATATTGAGATGTGAAACGGCTTCCGTTGCCATGATGAGTTTGGTGTCGATATTGAGCGACAATTAGGCGAAAACTACACTTTTGCTCGTTTTCGAAACGAGTTCGAAAAGCATCGCGTTTACGTTTGTTTTCGCCTTTTCGCGACCAAACGAAATCGCACTCATTTAATTCGTTGGCGATTTGTCGCGACTTAAAGAGGATTTGATTGTATCTTAAATAAACTACTATCAAACCTATCCACAACTTTTCGTTTTTCACTTTTCGTTCTTCGCTCCGTAGGTTTGTCCTCTTCCCTGTAGGTGATTTTCAATTTGTGTTTGCCGGGCAAAGCCCTTCTCCAAACAAAATTGAAAATTGATTTAAGAGTGCGTATGTAGGGCGTTGTAGAGTTTTCGCGACTTATAGTGGTTTTGATTATAGAATAGACAAACTTTTATTAAAATTATCCACAGTTCTTCACTCTTCACTTTTCTTTCTTTGTTTAGTGTTTAATGTGGATTGTGAAGTGTTGTGGCAAATTTTAGTAGATTGGTTTAAAGGATAAAGTATGAAAATTGCAGTTTTAACATTAGGATGTAAGGTAAATAAGTATGAGAGCGATGCTCTCATTTTTAAACTGCGCGAAAGAGGTTTTGAGGCGATTGATATCTTGGAAAAAGCTGACGCGTATATCATCAACACCTGTGCTGTCACAAATGAGGCGGAGAGAAAATCTCGCCAAATGATAGAACGATGTCGGAAGTTTAATGAGAATGCGAAGATTTATGTCCTTGGGTGTGCAAGTCAAAATAAACCTATGCAGTTTGAAGATAAAGGCGTAACTTTCATACAAGGTGTGGCAAATAAGCTTAAAATCATCGACCACCTTGAAGATAAGGGCGAAGATATATATGAACTTCCTTTAAACTACGAAGACGATATGTTCAGCGCACAAACGAAACAGCGCGCCTTTATCAAAATTCAAGATGGTTGTAATAACTTCTGCACATATTGTATTATTCCATATCTTCGTGGGCGAAGCAGGTCGAGAAGTATAGAAAGTGTGATAGAGGAAGTCGAGAAACTGCCAAAAGAGGTCAAAGAGGTGGTGCTTGTGGGTATTGATGTTTCCTCTTACTCTTCAAACGGAAATTCGCTCATAGATTTGCTTGAAAGGTTAGATAAATTTAACTTTCGCCTTAGGCTTTCCTCTATGGAAGATAACTTGGTTAGTGAAGATTTTGTGAGAAGATTAAGTAACTTAAAAAACTTTTGTCCACATTTTCACCTATCTCTTCAAAGCGGGTGTGATGAAGTGCTTAAAAAGATGAATAGAAAATATACCACCGAAGATTTTAAGCGAACAGTTGAACTTATAAGGCGCTATTTCCCACTTGCTGGCATCACCACCGATGTGATAGTCGGCTTTCCAACCGAAACGGAAGAAAATTTTAAAGAAACCGTGAAGTTTGTTGAAGAAATTGAGTTTTCTGACCTACATATCTTTCCATACTCTAACCGCACAGGCACGGTAGCTTCAAAACTTTATAAGGATCTACCAAAGAGCGTAAAATCGAAAAGAGAAAAAGTCTTAGAAGAGATAAAAAAGCGAGATAAACTAGAATTTATAAAAAAGAACGATATTGTCGAAATTTTACTTGAAGAGGAAAAAAGTGGTACCTTTTATGGTTATAGCAAAAATTACATTCGTTGCAAAATAAAGGGCGATTTTAACGTTGGAGACATAGTGCAAGCTAAGATTGTTAAAGCAGATTTAAACACTTCCTTTTGTGAAGAGCAATAGATAAGTTAGTTTATAAATGCCTCAAAAACAACCTTAAAAATTAGATTTGTCAAAATAAGACAAAATATGAGAAGATAATCGCTTGATTATCTTTTTTTGTGCATTGAAAAGATTTATAATCGTTAAAGAGGTGGTGAATTTGGCAAGAAAGATTGTGGTAACAAGCGGTAAAGGTGGTGTTGGAAAGACAACAGTGTGCGCGAATTTGGGCGTATATCTTTCGCGCCTTGGCTTTCGTGTGGCTATGCTGGATGTCGATATAGGACTTAACAACCTTGATGTTGTCATGGGTATGGAAAGGCAGGTGGTATTCGACATCACCGATGTTGTCAGTGGAAAGTGTAGGGTCAGGCAGGCGCTCATTGAGGACTATAACTATCCATCGCTCTATCTTTTGCCGTCCTCTCATTCCTATGCGTCAAGCAAGATTACTGGCGAGCATATTAAAAATATCACAGATATCATCGACCATTCCTTTGACTATATTCTCTTAGATTGTCCTGCGGGTGTGGAAGCTGGTTTTCATCGGGCGGTGTATCCGGCAAATGAGGCGATAGTTGTGGTTACTCCGCACATATCCAGCCTTCGCGATGCCGACAAGGTGGTTTCCATTCTTTCAAAATACCAAATAGAAAATAAGTATCTTGTCATAAACAGAATGCGAGGCGACTTACTTTTAAATGGTGACATGTTGAGTCTTGAAAGCATTGTGAAAGCCATGGGCATACCGCTTGTCGGTGTAATTCCAGAGGATGACGATGTGGGTAAGATGTCATCAGACGGACGAATACTTACCGATTGTGAAAGCGCAAGAGCGTTTACGCTTCTCGCTGAGAATATTCACAATGGCAGTAAGAAAATCTTTGATTGCACCTATAAATATCGTGGAATTTTGGGCTTTTTCAAGCGAAATATCAAAAAGCATGTCTAAGGAGTTTTTATGTTTAAATTGAAAGAAATTTTAGTTAATGATAAGTTTGAAAACATTTCAAAGATAGGAAATTTACTTGAAAGTGAAGTGACTGAAGTCGCCAAAAACTATTTAGTGCTTTCAAGCGGAACTATCGTTCGCTATCGAAAAGACGGCGACAAATATGTGTTTAATATTGAGCTTACCGCGGAGCGCGTTAAGCCATTTGGGAAGATAATAGGCTAGAAAATCTAATATTTTGCTATATTTAAGCTTAGAGTTAGATAAATTTGTTAAAAATTCTTTACTTTTTGAAATAGTTATGCTATAATCTTCTTGTCGATTGATGCAACACACAGTTTTTTGGAGTCCTTCGACCTTAACTTTGTGTCTGCAAATAACTTTAAAATGGAGGGAAAAATGGAAAACAAAAGCGAAATTATTGCAAAGTTTAAGCAGTCTGAAAATGACACAGGTTCTGTTCAAGTTCAAGTTGCTCTTCTTACTAACAGAATTAATCATTTAACTGAGCACCTTAAAAAGAATCCTAAGGACAACCATTCAAGACGCGGTCTTCTTCAAATGGTTGGTAAGAGAAAGGGCTTCTTACAATATCTTAAAGACAGAGATATTGAAGCTTACAGACAGCTTATCAAAGAGTTAAACATTAGAGAAGTGAAATAGTTAAAGAAAGGGGGAGATACTACTTTTTTGCTCCCTTTTTTGTTATCTTCTTATTTTCATCTTTTAAAGGAGTTCATTATGCAAACAGATTTATCAAAAAAATTTAAGCTAGATGTTGCAGGTAAAGAAATTATTTTTGAAACAGGGGCGCTTTGCATGCAATCTAACGGGTCTTGCCTAGTTCGTTCGGGCGACACGGTCATCATGGTCAATGTGACTATGAGCGAAGAACCAAAGCCGGGAATTGATTTCTTTCCTCTTTCCGTGGAATATCAAGAAAAGATGTATTCAGTTGGAAAAATCCCGGGTGGTTTCAAAAAGCGCGAGGGTCGTCCTTCTGATAAAGCGATACTCGTTTCTCGTCTTATCGACCGCCCGCTTCGTCCGCTCTTTCCAAAGGGATTTTTCAACGATGTAGTGGTGGTGGCTACAGCGCTTTCTATCGACCCTGATGTTAGTCCAGAGCCTCTTGCCATGCTCGGCTCTTCTTTTGCGCTTTCGATAAGCGACATCCCTTTCCAAGGTCCAACAGGTTCTGTGCTTGTTGGTATGGTTGACGGCAAATTCATTATAAATCCAAATCAAGAAGAACGCGAAAAGAGCGACTTACACCTTACTGTTTCTGGAACAGAAGAGGCGGTGCTTATGGTGGAAGCTGGTGCGAACGAAGTGCCAGAAGAAACAATCTTGGATGCTATAATGTTTGCACATGAAGAGATCAAGAAGATTGTTAGGTTTATAAAGAAGGTTAAAGAAGAGATAGGCAAGCCTGTCAACGAAAAGATTCCATATTATGTCGTGCCAGATGAAATAGATAAAGATGTTCGCGCGTATGCAGATAGTCTTCTTGATGAAGCACTTGATACTTTTGATAGACATGAGCGTCAAAAGAGGCAGGATGATGTTAAAGCGAAAGTGCTTGAACATTTTGCTGAAACCTATCCTGAAAAAGAGCGTGAGATTGGCGATGTGCTTTACAAGATGACGAAAGAGAAAGTTCGTGCAAAAATCTTAGATAAAGGTATTCGTCCAGACGGCAGAACTTTGGAGCAAATTCGTCCAATTTGGTGCGAAGTCGGTGTGCTTCCAAGAGTGCATGGAAGTGCGGTGTTCACTCGTGGAGAAACGCAGGTGCTTTCCGCTTTGACATTAGGAACGGTCAGTGATGTGCAACAGCTTGACGGCTTAGACGATGAAGAAGTTAACCGCTATGTTCATCATTACAATATGCCACCATATGCAACTGGCGAAGCAAAGATGATAAAGGGGACGGGTAGAAGAGAGATTGGCCATGGCGCTCTTGCAGAGCGTGCCTTAGAGCCTGTTGTGCCAAAGGAAGATGTCTTCCCTTATGCTCTTAGAATTGTCAGCGAAGTTTTGTCTTCAAATGGTTCGTCCTCTATGGCGAGTGTATGTGGTTCAACTCTTGCGCTCATGGATGGCGGTGTGCCAATATCTGCTCCTGTTGCTGGAATTGCCATGGGATTAATTAAGGATGAAAAGTCTAAAAAAGTGGCAGTATTATCCGATATTCAAGGCTTAGAGGACTTTTTAGGCGATATGGACTTCAAGGTTACAGGAACAAGCAAAGGCGTTACTGCCATTCAAATGGATATCAAAATTCACGGCATAGATAAGCCGATTTTGCTGGAAGCGCTCACCCGCGCGCGCATTGGGAGGATGTATATTATGGACAAACTCCTCGCGTGCATCGCTGAGCCTAGGGCAAGCATTTCGAAATATGCACCTAAGATTATCACCTTTGAAATCGACCCTGAAAAGATTAAAGATGTCATCGGTTCTGGCGGAAAGACAATCAACAAGATTATCGCAGAAACTGGCGTTAAAATTGATATTGAAGATGACGGTAGCGTATTCATTGCATCTGTTGATGAAGAGATGAATGAAAAAGCCAAGAAGATTATTCTTTCTATTGTGGAAGATATTGAAGTAGGTGATGTTTATGACGGCAAAGTTACAAGAATTACCACTTTTGGTGCCTTCGTTGACTTAGGTATGGGTAAAGAGGGGATGATACACATTTCAAAACTCTCCTCAAAACGAGTTAATAAAGTTGAAGATGTTGTTAAAGTTGGTGATGCCGTTGAAGTTGAAGTTATAAAGATTGACGAAAAGGGTAGAATTGACTTAAAACGACTTGAAAAGAAAGAAGATAAATAAAAAAGTATATGATTTAGTTTTATTAAACTTAAATCTTTATAAAATCAAAAATATTAATTTGTTATAAGGAGATTTGAATTGGAGCTTTTTTGTTTAGAACATATTTTATTCATGGTGGTTATAGCCTTAATAATGGGATTATCCATTTTCTTAATCTTAAAATTTGTTCCGAAAGAAAAAATGTTTATTCCTATTAAAATTTTAGCCACAATAGGATTAATTTTAATTATAATAAATCGAATTGTAGTTGCAAAATCAAGAACATCAACATTTATTGACTTCTTGCCAGATACTTATTGTAGTATGATGGGGTTTATTATGCCTTTAGTTGTTTTGTTTTTTAAGCCAAACACTAAAATTTTTCAATATGCTCTATTTGCTGGAATGATAGGTGGACTATTAACTTATATATATCCTGATTTTATTGTTTATTTTGATACAATGTTTAATATACATCCTTTTACTGGTTATTTGTATCATGTTTTTATGCTGTTTATTTTTTTTAATTGCGATCATATCAAAGTATTTTGTTCCAACTTTTAAAAATTGGATTTCTTTACCAATAGGATTGGCATTTATGGTTGTTGTAGGAGTTTTTGGAAATAGTGTGCTTAATCAATCAAACAATATGTATTTAAATGCACCTTTAATTGATGGAACATTTTTTACATGGTATATTGTCGGGATTTTATTTTTAGTGTTATACACATTGATTATTCAAATCTATGAGATGTGCACAATAGAACCGAAAGAATGGACAGTTGTTAAAGGTTGGAATTATGTAAAAAGTAAGTTTAAAGAAATAAAGTTCAAGACAAATATAGACAAAAGAAAAGCTCTTAAAGACGAAATTCAAAATAATACGGAAAATAAAAAAGTCGCCAATGTTGAAATCTTAGCTTCTAGTTTAGATGGAAAAGAAGATATAAAAGATTAAAAAACGAAAAAGTAAAAAATTATAAGCAATGATATTATTTTTTAGCACTTTAACGATAAGTTAGGGTGTTTTTTATGTAAGAAATACTTTTTCTTATTCTAAACACTTTTATTTTTTATTTGAGGTGATTTTTTTTACCATGCCACGAAGATTTGAAAAGTTTGTTAAAATTTCATAAGTGATTGTCTTAGCTTTTTTTGCTAAATAAGATGCATCTCTTAAAACAATAACTTCATCTCCAACATTTACGCCTTCATCTATTTTAACAAAAAAAGCATCCATACAGATATTGCCAACGCTTTTATATTTTTTTCCATTAATTATGACTGTAAATTTTTGTGATAGTGCTCTTGTTAGTCCGTCAGCATAGCCTATTTGAACTACGCCGAAAAAACTATTTTTTCTTACTTGGTATTTTTTGCCATAGCCAATATATTCTCCTTTTTTAGAGTAGAATTTTTTTATAATGTGTGATGAAACTGTCATAACTTTTAACTTATTTGGTTCATAGCCGTAAGCTCCGATACCCAAACGAAGCATGTCATAGTTAAAATTATAGCCATAAATTCCACTTCCGCCAAAGCATATCGGCGCATTTTGTTTTATAAACTTTCTTAAAGTGCAGAAATTTTTATATTGTTTTTTTGTTTTGTTTTTATCTGCGGTGTCAGAAAAATGAGTGTAAATTGATTTAAGTTCGATGTTGTTTGCTTCCAAAATATTGTTTATACTTTTTAAAACAATTTCACTTTTTGTTCCAAACCTATTCATTCCTGCATTTATGGCAAGATGTAAAAGATGTGTGCATTTGTCAACAATTGCCTTTCCCAGTTCATCTTCATTTTCAATGATAAATTCTATGTTGTTTTCTCTGCAAAGTTTGTAATTTTTTACAGGGGCAAAAATAATTACGCGTTTTTTTGTTAAAGCTCTTACAAAAAGAGCTTCCTTAATATTGACAACGCCAAAGGCGTCAACATACCTAGAACTAAACTTGACTATTTCTTTTATTCCGTGCCCATAGGCATTTGCTTTTACCATAAGACAGATGTTTTTGCTGGAATAGCAAGAAAGATTGTGTTTGAGTGCGTCTATATCTAAATATTTAAAATTTTCCATATCATTATATATATTTTTTATAAAATTAATGTTAATAGCGTGTTAATCGAAAAAAGTCGAAAACATGACGCACTTTTGCCGTCAAGAGTATGAAATTTTGTGCTGTGTTTAGTAAAATTTAGTAGGAGGCAGAATATGAATAAGCCACGATATACACTGAGAATATCAAATATTTTGCAGGCGAAGATAAGCTATACAGCAAATTATAACGGGCGCTCTAAGAATAAGGAAATCGAGTATGCTATCAAGCGCTACCTGACGGATTTTGAAAGACTTCATGGTGAAATTGATATAAAAAAAGATACGAATTTCTAAATAAAGTTAACAAAAATAATTGACTTTTGTGGAAATGTGTTGTATAATACACATAGTTTTTTCTATTGACAAATTTATTTAAAAATCAATAGGAAAAAGACAGGGTGAATTAAAATTTCAATTTTAGGTTGCTAACTCAGTCCATTCGACTTTTAATCGAAGGGTCCGAGGCATTATCCTAAAATTAAAAATTTCAGGGAACCCATTCTCGCCCAGGGCTCTCATTCCTGACAAAACAAAATTTAATACTTTTTATTTGGGTTGCTAGCTCAGTTGGTAGAGCATTCGACTCTTAATCATACGCTCCGAAATGAGTATAAACTACATTTATGGACCAGTAGCTCAGTTGGTAGAGCAATTGACTCTTAATCAATGGGTCCAGGGTTCGAGTCCCTGCTGGTCCACCATAAATCCCTTATTTTATTAGGGATTTTATTATTTTTACATAACTAATTTTTACTTAAAAGTGTCTAAAAATTTTGTAAAAAGTGTCTAAAAAATGTCATTTTTGCATGTAAAATTTTAATATTTCACATTGCATAAAAACATCGAATTTTACTTAAAAATTGCCACTGTCTAAAAAATTGTCTAAAAATTTTTGAAAAAATTGCATAAAAAAGACTGAGAATTATCACAAATTCCCAGTCATTTTTTACATCTCAAAATCTTTTTGTTTTTTCTTTTTACGCATTTCTTTTTCTTTTAGCCACTCTATATATTCTTCATCTTCTTGTTGAGATTTCAGTTGTTTTTCTAACTTTGCAATTTTTTCTTCAAGTTCTTTTGTCTTATCAATTTCGTTTGTTTTATCTTCTTCTTTCTTTGAATTAAAGTTAAAAACATTTGATATAGTGTTTGCCGAGTTTTGTTTAGTCTTATAGTCCAAGTGGCTGTAAATGTTCGCTGTGGTGCCAAAATCGGCGTGTCCAAGCCATTCTTGGATTTGTTTCATAGGAACTCCATTAGATAGCATAATGCTCGCACAAGAATGCCGCAAGTCGTGGAAACGAATATGTTTAAGATTATTCTTTCTAATTATTTTGATAAAATTATGAGTTAGTCTATTGGGTAAAATCAATCGTCCTAAATTGTCAACACAAACATAATCTAAATATCTTTTGTCATAACTCTTGCCAAGTAATTTTTTATTGTTCTCAACTTGTTCTTTATGTTTAAGTAATAATTCTTCTGCCTGTGGGAGTAGTGGTAAAACTCTATTGCTTGTTTTGTTTTTCATCTTATCTGCTTTATGAATGTATCTTTTTCCATCGATTTGCGTTTCAATAACTTTATGGCGAACATAGATAAGTTTATTTTCAAAATCTATCGCTTCCCATTTTAAACCTAAAACTTCACTCCGCCTAAATCCATACATAGCAGTAAGCATAATCGGTAATTTGCACTCGTGGTCTTGTATGCATTCAAACAATTTTTGAATTTCGTCTATGGTATAAAAACTTGCCTTATATCCATCTGTTTTTGGTCTATCCACTTTGTCAGCAACATTAACATTCACAAAGTCATTTTTAAAAGCATATTGCAAGCATTCTCTAATCAAAATATGAAAGTGCAAAACAGTGTTTCCTGACAAACCCTTTTCATATAAACTCTTGTAAAATCCTTCAATGTGATAGGGTTTTAAATCTTTAAGTTTAATTCTCATATCTTTAAAGTAAGAAGAAATCCTTTCCGTTTCTTTTACATATTGAGAGTATGTTATTGGTTCCACTTGTTGTTTTTTAATTTCAAGATAACTTTTTAAAAAATCCACAAAATAAACATCTTGCGAATTATCAATATCTTGTTTTATCTCTTTGTCTAAATACAAATTTTTAAGGATTGTTTTCATTTCTTCTTTTGCTTTTGTTTTGTTGTTTCCGACTCGTAATTTGGTTGAAATCCATTTTTGTTTAGGTTTTCCGAATTCATCTTTGAAACTAACCACAACATACCAAGTTCCGTGCTTTTGTTGAAGGCTTCCTTTATTCATTTGAGCCTCCATTTAAAAAGTCAATAACATTTTGTTTTGGTATTAAAATCAAATTGCCTGACTTAATGCTTTTAATCTTGTTTGTGGCAATAAGTTCATAGGCGGTATTTCTTCCAATACCTAACATTTTTTGCAAATCTTTAACCTTAACAACATCTTTAAAGTTGGTAAAAATATTTTGTATATTCAAATTTGTATTGTTCATTTTAGTCTCCTCAAAAAATCAAATTTTTATTTTCTAAATCTATAAAATCTCTCTATTTAATTTTTGAGAAAGAACGCATGTCAGCCTTACTTCTTTCTGCATAATAACAAATTTTTCTATATTTTAAAGGGCGTCTGGGTATCCCAGCAAAGCCCAAAATGACGAGAAAAATAAAAATTTTAAGTGTATCAATTAAAAGTGTTTAATTTAGGCACTTTTTAACACTTAAAATGATTTTTGTTTCTCGCTTATGCTCTATACCATAAATTATCCACAAAAACCTATATCACATTTCAAAATCACTACTTAAATATCCTTGTTCAATCAATGTTTTTATTCTCATTTCTTCAAGCGTATTCATATAATCTTGAAATGCTTTAATAGTCTCGTATTCAACCTTTGAATTAAGGTATAAACACTCGTCAAGTTCCTTCATTAACTTGTTTTTTTGAATGCGTTTTTCCACCAAATTTTTGGCATTCAATTTCAGTCTTTCATTCTCTTTAACTTTTAAATTTTTAGCACTTTCAATGACAATATTTCCAATCCTACGATAAATATCATTCATCATTTTATCGCCAACATTTTGGACTGGTTTGTCATAACCATTGCGCCTACAATAGTTATTCACAAGCTCATCTTTTTCTTTCACCATTTCATCAAAATCTTGTTTGTAAAGTGATATATTTGAATTGTGTTTAATTATGTAGTTTGAAATATTGTCAACTTGCGATTTTAAGTTTTGAATACTTTCAGAGTTGTAAAAAGTAGGCTTATTTTGTGGGATTTGATTTGCAAGACTTATTAACATATTCTTTAATTTAAGTCCTGAAATCTCGCTTATTTCTTCTTTAAAACTCTTTATTAAGTCAGACCTTAACTTTATCTCTCGAGCCTTAAAATCAGTTGCAGTGAGTTCAATATTTGCCTTAAACTCGTCCATTGCCTTTGATGATATTCGTCCACGAGAAAAACCTTTTTCATTGACTCTTATTCTCAAAGGTTGTTTCTCAAAAAAGACTATGTGAATATGCCTGTTGTCCGTGTTTTCGTGTAGCCCTGCAAACCATTCAATATTGTTAGGATTAAGTCCTGCTAGTTTAAAATATTTAGGCAGTTCATTTTTTACAAGATTGTATGATTGTTCAAAATTTGCACACCACTTCTTGCCAAACTTTTCTTCAAAAGATATAACACCGCTCCAAATAACCGACTTTGTTTTTCTTAAATCTTTCCGCACTTTTGCAATATCTTCGCTTTCCATCTTGCCATTTTGATTAAATATTCCAGATGACTTAGAATTGTTATTTGAATACTCGATAAAATCAAGTTTTTGCAAATCTTTAATGCCAGTTGCAATGTATTTTAAATAGTCA
>ERZ1643251.389-NODE-389-length-66946-cov-69.209445_pt1 | contig 66946 bp, 58 predicted proteins | sample MGYA00579261_ERZ1643251 | MGnify/ENA primary metagenome ERZ1643251 (study PRJEB29033, sample SAMEA4952267) | chicken gut metagenome | biome: Broiler Chicken; feature: Gastrointestinal Tract; material: Caecum | place: Ireland | collected 2018 | study: Broiler...
CTTTCTTTATTTTTGCATCTTTTATATTATATCATTTCTTTTTCCTTTTGTCAAGGAAATGCACTAATAATTTAATTAAATCATTAAATCTATAAGTTTTCTAAAATACTACATATCTAAAATGCCTAAATATTATATCAAATTTTTAATAATATGTCTACTTATTTGCTCAAATACTTTTGTTTTTTTCAAAAAAATATTTTATAATGTCTGTTCTTGTAACAATTCCAATAAATTTATTTCGATCATCTAAAACTGGAACAAAATTTTCTGTCGTTGCTTTAATAATTAAATCATTCATATCAGCATTGATATTAATAGGTAGGTTATCTCGATGTCTTCTAATAGAACCTATTTTTGTTAATTCAGCAGTTTTCAAATCAAAACAATTACGATTTTTAATTTCCCACAAAATATCGCCTTCTGACAGAGTTCCTACATACTCTCCATCATCATTTAGAATAGGTACTGTTGTATAACGATATCTTTCCATTTTTTCTAATGCTTGTCTTATTGTGGCATTACTATTAACATATACAACTTCTTTTTTAGGTTTTAGGAAAAATAAAATATTCATATCTAGTATACTCCTTTTAAATATTATACCAAATATATTAAAATAATGCAAATATTATAGCATAGACAAATATCTTTCCCCTGTATCATGAAAAATCATAACAATTATTTTATTACTTATTTTATTTATTTTTAAATATTCTAAAGCTCCCGCTAATACCGCACCTGATGAATATCCTACTAAAATACCTTCTTCTTTAGCAAGCATTTCCATATGTTTTTTGGCATCTTCATCAGTTATTTCCATAATATCATCTATTAAACTCATATCAACAATACTTGGCATAAAGGTTGTCCCAATTCCTGGAATATTATACTTACCTACTAATTTCTTAGAATAATAAGGACATCCTGAAGGTTCTACTCCAATAATTTTAATATTATCATTCATTTCTTTTAACCCCTTTGCAATTCCAGTTATAGTACCTCCAGAACCCATACCTGCTACTACTATATTTATTTTTCCTTCTAAATCTTCCATTAATTCTTTTGAAGTTGTTTTATAATGAGCTAGGGGATTTATATTATTATTAAATTGATTGATAAAATAATTATTAGGTATTTTTTCTAATAATTCTTGGGCTTTATTAATAGCACCCTGTATACCTTCTTCTTTTTTTGTTAAAACGACCGTGGCACCATACAATTTTAATAATTTTATTCGCTCAATTGTTACACTTTCACTCATTATTATAATCAGTTTCAAATTAAAATATGCACAAACCATTGCAAGCCCAATTCCTGTATTTCCACTTGTTGCCTCTATAATAGTAGTTTTTGAATCAATTTTGCCCTCTTTCAAACCATTTAAAATAATTTCATAAGCTATTCTATCTTTACTAGATCCCCCAGGATTAAATTTTTCTAATTTTGAAACCAAAATATTGGGAATCTTATATTTTTTTTCAATTTTTTCTAATCTCACAAGCGGTGTATTTCCTATTAATTCACAAATATTATTATATATTTTCATTTTATCACCTTATTTATAATATGAGTTAAAAAATAAATTTGCTTTTATAAAAGCCTATTATAAAAAAACAATATTTTAAATTTCTGTCTATTAAAATACCATTTTTCTAATTATTAAATTATTTTTTATTAATTCAACATTTTATACCAGTATTTAAGACATAATCAAAATTTTAGCAAAAAATAGCAATATAAGTAGAAATAATAATTGAAAATGGTAAAGAAATACTAATTGTGACTTTCATATTTTTTATTGGGTTATTAGTAAAAAAGGAGCAAAAAGTATCAAATTTTTTATTATTATAAGTTAATTGCTTCATAAAAACTATTTTTTCTACAATTATAAGAAGTTTTACCATTTTTTACCATTTTATTTTAAGACAAGAAATTTTACCATCTAGATTTTTTTTGATATAATAATTTTATTCTTTGGAGGTTTATATGAAATATGGCTATGTAAGAGTATCAACTACTACTCAAAATATAGATAGACAAATGGAAGAAATGCACAAATTTGGCCTTACAGATGAATTTATTTATATTGATAAACAGAGTGGTAAAGATTTTGATCGACCTAATTATCAAATAATGAAAAACAAACTAAAAAAAGATGATCTTTTAATTATTAAATCAATTGACCGCTTAGGACGTAACTATGAAATGATTATTAAAGAATGGAGCGATATTACCAAAGTAATTGAAGCAGATATTTGTGTAATCGACTTCCCACTTCTTGATACGCGATCTGAAAACACTAATTTAGTGGGAAAGTTTATTAGTGATATTGTTCTACAAGTATTATCCTTTGTTGCACAAAATGAAAGAGAAAATATTAGACAAAGACAAGCCGAAGGTATTAGAATTGCGAAGGAAAAAGGTGTGCATATGGGAAGACCAAGATATAAGTTACCAAATAATTTCATTGAGATTGTAATACGATACCATAATAAAGAATTAACACATATGGAGGCTGCAGAAATTTTAAATATGACAAGAGGAACCTTTTTAAAATATTCTAAATTAATAAAAAAGGAACAAGATTAATTTAGCTAATCTTGTTCCTTTTCATTTCTTTTTATATTTAACTAATGCCATTTTCTTTAATTTTACATAAAGTTAAACATTAGAACTTCAATAATGTGTTATCAATTCAGTTTTCACAACCTACATATTATGAATCATTTCTCTTGATAATAGTAGATAAATTTTACTATCTTGATAAATATTTAATAAATGATTTTTAATATCTTGAAACTTTTTACTTATCTCTTCAGTTTTAAGATTTTGCTTTGGATATAAAGAGATATAGATTTGATAGTGATCACCAGAAAAAGCAAAATATAAATCATTAAATTTAAACGTCGAAAATTTATTTTGAAGACCATTAGTTAATTCTTTTTCAGTTTCAATAAATCTTCTTCGATCGACTAAAATCTTAATCTGTCCTATTAATTCTTTAAGTGGTGAATAAAGATAAATAATTGACAATATAATTACAGTAATTGAATCACCAATTTCTTTAATACTACTTAAAAACTCAATATTAGAAAATAATAATAGACTAGAAATAGCAATTAAAGTAACCAAGCCATCATACAAACTAGCTTTAATTTCAATTCTAATAATTTCCGATTTTACTTGAGATTTTTTATTTAAAATTGAATAAACAACTGTTATTAATAAACACAACCCACACATACTTAGACCATATACAATTAATTGCCAATTTGAAGCATTAAAATTATCGATGGTTTTATTATTAATAAAATCTAAAATTGTTAATGCGCCATCCAAAATTGTAAAAATAATGGTTCCTAACATCATAATTGCCCTAAATAGTAAAAAGATATTTTCTATTGCATATCTTCCAAAAGGATATTTTTTAGAATCATTCTTATTTACATAATTAGAAACAAAAATAGAAACCATTGTTGATCCACAAAGAATTGCGGAAATCAGCCCATCTAATAAGATCGACATACTAGTAGTTAAATAAAAAAAGATGAATCCGACAATAGCGGATATAAGATTAATGATAACACCTATTATTAAGGCTCTAAATTCATAATTTTTTTTACTCATTAGAGATCCTCCTATATAGTTGTATAAATTGATAGAATTATCTATCACCTATATTATATCATTTTTTTATGTTTTTTAGAAGTAATTTACCTCAATACAATTATGATAAAATCATACTAAGCAATATTTTGTTTATCACTATCAAATTCATCATCATCTTCTTCTACTGGTGTCCACGCCTTACCAAATTTTACATCTTTAAATAAAGATGCAAGACCAGTGATTTGCTTAAGGCGTAAAATTTCATCTTTATCCATTCCAAGATGTTTTGATATCCAAGCATCTGATCTTCCTAACTCATGAAGTTCTTTTATTATATTGCTCATTAAATCTACATTATGTGATCCTCTTGCACGATTATGCCTAATAGTGCTAGCCATTCTATGATCAAGAGATTTATCAATAATGGAAACTGGTAACATTCCATTTTCACGCTCATAAATATCATGATAATCTAGCATTATCCGATATCGATGAAATCCATCTACAATAACATACCGATCTTTTTCTTTTATATAATAGCATACTATTGGCATTGTATAACCATCTTCTTTTATGCTATCATATAAAAGTTTTAATTCTGGTGGTGCAACTGAATTAGGATTATATGTATTAGGTTCAATTTTTTCAATTGGTACCGATATTACATTATATGCAGGACTCTTAAATGTCATAATTAATCTCCAATATTTTGATATTTTTCTTTCAAAAGATCTATTCTTTTTTGTTGTTCTCTTGTCAATCCAAACCCCATAAACCGACAAGTATGATCATTTCGCAAAATACAATAACACATCCGTTTCCAACTTGGAATGTCCTTCGTTGATTTAATATCATCAGTATGATCCGGTAATTTTCCAATAAAAATAATTCTTGAATATTTTAAAATTGTATAATTAGAAATTCCATTTCTTTCAATATTATATCCATGATCAATGAGTTCTTTAATTGTGTCTTCATCTAAACCTCCACCTCTTTTATGCCAAAAATCATTAGATGCCTCAAATTTTTTAATATAATTATTTCGAATTCTAGCTGGAAGAGTTTTTAATAAAAATTTTGTATATGACTCCCAAGTGTGTCCTTCTGGTAATGATAAGTTTCGATAACCCATAGCTTTTGTCTTACCATAAATAGCACCAAAATTTACTCCCCTAACTCTACCAACTAATTTACACCAAATTTTAGGATCAATAACACGATATAAATTTAAACTATCTTTGGCATAATCATTGAATGGTGAAGCTACTCGCATTTGATCTGGTTTTAATCCTGCCATATAATACAAATCATATAAGCGATTATAATCATAATTAAATAAATAATTTGCATGCCATACATCACTTAATGACCAATCATAAATAGGCGATGCACAATAAGTATCTTTAAATTGTTTACTAATCCAACAAGTTCCCTTATATCCATACTTTTTATTTAAAATACCACTATATCTTTGCAATGATTCATCGGTTCTAATTCCAAGCAAACATACAGTTTTTTTATTACCATGTATTATTCGATACCACCTACCGAATTGTTTAGCAAGGTCCTCTTGATGCATACGATAGTGATAAGTTGACATAATATTATTTTCCAAATTAATAACATATGGATGTTTAGGCATTGGCCGAACCCATGCATCCTTTTTTGTATCATCCCATGGATACCAAAACATTTCATAACTACTTAGAGCTGTCCTAGTTGCCATTGGTAAACATACCCAATATGGTTCAACTTCATTTTCAATTTTATTAAAAGTTCTTTCAATATATTCAGTTGTAACACTATACTGCGCCTCAAAATCTTGATGAAATACCCCTATTTTTTTATTTGGATAATACTTTTTTTGAAAATCAAGTGTAAGATTTAATAAAAGTCCACTATCTTTTCCACCAGAAAACGAAACATAAATGTTGTCAAACTCCGTGAAAAGATAATTAAGTCTTTCTTGTAACACCTCATATACATCTTTTTCTCCATATTTACGTTTCGTTTTAATCACCCCTTATAAATTGGAAAAATTTAACATTTTTTATTTTATCATAAATTTCGACATTATTCAAGATTTTTATCTTAATAATTTTAATTTGATTTTTTACTTTCAATAGTCTTTGATAAAACTTTACTAAATATAGTTTCCCCTATATAATAATCCCAAAATTATATTATTTTTATAAACTATTATAAAATTTTACTTAAATACTTTACATTTTTCTACATTTTATGATAAGATATAAAGGTAAATAGTTCTACTAATTCTCATGAAGATAAAGGATTAATCGAATGTCTTATGGTTAAAGGAGCTAAAGTATTAATATATAATGCTGATGTAAAGGAAAGTTTTGGCAAGGATGTTGAGGCTGCAATGGCTTTGAGTCTAGGAAAACCTGTTATTTTCTTTTGTAAACATGAAGCAAGAAAGAAATTTTATAGAGATGTTCATCCTTTAAGTAGATTATCAATATGAAAAATGGTGTAGCAGGTGGAACAATCATTTGTTCGACAGAGGATAGCGTCATTGAAATTTTAAATAGACTATTTAGTGATGATATGGAATATAAAATTGAACAAAAAAAGGGTCAAATCGGATATTATTTATTAAAAGAGAAACTTACAGATTCTGTCATTAGAATTCAAACTAATGATAAATTGATTAGTTCTAGTTTTTGAAATTATTACAATACTATTTAAAAAAATAAAAATTCTAACAGCTACTGTTAGAATTTTTTAATCTGTTTTTTCAAGTAATGTAATGGTTTCGTCGATAACAAAATTGCAGGGAAAATTTAAGGCGTCAGAATCTATATCATACTTGATAGGAAAGGCGAAATTAATCGCCTTTATCAATCTGCCATCAGGTCTTTTCTCTGGATATAGCTCTATACTTTCTATTAATGCTCCCATTAATTCCTTTTTTACTGCATCAGTACAAGTTTCATAATACTCCTCAAAGTATTCAAACATCTTATAAACATTTTCAAAAGTAATTCTATCACCTTTTACATTGTTTATCTTAACATCTATTTCTTGTATTAACACATCAATTTCATCTATTTCATTATACAACTTATACAATCTTTTTTCCATATCGTCATAGATATTATGATAACTTGGAGTATCAATATCTAATAGATCCATCTTCTCTGCTAACTTATTTTTAGCACCCTCAATTTGTCTTCTTCTTTTTTTAAGACTTTCTTTTTCTTTTTCAATATTACTAATATCAATCTCACTATTTAGTGCTTGTTTTAATGTATATGCAAACATTGGATTTCTTACAATATCTTTAACAATAGAAACGACAGTTGTATCTAAAAGAACTTCGCCAATTTGCTTATTATAATTACATTGTTTGCCATCTACTGGTGTTCGATGAGAGCAGCAATAATAAAAATAGTCTGGATAATAAGTGCCATCACGTTTCTTTTTGCGATTTACTCTACCATACATTCCCGCTCCACAAATAGGACATTTTACGATACCAGATAAAATGTGTTCATGTTCTAACGAGTGCTTCTTCTCATGTTTACCTCTTGATTTGTCTCTTTTCTTTTTAGCAATTTCCCATACTTCTTTTGTAACAATACCTTCATGAACTCCTTCATTAAGCATAAATTCACTTTTTCTTACAGTTCTAAATTTATTTCTTGTTCCATCAATCTTTTCGGTCGCTCTTCTTCCATAAGAAATCATCCCCATATAGATTGGATTATCAATAACTTTTACAATAAATTCTGAAGTAAAAAATGGTAGTTTTGTGTTTAATCTAGGTTGTTTTACTACGCCTTGATTATTTAATGTTTTAGCAATTTGACCTGCTCCCATATTGCTATAAGCATATTTATCATAAATGAATTTAATAATCTCTGCTTCTTCTGGAACAACTTCTAAATAACCATTAACAAGTTTATATCCATAAGGAGCCATACCACCATTCCATTTACCTTCTCGAGCTTTCTGTCTTCTACCTTCCATGGTTTGAACTAGAATATTTTCTCTTTCTATTTCAGCTACAGCAGATAATACAGATATCATAAGTTTTCCACTATCTTTAGAAGAATCAATACCATCTTCTACACAAATTAAGTTAACACCATAATCTTGCATTAATTGTAATGAGGTTAATACATCTGCAGCGTTTCTTCCAAATCTTGATAATTTGAAAACTAAAATGTATTTAACATCATCTAACTTACGTTCAATATCATTTAGCATACGAATAAAACTAGGACGACCTTCAATATTCTTTCCAGATTTACCTTCATCAGAATATTCTCTAAGAACTTTCATTCCCATATAGTCAGCATATTTCTTTAATTTGTCTTTTTGAGCATCTAACGAATATCCATCAACTTGCATTGAAGTAGATACTCTTGTGTAAATATAACAACCTATGCTAGCCATGATTATTCCTCCTTCATTTTCTTTTTATCATTATTTAACCTATAAATCTTTGCACATACTTCTATAAATTTATTTAGATTAATCATATCTTCTTTATTAAAACCAATTGGTTTTCCATTAATTAATTTGAAGCAACGCTTTGCATTTAATTCTTTATTTTCATTTTTAATTTCTAATCTTTTATTCAATAATTTATCTACCTCCTATTATGAAATTATCCGCCTTCTATTTTTCTATAATAGATGTAAATAAATTACTTTTTGTGTTTCTATTATAGATGAATATTTAATTTTTGTCAATCTAAATACGTTAGCTTTTAAATTGACTATATTATTCTAAAGTAGTATAATTATTATAGAAGGCGGAAAGAATATGAATAACGAATTAACTACTAGAGAATATGTTTGTAAATACATTGATACTTGGTTGAAAGATCATAAAGTATCAACTAATAAATTTGCGATTGCAATTGGTGTAACTGCTTGCTCTGTTACTAGATGGAGAAATGGTGAATGTGCACCTGATTTAAACTTATTTAAGAAGATTTCTGATTATATGGATGTTCCAATTAATGAAATATTAGGCTTTGAATCTATTTCAAAATTAACTCCTAAACAAACAGAAATTTTATACAACTATGCTCATGATAAAGAATTTAAAAAATTGATAGATTCTTATCGTGATGATGATGAAATTAGAATAACTTTAGATACGTTTATAAGAAGAATTAAGTAAAGGGAGGATATCATGTTTGATTTAAATCAATTTAATAAACTTAAAGAAAACAATCAACTTGAAGTAAAACAATCAGTTCAAGTCATTCCTAACTCTATATGGGAAACATATAGTGCTTTTTGTAATTCTTATGGTGGTACTATTTTATTAGGTGTTGGAGAGGATAAAAATAAGAATTTATTTACATGTGGATTAAATGAAAATCAAGCTAATAATCTCTTAAAATCTTTTTGGGATACAATTAATAATCAAACTAAAGTAAGTATCAATTTATTATCTGATAAAGATGTTCAAATACATAAACTAAATAATGATTACATTGTTGTTATCAATGTTCCTCAAGCTGATAAATCAATTAAACCAGTTTATATCAATAACAATCCATTATTTGCTTATCGTAGAAATCATGAAGGTGACTATCGCTGTACTAAAATAGAAATACAAGCGATGCTTCGTGACCAAGATGAACAATCAAATGATAGTTATATGATTGAAGAAATGAACTTATCTGTTATTAACCAAGACACTTTAGCAAAATATCGAACTGGTTATAACCAATACCACAAAGAAGATCATCCATTTGTTAAAGATGACAATGAAAACTTCTTAATCCATATCGGTGCTGCTAAACGTGATAGAAATGGTATTGTGCATCCTACAAAAGCTGGATTATTAATGTTTGGTAACTTCTACGATATCACTAATGTTTATCCTAATTATTTTCTAGATTATCAAGATCATAGAAACTTAGAAGGCGATGATATGCGATGGTCATTTAGAATCACTTCTACTAATGGAGATTGGAGTGGAAACTTATACGATTTCTATTATCGAATTACTTTTAAATTAACTGAAGATATCGCAGTACCATTTAAAATGAATGGTATGTTCCGTGATGACTCTTCTCCAATGAAAAAGGCAATTCGTGAAGCATTATGTAACACACTATCAAATGCTGATTATCATGGTGAATTAGGTTTAGTTATTAAACAATATCACGACAAATTAGTTTTCTCTAATCCTGGTATACTTGCTATGCCATTAGACAAAATATTATTAGGTGGAGAATCAAAAGCAAGAAATAGAACAATTCTAAATATCTTCTCTTTTGTAAATATTGGTGAACGTGCAGGAAGTGGATATCCATTAATTCTTAATGCTACGAAAGAAGGTAATTACCCTACTCCTGAACTATTTGATGATTTTAATCCTGATGTAACTAAGTTAACTATATTTATCAAAAAATCTATTTCACAAGATGAAAATCCGGACATTGACATCCAAAAACCGGACATTGACGCTCAAAAACCGGACATTACTTCATTGATTAATAAAATTGATTGTCAAAATAATGTTAAAATTCATTTATTAACTATATACAATAAGTTAGGTAATACAGTATTTGGTCGTGGGGATGTCATAGAAGTTACATCTTCTGGTAAATCACAAGCATCTATATATATCAAACTTCTAAAAGATAGTAACCTAATTGAGCCAGTTACTGGTCATGGTAAAGGTAAATACAAATTCAAATAACAATCATTAGCATCTACATTCGTGTAGGTGCTTTTTTGTTTAAAATAATTTGATATTTAACTTAACCAAAAAAACTAAATCGAAATGGGTATCCCATTTGCGAAACTTAGAGAGGTAACCAAAAATTGGCTACATCTCTTATCCTGTTGATATTTCTATCAAACTAACTAAAAATAACTAATGTTTACATCTCATTTTCTAGTTCATCTCTATCTATTAAACCTTGTTCAATTAGTCTTTCAATTTCAGCATTTCTCATCTTAATTTGAAATTCTAAGAATACCTCATAAGCTTCGTTATATACTTCATCTGCTATTTCAAAAGCTTTAGTTAATAGATAAGCAGTTTTCTTAAGTTCAGCACGTCTACGATATTTTTCATTTTTAATATTTTTAAGTTCTTCATATTCTTTATTTCTTTTGCTAATTATTTCTTTAATAATTACATTTCCCATCCTTCGATATAGATCCTTTTTAAATTTAGGCTCATATAAATATTCATTTTCATCTAGATTATATTTTCTACATTTCTTCTTTAACTTTTCATCACGCTCTTTAATAGAATCTAATATAACTTTATAATCTTCAGCATAAACACTTTTCTCTAATATTAAAGTTGTAATGTTATCAATTCTTTCTTTTAATGGTTTCATATTTAATGAATCATAACCAGTTCTTCCTTCTTTAGGAATTTCCTCAAATAAGCCTTTTAAAAGCCATTTAAGACTACTTTCAAACTCATCAAAGGATTTATCAGCCAGCTCTAATTTTAAAGATTCTAAAAGCTTTTTCCGTTTAATCTTTAAATCTTCCATTGGTGAGTTAAAATAGTTTTCAGCATTTAGTTTTAATTCTTTAACTGCAGTTATAGGAATCTTTCCACGATGAAACTTATATTCCTTTTTTCTATGATTATAAAATGTTGGTTCTTTTTCAAAAAATGAAATATGAATATGTCTATTATCAGTGTTTTCATGAAGGCCAGCATACCAAATAATATTCTTAGGATTTAAGTTAGCACTCTTAAAGAATTTAGGTAGTATGTTATTTAATAAACCAATTGCTTGTTCAAAGTGGAACAAGTGTTCTTTACCAAACAACTCTTCAAAGCTAATTACCATATCCCAAATACAACTTTTAGTTTCTTTTAACATTTTTCTTAATGATTTAATATCTTGTTTTGATAATAAGCCATTACTATCAAACACACCTGAAGATTTATCATTATCATCCATATAAGATACATAATCATAAGTTCTTGATTCGGTTATTCCTTTAGATACATAACCTATATAATCATTACCACTTGATGATGAATAAAAATCTCTATCAGTACTATCTACGTTATAGTAATGTAATTTAGCTACAACTGTTTGAGGTGTTCTACTTATTTGAATCACCACCCCTTAATCTATCTGGTAGTTCATCAAATAGACCTTTATCTAAATCATCTTTTGAGATTTTATCAAATAATTTTCTAGGATATACCATATGATAAATTGAACCTAGTACTTTATCATAATGCACAGTTAATGAATCAATCTTTTTACTAAGTCTAGCTACTACTCCTCTTGTTGTCATAAATTCATCTTTAAGAGTTTGTTTTAACTCATCAAATAGTTCAGTAACTAACTCATTACAATCATCATTACTAAACATATCTTTAATTTCATCAATCTTCTTAGATAACTCATCTAATTTAATTAATGATTCACTTTCTTTCATAGACACATTTCTTTCTTGATTCTTTTTAGTTTCTAATCCAAGCATTATAAGATTTCTTAAATAATCACTTTTATTAGTTAAACCTAAACTTTCAAAATCTTCATTTAATGCATCTACATCTTCTTTCTTGTTAATGTACAGTTGTGTACTATGAAAATCTACTTTTCTTTTTTCCTCTATAATAATCATCTCCTTTTCTTTGTAGATTTAATTAATACAAGCACACTTATATATTTATATATATTAATAAATGTGTCTGTAATAAGAGCTTATATATAAGCTCTATAAAAAATAAGAATTGTAACCAAAAGTAACTAATTTAAATGAATGTAATCAACTCCTTTCATCCCCCTTCACTAACCTATACTAAATTTCACCCATAAGTGAAGGGGTCCAACTTTAAATTTTTTTTATTTTTTTATAAATGTGTCTATGAAAGCTTATATTTGCCTTCAAAGGAATATACTAATTTTCACCCTTCATTACCACCTTAGAATTAATTTTTTTTTATTTTTTTGCATAATAAAAGACTTGCCTCATTATGAAACAAGCCTTGTGCTTAATATTTAATTATTTTGAAAGAAACTTTTCTCTTCTCTTTCTTAGTTCTTCTTTATGATCTTTTAATATTTCAAATTGGTTGATTCTTTCTTCTAGGTCTAAATCTGGATGTAATTTAAAATCCATCCAGTCCCAATCTCTAAATCCATAAGGATTAGTAATATCATAAAGTAAATCTAAAGTTAATTCTTTCCCGGTTTTAATTCTAGGTTCACCAATATAAGTAATTTTATTGCCTGATTGTCTTCCATTAATAAAACAGGGTTCTACTTTAATTAGTTCTTTATCGGCTAATTCTTTAATTATCTTTTGAATAGTTCTATCACTAACTGCAAGCCTAGAGGATAAATAATTTACTTTAATTGGATTACCACTATTATCGATAATATGATTCAAAATGATTTCTTTTCGTTCACTAAGAGTTGGCTTTCGATAATGATAAATAGTTGTTCTTAAAGTTTCATCATATACTTCTAATATAACTATTCCATATTTACGATAGTTTTCATTTTCTGTTGTATAATACATAGTTATTTTACCATTTTGCTTAATTGTTCTAAGAAATAAAAACAATTATCATGTAATATATTTAAATATTTAAGGGATTGAATATCAATATTTTTTAATATATACAATATTTCATTATCTTGATTACACATAACATATGTATTCTTAAAATCAATATTAATTAATGAGTCATTATCAAATTTATCCCAAATTTTCAACTTTGATTGTTTATTATCTTTTGAAATAGGATATCTATAAAAATCACTTTTTGAATCAATTTTATTAAATTTCTCTAGTTGTTTTTTAATTTGATTAATTGCCTTTTCATCAAAATTTGGAAACAAAGAATTGATGGTATTAATCTCAATATATTTATTAATTAAAATAAGTAATGAATGAGTTCTACTTAAATCAAAAACGTTCCCGCTATTAATTTCTATTTTTAAATCTTCCACAATATTTTGCGGTTTTACACTTAAAAGAATTATTGCTTTTAATAACAATTCTAAAGTATGCCTTTCTAAATATAGTAAAGGATAGATGATGGATGGATTATTATCGTTTAATAAATCCTTTTTTAATTTTTCACATGCATCGAAATAATTCAATGCACAATAATACATTTTTTTTGCAATTGTTATATTTTTCATATACTATTCTTCATTATATAAAATATTATTTAAATCCATAGCTTGCTCAAAAATAGCCTCTAACATATTTACAACTATACTATTACCAGCAAGTTTATACATCTTATCTCTAGAAAAAAACAAAGAATTCTTTCTGGAATTAAAGTTATTATTAATTATTTTTTCATAATCTTTCTCGTCAAACCCCATTAATACAAAACATTCTCTTGGAGTTAAAAATCTATATTTAGATTTAGTATTGTTCGGATTAAAATATATATTTCCAGAGTTAGGATGACGGTCTTGTTTAGTTGTTATGGTTTGAACGATATTTTTCATTGTTCCATCTTCCAATAAAATTTTACTATTCTTTTCCCAAATTGATTTTCTAGATTCCGTATCATTTGGTTGTGATAAGACAGCTTCCGCTAAATATGTTTCATTTGTATAATCTAATTTCAAGAACTTAGATAATTTTTGCATTTTAATATTTAAAGTTTTTATATAATTTGGATTGTTTAAATCGTGTTCTTTAAAGTATTTTTTTACAATTTCCCTTGCATTTTCGTCATCACCAACATAAACACTTAACATTAGTAATCTCTTTCTATTTTGAGGAATACCGAAATCAGGAGCATACAATCTATTAACTTGATTTACGTATCCCAAAGATTCTAATCTTTCTTTCCATTCATCAAAATTTTTACTATGTCTCTTAGCTTCTAATGCCGTGACATTCTCAAGTAACAAAAATTTAGGCATATCCAAATTTTGTTGTTGTCTTTCAACTAAGATTCTCTCTACTTCCCACAGTAAACCACTTCTTGTATGTGCATCACGGTCTATCCCTTTATTATAACCATGTAACGCACCTACATTAGATAAATCTTGACAAGGAAAAGAATATGTCATTACTGTAACATTATTAGGGATATCTTCCCCTTTTACATCTTTAACACTTATCATATTGTTAGTTTTTAATATAGCAGAATATATACGTCTCAAAACTTCTGTTGAATAAGCTTCTAATGTTTTAAGTTTCATAGGAACTTTACCATCATTACTTAAACTTAATTTTTTTAATTCTTTTAATAAATCTTCTCTTTTTAATTCTAAGGTTCTTTTATCTAGAGCAGAACCATTATGAATATAATCATAAGCTACTATTGCATGGACATCCCATTCGCAAGTTTTTAAAACATTAACTTGAAAATTTCTTTTCCTAGATAATCTTTCAAATGCTTTAGCTTGGCTTCCTATTCCACTAAATAACTCGACTATATTTATCATAAGTTTCCGCCTCCTTTCTTTGATAAAGTTCTATTTTATACTAAAACTCCTGCATTTTCTAATTTTTCTCTAATTTTCCAAATCAACTTTGCTTGCTTTGGAGACGCAATTCTAGGTCTTGGAGTATCTATAGAAGCAGCAATATTTAACAAATCAATTTCCATTGGTGATAATATTTTTCTTTTCTTACCTTCTTCAATTAAATTTCTCCAATATGGACCACCTAAAAGCACAATCTCACTTTCGATATTAATACTTTTATTTAATTTTGCATCTTTTATTTCACTTCTCATTTTTTCTTCTACAAGCGTTTTTGAAATGAGATCATTTATAAATTCCTTGCTTAATTTAAATTCAAACTCTTTAAATTTTTTCCATGTTTCTTCTTTTTTACAATATTCAGTAACAATAATACCTGACGATTGTTGTATAAACTCATTAGTTATTTGTGCTAATCTCTCTATTTCGCATACTAATGATGGATATAACTCTTGTTTTTTCCAAATTAAATCATAATTCAAACAATACCCACTCGGAATACTTTGAATCAATTTTGAAATTGTATAAGGAACAATATTTAATTTGTATCCACCAACATTATACCAAGATGCCTTATTAACAATTCTATCTGTTGTTCTAAACAAAATTGTATAACAGATGCATTGACGGAAGAATTGATCATTAAAATATTCTAAGTTCTTTTGATATTTATCATCTATATATTCAGCAAAAAATGCCATACATTTTTCAGAACCTTTACTGACCATATCCGGTCTTAATAATTCTGCACATGTAAAATATTTCGATAACTCTTCTTTTTTAATAACTTGACTCTTAGGATATTTTCGTAAGAAAATATCTTTTTCACTCTTCTTTAATAATTTGAATTGTTCTTGTTCGTATTTGCCACGAGATCTTTCATAATACCAGAATGTATTATTTACACTTTCAGCTTTCATAGGGGCTTGTATCTTCTTAGATAAAGTTTCGAAAGTTCGATGGAAAGGATGGTTAGAAAACAAATCAGAATCTTTTACTTTGTTCTGACTATTTGCATATTTAGAAATATTTTGAATCATGGTATCATAATCTTCATTTTTAACAACAGTTAATTTCATTGGAACAAAAATATTATCTAATGAAAGTTTGTCCTTTAATGAAGCTGATGTTAAAGAAGCAGTTGTTTGACCACCATTAATTATTTGTAAATCCTCCATCGATATAATAGAATGTCCGTCGTCGGATAATACAATTTTAGATGCAGTACATGCAATACCATTGTTATAAGTAAAAAACTTTGTAGGTTCTTTCCTAATTGTTTCTCTAATGCCTTTATTAATTTTACCACGATTGCTTAAAAAAGCTCTTACATTTCCTTCTAACAATCTTGAACCATGTTCGTAATAAATTTGATTCAAAAAATTTCCAGGAACAATTGCTAAATATGCATCATAATCCAAGTTACCAGTCATCTCAGCTTTAATACAAGGAATACCACTAATACCATATTTCGATGTTTCAATTACAATCGGCTCTTTGTCTCTACCCGATTGATACAAATCAAAAAACCTTTTAATGCTCCATACATTTAGTTCAACTTGTTTTCCTAAAAAATCGTCACTTTTTAATGTTGTGATTTTTTCACTTAAAATTTTATTTGTTACTATATATAACTTTATTTTATCAATAGAATTATCATTTTCTAGATTAACATAATCAATCTTCATTCTTTTGCCAACATCATTGCCAATAACTAACATTTCATCTGTGATATCAAAATATTCACGTAATTTGTTATCATATGCTTCTTGCAAAAAATTAAGCATTCTTTGTTTTATTGTTTCAATCTCTGTTTTAGTAAGCGTTTCATCTATTGAATCTTTAAAATCATTTACAATTAAAACAAAAGACTTATCAGATTCATCAAAGCAATATCCATCAAACGCTAAAATTCTATTATTGCTACATCTTTTTCTGGTCGGCTTAATTCTTGGATCGATTAATTCTCCCATTGCAGAAAGTTTTTCTAAAACACTAGAGAAAAAATACTCATCCGGCAATGAGCCTTCTATTTGTGCATTTATATGAATATCATCTAAATATTCTCTTCTATATTCATAAAAAGCATTTATTTCCATGATTAATCCTCCTTAAATTTCTCAATTAGCGATAATAATATTTCATATTGAACTTTCCCAATACCATTAGGTAAATCTTCGGCTTTTATCTTTGGAAATTCAGCGTTTACAACATATTTATCAACATTAATCATATTGTAAACATAATTGTCATATACTTCGTTATATGAATAACCTACTTGTTTAAGTTTTTCAAAGAATATATCTTTATCCGTTTCATATTGTATCATATTTGATACCATTCCTACCAGAGCGTTTAGTGAAATTCCGTTAAAACTTGGGCTCATTTTTTCAAATGAATATACAACAAGTTTTCCTTCTATCAAACTATCCAATTGTTCAATTGAAGAAATCGTTACGGTATTCTTAAAACTATTAATTGATTTTATTTCATACCATTCATTTTTATAGGAAAAATCTTTATGAGTAGGTTCAGGACCGCTCCAACCATTCAATCCTATTGAAATACCATAAATAGGAAAACAATAGTCTTTTAAAAATAATAACTCGCCTATTAATCCAATAACTTCATTTTCAGACAATGTTTTAGAATTTCCATAAAACATTTTTTTCCATTGATTATATCTATTAACTATTTCAATGTATCCATCATTTCCAAAATAATCGCTTGTTTGATTAATAATATCTTCGCAAAAATTATAAAATAATGAGAAATTCTCTTTGGAAGTATATGAAAATAATATTGAAATATAATTTGCAGTTTTAACTTGTTTAATTTCTAAAATACTATTACCGACAATTTTTACCGGTTGAAAAATACCATTATATCTTAAGGTTGGGTACCCCTTTTCATTTTTACCAATATATAATTCCAAAGGATGTGAATCACTTACTCGGATGTACTGAGAATTTTGAGTAATCAAATTAATTTTATTTTCAATCTCATTTCTATTCATTTCCATCTTCCTCCACTGGTTCATGATCTTTTTCATAATAATTAACTGTCTTGTTTACTGTATATAATGTTATTTTACCATTTTCTCCATCTTTGGCAGGGAATCCTATGGCATAACCAACCAAATATGAATATCTACTAGAAATTAATTCTAAATTTAGCTTTAATTCATCTGATATATATCTATAATCGATATTTTCAGTTGCATCATGATTATTAGGATCAACAAAATAAATAATCAATATTGGATTTCTTCCTTTAATCAAATAATCTTGAGCTCTAGCATTATCACTAATCCTATCTTGTTCTTCTTTTGATAATCCAAATTTCGTGTCAAATCTTCCCCATAAATGTGCCCTTTTTGCATTCATTCTTATTACGTTTGAACTAGGTATATCAAATCTTCTTGACACCAACGGTATATCAATTTTCATATCATTTAGTACAAAGTGACGTTCAGAAGAACCTCCCATGATCAAAATATCGAATTTTTGTAATTCTTCATCTGATTTATTTAAAAATGATTTAATTTGTCTTATGTCAAAACTCTCGTTTGCATCGTGTATCGTTAAATTATTTAATAAATTCATAATATTTACTTTTGACACATTTCTAAAATAAGGATGTTGAGTTATATCGGTATCCCTCTTATCAAGTGGAATACTTTTAATAAAATTAATCGTTTCCTTAATATTGTTTTCGATAATATTTAAATCTCTATGTAAATATGGTGTTTCAAAGATGTTACCATAGAACGATTTTCTATCAACCTTGTTTTTTGTGTTTCTCATTTTATTTGAGGCTGTAATGCCAAGTTCAATAGAATCGTTTCTAACTCTTATACCATAATCTTCTGGCTTTTTATTTTGTTGTCCCATCTTAACAATATCTTCTTTTAGGCATTCAATCGAAATACAAATATCTTTATAATAATCACGAGATTCTCTAGTTATAAATATTTTACATAAATCATCGTATCCATCTCTATATCCAAACCATCTTCCCATCTGCATTAAAACATCAAATGTTGCTGTATTTCTGTAGAAATAGCTAACACATAAACCTTCTAATGTTAATCCTCTAGACAAAGCTAATCCACCAATAGCTATGACTCTTACGCCATCTTTATCCTCATAGTTTAATTTTTCAGATTTTTTAGATGAGTTTACAACAATGATTTTAATTTTATTAATTGCTTCATACAAAACAGAAAAGACTTGTTCCCATGTGATCTTTTTGCCATTATGATAAATATCATTATATTCTAAATCAAAAGAATCTTTTAAACTTTTTATATATTGATTTGTTAATGCGTAATACATCTCTAATTTCGAACATTGCTTAATATTCTTTTTAATTTTGTCAAAATAATCTTCAACTATCTCTTTAATGACTTGTTGCACATTTGTAAATCTTGACATATTAATTAGCATAGATCTATTTGTATTCTTATTTGAGTCTCTTATATCTCTTATTGCGTTTGCTATTAAAAACGTATTAATTGAATGATATACAGATTTAAACAATTCATTTCCTTCCCAATCTTTTTTATGCTTCATCGGAAAAATAGACTCATCAAAGTCTTTAATGATTCTAACATTTTGGTTATCATCAAAGAAATATCTCCTTGAACCGCAATAATTACTTGGAGCATTTAAAGCATAAATAAAATCTCGAGGAAATAAGTCATCCTTCAACATTTCATCTTCTCTATCATAACTAATAAAAACATTAGCGAATGGCGTTGCAGTGAACCCTACGTAACTATTTCTTGTAAATAAAGATAAAATATTTCTAATATATTTATTGATTTTAGTTGGGTCGTCTTCCTTTTTATTTGTGTTAATACTTGCATTATCAGCTTCATCATCTATCATCAACATTGGGAAATTAATCTTACTATTTTCTCCACTTGTATTTATTAGTTTTAATGAAGAATAAAGTTTCTTTAAAACAGGAACATTCTTCTTAACAACAAAAATCATTGGTTCCGAAGAGTAATCACTTATTTTATATGTAGTATTTTGGTTATCTCCAGATGTAAAATCTTTTGCTCTACTTGTGAATGCTTTAGGTAACTTAACTCCTCTACCTACTCCTACATCAACTCCATTAACGGAGTCATAGCCAATGAATCCTTCTTCTACCCTAATTTGTGTTTGCTTTCTTAAACTTTCTATTGTACCGGTTAAAATAAAAATAACTTTATAACCAGCATCAGCAGCTTTAGACAACAGCCCTAAATAATTTGATGTTTTTCCTGATTGAACATCACCAACAACCAATCCACGAATAGAAAAAGTTGTATCCTCTTCTAACGGGTTACCCAAATAAGACATAATACTTCTTAATGTCTTGTTCTCTAAAACATCAACAATCGTAGGGGAAAAATGCTTAACATTTAGTAGATAGTTCTTATATCTATTCCAATAATACTCATCAAACCCTTCCGTGTTTAACAACTTATTGTACCATTCATAATCATGCTCATAATCTCCAAGAATAACATGTCCTTCTTCTTGAAAAATAGAATATAAGGACTTAATCTTATTAATTAATTCTATCTTCTCATTTTCTTGTAATTCAATTTCAGGAATTATTTTTATAAAACGTTCTTTTGTTTGCTCGAGCGATTCTAAAATGTTACTATCTCTCAATATAAAACTAGGATTTATTAATAGTTGAACACTTTTATATGAAGCAAATTGTTGCAAATAAATATCCAATATTTCATTTCTATTTTTCATTTTTAATAATCTCCTTTATTTTCAACGAAATCTCTTCGTTATTAAAAGGTTCATATTTACATACTAAATCTAAAACTTCATCGTCACTTAACTGCGTAAGTTGTTTTATATTTTTAAATTGAGCTACTCCTTCTAATACAATTGATTCCACATATTTATCATCTAATTTAGTTTCGTTATTTTTATTGCAAATTGAATTATAAATATCATCATATGGTAAAGACGAAGAAATAACATCAATAAAGTGTAATATTTTAACTTTATCCTTATCATCGAACTCATCTAAAAATCTTCTTATAAAATGAGAATCTCCATTGATGTAAAATAAATCTTTATTATCTCTACTTAATGTTTTATTCCAAATTTTCGAATCATCTTTTTCAAGAGTTAATTTTACTCGTTTAGATGTTTTCTCCTTAGAACGAGTACAAACACTATTAACTGCTTTTCTTAAATTGTTAAGTATTTGCTTTGGAATAGTTGCATTTTGTTTTTTAACATCTATTTCCCACATATCATCTAAACTATTTGGTATGTCAACCTTTATTCTTCCGTATTTGTACAACTCATTATTAATATTACTGGCTGATAGTCTAAACCATGTTCCGTGAATAATTAACCTTTCGTTTCTATATACATAAAAACCTTGTCCATTTCTAAGTGATTCAATGCCCCCAAGTTTTTCAATATCATCATTAGTCAAATCAGTTTGATGTGGTAAAATAAATGGTTGAATTTTAACTATAGAACCATTTACATTAATTTCCTTAGGATTTTGCGAATCTGTCTTACTATGATACTCTAAAAATGGATCAATTGGAGTTAATAGAACTTGATTTATATAAATTTTTAAAGGCTTGAAACTATTACTTAAAAATCTATGAAATACCAACCTTATATGCGATTCAGCGTCATCAATTTCATCACATAAATAATCCCTTATCCTACCACCACTTTTTTTATAACCAATATCAAAATTTTCCCAAACAACTAAAGTTCCTTGAGTTAGCTTTCGTAGGTGTTCTATATTAGGGATATTATTAATCTCATGATTTTCAAGTTTTAAACAGTCCCATTCTCTATTTTGAATAACACTGTCTAAATCCCATTGGTATGCTACAATTACATTCTCTTTTTTTGAGGCAACAGTCAAAATCCTACATTGAGATAGTGAAGCAGACTTAAGCCCCAATCCAAATCTTCCCAAATCATTTGTGTCATAATATTCTTTATTACTACCGTATTTCATTGCATTAAAAAGTTCAGAATCGTCCATCCCTTCACCATCATCGAGAATAGTTATGAAAATTTTTTCATCATTTATTGGTGATGAAATATAAATATTTTTCGCTTTTGCAGATATAGAATTATCGATAATATCGGCTATTGCTGTTCTAAAATTGTATCCTATTGAACGCATGGAATTCATTAAAACATCTGGCGAAGGTGTATTCTTGATTTTTATTGCCATAACACGTACCTCATTTATTGCTATTTATATTTTTATAAAAAATATACAAATTCTAACATATTTTACCATAATACTGTCGAATTTGCAAAAAATATGTGCAATTAATTCGGTATTGTTTTGAGAAATTTATAATTTTTCTAGAAATAAATAAGATTAAAAAAACAGAATTCCTAAGAACTCTGTTAATTTTACTTATTTATAACATCTTAAAATATTTTAAAGCATCAACAATCATTTCTTCTTTTTCTCTAGTGCATCTAGGTTGACGAGAATCATCATCTTTAGGTTTGTTATAGCATTCTCTTTCAATGATTCCATATTTTGTTTTAGTTTGTGCAATATTTAAAGTTGATACTTTTACATTATATTTACTATAAATATAATCTTTAATTTCTTGATAAGTTGCCTTTGTTTCTTCTTTTACTAAAGGAAGATTTTCTAAATCAAATCTAACTTTCAATCTATCGTCGATATCTTTTCTCTGCAATAAAGTTATCGTTTCACAATTAGATGTATATGGAAACATATCAACTGGTTGTACTAATCTAATATTATAGCCTTTTTCCTTCATTATTTTTAAATCTCTTGCAAGAGTTGCTGGATCACAAGAAACATAAATCATTTTGTTAATCTTCATTTCATCTATTGTGTCCAAAAGTTTGATATCACAACCCTTTCTTGGAGGATCTACAATAATTGCATCAATTTGTATATTTTCTTTTGCCCATTCAATAATTTGTTCTTCTGCTTTATTACATACAAAATCAATATTGTTAATTTGATTATCCCTTGCATTAATTTTGGCATTGCAAATTGCTTCCTCAACTATTTCAACAGATAATACTTGTTTAACATGGCTTGCTATGATTAATCCAATCGTACCAATTCCACAGTATGCATCAATGATACAGTCTTCTTGTTTAAAATTACCAATTTCAATTATCTTATTATATAATACTTCAGTTTGTTGATGATTGACTTGATAAAATGATTTTGGACCTATCCTAAAGTTTAGACCACATAATTCATCTATTATATAATCTTTTCCGTATATGGTTATACATTTATCACCTAAAATAGTATTACCAATTTTATTATTTACATTAATAATTATTGACTTTACAGCAGGATAACGCTTAATAATCTTGGATACAATTTCATCTTTATGATCTAATAATCCTTTAGTTAAAACAAGAACAACCATAATTTCATTTAATGATTTATTGGTTCTTATCAATACATGTCTAATCGTGCCACTATTATATTTTTCATTATATCCTTCTATATGAAATTCATTACAAAGATTTTTTATAAATTTAACAATTTCAGTTGAAATATTAGGTTGAATTAAACACTCATTTATTGGAATTATATTATGAGACTCTCTAGCAAAAAAACCACAATTCACTTTAAAATGTTCTTTTCGATATGGAATTTGAACCTTATTGCGATAATATTTGGGACTTTTCATACCAATAATAGGTAAAACCTTTATATTATTGATTCCTCCAATTCTTCTTAACGTTTCCTCAATCATTTTATTTTTAAATTCCAGTTGTGCATCATAATTCATATGCATAATATTACATCCACCACAACTACCATATTCTTTACAAATAGGTACAATTCTTTTTGGTGATTTGGTTTCATTAAATATTTTAACAACCTTTGCGTAACCATAACTATTATGTAGTTTTGTTATTTCTATTTGTCCTTTTTCACCAGGAATCATATTATTTACAAAAATAATAAATTCTTTTACCTCTTCAGAGTCTTTAATTCCATCGACTTTACAAATACCTTGTCCTTCATGATTTTGATCTATACATAATGCCACTATTTTTGATGACTTTTTTATTTGATTTGGTATTAAATCTTTATATTTACTTTTTTCCATAATTATTTTATCCTTTTTTATGAATTGCAAGACCTCCAGTTGAAGTCTCTCGATATTTTGTATGCAAATCCCGACCAGTTTCATCCATAACTTTAATCACACTATCTAAAGTCACGTTATGGCTACTTCCAGCAAGTTCAATATATTTTTCAACATTATAAGCTTGCATTGAAGCAACTGCATTCCTTTCAATGCAAGGAATCTGGACAAGTCCATCAATTGGATCACAAGTCATACCAAGATGATGTTCTAAAGCAATTTCTGCCGCATATTCAATTTCTTCATTGGTTTTATTTTCTAAATAACTAAGTGCTGCTGATGCCATTGAACAAGCAACTCCAATTTCACCTTGACAACCAACCTCGGCTCCTGAGATGGATGCATTGGTTTTGACAAGATTGCCAATTAGTCCTGCAACCATTAAAGAATTTATTATTTTATCATCAGGAATATTATTTAGTTTTTGATAACTTAATAAGACTGCTGGTAAAACTCCACATGAACCACAAGTAGGTGCAGTTACAATTAAATGACCTGAGGCATTTTCTTCACTAGATGCTAAAGCATAAGCATAAACTAAATATTCAAGACATGGTTTTTTCATATATTTTTGATAAAATAAACTTGCCTTTCTTACAACATTTAATCCTCCTGGTAAAATACCATCGGTATAAATTCCATTATTAATAGTTTTTTTCATTTGATCTAAAATATTATATAAATAAGGAATAATGCTTTCTCCTTCATATTTTAAAATATAATCTACAAAACTTAAATTAAACTTTTTTGTATAGTCTAAAATTTCATTCATTTTTTGATGAGGATAAATCATTTTATTAAATAAGCTTCGCTTTTCATTTAATTCTTTAAGGCTCCCGCCACCGACACTAAATACTAGCCATTCATCAATCAAGATATCTCCATTATACGCATAAAATTGCATTGCATTTGGATGATAATTATAAACTTTATCATAATCAAAAATTATATCAATTTTTTTATTTTGAAAAGTCTTTTTAATAATATAATCTGTTAAATGACCTCTTCCTGTTCTCGCTAGTGAACCATATAAAATACACTTAAAGTTAGTAGCATTTTGATTTTTAACTAAAAACTTTTTACTAGCAATAGCAGGTCCCATTGTATGAGAACTTGAAGGACCATAGCCTATTTTGAAAATTTCCTTAATCGATTCCATATTTATTTATTTCGAGTAGCCTCATCTTCTGACCAAATTTGAGCAACTCTTGTTGAAGCAGCTGCAGCAATTGCTCCAACAATATCATCTAAAAATGTATGACAATGTTTAGAACCCATTTTACCTTCCTCATTAAGTTTTGCAACAACTCCTGGTTTATTAACATCAATATCACCAAAATTGGTCTGCCCAATAGCACCATAAAGTCTAGCAATATCTAAGCCAAAAATTTCATCAACACCAAAAACGCCAAGATCATATTCCATAATTGCTTGAATTGGCCCTCTAAATGCTCTTTCCTCGGTTAAACGATCAATTTCAGCCCCTAATTGAAGAAGATGAAAGATATCCCTTAATGATAATATTTTTTCAACACTTTCTACACAATCTTCCATCTTAATATCTTTATTATATCGATATTGTTGTTGATACGCAATTTTGGCAATTTCCTCAATGGTAACTCCTCTTTCTAACAATTTTTCTGTATTAATTTTTTGCATTTCATCTCTTGAATAATATACTTTATTCATATCTTTCTCCTTAATTTTTTAATGATTATTATTTTAAATATTTTCGAAAACTACCATTAGCAAAATCTCTTGCACTCATTACTTTTTTGCCACTTGGTTGAACAACTAATAATTCAAGAACCGTATGATTATTACAAGCAACACATACTCTTGTTTTATCCTTCAAAAAGAAAGTACCTACCTCTTTGTTATGAGTATCATCTAATACTCTAGATTCATATATTTTTAAATTTTGTCCATTGAATATTGTATAAGCAATTGGTGATGGATTATATGCCCTAATATGATTATAAACTTCTTGAGCAGACTTTGTAAAATCAAGTTTTTCTTCTTCTTTTGTGACATTATAGGCAAATGTAACTTTTGATGTATCTTGTTTGATTGGAACAATTTGACCTTTCATCAATTTATCTATTGTCTCAAGCAATAAATCGCGACCAAGATAAGATAGTTTTTCAAACATAATACCACAATTATCTTTTTCACCAATAGGAATTGCTTTTTGGGATAAAATATCACCCGCATCCATTTCTTTTTCCATATACATTATAGTAACACCAGTCTCTTTCTGGCCATCTTTAATTGCTTGATGAATTGGTGCTCCACCTCTATATAAAGGTAATAGTGACGCATGAACATTTATTGAACGATATTTTGGACAATTTAAAAGTTTCATACCAACAATTTGACCATAAGCAGCAGTTACGATTAAATCAGGATTTAAATTAATAATATCTTGATATTCTTGTCTAATCTTAATCGGCTGAAAAACCTGAATATTATGCTTGATTGCACATTTTTTTACTGGAGATGCCTGTAACTCCCTTTTTCTTCCCACTATTTTATCGGGTTGTGTTACAACACCGATGACATCATATTTTTCAATTAAAGCCTCTAAAATTGGAACACTAAACGAAGGTGTCCCCATAAATACTATTTTTAACATTTTTCACCTCTAAATATATTTAGGATATTTATCAAAAATTACAATGACATTACTTGATTGATAATTTTGATAAATTTTTTGATAATAATCACTTATATCATTAATTTGATGTTTAATGATTAATTGTGCTGCTAAATATTGATAATTATATGTAGGCCCCATTATAAAAACCCTTTTACCATAAGTACTTTGTAATAATTGTTTAATATTATATGACTCTTGAAAAATTTCTTCATATTTGCCTTTTACTAAAATTCTATTAATATAATAAAAAGGTTCATTTTTTAATATTTTTCTAACAACTAATTCATTTTTAACATAAGTGTGATACTCACCTACTAAAAAATCTTTTAAATAATCATCATTAGGATGATATGTTTGAATAGCTATAGTTGCATCATTTATATTTATTAATTTCATTTTAGCCTGCATTAAAGCACTATATGCCCGATAAGTTGCATCATAGTCTGCTGCTTTTGCCATTGCATCAATATTTACAAAACAAATTAATCCTATTTTCTTACCTAAAATACTTTTTGAAAATAAATTAGTTGTAAGTAAAATATCAATATCACCATCCTCAAAATCAATCTCAATATTACAAAAGTTTTCAAAATCATTAGTTACAAGGCTAGTAATTTTAAATGCTGATAAATTTTCCCTTAAATCTTCCTCCACTTGTTCAATTCCTATTCCACCAAATCTTAGTTCTGTACTATTGCAAATTGAACAATTTTTTTGATAAGGAGTTCTATATGAACAAGCTGGACAAATTAATTGATTATGTTTTTTATTATATTGAAGAGAGATCTGACATCTTGGACATTTAATAATATTTCCACAAGTCCTACATATCACATAAGAACTATAATCACGATTATTAATAATCAGAAGGCTTTTTTTACCTTTTGCCTTATTAATTTGTAACATTTTTAATAGTTTGGTTGATATAGACGAATTATTACCAATTTGCAATTCTTTTTTTAAATCAATAATCTCTACCTTAACATCAATATTTTTATCAAAATCTTCAATAATATCTAAATACCCTCTCAAACCATAAGTATATTCTAAAATTGTCGGTACATAAGAAACTCTAATAACCTGAGAATTAGTAATTTTTGATGCATATTCAATCACTTTATGTAAATCATATCTTGGACTTTGATCATTATAATAATTATCACTTTCTGAATCTAAAAGAAAATAAGTACCAACATTTTGATAAGGAAGTAATGCACCTTTTGCAGTAGTAACAATAACTGCATAATTATCCTTTTTTATTTCATTATAGTAATCAAGTAATTCTCCTTTAGACAAACGAGAATTAATAAGTGCAACACTTAACAAAGTATTTTTTCTAATTAAATTCTCTATTTTATAACTTGATAAAATTTCAGGAACAATAACTATCGTATTCTTATTATTTTTTTGATTACTATTTATGACCTGCAACAAACACTCTAACAATTGATTTTCATCTTTAGGTATATACAATATTGGTTTTTCATAGTTATTTATTGTTTGGATTAATTTACCTATTATTGGGTTATCTGTTTTTCTAATCCTTTTTTCAACAGGAATGTTTCTAATTTTAATTCTAGAAGCATTTTCTTCCATTTTATCTAAATATCCCTTTTTAGCAAGGCTTATTATCATTGCCAAACTCACATCATATTTTTCTATTAATTCAAAAGAAGTTCTAGCAACATCATCCTTTAATCTTTCTAAAAAATCTTTTTGTAAATCGCTTTTTAATTTGTTAAAATTTGCATATGTATAACTAGGATTTAATACATATTTTGTAATCTTTTTTTCTTTTATTACTTGTGGTGTTTCATAACTAACTAAAATATTCCCTTTTTTTACTTCTTTAGCAATTCTACCATCATAAGTTTTCAAAGTAGGTTTATATAAGATTGTTTCATTTTGATCAAACAACTTGACCAGTTCTGCATTGAGACTCCTAAAATCCACCACGGTTAAATATTTTTTTGTCTTTAATTTTAAAGCGTCTGGAATCATTAAATTTAAAATTCTACTAAGAGGACATATTGCATCTGCCTTAATAAAGGTAGCAATTTCTAACTGTTCTTTTGTAAGAACAGGTTCATAATCAACAACTTCAATTATTTCTTTTAAATTTCCATCATATGAGGAATCATTTTTTATTTCCATAATAAATCCCATAATTTGCCGATTGGCCTCGCCAAAAGGAACTCTAACTCTTGAACCAACACTAGCAAAATCACAAAATTCAGAAGGAATGAGATAATCAAAAAGTTGATCAATATTACTACTTGGACTATTGATTATAACTTTTGCAATCATAAGTTTTATCCTCCTTTTTTATTTATTATACCACATTTGGCATTTTTTTACAACCATATATAAAAAATCGAGAAAATAATTTTATTTTTAACAAAAAAGGATAATAATTATTTTATAATCATTATCCTAGTTTATATCCAATATTAATATTTTGATTTCAATTCATATTGAGGAGCTGTTAAATCTTCTTTAATTTCAACATCATCTTCGCTAATTAAACCAGTACCTGCAGGAATTAAGCCACCAATAATGATATTTTCCTTTAATCCATCAAGTGTATCAATTTTTCCACGAATTGCTGCTTCTGTAAGTACTCTTGTTGTTTCTTGGAAACTTGCAGCAGAAAGAAAAGAATCTGCCTTAAGCGAAGCTCTTGTTATACCTAAAATAACAGGTTTAACAGCAGGAACTCTACGGCCCTTTTCTAAACATTCTTTTATAATTTTATAAATTTCAGATTTAGAAATAAAGGTACCTGGGAGTAACTCAGTGTCTCCCTCATCGATTACTACAACTTTTTGAAGCATCTGTTTAACTATAATTTCAACGTGTTTATCAGAAATGGCAACACCAGTAGAACGATATACTTTTTGAACTTCCTTCAAAATATATTTTTCCACTTTATCTACCGAAGAAACTCTTAAAAGTTCTTTTGGATGAATTAAACCTTCAGAAAGCAAGTCACCCGCTTCAATCTTTTCGCCAACTTCAACAATTGCTTTTTTTCCTGCATCCGTAAGATAACTTTTGCTATTATTATCAATTAGACTCTCTACCACAATTTCAGTGCGATTATCTGCTCTTACATTTACACTAGAGACAACACCCTTTATTTCAGAAATAATACCTTTTCCTTTTGGTTCTCTTGCTTCAAACAATTCTTGAATACGGGGAAGACCTTGTGTAATATCATCACCAGATGTAGCAACACCACCACTATGGAAAGTACGCATTGTAAGCTGAGTACCAGGTTCGCCAATTGATTGAGCCGCAACAATTCCAACTACTTCACCTTTTTCAACTATATCAGTCGTTGATAAATCAGAACCATAACATTTTACACAAACACCAACTTTGGCATCACAAGTAAGTAAAGTTCTTACTGTTACTGATTCAACTCCTGCATCAACAATTTTTTGGGCAATTTCTTCAGTAATGAATTCTCCACGTTCAACTAATACTGTTTTTTTACCATCAACTCTTGCAATAACAGATTTTGCAGCAAAACGACCTATAATACGATCCTTTAATTCAACACATATATTATCTTTAGAAAAGCCATTAGGTGTTTTTTTAGGATCTTTATTATACAAAGTTTCAATAACCATTCCTTTATCAGTTCCACAATCGTTACAAGTAATGGTGATATCTTGAGATACATCAACAAGACGTCTTGTTAAATAACCAGACTCAGCAGTTTTTAATGCAGTATCAGTTGAGCCTTTACGAGCACCATGTGTTGAAATGAAGAATTCTGACATGGACATTCCTTCAATAAAGCATCCTTTAACTGGTATTTCCATCGACTCACCATTTGGTTTTGACATAAGTCCACGCATACCTGCAAGTTGAGTAAAGTTTGATGAACTACCACGAGCACCAGAATCAGCCATCATAAAAATATGATTTCTAGTAGCATCTTCTTTCATCTTCTTCTTAATTGATTTTTCAATATCTTTAGTTGCTGTATTCCATACATCAATTACCATACGTGTTTTTTCTGCTCTAAGCATCGTTCCACGACGATACATTTGATTATATTTTTTTACAGTTTCTTCAGCTTTAGCGATAATCTCATCTTTTTCTTGAGCTACTACAACATCAAAAGCTGATACTGTAATCCCTGCGATTGTTGAGTATTTAAATCCTAAATCTTTCATTTTATCTAAAGTTTTGGAAGTTTCAGCAAGTTTGGATTGTTTAAAAACCTCACTAATACTCATACTTAACATACTTTTTCTAAATGGTTCAACAAGTGGTGCATTTTTTATAATTTCTTTATAATTTTGACCACGTTTAATAAAGTATTTTATTGGAGTACCCTCAGTTAGGTTTTCACGAGTTGGTTCATTAACATAAACAAACTCTTTAGGGAATACTTGATTAAAAATCATTTTTCCATATGTCGTAATTAAATATTCTTGTTTTAATTCCTCATTTAATCGATATTTCTCTTCATACTTTGGATCTTTTTCATTTAATTGAACAAATGGTTTACCAATAGCATGACCTGGTATTACAAAACGGGTATGAAAATCAATATCTCCCTTCTCATATGCATGAATTACTTCATCTTCATTAGCATAAGCCTTCCCCTCGCGCCCTGGTACAAAAAATCTACCAACACTTGGAGCTATCCCCTTTTCTACATCATTTTTTAATGCCATAATATCACGATATTCAAGTTCATCATTAACAATGATACGATTATTAAATTCAATTTCATATCTCAAATATGCTTGATAAACATCTTCATATGTTTTATATTCACGATCAATTTGTGAACGTTCAATTGATAAGTAATAGTTACCTATAATCATATCTTGTGATGGTGTAACAACTGGTTTACCATCTTTAGGAGCAAGAATATTTTTTGAGGCAAGCATTAACAATCTTGCTTCTGCTTGTGCCTCTTCTGATAATGGTACATGCACTGGCATTTGGTCACCATCAAAATCAGCATTAAAAGCAGTTGTTACAAGAGGATGCAGTCTAATTGCCTTTCCTTCAACAAGTTTTGGTTCAAAAGCTTGAATAGAAAGCCTATGTAAGGTTGGTGCCCTATTTAATAAAACAGGATGTTCAACTACTACTTTTTCTAGAGCTTCCATAGCCTCTGGTGCACCACGCTCAATAAGTTCTTTTGCACGTTTAACACCTGCTTTATCCTTAGAATTGGCTACCTGATTCAAAGTTTCACCACTTAATTGTGAAAGTTCCATTTGCTCTTTTTGGCGTAAATAATTAATTATAAATGGTTTAAATAATATAAGCGCCATTTCACGTGGAATACCAGCTTGATACATTTTTAAATCTGGTCCAATAACGATAACGGACCGACCTGAATAATCAACACGTTTACCAAGTAAATTTTGACGGAAACGACCTTGTTTTCCTCTTAATATATCAGAAAGCGATTTTAAAGGTCTATTTTTATCAAGAGCTGCTTTGTTTTTACGTTTAGCATTATCAATTAAAGAGTCGACTGCTTCTTGTAACATTCTTTTTTCATTTTTTACAATCATTTCAGGAGATCTAGAATCAATTTGTTTTCTCAGACGAATATTACGAGAAATAATTCTTCGATATAAATCATTTAAATCCGTTGTTGCAAATCTACCACCTTCAAGTTGAACCATCGGTCTTAAATCAGGAGGTATTACTGGAATAACATCCATTATCATCCATTCTGGTTTATTATTTGAATGATAAAAAGCTTCTGTTATTTCCAAACGTTTAATTAATTTTTCACGGCGCTGTTTGGTAGCAGTTTTAAGTTCCGCTCTAATTTCATCAATAGTCTCTTTTAAATCTAAACTTTGAAGTAAAAATTTGATTGCTTCAGCACCTGTTTTAACCTTATACTTACCAAAGTATTCTCTACTTTTCCTACTATGGTCTTGTTCAGTAATTACTTGACCTGGTGTAAGTTCAATTGATGGATCGCTTACTTCTGTAATAATATAAGATGTTAGAGCCGCTACTTCTAATACGTCTTTGGTTTTCATATCAAGCAAAATTGCAATTTTACTTGGTGTATTTCTTAAATACCATATATGAACAACTGGTGCAGCAAGAGCAATATAACCCATTCTTTCACGACGAACTTTACTTTCAGTAAGTTCTACCCCACATTTTTCACAAACTTTTTGTTCACTGGTATTTTTACGAGACTTACCACAAGCACATTGGTAGTCTTTTGTGGGACCAAAAATTACTTCACAATATAATCCATCTTTTTCTGGTTTTAGAGTACGATAATTAATAGTCTCAGATTTTTTAACCTCACCTTTTAATGTATATTCTACTTGTTCACCATTTTCATTAAGATATGTTACTTTATCTTTTTTTAACGGATTATATGTAAATTGTTTACCTTGTAATTCTGGGTTTGCCCAAGAAATTATTTCTTCTGGTGATGCAATCCCTATTTGTAAATATTTATATTTTCTCAAATGATTCACCTCTTATATTATAGGCCGCGCTTACTTGCTTGTGCTTCTGCAAACTCACCTACTAGGCTTTTATTAGCAACATCGACATCATTATTGTCAACAAGTTTAACGCTAAGACCAAGTCCTTGTAATTCCTTAATAAGGGCACGGAATGCCTCAGGAATGCCTGGTGTCGGTAGTGGTTCGCCATCGACAATGGCTTTATATACTTTATTACGTCCGATTATATCATCAGATTTAATTGTCATCATTTCTTGTAAAGTATGAGCAGCACCATATGCCTCAAGTGCCCAAACTTCCATTTCACCAAAACGTTGACCTCCATTTTGAGCTTTACCACCCATCGGTTGTTGAGTAACAAGTGTGTATGGTCCTTCACTTCTTGCATGAAGTTTATCATCAACCATATGGGCAAGTTTAATCATATACATAACTCCAACTGAAATCTTATTATCAAATTGGCGACCAGTTCTACCATCATATAAATATGTTTTTCCATTTTCGTCTATAATAGCACGTGCTTCAGCAGGATTTTCTCTTGCTATTTCTTCATCTTTTGCGCGAGCCTCATTCATAATATCGACAACATCTTGATGCGTCAAGCCATCAAAAACTGGAGTTGCTACATGAACACCAAGTTTTTTTGCTGCCATCCCCAAATGAATTTCTAAAACTTGACCAATATTCATACGTGAGGGAACACCTTGAGGATTAAGCATAATATCGACAGGTGTTCCATCCGACATAAATGGCATATCTTCAATTGGTAAAATATTTGAAATAACACCTTTATTACCATGACGTCCAGACATTTTATCGCCTTCAGAAATTTTACGTTTTTGTGTTATATAGACACGAACTACTTCATTTACCTCTGGTGGAAGTTCAGCTCCATCTTTTCTACTAAAACGTTCAATTTTATGAACAATTCCACCACCACCATGTGGTACTTTAAGCGATGTAACTCTAACATCTTTGGAATTATCAGAAAATAACGCTTGAGTGAGTCTTTCCTCTGGAGTCGGTTCAGTAATACCTTTAGGCGAAACTTTACCAACTAATGTATCTCCTTCTTTTACTTCAGCACCAAGTCTAATAATACCTTCTTCATCTAAATTGGCAATAGAATCTTTACTTTCACCATCTAAATCTCTGGTAATTTCTTCTTTACCAAGTTTAGTATCACGAACTTCACAAGTATATTCTTCAATGTGAATTGAAGTATACACATCATCTTGTACAAGTCTTTCACTCATAATAACAGCATCTTCGAAATTATAACCATTCCAAGTCATAAAGGCAATCACAACATTTCTTCCAAGAGCCAATTCACCTTGTTCCATTGACGACCCATCTGCAAGTACATCACCAATTTTAACAACCTCACCTGGAACTACAATTGGACGTTGATTAACACATGTTGAATGATTTGAACGTTCATATTTATTGAGTTCATAATTATGTTTATTACCCTTTATATCACGAACAATAATTTTTAAACCATCAACATATTCTACAACGCCATCAACATCTGAACATATTGCAACACCTGAATCTTTTGCGGCCTTATATTCAATACCAGTACCAACATATGGTGCTTCCGGTTTTAAAAGTGGAATCGCTTGACGTTGCATATTTGCTCCCATCAAAGCACGAGTTGTATCATCATGTTCAAGAAAAGGAATACATGCAGTAGAAATAGCAACAACTTGTTTTGGAGATACGTCAATTAAATCAACGTTCATACTATCAGTTTCTATAAATTCACCATATTGTCTAGCAATAACTTTTTCATCAGTAATTACCAATTCACCAGTATTTGGATCTTTATCCATATGAACATTAGCTTCAGCTATTACATATTCCTCTTCCTTATCAGCTGTAAAATATCTTACTTCATCAGTAATAATAGCCCTTCTATTTTTACGATCTTTTTTTATAACTAGATATGGTGTTTCAATAAAACCAAATTCATTTGCTTTTGCATATGAAGCAAGCGAATTAATCAATCCAATGTTTTGACCTTCTGGCGTTTCAACAGGACAAATTCTACCATAATGTGATGAATGAACATCACGAACTTCAAAGCCAGCACGATCACGAGAAATACCACCTTGACCAAGAGCGGATAAACGACGTTTATGGGTAAGTTCTGAAAGAGGATTGATTTGATCCATAAATTGCGATAATTGGCTACTACCAAAAAACTCTCTAAAGGTTGAAGTAAGTGGTCTAATATTAACTAAATTTTGAGCTGTTACACTCTTAACTTCAGCCGAAGTAGACATTCTATCACGAATGTTCTTTTCAACCTTAACCATTCCCATTCTAAACTGATTTTGCAATAATTCACCAATTAATCTTAAACGACGATTACTCAAATGATCTATGTCATCAATTTTACCAACAACTTTTCCAACACCAGCATGTAAATTGATATAGTAACTAATAGTTGCAAAAATATCTGAAAGGACAATATGACAACAATCTTCTCTTTGGTCATTGCCAAGTATTCTTACACAAACATCCCCTTCATTCGTTTTTACCAAAATATCTAATGTTTCTAAAACAACACTATCGCCTTGAAGCATTAATTCATATTCATAAGTCTTTCTAAAAGCTTCACGATTTTCATTTAAAATATCAGCAGTACTTTTTCCAGTTTGAGGATCTTTACGATGAGTAATTTCAGTACCCTTTGTTAAAATAATTTCACCAGTATTAGGATTTACTAAATCATTGGCAAGACGGTGTCCAATTGCTCTTGCAACTGCGTCAAGTTTTTTGTTTACTTTATATCTACCAACTTTAGCAAGGTCATATCTTCTAACTTCAAAAAGACGACTAGCAATAAATTTACGAGCAGTATCAGCAGATGTCTTTTCACCTGGTCTTAAATTATCGTATAATTTTTTTACGGCATCGTCTTCACCAAAAGATTCATCCTTATCAAAACTATTTTGAAAAATTTCAAGAATATTTTTAGGTCTTAAATCTTCTTCGCCTTTTTCACCAAGAAATAAATTAACCATTTCTAGATTGCTCTTAACTCCAAGAGCTCTAATAAAAGTAGGTAAACATACCTTTTTTGAACGATCTAATTTGGCAAACCAAATATTTTTATTGCTTTTTTCAAACTCAATCCATGCTCCACGAGTTGGAATAATTTGACCAGAAAAAATAGATTGCCCTGATTTTTTATCAACTTCCTCAGAAAAGAAAACACCTGCTGAACGAACGATTTGAGTAACAACTACACGTTCTGATCCGTTAAAAATAAAAGTACCCCACGGAGTCATAATGGGAAGTTCACCCATAAATACAGTATCATCTTTAAATTCACCAGTTTCTTTATTTTCTAAAGCTACATGAACTTTAAGTGAACGTGAGTAGTTCACTTTATGAAGTTTAGCCTCTTTAATTGAATATTTCGGTTCTTCAAAATAGTGCTCCATAAAATGTAATTCAAATTTTTCACCATCACCATGATCCTTAATGGGAGATATTTCCTTAAATAAAGCCCTCAATCCTTCATCCATAAACCAAGCAAAAGACTTCGTTTGAATTTCAATTAAATTAGGCAATTCAACATTTGTTTGAACACTTGCATAATTGCGCCGAACTCTTGTTCTACCATATTGAACATTTTTGTAACTCAAATTATTCACCTCTTTTTGCAATTTTGAGCCAAAATACAAATTGGTAAAAAATTGCATTTTCCCTCATTGTATCGTATCTTACATATTATAATTTAAATTATTATTTTTGTCAACTAAAATAACACTTTTTTTAAACTTTTATTATAAATTTTTGTTTAAATATCCATACAAAATAAAAAAATAGTAAAATCATAACTAAATTATTAGTCTATTATTACTATTTTTTAGCTTTTATAATCCAATATCCTTTATCCTTTTCAACAATTTCTACTTTTTGGTAAATTTGAATGAGCAGTTTCAACATAGACTCAGCTCCTTGTTTTTTTTGAATAACACACCAAAAAGTTCCATCTTCATTCAAGAATTCAAAAGATTTACTGGCAATTTCATGAACTATCTTTTTACCTGCTCTAATTGGAGGATTACTAACAATAACATCATATTTTTTAACAATATTTTGATAAATATTACTAACGAATATTTCCACATTTTCTATTTTGTTTAACGTTTTATTTTTACAAGATAGACGTATTGCTCGCTCATTTATATCAATCATATCGACTAAAGATTGTGGTTTAACCTTAGCAATTACTAAACCAATTACTCCATAACCACATCCAACATCTAAAACTCTATCACCATCATCTAAAGTTACTGTTTGAAGCAATAAACTACTACCAAAATCTACTTCTTTTTTTGAGAAAACTCCATTATCAGTTATAAAATTAAATTTTTGACCCCTAAAATAATATGGTATTATTATTTCATTGCTTTCTAAATTAACATTATTTTCAAAATATTGATTACTCATTTTTCCTCCTTGATTAAAGAAATAGCCTGAGTTACCTCAGACTATTCTTATTTTAAGTTAAGAATTTATTTAACTTCTACTTCAGCGCCTGCTTCAACTAACTTAGCTTTTAAAGCTTCAGCTTCTTCTGGAGATATCTTTTCTTTAACAGCTTTTGGAGCATTATCAACTAAATCTTTAGCTTCTTTTAAACCTAAACCAGTTACTTCACGAACCAATTTAATAACATTTAATTTAGATGCACCAGCGCTCTTTAGAATAACACTAACTTCACTTGGGCCTTCTTCAACTGCAGCTACAGCACCTGCAGCTACAGCAACTGGAGCAGCGGCTGTAACACCAAATTCTTCTTCAATTGCCTTTACAAGTTCATTTAATTCTAATACGCTCATCTCTTTTAAAGATGCGATAAATTCTTCTTTATTAAGTTTTGCCATTTCGTTTGTTCCTCCTAATTAATTTTCTTTTTCTGACACTGCTTTAACAACACAAGCAAGATTACGAATAGGGGCTTGTAAAACACTTAGTAACATAGAAAGCATTCCTTCTTTGTTTGGTAATTTTGATAAAGATTTTAAATCAGCTTCACTTGTAACTTTATTGTCAACAATACCAACTTTTACACTAAGTTTTTCATGATCCTTTGCAAAATCATAAACAACTTTTGCAGCAGTAACCTCATCATTACCAATAACAATAGCACTTGGACCTACTAAATGCTCTTCAACACCAACAAAACCTTCTTCTTTGGTTGCTCGACGTAAAATATTGTTTTTAACAACTTTCATTTCACAGTTTTCAGTATGTAGCTTAACACGAAGTTCAGTAACTTCTGCTACAGTCAATCCTAGGTAATCAACGAATAATGTTGATCCAGCTTTTGAGATCTTTTCTCTAATTACTTGGACCTCTTCATGTTTTTTAGCGATTGTCGCTTCATTCATTGTTTTCACCTCCTGAAAATTTTCCTCGGTAGGTAATTAAGCTTCTAAAAAATTATGTTTTAGTTGCACCTACTGTCTACGGCAGAGACTATTTATACTATTATTTATATTATAAATTTTTTATACTTTATTTTCTATTCTTCTTATGCAAGGTCAGTAGTAACTTTAATACCAGGACCCATAGTTGAAGTAATAGTTAGATTTTGAATATAAACACCTTTAACTGTTTGTGGTTTAACACGTATCATTTGATTATAAATTGCCTTAATATTTTCAGCAAGTTTACTATTTTCAAATGAAACTTTTCCAACTGGAACTTGAATATTACCAACTTTATCTGTACGATATTCAACCTTACCAGCTTTAAACTCTTTAACTGTTTGTTCAATATTCATTGTTACAGTACCAGTTTTAGGGTTTGGCATTAATCCTTTAGGACCTAAAATACGTCCTAATTTACCAAGTTCACCCATCATATCTGGCGTAGCAATAATTGTATCAAATTCAAACCAACCCTCTTTAATCTTTTCAAGATATTCGGCATCACCAGCATAATCTGCTCCTGCTGCTAGAGCTTCTTGGGCCTTAGCACCCTTAGCGATTACTAAAACGCGAACAGTTTTACCAGTTCCATTTGGAAGTGAAACTGCTCCACGTAAATTTTGCTCAGCCTTACGAGGATCAATATTTAATTTAAATGATACTTCAACTGTTGCATCAAATTTTGCAACATTTGTCTTTTTTACTAGTTCAACCGCTTCTTCAAGGCTATATCTTCTTGAACGATCTACTAATTTTAAAGCTTCTAGATATTTTTTACCTCTTTTTGCCATTTGTTAATTTACCTCCTAAATGTGGTCTAACGGAATCTCCTCCCACGCTGATTGAAAAAATCAATCAATTTAAAGAGAATGATAGAAACCTATTTTTCTACAACAATTCCCATATTTCGAGCAGTGCCTTCCACAATGTTTGCTGCTGCTTCAACTGTGTATGCGTTAAGATCAGGCATCTTCATTTGTGCAATTTCTAATAATTTAGCACGTGTAATAGTTGCAACCTTATTTTTTCTCGCATTATCAGAACCTTTTTGGATGCCTGCTGCTTTTTTTAATAAATCTGAGGCTGGAGGAGTTTTTGTAATAAAAGTAAAAGTACGATCTTCATAAACGTAAATTTCAACTGGAATTACATATCCTACCATGCTTGCAGTTTTTTCATTAAATTGACTACAGAATTGTTGAATATTAACACCTGCTTGTCCTAGTGCTGGTCCAACTGGTGGAGCTGGATTAGCTTTTGCTGCAGGAATTTGAAGTTTAACAACTTTTTTAACTTGTTTAACTTTAGCTGCCACGAGACACACCTCCTTATTTTGTCCGTGATGTGGTTTATGAACACTATGATGTTCTCCCACACTTTAAATTAATTCATAGTATAAAGCGTCATTGCACGCAAATATTATTATACATATATTTTAGCAAAAAGTCAAATCTTTTATTCTTTTATTTTTTAAAAATAAAACAACATTATCAATTTAGATAATGTTGTTACTTTATTATTCAAAATTTTTTTTCATATCAGCAAAACTTTGAGCAATTTTAAATCCAGCAAACAAATAAATATAACGTGCAGGATTATCAAGACCTGTAAAAAAAGTCATATAAGTTGATCCATGATTTTTTAAATATTCACAAAGATTGCAAAAAAGAGCTTTTCCTAAACCACCACCACGTTCATTAGGATCAACACAAATACCATCTAAATGACCTCTACCAGTCTCCTCAGTATACATCGCACCAGTCCATCCAACAACTTTATTATTATGTGCAGCAACTAAGAAAGGTCTTGGTTTCTCACGTTTTAAATTACTTCTAATAGAATTAGCAAACCCTGGATTATTTATTACTTCACAAAATTCTTCAATACCATAATGTTTACTCTCATCATATACTTCTACAGTTAAACCACGCTTAGCATTTTCGGCCATTTGTTTAACCACTTTTTCAGGCATTTGATATTTGTCAAGAGAAAGATGAAATCCTTCATGAATACTATTTACAAAATATCCGTGATGATATAGGAATAAATAAAAGTCTGAGTTCATCCTAACCCCAGGCATTCCTGGATGCTCATGTTTTTCTGTATATGGAATATACCAAGGCCAGTTAATTTGACTTATAAAAACAAAACGAGCAGATTTTTTATTATTTTCTTTAATATAATCTTCAACTAAAGATAATAATTTTGAACCAATACCTTGTCGACGATATTCTTTTTTTACAATTAAAGTATTAATATATCCCGATGCATTTGGATTTTCTTTATCAACATCACGAATATTACCACTAATAAAACCTATTACTTTATCATTATCTTTGGCAACAAAAGTTCCTTCTTTTTTAAAAGCCGGACTGTTAAATAGGCGATTTTTAAACGCTTCTTTAGTTAATTCTTTAAAGAAAACCTCTTCCTTAGTTAGTTCATAAAATACTTCATACATTTGATCTTGATCTTTTTCTTCATAAGAACAATAATTTATCATGCAATTTCTCCTCTCAAGTAGTTACAATTATTATACTATAATCTATTTTTAAAAACAACAATTTTGAAACAAATTTAGTTAATAATTATAATACCAATAACAATATGCAAAACGAGAGATAAATAAGTAGTAAGTACAAAATACCAATGTTTATTTTTATGCCTAATACCATATAAACCAATTAAAGTGCCTAATGAACCTCCTAAAATTGTTATTCCCAATAAAATAGATTCTTTAATACGATACCGATGTTTAATTGCTTTCTTTTTATCAAGAAAATACAATAAAATAGCAATTATATTAGTAATCAAAAGCCAAAAAATATATATTTCAAAGATATTTTTACCTCGGATTATCTGGATCATCTGTTAAATACCAATCTGATTTTTGGACAAAAACTAAACTTCTTTCAGCATTTACAATAACATCATTATCTTTTAAGGTAACAATAATATTACCATTGATAAAAGTAGCAAAAATATTTTCTGTATATTCATTAAATCTTTCAATAATTGTCTTTTTAGGTAAATTATATTTATTTTCTTCACTTGAACATATTACTATGTAACTTGGTGTAATATTGTCTAATAAAGCCTTTGTATTAGAAGTTGGTGATCCATGATGATTAGCTTTAAAAACATCAACATGACCGATATTTAAATTTGTTAAATATGTTTCCTCCTTTTTCTCAGCGTCTCCACAAAGTAAAACCTTTTTTGTATTATGAGTTAAAAGACAACTAACTGACCGGTCATTATCATCGTTAATCTCACTTATTCCATAGGTTTTATAATCTAATAAATCTAAATATGTATCTACACCTAGATAGAATCTTGTAATTGCATCTAAATTATTACTATCAAAAATACTACCTATATTAAAATATTTGGCACCTTCATTTACTTTTTTATTTCTAATCTCAAGATAATCTTTATATAATTGTGTTTGCCCTTCATAACCAAAATCGACGATATATTGATAAGTAATTCCTGGTATTTCTAAAGCTCCATAACTATTTGAAAGTCCAACCATTCCTCCTAAATGATCACTATCAGCATGAGTAACAATCACTAATTCTAAAATGTTATCACTAACATGTTCTTCAATAAAAGGTACTACTGTATTTGAACCACTAGCTTTTTCACCTGCATCTATTAAAATATCAATATCTCCACATTCAATAAAAATACTATCACCAATTTGAGGATTTCCATTACTACCAAAAAGTTCTAAAAAAGTAACTTTTACATCATCTACTTTTGTTCCCTCTTGAACTAAATATGCAACATTCCCTTTTATATTATTTTTATTATTGTCATTTTTATTATCATTATTTTTTTTATAATATAAATAACCAACAATGAAACCAACTACTACTATTAATACTACTATCCAAAGCGGAATTCTTTTTACTGTTTTCTTTACGTGTCTTTCAATTTTTGTTTGATTTTTATTTTTTTTTGATCTTCCCATTTTAATCTCCTTTTGAAAAAATAGCAGGTATTTCTACCTACTATTTGATTAATTCTACTTCATCAAAGCGAAGTTCATTTGGAGTCTGTCGTCCAAACATATCTATCAAAACTGTTACAATTTGATTTTCAAAGTCAATTTTTTCAACCACAGCTTCTTGACCATAAAAAGTTTCTGATATAACCTTTACCATATCACCTACCGCAAACTTAACATCTTTGGCAATTGTAATACCACTTTTCTTTAAAATAGGAATCATTTCATGAGGTGGAACTGGCACAGGTTTTGCTCGACCGCCACTAGAGCCCAAAAAACCAGTAACCATTGGTGTATTTCTAACAATAAACCATGATTCATCAGTAACAATCATATCGACAAAAATATATCCAGGATATGGATTTTCTATAACTTCTTTCATTTCACCATTTGGTTTTTTTTCCATATGAATTTCTTCAGGAATTAGAACATTAAAAATGTAATCTTCCATATTCATTGAAACAATTCTTCGTTCTAAATTACGTTTAGCTGCATATTCCATTCCAGCATATGATTGGATAATGTACCAAGCTCTTTCGTTATCTGTATCTTCAGTATACATGAAAACTCCTAATATAAAGCATTTTTAAGTAATTGAATAATTTTTTCAATTATCCAGTCACAACCTATGAAAAATAATGCTAAAACAATAGAAAATAAAACCACTTTTACTACATTCCACAAAAATTCTTTCCATTTTAACCCAGTAATATGCCTAATTTCTGTAAATGAAGGACGATAAAATGATGAGGCAACAAGCACAATTGAAATTGCACCTAATCCAATTAAAACCCATGAAAAAACAATTGTATTAGTTTTTCCACCTATTAACCAAGCCTCCTCAGGAATTGTTAATAACTTACCTTGTAATAAAATTACTCCAAGTTCAATTGCAAAAAGTCCTAAAAATAATAATAGATAATTTTCTAATTTATGCTCTGAAAGTAGGTACTCTACTACCCTATTTTTCTTTTCTACTTTGATTTTTTCAGCCATAATCTGACCCTCCTATTTTGTTTCTTTATGTACTGTATGTTTATTACAACGTTTACAATACTTTTTAATAACTACTCTTTGGTTAGTATTTAATTTATTTTTTTCCGTTATATAATTGCGAGATAAACATTCCTCACAAACTAGTATGACCTTCTCTCTCATATATTTATAATACCACCTTGACTAATTCATTATACTAAATTTACAATCAAAAGTCAACTATTTAAATTATTTTTTACGAGCTTTTTTTCTTATTCTATCAATTGCATCATAAATTTTTTTTACTTCACAATCCAATTCTTTAGCAATCTCTCTTGGTGTTTCTTTTTTAATAAACTTTAATTCATATATTTTTCTTTCAAATAAAGATAAATTTAGATTTTCTTCATTTAAAATTTTATTTTCAACATTATTTGAAGCATCAACTATAAATTCTTCAATATTATCCATATAAATTATTCTTTCCTTTTTATTTTTTTTCCGTAGCAAGTCAATGAATTTTCTTTTTAAAATTAAAGCAAAATAACTATTAAAACTTAGAAAGAATTTATCATTATATGAATTTATGGCTTTAATAAGACATATTAAACCTTCTGCATAAAATTCTTCTCTTTCATCAGGTAGTAAATTAATTTTACTAATCTTGGAAAGAATGAATGGTTTATACTTATTAATCAAAATCTCTCTTGCTAAATCATCGTTATCATAAATTAAATACAATAATTCATTATCATTGTATTTCTGAATAAAAATCCCCCCATCTTATTTAATTAGTTTTCAAACCGATTCCGCAGTATTTCATAAAAAATAATACTTGCGCTTACCGAAGCATTAAGTGATGTTATATGCCCTATCATTGGAATATTAACAAAAAAATCACAGTTTTCTTTTACAAGTCTTGAAATACCAAATCCCTCTGAACCAATGACAACTGCAATCTTACCTTTATAATCTTGCTTGCGATAATCAATAGATCCTTTCATATCTAAACCGATTACCCAAAATCCTTCTGATTTTAATTTTTTAATTGTTTGAACTAAATTGGTCACTTGTGATACTTTTACATATTCAATAGCTCCAGTAGATACTTTGGCAACCGTTTGATTTAAAGAAACACTACGATTTTTCGGAATAATAATTCCATCAATTCCTGTTGCATCAGCTGTTCTCATAATCGCCCCTAAATTATGTGGATCTTCTAAACCATCTAGTATAACTAAAGTTGCATGCTCTTGACCATTTATTTCTTCTAGTATTCTATCTAAATCAATATATTTGTATTCAGCAATCTCAACTACAACTCCTTGATGATTTGAACCAAATTTTTTATTTAACTCGATTAACGTCATTTCAATTATTTCAATTTGTTTTTCTTTAGCTATTTTTTTTATGTTATCATTATCATGACTTTTATTTTTTTTTAACATAAATATTTTTTTTATATCTTTGTTAACTTTTAAACTTTCTATTGCTGCATTTTTACCATATATAAACATCTATTCACCACTTTCAACAATTGAAAAAATCATTTTAATAATTTCATCTAATCTTTCATTATCACCTTTTAAAAATAAATAGCCAATAACTGCTTCAAGACCTGTTGATACTATATATGCTGTATGATCAACATTTTTCCGATAACCATGTGGTGCATTATTACGACCTCTTAAAAAATATTGCATTTCATCAATTGTTAAATATTTTTTTAAATTTTCAAATATATATTGATGAGCATAAGCAGAAACATATTTTATACTAACTTTACGAAGTTGAGCATTTTTAGTAATACCCTTTTCTAATAAATGAACCCGAACCCTTAATTCAAAATAGGCATCACCAACATAAGCCAAATTACTACCATTTAGTATCTGATAATTATTCATTATAATTTTATATCCATTTCTATAATTTTTAATCTAAGTTCATCAGCTTTCGCAAAATCTTTATTTTCTCTTGCCTTTTGCCAATTGTTAATAAGTTCTTTTTCTTGAATTGACAGTGGCTTAATATCGACGTAAAGACCAAAAATATCAAACATATCTTGGAGTGTTTTTAAGTCATCTTTTAATTCATCTAATGAACAATCCTTGTTTCTTAAATCTTTATTACTCTTTTTTTGATGATTATAAAGAATACTTAAAGCATTAGCTGTATTAAAATCATAAGCCATTTCATTTAAAAATTCCTTCATAATTTCTAAATCATTACCACCAAATTGTAAATTACTAAGTTCAATTTTTCGATATAAACTAATATATGTTTTTTCGAATTTTTCCCATTCTATAGTCATCTTTTTCATTAATTCATCGGTATAATTAATCGTTTGTCGATAATGATTAGCCAAAACAAATAATCGATATGCTTGAGGAGGGTATTCATTAATGATATCCTTTAACCAAATAACGTTACCCAATGATTTGCTCATCTTTTCACCACTCAAATCTATTCTAGCATTGTGAATCCAATAATTAGCAATTGTATGATTATTAAGCGCAATTGATTGCGCAATCTCATTTTCATGATGGGGAAATTTTAAATCGTTCCCACCTCCATGAATATCAATTTTTCCACCAAATATCTTATCAATCATAACTACACATTCCGTATGCCAACCAGGCCTTCCCATTCCAAACGGACTTGGCCATTTTTTTCCAATATCGCTCGTTTTTTTCCATAAAGTAAAATCAGCAGGATCCTTTTTATTCTTATTAATGTCAATTCGTGACCCACTTTCTAAATTATCTAATTTTTGATTACTTAAAATACCATATTCTGGAATACTTCTAACATCAAAATATACATCATCTCCACTTTTATAAGCATGTCCAGTTTTAACTAATTCATCAATGTATAAAATTATATCTTCAATATGTTCAGTCACTCTAGGATGAATTACTTGTTTATTACAACCAATTTTATCACAGGCATCTAAATAAGCCTTTATATATTTTTCACTAACTATATCTTCCGTTGTATTTTCTTCTATTGCCTTTTTAATAATTTTATCGTCAATATCAGTAAAATTTGATACCATCTTTACTTTATAGCCAATATATTCAAAAAATCTTCTTACTGTATCAAAAAAAATAACTGGCCTTGCATTTCCGATATGCATATGATTATAAACAGTCGGACCACAAACATACATTGATATTTCGTCATCTTTTATCGGTTTAAAATTTTCCATTTTATTAGTTAAGGAATTATACACTTTTATATTATCTTTTATCATCACTTTTTTACCTCTTTCAAAAAACTATTTTTTTTACTTTTTTTATTAACAATTTGCATTACCATTATAATGATTCCAACAAATGAAATTTCAAGCATAATAAAAGAGAGTAATCCGCAAATATTTTCAGTCCTTTCTCCTAAAAAAAGAACAATACTTATAATATATATTATATTATTAACCATATCACACCTCTTAAAAATACTTTTTTGAAAAAATAAGACCACAAATCTTTTTTTGTGGTCTTAAATAAACATAAACTAAGCGTATATTTAAAAATACGATTAACGCTTTGAGAATTGTGGTGCACGACGAGCTTTACGAAGACCGTATTTTTTACGTTCTGTAGCACGTGGATCACGAGTAAGCAAACCCGCTTTTTTCAAAAGTGGACGATAATCAGGATTAACTAATAATAATGCACGACTAATTCCAAGACGGATTGCACCTGCTTGACCACTAATTCCACCACCATTTACATTTACATAAATATCATATTGTGTTCCTGTTTCTGTTAAATTAAGTGGTTGTAATACGTCAAGGCGAATAGCGGCTGAAGGAATATATTCTACGAAATTACGATCATTCACAACAAATTTTCCATTACCAGGTACTAAACGTACTCTTGCAACCGAACTTTTGCGACGACCAGTAGCTTGATAAACTGCTTTTTCCATTCTTCTATCCTCCTATTTAATTTCTAAAGGAAATACTTCAGGTTTTTGAGCATTTTGTTCATGTTCAGGTCCAACATAAACATAAAGACGACGATACATATTGTCACCTTGTGGTCCCTTTGGAAGCATCCCTCTTACCGCAAATTCAACAATCTTTTGTGGTTGTTTATCCATCATTTCTTGAGCAGTACGTGTTTTTAAACCACCTGCATATTGTGAATGGCGATAATATTTTTTACCTTGCATCTTATTTCCTGTTAAAGCAACTTTTTCTGCATTAATAACAATTACATAATCACCACCATCAATATGTGGTGTATATGTTGGTTTGTGTTTACCTTTTAAAACAGTAGCAATCGCAACTGACATACGACCTAAAACTAAATCGGTTGCATCAATCACATACCATTTACGATTTTCTCTTGCGCTTTTAACTGTATCCATATAAGTTGTACGCATTTTTATTTCCTCCTAAATTAATAATTGAAGGGCTTAATTTTGTGGGTTTTAAGTCTCTCGACTAAATGTATCGTATAGATTATACACTAATATGAAGAAATTGTCAAATAATAAAGCCTTTTTTATAAGTTCAAAATTAGATAACACTTCTTTGAACATAATTTCCATGTATCATTTTTACTTTTGTCGTAATTATAAATGCTTTGGGATCAACTGAATGAATAAGTGCCATATATTCAGGAATTTCAAAATTAATTGCATATATTTCAATAACTTTTTTACATTTATTTGTATATCCACCAACAGCATCATAAATCGTCATACTATGATAAAAATGTTCAAGTAAAACTTTTTTTAATTCTTCAGCCTTATCAGTTATAATTTCAAGTCTAGTTGTTTGATAAGTTTGATACATTGCTTGTAAAACTTTCATATAAATTATTAAACGAATAACAGTATATAGAACATTTTCCACACTAATTAAAGAAGATGCACAAATAATGGAAATATCAACTAAAAATTGATATTTAGTAAACGGAATTCTTTTCTTCATCACTAAATAATTAGAAATAATATCCATTCCTCCTGTTGAGCCACCACCTTTTAAACAAAGAGCAGCACCATATCCTGTAATAAGACCACCAATAATCGCAAGTAATAATCTTGTTCCTGGTTGCATATTAGTTCTAAATGCATTTTCAAGTGCAATCGTTGTTGAACTATGAAGAATATTAAAATCTCCTTTAAAGGCATCTATCAGACCACCACCAACATTTCCACCATCACTTAATAGATAAATAAACGGACTAACTGTAATATTGGAAATTAATGACATTAAAATAGACTGTATAGCAATTGATACAACTGTTAAAATAGCAAAATGTTTGCTAACACCGCGCCATCCAATCATTAAAAGTGGAATATTTATAATCGCCACAAACAGGCCAATATATCCTCTAATAGCGGTTGAGCCACCAAATTTTTCAATTAAACCAACAATTAATTGAGAAACTCCCGTTACACCACCTGAAAAATAACCACCAAGTTGCAAAAGCCATACAACCCCAAAAGAATATATTACCGATCCTAAAACAACAAGGACAATAGATTTTCTCATTTTCTTCTTTTCACATTTATCATTTTCACATCCTAAATGACCAAAAACATATCGATTTTTTTTTGATACTCCACCCTCATTAGGGATATTAGATTGTTCGTTTTCCATGATTTTTTTCCTTTTATTATTATATATTATTTTATTTTATTAACTGGATTTATAATCCTAATATCATTTTCTTTTTTACTATAACCAAATCTTTTTGTAATATCAAATAAGATTGGTGGGATAATACATGTTAATGATGAAGCAATTATTAGTGCATTCATAAATTTTTTGGTAAAAACACCAAATTCCTCAGAAGCAATAACAACAATTAGTGTACAAGCTACAAACAAAGTTGTCTGAATTACTGTCGAAAAATTAAACCATCGACATAAATACATAAACGGAATTTTTACAATTATCAACATTCCAAACAAAATTAAAATTAATGATAAATTTTCCCATTTAAATATTTCTTGAATCGGCATCAAAAGACCAATTTTTAGGCCTACTAACATATAAAAAATAGGCACAAAAATTCCATAACCAATAATCTCAAGTTTATGAATATTAGTTTCACTTGGTTTTGCGGACTTAATAACCATTCCAGCTAAAAAGGCACCCAAAATATATTCAACCCCAGAAATACTACAAAGAATCATTAAACCAAGTAATAAAGCTATAGTCAATCTTACTCCAAAATGTACAATACCATCAGAAATTTTTTTAAAACTACTTAACTTCAAATAGCGACTAAAAATATATACAATTAACAAAATGATTACAAGAATTAATAAAAGCCAAGGTTTTTGTTCTTTTGTCATTCCCAATGTCATCATTAAAATACTAAGTGCTACAATAGATAATAACTCGGCTTTAGTAGAATAACTACTAATAATTTTACCAATTGTACTATTGCTTAAACCTTCTTCATGGACCAAAGGAATTACAATTGAAGCAAAAGTGCTACAAAAAATAATTGTCAAAACAATAACACCAATAACTTTATTATTCATAAAACCTAAAAATAAAAATGAACCACCAATGCTACACAATATAATTGTAAATAATAAAATTGTAGTTAATCTACTAATATGTAAATATGAATCTCCTTTTTTATGCTTTCCTAAAACAGTAAAATCAGTATCTAATCCGCTTAAAAATAAAAGGATTCCCATTCCAATGGAATAAAGTCCTTCCATAAATGGTGTAAGTTCATTATTATTTACAAAAAATTCTTTAGATGAAAAACTAGCAAGTAAAATTCCTGTTAAAATTTCAATTACTAAAACAGGAATAAATTTTATTCGACAGATTGCTAAAATTACGGGAATGATTGCGGCAAGTCCTAATAAAATTACAATTGGTAATAAAACTTTTAAATCAAAATTTGTACTTGATAAATAAATAAACATATTATCTTACTATTGCACCACTTGGTATTTCCTTTACTTCTAATACTTCTAATTTATTAGCACTACTAGCACAAAGAATCATTCCATTGGATTCAACACCCCTAATCATTGATGTTTCTAAATTTTGTACTACAACTACTTTTTTTCCAATCAAATCATTAGGACTATAAAATTGTGCAATTCCTGATACAATTTGTTTAATTTCGTTACCAATTTTAATTTGTGAAACAAGTAGTTTATCAGCATTAGGATGTTTTTTACATTCAATAATTTCTCCAATAACCATTGAAACTTTAGAAAAATCATCAATATTTATCTTTTTGACTTCTTCTTTGCTTTGCAAATTTTTCAGTTTTTCTTGTTCTTTAAAATAATTTAATTCTTTTTCCATATCAAGCCTTTGAAATAATTTTTCTTCTAGAAAAACCTTATCACTTGAAAATTTTTCACCAAAAACTAATTGATCTAATCGCATACTAGTATTTATTTTTCCAAGTGAAACCAAAATTTTACTTGATGTTTCCACTAAATATGGTGCTATTAAAATTGCAATAATCCGTAATGATTCTGCTAGATGATACATTACACTTTCAAGTTCTTCCTTTTTATTATCATCTTTTGCAAGTACCCAAGGAGCAGTCTCATCAATATACTTATTGGCTCTTTTAACCAATTGCCAAGTTTCACCAATTCCATCTTGAATTCTAAATTTATCAAAGCATTCAATGGTTTTAGTAATTGCCTTATTTGCAACCTCACAAAGAGATTGTTCATATTCACCAAATTTCAGTGTATCTTTGTGCGGAACAATTCCGTCACAATATTTATTTATCATAGAAATACTTCTACTAACTAAATTACCTAAATCATTAGCAAGTTCAAAATTATATCTTTCAATAAAACGTTCATAACTAAAAAGACCATCATTACCAAGTGGCAATTCTTTTGCTAAATAATATCTAACCGCATCAATGCCAAAACGATTAATTAAATCCATTGGGTATACCGCATTCCCTTTGGATTTGGACATTTTACCCTCTTTAGTTAAAATCCAACCATGAACATAAAGTTTAAAACGAATAGGAATATCTAGTGCCATTAACATAATCGGCCAATAAATTGCATGAAATCTTAAAATATCCTTTCCTACAACATGGCAAACATTATCATTGTTAAGCCAAAACTCCTGATATAATTGATCATCACTAGTTCCATAACCAAGAGCTGTCAAATAATTAAATAAAGCATCAATCCAAACATAAATAACATGTTTAGGGTTAGAAGGAACCTGAATACCCCATTTAAAAGAGGTTCTACTTACACATAAGTCCTCTAATCCTGATTCAATAAATGAAATAACTTCATTTTTTCTAGTTTCTGGGCAAATAAAATCTGGATGATTTTTAATATATTCTAGAAGTCTTTTTTCATATTTTTTTAAACGTAAAAAATAACTTTCCTCTGATACAAGTTTGGTTGGTTTTCCACAATCCGGACAAGTGTCATTTTCTCCGAGTTGAGTTTTCGTAAAAAATGTTTCACAAGAAACGCAATAATTACCACTATATGAACCAAGATATATATCATCATTTGCAAGTAATTGTTCGAAGACTTTTGCGACAATTTCCTCGTGCTTTTTATCTGTTGTTCTAATAAAACCATCATAATCAATATGCATTACTTTCCATAGTTCTTTAGTTTCTAAGGCAACTTTATCTACAAAAGTTTGTGGATTCATTTTGGCTTTTGATGCTGCTTCTTCTATTTTTTGACCATGTTCATCCATTCCAGTTAAATAAAAGGTTTTTCTTCCCATTTGTCGATTAAATCTTGCATAAACATCACATGCAACTGTGGTATAACTATTACCAATTTGAACCTTTCCACTAGCATAATAAATGGGTGTTGTTACATAGCATTTTTTACACATTTAATACCTCCTAAAATGGTCAATTTTACTTGTCACATTATAACACATTCTAGTTTTTTTATAAAGAAAAATGATTAAACGATTTTTTGCTTTTTCTTTTTTATTACAATTCTTACAATAATCATAATAATAACAAAGACTAATAAAGCAGAAACTATAATTACTACCTCTAAATAATTATTGACATAACAACTAGCATCATCTTTACAACCAATAATATTATCTTCAATTACTTCAAAATCAAGTGATAAGCTTCTTTCATGACCTATAGCATCTTTTACTTTAATATATAATTCATGTTTACCAATTTCAACCTTTCCTCCTAAATATTCTTTATCATCAAGCAAAACAATAAGTTCATAGTTATCAAAATTTTCCACAATCTCATATTCTATTTTATCCATTTTAATATACTTTTGCTCATTTTGGATATTCTTAACAATAATTTGTGGAGCAATGGTATCAATTACATTAACGTTTTGTCTTACTCCCTCACTTCGATTATTAAAAGTATCAATACCAATATAAACAATATACCCTTTTTTTCCTCTTAACATTAATTCATCAAATTGTTCTTTATTTACCAATTTATCATCAATATAATAATTTTTTTCTAATTTACAAGGATATTTAAAATTATCACTAATAATTACTAATTGCTCAAAGTTATTACTATTATAATCAACATCATTAACTGTAACATCACTTACTACAATGTTTGGCCTTATAGTGTCAATAACTTCAATGATGGCTTGAAAAACTGTTGTTTTATTCATACTTTTATCTATTGCAAAATATGAAAAAGTAATATTAGTACCAATTTTCAAAATTTCTTTTAACTCTTCATAACTATAATTATTATATTCACCAAAATCGAAAACTACTTGAGGATTATGATCATAATTATCAGAAACAATAAAATTACTTAATAAATCAAAAGTATCAATCTCAGTATCATTAATTACTAATTTATCAACCTCATTGATTAATGGTGCTGAAGTATCTATAATGTTGATTTCTATTAATTCAGTACTCGTTTCATTTTTACTTGTATCCTTCGCAACAAATTTAAGATATCCTTTTTGATTTGAATAAAGATATGTTTTAAAATTTTCTAAATCTTTGATTTCTTCTAATTTTTCATCATAATATTTTATCGTGATATCTAAATAAGTATCATAATTATCACTAACATTAATATAGTCAAAATAATTGGTTGTAGTAATTAAATTATCCTCTATTGTAATATTAGAAGGATAGTCAATTATAGGAGCTATTTTATCTACCACTGAAACAGCTTTTGATAATACAACATAATCAGCTGCTTTTTTATCATAAATACCAATATGAACTGTCTTTAATCCAATAATCATTGTATCTATTTGTTTTTCAATCAAATACTCATATTCATCAATTTCTCGATTTAATATTTTAATATCTTTTTTAAAATCTGGCACCTCACTATAGACATTAAGTTCATAACTTTCAATTCCCCAATTTATTTTAATTTTTTCGCGATGATACAAATTATAATTAATAATCTGATCTTTTACATCAAATAAATAAACGCTAATTCCCATATTTTCATAATTATCCATTGTAAAATAATTATAAATATCATCAATTGGTCTTTTGACTTTTAGTTGTAGATTACAAATATTATTTTTATAACTCGAAAAATAACCTTCACTAATATTTTCATCTTTAATAAGCCTTAATCTTAAATAACTATTATCAACATAATCATTAATAATATCATTTGTAAACACTGATGAAGCAGAAAAATAAAAATATCTATTATCAACCATTAATGGTTCAAAATACTCTTCTTTAATTTTAATTTGCAATTTTACTTCACTTAATGAAGCAAATTGATCTAAATTTATATTTATATTTACTATATCATCAACATTATAAGTGGTTTTATCAAAAACTAAATATAAATTGGCATTGCTATTGGCAAACGAAGATGGATATTTTAATATTGAAGTCATCATTATTATAATAAATGATGCTACTATAATAACTCTTTTTAATTTCACTTTATTCATAATTTTTCTTTTCACCTCATATAATATAAGTTACAAAATACGATTAAATAACTTTGTTTTAATATTATAACTTATATAGTATACCTTTTTTGATGAAAAAAGAAGAAAGCTAAAAATATTTAATACAAAAAAACATTTGTTTAATTTAAAATTAAAAACTGATTAACATTTAATGTTAATCAGTTTTAACTATTTTAAGATATCGTTGTTGTAAGTTCTTTATAACCTTTAAACATCTGCTTTTTCATTGTAAGAGCTTCTTCAATGGGGGTTGCTACAACTTCATTATTAAAAACACCCATACATTTACCACCCTCACCTTTTAATAATTCTTCAACTGCAGCAATTCCAAGTCGACTTGCTAGTACTCTATCAAATGGGGACGGAGAACCTCCTCTTTGAACGTGTCCTAAAATAGTAGCTCTTGAATCAAAACCAGTATATTCTTGAATTTGTTTAGCAAGTTCACGAACATCAGTTATATGTTCCGTTATAATAATCAAAACATGTCGACTTTTATGATTTTGACATTTTTTTACCGTTTTTATTACCTCTTCTAAACTAAAACCTGTTTCTGAGGTTATAACTAAATCAGCTCCTGTTGCTAAAGCTGCTGCATAAGCAATATCACCACAATATCTACCCATAACCTCAACAATTGAACAACGTTGATGAGAATTTGAAGTATCTCTTAATTTATCAATTGCATCAACTGCAGTATTAACAGCTGTATCAAAACCTATAGTAAATTCACTTGAAGCAATATCATTATCAATTGTACCTGGAAGGCCAATACAATATAAACCCATTTTAGAAAGTTTTAAAGCCCCACGATAGGTTCCATCACCACCAATAGCAACCAATGCATCTATACCTCGATTTTTCAATTGCTCTAAAGCAATTTGAGCAACTTCATCTTTACTAAATTCTGACAAACGAGCAGAACCTAAAATAGTACCACCACGATTTATAATATTAGTAACAGTATCACGCGTCATTGGAAAAATTCGTCCTTCAACTAGACCTTTATATCCATCTTCAACACCAAAAACTTCTAAACCTTCATGAATTCCCGCACGAACAACTGCTCGAATTGTTGCATTCATACCAGGAGCATCACCACCCGAAGTTAGTACAGCAATTTTCTTTATTTGTTTTTCCATTGTAAGCCTCCATAATTTTTTTAAATTACAGTTTATTTTCACATTGCATAATTATACTACATTTTGTCAAAAATCAACAAATATTTGCTTTTATTTTACTGGTTTTAAATACCAAATTTTATCTGCATATTCTTTTATACTGCGATCTGCTGCAAATCTTCCTGCCTCACTAATGTTGACAAGTGCCATTTGATTAAAATGTTTTTTATTTAAATATGCTTCATCCATCTTTTGATGAACCTTCATATAATCCTCAAAATCAGCAAGACACATATAACGATCTGCTATACCACTTGAGGTTAATAAATAATTAGCAATATTTTCAAAACTCTTTCCAGCAAAACCTTTTTTTAGGGTATTAATAATTCCTCTTAATTCTTTATTACTATTATAAAAATAAGTTGAATTATAACCTGTTTTCCATAAATCATCTACTTCTTTAGCACTCATGCCAAAGATAAAAATATTCTCATCACCAACAGCATCACAGATTTCAACATTAGCTCCATCCATAGTACCAAAAGTTATTGCCCCATTAATCATAAATTTCATATTACTAGTTCCACTAGCTTCATATCCCGCAAGTGATATTTGTTCGCTAATTTCGCTTGCTGGCATTAAATATTCTGCTAAAGTAACACAATAATCCTCAATAAAAACAACATTTAACTTTTCCTTCATTTTAGGATTCATTGAAATATCTTTAGAAATATAATTGATTAATTCAATTATTTCTTTAGCAAGGTAATATCCTGGAGCTGCCTTAGCACCAAAGATAAAAGTTTGTGGTGTCATTTTAGTCTCTGGATTTTCTTTTAATTGATTGTATAAACTAATTATTTTTAAAACGTTTAAAAGTTGTCTTTTATATTCATGAAGTCTTTTGACTTGAACATCAAATCTTGAACTTGGATCTAAAATAATTCCTTGTTTCTTATAAATCATATTAGCAAAATCACATTTATTTAAATATTTAATACGACCAAGTTCATCAATAATTTTATCGTTATCGTAATATGATAAAAATTTTCTTAATTCACTTGCATCTTTATACCAACCATGACCAATTGTATCATCTAATAAATTAGATAATCGTGGATTAGATTGATGTAACCATCTTCTATGAGCAATTCCATTAGTAACATTAGTAAATTTTTCAGGAGTTAATTGATAATAATCACTAAAAATACTTCTTTTAATTATATCACTATGAAGCGCTGACACACCATTTACTTTGTAACTAGCAATTACACTTAAATTAGCCATCTTTATATAATTATTAGAAATAATGGCCATTCTATTTATTTTATCCCAATCACCAGGATAAACATTCCATAAATTTGTCGTATATCTACGATTAATTTCTTGTAAAATTTTATAAATTCGAGGAATTGTTTTTTGAACTAAATCTTCACTCCAACACTCTAAAGCTTCAACTAATACAGTGTGATTCGTATAAGCCACTGTTTTAGTTACAATTTCCCATGCCTCATCCCATTCTAATTCATAATCATCCATCATAATACGCATTAATTCAGGAATACAAATAGCAGGATGTGTATCATTGATATGAATGGCAGCATAATTTGGCAATGTATGTAAATCACCATAACGTTTAATATGATCATGAATAATATTTTGAATTGAAGCACTAACCAAAAAATACTGTTGTTTTAATCTTAAAGTTTTCCCTTCATAGTGATTATCTGATGGATATAAAACCTTTGATATTAATTCAGCTTCTTGATTTTCCATAATTGCTTTCATATAATCACCTTGTGAAAAAGACTTCATATCAAATTCATTTGCATTACGAGCCTTCCAAAGTCTGAGGGTTGATACAGCATTACTACTACCACCTGAAATTAGTAAATCATACGGCATTGCTTCAACAATTTTCGAATCATGGTATTCAACCTTCATTTTACCATCTTTTTGATATTCACTAACCCAACCACCAAATCTAACCTTTAGAAGGCGATCACTTCTCGGTACTAGCCACACTTCACCACCTGGTAGCCAAACATCTGGCATTTCTGTTTGCCAACCATTAACAATTTTTTGTTTAAATAAACCATATTCATAACGAATAGAAAAACCTGTTGCTGGATAATCTAAAGAAGCAAGTGAATCCATAAAACAAGCTGCTAAACGTCCAAGTCCACCATTTCCTAGTCCTGCATCATTTTCTTGTTCATATAATTCATCCAAATCAAAACCATATTCTTTTAAAACTTCACGATATACATCAACAATGCCAAGATTATAAAGATTTGTTTTTAAACTTCTTCCAACTAAAAACTCCATACATAAATAATAAATTCGTTTTGATTTTTGTTCCTTAACTTTACGATTAAATTGTTTCTTTTTTTCTAGTAAAATGTCTAAAACGGACATACTAACGGCTTTATACATTTGATCAATACTAGCATCACTTGGCGTAACCCCAAAATAGCTTGCTAGTTTCTCCTCTAAATGCATCTTCGTATTGTCAATTTCTATTTGCTGTTTGGGCATACCTTTTCACCTATTTTTCTAAAATTTCCTCATACATCCTAATATATTGCTTAGCTGATGTACTCCATCCAAAATCTTTATTCATAACCATCTCCACTTGTTTACTCCAAAGATCTTTATTTTGGTAATCATTTAAAGCTCTTAAAATTGTCTTTAACATATCACAAGCATCAAATCCACAGAATGTATAACCATTTCCATTACTGAAAGAAAAATCGCGAATACTATCCTTTAATCCACCAGTTTCTCTAACAATTGGAATTGAACCATATCGAGATGCAATCATTTGTGATAAACCACAAGGTTCTGATTTAGATGGCATTAAAAAAATATCACTTGATGCATAAATTTTTCTTGATAAATCTTGATTAAAAGCAATAATTACTCTCAATTTATTTTTATGTCGATATTCTAAATCCTTAAAATATCCCTCATAATAAGAATCACCTGTACCAAGTAAAACAAACTGAACCTTTTGGGTAAGTAAATCTTCAAAAATATCCTTTACTAAATCTAATCCTTTATGTGAAACTAGTCTTGATACCATTCCAATCATTGGTATATCTTTATCTACTGGTAAATCTAACATATTTTGAAGTTCTTCTTTATTCTTTAATTTTGCCTCGATAGTTTTTTTATCATAATTTTCAAATAAAGCTTTATCTTTAGCAGGATTATAAAAAACTTTATCAATACCATTTAAAATTCCCTTTAATTTTCCTTCACCTTTAACTCTTACAGTCTCGTATTCTAATCCATGGGCAAATTCTTTTTGTAAGATTTCTTCAGCGTAAGTAGGACTAACCGTCGTAACAAAATTAGCTGCCTCCATTGCACCTTTCATAATATTAACTTTTCCTAAATATTCAAGTAAATATCCATCATTAAATGAAAGACCAAAAACATCTTCAATAATATCTTGATCATATGCGTATATTCCTTGATATTCAATATTATGAATAGTGAAAACAGTTTTTACTTTTGTAAAACGACTATCGTGATAATAAAGCGTTCTAAGATATATTGGAAGCATTCCCGCTTGCCAATCATGCACATGAATAATATTAGGAATTTCATCTATAAAAATCATAACATCGATTGCTGCTTTGCTAAAGAAAGCAAATCTTTCAGCATCATCAAAATAACCATAAAAATTATCACGTTTAAAATAATACTCATTATCGATAAAATAATATTTTACACCATTTTCTTCATATTTAAAAATTCCACAATATTGATTTCTCCACGAAAGTTTTGTTGTAGTTTGTCCAATATAAACAAGTTTATTTTTATATGCTTGATTAAGTTTAGCATAAAGTGGTAAAATAACACTTACCTCAAATTCACCTTTTGCATTTTTTAAAATTCTTTTCGGTAATGAGCCAATAACATCACCAAGACCACCAGAAGCAAAAAATGGTTGTGCTTCACTTGCCACAAAAAATATTTTTTTTACTTTATTTTCGCCCATGTTCAATCCTCCTTATGATTTTTATTAAACCATTGTATTTTTTCCAAGATAATATGGAATTTTTTCACAACCTGATAAATTATTACGATTACGAATTGTAACATTTTTATCCGTAATTACATAATTTAATTTAACATTGTCACCAGTAATTGTATCTTGCATTAAAATTGAATTTTTAACAATCGTGCCTCTACCAATTTTTACTCCTCTAAATAAAATACTATTGATAACTGTTCCTTCTATTTCACAGCCATCAGCAATAAAACTATTTTCAACTTTAGCATTAAAGCCATATCTAGTTGGAGCCGAATCCCTTACCTTAGTATAAACACGATGATTTTTATTTCCAAACAAAGCATCTTTAGTTTCATGATTTAAAAGAGCCATATTATATTTGAAATAATTTTCCATTGAATTAACGTGTAGATAAACACCTTTATGTTCATACCCATAGATTTTTAAACTTTTAATATTATTAAAGATTAAATCTCGGTGGAATGATTCCATTCCTTGTGAAATTGCTTCTTCTAATAGACCTTGTAACAATCTTCTATTCATTATGAACATATTAATACATGAATTCGTAATTGTACCAATCTTTGATTTTAAATTCGCTTTTGTTATTCTTCCCTCTTCATTCAAGATAAAATTCATATTTTTTTCTAAGTCTTTTTCACATTTTCCATGTCGATATAAAATCGTTATGTCAGCACTTTTATTAAGATGGAAATCAAAAATTTCATTGAAATCTATTATATTAGCACTATCACAATCCATTAATACTACTAATTCTTCCTTTTGATTTTCAATAAATCCTTTTATACTAATTAAAGCTTCCAACCTACTTGTATATAAAGTATCTATTTTATAATTACCAAAAGGTGGAAAGATGACTAAACCTCCATTTCTTCTTGAAAGATCCCAATCTTTTCCCGAACCTAAATGATCCATTAATGATTGATAATTTTTTTGTGCTAAAATGCCAACATTATCAACTCCAGCATTTACAAGATTTGATAAGGCAAAATCTATTAACCGGTATCTACCGCCAAAAGGAATAGAAGCTGAAGTTCTTTTTCGTGTTAATTCATCAATTGTTTCATTATGTATATTCGAAAATATTATGCCTAATGCTTTCATAAACTATTCTTCCTTTCCTTCATTTTTAACATTTTCTTCAATATTAGCGCCTTGTTTAACAATTGAACCATCATCAATTGTAACATCTCGACCAATAACAGCAATTTCAACATCGTCAGCTTTAGGACTTCCAATATGAACACCTTTGCCAATAACAACATTCTCATCAATTATACTATATTCAATAATTGAATCTTCTCCGATAACTGTATTAGCAAAAATAACACTATCTTTGATAACCGCTCCTTTTTTAATAACAACACTAGAACCAATAATACTATTAATAACGGTTCCTTCTATTTTTGCTCCATCTGTTATGAGCGAATTAGATAATACAGCATCTTTTGCAATATATTGTGGCTCAATCCCTACATTTCTTGAATGAATTTTCCAAAATGGATTATAAATATCAAAAGCAGGATCTTCACCAATTAAATCTTGATTAGCTTCCCATAAACTTTTAATTGTCCCTACATCTTTCCAATATCCCTTAAAAGGATAGGCAATCATTTTTTCCCCACTTGCAAGCATTGTTGGAATAATATTTTTCCCAAAGTCATTTTGACTATTAGGATTTTGCGCATCTTCTTTTAAATATTTAAATAATTTGTCTTTTTTAAAAATATAAATTCCCATTGAAGCAAGGTTACTTTTAGGATATTTAGGTTTTTCTTCAAAATCAGTAATTTGATTATGATTATCAGTATTCATAATCCCAAAACGACTGGCTTCTGTTAGTGGAACCTCTAATACTGCAATCGTACAATCAGCATTAGTTTTAATATGTTCATTTAACATCAGATTATAATCCATCTTATAAATATGATCGCCTGATAAAATTAAAACATGATCTGGATCATAATTTTCAATAAATCCTAAATTTTGATAAATTGCATTAGCAGTCCCTTTATACCACTCACTACCATATTTTGCTTGATATGGTGGTAAAATATGAACACCGCCAAAAGTTCTATCTAAATCCCATGGTTGACCATTACCAATATACTCATTTAAAACAAGTGGTTGATACTGTGTTAATACTCCCACCGTATCAATATTAGAATTTACACAATTTGATAAAGTAAAATCAATAATGCGATATTTTGCACCAAAAGATACTGCCGGTTTGGCAACCTTTGTTGTTAATGCATATAATCTACTTCCTTGTCCACCAGCTAAAAGCATTGCTACACATTTTTTTTGACTATACATCTTATTTTTTCACCTTCCTTAATATTATTCCACAACTATATGGTAAATTTAATTTTAATTTTCCATTTTGAGTATAGATTATCTCGCCTTCTAATTCGTTTCTTCCTCCATATTTTTTATCATTACTACACATAATAATTTCATATTCTCCATCCTCAACATATATTATATAATCATTCCAATCACAAAATGAAAAATTTAATACGACAATTAATTGACTATTATCAAAGGAAATTCTTTTATATGCTAAAACATTATGATTTTCATCATTAACTACTATCCATCTAAAACCATCCCAATTGATTTCATTTTCAAATAAGGCTTTTTCTTTTTTATAAAGACAATTTAATTCTTTCACAAACCTTTGTAATTTTTGATGATTATCATAATTAAGAACACTCCAATCTAATTCTCTTGCTTCACTCCATTCTCTAAATTGACCAATCTCGCCTCCCATAAATAATAATTTTTTGCCAGGATGAGTCATCATATACAAATAATATGCTCTAAGACCTGCAAATTTTTGATTATAATCTCCTGGCATTTTACTTATCATTGAACCCTTCATATGAACAACCTCGTCATGACTAAGTGGTAAAATAAAATGTTCACTAAAAATATATGTAAGCTGAAAAGTTAATTTATGGTGATCATAGCATCTAAATAAAGGATCTGTTTTGATATAGGCAAGAGTATCATTCATCCATCCCATATTCCATTTATAATCAAAGCCAAGGCCACCATCAGTAGTTGGTGCAGTAATTTTAGGGTAGGCCGATGACTCTTCTGCAATCATTAAAACACCTGGATAATATTTGTGAACAATAGCATTCACTTTTTGTAAGAAAGCTACAGCTTCCAAATTAATATTTGTACCAAAACTATTAGGATGCCAAGCACCTTCTTTTCTTCCATAATCTAAATATAGCATTGATGCTACAGCATCCACTCTAATCCCATCTATATGAAATTTATCAAATAAAAAAACTGCATTTGATACTAAAAAAGATTGAACTTCAGTTCTACCATAATCAAAACATCTTGTTCCCCATCCATCATGTTCTTTTCTAGTAATATCTCTTGGTTCATATAAACTATCTCCGTCAAAATCAATTAATCCATGAGAATCTTTTGTAAAATGACCAGGTACCCAATCCATAATAACACCAATATCATTTTGATGCATAATATCAACAAATCTCATAAAATCTTTAGGTGTACCATATCTCGATGTTATAGCATAATAACCCGTTACTTGATACCCCCAAGAAGGATCATAAGGATATTCAGAAAGTGGCATAATTTCTATATGAGTATACCCCATTTCTTTAACATAACTAGCTAATTCAATCGCCAACTTTTGATAATCAAAAAACTCACCGTTTTGATATTTTTTCCAAGCTCCAAGATGTACTTCATAAATATTAATTGGGGATGAAAGCGATTGTCTTTCCTTTCTACTATTTAGCCATTTTTCATCATTAAATTTATATCCATCTAAATTATATACCTTTGATGCTCTTGAAGGCCTCAATTCACAATGATATCCATAGGGATCACTTTTAAACAATAACCGATTATCATTAGTTAAAATAGCATATTGATAACAATCATATTCGGCAACATTAAATATTTTAATTTCATATATTCCATTATTTGAAATTTTTTTCATTACATGAGATGTTGTATCCCAATTATTGAACTCCCCAACTACTGATACAATCCTTGCGTTTGGCGCAAACACTCTAAAAATAGTGTAATCTTTATTAAAATGAGCACCAAGTAATTCATATGATCGATAGTTGGTACCCTGATGAAAATAATAAATTCCTTGTTCTTCCATTATAGAACCCTACCTTTTTTACTAATTATACCATAATTAGAAAATATATGCAATTGTTAATAAATTATTTATTTTTACTATTATTTTAATGTAAAACGATTTTTTCCTATTCTAAAAAGCAAATTATACATAATATAGTATAAAATATGATATAATTTACTATCATATGGAGGTTATTATACAAATGTTTTCTTTTATTTCAATTGCCATTATTGTATTCGTTACTATTATTTTTTCTTTTATTATTATTAGTATTATTATTTCTAATTTTAAAAAGAAAAAAAATTATAGTGATGAAAATTATATTGTCAAAAACAATATAAATAATAAGGCAGATACATCATTTGTTATTTATCAAGATACAAATCTTAATAAAACTAATCATAAATTAAGCAAATTTTTTTATGCTTTTTATCTTTGTGGTTTTACTATTATTTGGATTTCAATATTAATTTCTATCATTATTCTAACATCATCTGAAAATCTTGGTATAATACGAATTGCCTTTATTCCTTTTATATTAGCATCTATTCTTTTAATTATCACAACTGTAAAAGCTTTTATTACCGCTTTTAAAACTAAGAAAAATAAAATTTCTGCAAGCAATACTATTCCAAATGAATATTTTGTCAAAATGTGTACTAATTGCGGTGGTGAATTAAGCCAAAATGACAAATTTTGCCCATTTTGTGGAAAAGAAATAAAATATTGATTTTTATAATTTTTAATAGATATTTGGATATTTATTTGTCATTTTTTATATAAATTTATTTATTTACATCACAATTTTCTCATTCATTTTACAATTTAACTAAAAAATTTATAAATATATTTTTCTATATTATTATTTTTGATTTCTATAAATTATTTATGCATATTTATTGATAAACTTTTAAATCAAATATCAATAAATTTAAATCTTATTAATCAATTTTGATTAATAAGATTTTTTTTGTTTTTATTATTTTTTTAGTATAAAATTATTTTATCAAGTAATTTTAAAAACCTGTGCTTTTATCAATGACATCTTTTTTATTGTTTCATATTATATAGAGAACCTGATTATGTTTATAGTATAAAGGAGGAAAAATGGTTACAATTAGTTTATGTATGATCGTCAAAAACGAAGAGGATACTTTAGCGCGCTGTCTCGATTGTATTAAGGATATCGTCGATGAAATAATTATTGTTGATACTGGTTCTACTGATCATACAAAAGAAATTGCAAAAAATTATACAAATTTAGTATATGACTTTAAATGGATTGATGATTTTTCAGCAGCTCGTAATTATTCTTTCTCAAAAGCAACTAAAGATTATTGTCTATGGTTAGATGCAGATGACATAATTTCAAAAGAAAATCAAGAAAAACTTAAAAAATTAAAAGAAACATTAACAATAGATATTGACTTTGTTATGATGCAATATCAAATTGCATGGGATGAATTTAATAATCCTACTTTTCTATACTATCGAGAACGTCTAATTCGTAACAATAAACTTTATCTTTGGGAAGGTGAAATACATGAAGTTATTACAACAAAGGGTAAAATTATTTATTCAGATATAATTATAATTCATAAAAAAATTCATAAAACTGACCCTAATAGAAATATTAATATTTTTGAAAAATTAATTAATAGTGGTAAAAAATTATCTTTAAGGCATCAATTTTATTATGCTAGAGAATTATATTATCACAAAAGATATAAAGAGGCTATAACATACTTGGAAAATTTTATAAAAAATCCTAATGCATGGCTAGAAAATAGACTTGATGCAATAAGAATTTTATCATTTTGTTATAATAAAGAAAATTTAAAAGAGAAAATTCTTCCAACTCTTTTATATAGTTTAGAATTGGATATACCTAGAGCTGAAATTTGTTGTGAAATTGGACAATATTTTCTAAATAAAAAACAATATAAACTAGCAATATTTTGGTATGAACTTGCACTAACAAGACCTCAAGAAAGTAAATCAGGTGGATTTATCTTATCTGATTGTTATGGTTATATTCCAAATATGCAACTATGTGTTTGTTATTATCATTTAGGAGAATACAATATTGCTAATGAATATAATGAAAAAGCAGGAATATTAAAACCCAATGATAACAATTATAAGATAAATAAAAAATTTTTTCAAAATTTATTAAATATATGAAAGGAGAAAAAATGAATTTTAATAACGCTTTTGGTTTTCCTCAAAGACCAAATAATAATTGTGGATGTCGTCAAATACCTAACAGCAATTGTAATTGTAATTTCTGCAATCAACATAGAGGCGCAACTGGACCTACAGGTCCCACTGGTCCTATGGGTCCAATAGGACCTAGAGGTTTTAGAGGTCCTACTGGTGCTACTGGCCCTACTGGTCCATCAGGAGGTGCTACAGGTCCTACTGGTGCTACTGGCCCTACTGGTGTTACTGGCCCTACTGGTCCTACTGGCCCTACTGGTGCTACTGGTCCTACTGGTGCTACTGGTCCTACTGGTGTTACTGGCCCTACTGGTCCTACTGGTGCTACTGGCCCTACTGGCGCTACTGGTCCTACTGGTGCTGATGCAACAACCCCTATTTTAACAATTGGTACAGTAACTACCGGCGCTCCAGGTTCATCAGCCTCTGCTACTATAACTGGAATTTCACCTAATTTTGTTTTAAATTTAACTATCCCTGCTGGCCCTACTGGTCCTACTGGTCCTACTGGTGCTGATGGTACTACTGGTGCTACTGGCCCTACTGGTGCTGATGGTACTGATGGTACAGATGGTGCCGATGGTGCTACTGGTCCTACTGGCCCTACAGGTCCTACTGGTCCTACTGGTCCTACTGGTCCTACTGGTGCTACTGGCCCTACTGGTGCTGATGGTACTGATGGTACAGATGGTGCCGATGGTGC